>PDWI01000318.1_pt1 | contig 77611 bp, 63 predicted proteins | sample 1430891 | NCBI WGS metagenome assembly PDWI01 (sample SAMN01162508, study PRJNA174530) | Oral metagenome, whole genome shotgun sequencing project. | biome: Marine environment; feature: Marine mammal; material: Swab sample of the gingival sulcus; isolation source: swab sample of gingival sulcus... | reverse complement strand
ACCATTTTGCCTGTAATATCCCAAATTTCTACCGTATTTATATCGTTTGGAATATCTTGAACATAAACCACCTTTTTAGCAGGATTAGGATAAATATAAATCGGAGATTGTTTTAACTCCTCTATACCTACTGTTCCTACATTAACAAGAATAGTATCTACTGCCGAGCATTCGCCATCTGTTAGGGCAATAGTAACTGTTTCTGTACCTATATTGCTAAAATTTAGATTTTCGTAATAGGTGTTAGAGCCTGTACTCCATTGGTAGCTATCGTAATCTTGATTAACACACTCTAAATACAAGGTTTCATTTACATTAACAGCAGTATCTATAAGCCCTGTTACCAATGGGGGGTGTACAGTGGCGTTTAGGTTAATAACACTATCCGCTTGTTCTGTTTCTACAACAAACTGATAAGTACCCGATTGTAAAAGAGTGGTATCTCGGTAAGTATCGCCATAACAGAAATTACCATCTTCCTCTAAAACAGTAGGACAAGCCTTGCCATATTTAGCTACAAACATTTTATTTACACCGCCTTGTGCATAAATAGTATCTTCCCCAAAAGTTAAAGAACCCTTATAAGTTCCCGAAACACTTATTTCGCCCCTTTGGTTAATACGCAAGTCAAAAGGAACTAAAGCAATACCGAATTCGGCACAAGTGCTTGGTATATTTATAGAAGATGTAGGATTACCCTCTGTATCCCACACGCAAACACTTAAAGCTTTACCATTTTGGATATTCATTTCATAAGTGCTGTCTTGATGTTCAAGTTTTACCCCCCACCTTACAGAAGCATATATTTCTTCATTATAAAGGTCTATGCTACTAATTGTATTAGACCCTTCTGTATTAGGAGTTATAACCCAATGGTAATTGCCTTGCATATCATATTTGGCTATATAATCTACATCCCCCCCCATATTAACAAGGGTATCTGATTCCCCAAATATAGTGCCAATATTAGGGAAAAGGCTTGTTACAGTAGTACCTTTACCACTCACATAAATACTTTGAGTACTTTCATCTAAAACTAGACTCTTAAAAGAAGCCCAACTTTGAAATATACCACTGTAAAACTGTTTGGTTTGTTGTGTCCATTGTACCTCGCCCTCTGAATTCATTTTTAGTAAAAAGCCTGTGGAAGTTTTATCACTATTTCCATAGGTAGTTAAGGATTGATTATTGCCTAAATTGATTTCAGTTATAGCAGTGTCTAAACCTCCAGAAATAACACTTCCAACCATATACAAGTTATTTTCATTATCAAAACAAATATTAAAGAAGTCAAAGTTATAACCACTATTATTACTTGTATTCTCCACAAGCGGTTTTTGAAAGATTAAATTAAAATCACTATCTAATTTGATTAAGTATTTTTGAGAAAATTCTCCTGAAAAAATAGTATCGCCGAGCCATTCATTATTGACCTCAAAAATATTATATTCAACATCATTTCTGTATTCGGTAAATAAATAATAATTATCTTCATTATCAACCCCTAAGATATGTTTTTTGTTTTGATGATAAGTGTAAAATCTATTATTGGGGGTAGGATTAACAGAAGAACCTCTACGCATTCTAAATCTATGAATATTTTCTATATTGCCATCTAAATCCATTTTAATTACATAGTTGTAATTTCCCATTATCCAAGGATATTCATTAGGAATATTAAAGCCTATTACCGTAGTATCTATCCACCATATTTTTTCATTTCCGCTTGAAACAGACATTGTTCCTGTAATATACAAATGTTTGTTTTTTAAAACCATATAATTAGCATAATCATCACTGTTCTGCGTATTAGCAATGGCTTTATGCCAAACCACTTCTCCTGCACAATTATATTTTACAATAAAACTACCCATTGAACCATCGGTATAACAAGGTAACACACTATCATTAAATTGAGTTGTTGCTCCATAAGTCCCAAACACATAGGTATTCCCCTCATCATCTACTTCCATACATTGGGGTTTATTATTTTCATATCTATAAATAGAACTTCCGGGTACACCTCCAAAAGAGTTGGCAAACTGCCAAGATTGAGCGTAAGTGTTTATTGTAAGAATCAATAATAAAATAAAGGTCGTTTGTTTTTGTATTGTTTTCATTTTTTTTTAGAATTAAAGATTTTTTGAATGATGAGTTATGAATGATAAATTATGAATTTACTGATAATCAATAATTATCGCATCAGCAAATTATCGAATTATCACATTACTTTCAACATTCTACTTAATGAACTTTCCTACTTCTCATCAGTGTTTCTTGTAAAGATTTCAAAAAAAGAAATTCAATTTGGAGGGCGAGAGCTATTGCACAAAAATCACAGAAACAAGCAATAGCTTACTCCTGTCTCCTTGCGTTTGATGTAAAATAGAATAATCCATAATTCAAGAATAATTTGTTTATACCCTATTAGACGCTTAAAAAGCCCAAAGGGTTACATAAAAAGTCAAAAAAATTACAATTATTTTTTAACACTTTCAAAATTAACAAAATACAAAACAAAAAAACTATTTAAGTATAGATATTTACTTTTGATATTGAATGACTTTTAACATTTAGCTTTATAAACTTTTAACACATTATCACATTAACGAATTATCGCATTGCCGCATTAAAAATCAATCTCCCTAGCCCTCTTCGCCAAGAGGGAATAAGCGCAAGCAACTTTCCACATTCAACTTTATGAACTTTTAACATATTATCGCATTAGCAAATTATCATATTGCCACATTATCAAATTACCACATTGTCACATTAACAAATTATCACATTAAAAATCAATCTCCCTAGCCCTCTTCGCCAAGAGGGAATAAGCGAAAGCGACTTTCAACATTACAACTTTAAAACTTTCTAACCTTAAAACCTTGCGAACTTTCAACACATCAACACATTATCTCATTAGCAAATTAACGAATTATCTCATTACAAATAAATAATTATTGTACTTTTGTCGCCTGTATCAATCATACTATTATCGTCTTTTATGTCAAACAAATATTGCTTTTATACACAAACACTTAAGCTCATCAAATCTATTAGTATAGGCTTATTAATGTTTTTTATTTTCAGGTTAATTTTTATCTTTAGATTTGCTAACGCTGAGGTGATATTCAATCACATTCAAGACTTGCCTTTAGCCTTTTGGAGGAGTACTGTTTCTGATATACAAGCAATAGGCTATTTATTAGTGCCCATTTACGCCCTCAATTTTTTAAGCCTCATCCGATCAAATCGACTACGACAATCCATTAATCTTTTTTCTCGTTTCTATATACCGACTGTCTTTACTATTGGCGCCATTATTTCCTTTGTCAATCAAGAGTTTTACGCCTTTTTCAAAGTCAATTTTAACCCTGTTTTGTTCGATTTCCTTGACGAATCCCCCCTACTACTTATACAGAGTATGTGGGAAGAACACCCCATTATCATTATATCTATCAGCCTTATTCTTATTTATTGGCTTTTCTTTCAACTTTTCAAACGCATTTATTTCCTCTCCCCTACTTCTACAAGGGTTACAGGAACTTTAAAAAACATCATAGCAGGGCTATTTATTACCCTGTTTTTTGCCATAGGAATGAGAGGTTCTTTAGGTACTTTTCCTTTAGAAAAAGAAGATTTATTGGTTTCTGATAATGAATTTATAAATATTTGTGTTCCGAATCCTTTATATTCTTTAAAAGATGCTTACTCCAGTGTAAAAAATCAATTTAATTTTGAATCTCCTAACAGCATAGCGCCCAAAAGAGGGTTTAAATCAATAGAAGACGCGGTTGCCGTATTTTATGATGTTAATATAGATTCTGTCAAGCAAAACGGCATTAATCATTACATTTTCCAAACATCGCAAATCAATCAAAAGCAAAAAAAATATAATGTCGTATTTTTAATTATGGAGAGTATGAGCAATGCACTTATCAACTTTCATACGCCCAACAACAACCTTCTGGGAGCCTTGGAGAAACATACAAAAGAAGATATTCTTTTTAGAAACTTCCAATCCCTACACAATGGTACCATAGGAACTTTAGAACATATTGTTGCTCAACTCCCTTACAGTTATGTTTTCGATTCTAAATACCGTTATAGTAGCTTTGGCTTATCTATTGCCAAACCTTTTAAAGAAGCCGGCTACAAAACCAATTTTACAACAGGGGTTAGCTTAGGTTGGCGACACATAGGCGAAGCTCTTAAACATCAATATTTTGATGAGGTATATGGAAAAAGAGCCGTTTTAAGTCAATCGCCAACAGCCAAAGCCAACAACACTTGGGGGGTGTACGACCACTGCTTATTTGATTACATATATCAAGAACTGACGCAGAGCGACTCAAGTATGTTTATTCTTTCCTTATCTTCTACCAATCATACCCCTTACGAATTACCCTCTGATTATCAAGCTTACCCAATAGACCCTAATTTGTACCAAAACGAAAGCTTTTCTTTAGACTCCAAAACATGTAAAGATGCTTTGAGGGCCTATCAATACAGTAATGATGCTGTAGGGCGTTTTATGGACAAAATAAAAGCTTCAAAATTAGCGGACAACACCATTGTAATTGTTACAGGAGACCACAACAACAGATCTATTTTAAATTACAATACGCCGGAATTATTAAAAATAAAATATTCTGTTCCTCTTTACATCTATTTACCTAAAGAACTGAGGGATAGCCTTTATATAGACACCAACCGTTGGGCTAATCACACAGATATTATGAGTTCTATTTTTCCGTATATCTTATATAATGTACCTTACCCTTGTTTAGGCAATAATTTATTTGACCCAAATCAAGACAACAGCCATTATTATAGTTATAATGTATATCAAACGCTGTACGATTCAACTGCCAACCCTAAAGAAATCAAAAGGAAAGTAAAGGCTTACGACAGCATTATCAGATATTATTATAGCCAATTTTTTCAGTCCTTAAATTAAACAACAATTCATTCTCAAACAAATCACCCTTTAAAAAAGCTTATTATCAAATAAATAACTTTATTTTGTTGATTAATTTAGTTTTTATGTAGTCTAAACAACAATAAAAAAACTATCTTTGTCCAATATAACCAATTAAAAAAAACACAATGAAGTTATTTTACAAATTAGCCATAAGTGGTTTATTTATCGGCTTATTCAACAACAGTTATTCTCAGATTACCATTGATAGTTTATCCATTTTTAATGATGAAAACATCATAACAGCTACCGACAGTTCTTTTTCTTTTACGATACAAGGCGAAGGAGAAAACCTAACGTGGGATTTTAGCCAATTAACTGTTCAAAGAGTGGATACTTTAGTCCCTCTAAGGCCTGAGGAAACCGATTTCGCTGATGAATTTCCGGAAGCTACTGTTGCTTTTCAACAGGCGGGTATCTTTTTGCTTTTTGCAGCTGATGAAAACGGATTTGTCAATTTAGGCGCAGGTGGCGATGTTTCTAATATGGACATCAGAAACAATTTAAGTTTTCATAATACTCCGGCAGACACCATTTTAAACTTACCGCTTCACTATTTAGACCAAGGCACTTACGACTGTAGAGGCGGAAGCGATTTTGACGTTAATGTTTTTGGGCAAGATTTCTCCGGAAGAATCTCACACACTGTACATAGAAGACAAAAAGTAGATGCTTGGGGTACCATTACCACACCATTGGGCACATACGAAGCCTTAAGAGTAAAAGAGCATACTATAATGATTGACAGCGTGTTTGTAACCATATTTGGAATGGATATATATCAATCTAAATATAGTAGATTCGACACCACTGATGTCTATTCTTTTTACACCCAAACAGATAAAGAAAGTTTTCTGGTTGCAACAGTCGATTATAATCCCGACGAAAACAAAGTTAATTTTGTAAGTTGGAGAAACTATTTATCGTCCAATTCAGGTGTAGAAAAGCTTTCTATGACTGAGCAAGATATCTCTATTTATCCTAATCCAAGTAAGGGTATTTTTAATATTAAAAGCGATGCTTCTAATTTCAAAACCACTGTTTACAACCAATTAGGGCAAATGATTATAGAACAAGACAATGCCAAAGAAATCAATCTTAGAAATTATCCACAAGGCGTTTATTTAGTTCAAATAGAAGGAGATAATATTCACTTAACTAAAAAGTTGATTTTAACTAGATAAAACGCTGTAATTTATTGATAACATTTTATTTACAAATTACTTTATCATTTACAATAATATCATCATTTTGTAGGAAAAGGGAGTTAACAAACCTTTTTCCTACGAAATGAATTATTCATCAAATTTCCCCCAAAATAAGATAAACCAAGTATAACTTTAGTCGATCAGAATAACTATTTAACGTGAGTTCGAGGTAATCTTTAGAAGCTTATCATTTTGTGGCAATAATTAATTATCAACAAGTCCTTTCTATTCCATTTTTTGTTTTAATTTTGGGGTTTCAAAAATATTGGAGATAGAATATGAATCTTAGTCATTTAAGTGAACAAGAGCAAGTAAGAAGAAGCTCTTTAGAGGAGTTGAGAAAATTAGGTGTAAATCCTTATCCGGCAGATAAATACGAAACAAATGCTACTTCTATAGAAATTAAAAATAATTATTCGGAAGAAGCAAATAACTACCAAAATATTTCTGTTGCAGGACGTATTATGAACAGAAGAATAATGGGAAAAGCGGCTTTCTTTGAGTTGCAAGATGCCCATGGCTCTATTCAAATATACCTAAACAGAGATGTGATTTGCCCTGAAGAGGATAAAACACTTTACAATACCGTTTTTAAGAAATTATTAGATATAGGTGATATTGTTGGTATTACCGGCGATACTTTCATTACTAAAATGGGAGAATTATCGGTAAGAGCTAAAAGCTTAACTATTTTGGCTAAATCGGTACGTCCTTTACCTATCGTAAAAGAAAAAGACGGCAAAACCTACGATGCTTTTACCGATCCGGATTTAAGATATAGACAGCGTTCTATTGATTTAATTGTAAATCCACACGTAAAAGATGCTTTTGTCAAGCGTACTAAATTGACCAATTCTATGCGTCAATTTTTAAATAACAAAGGTTATTTAGAGGTAGAAACGCCTATTCTACAGCCTTTATACGGAGGAGCAGCTGCTCGTCCTTTTAAAACATTCCACAATACTTTAGACACCACTTTATACTTAAGAATCGCCAACGAATTATATCTTAAGAAATTAATAGTAGGCGGATTTGATGGTGTTTATGAGTTTGCTAAAGATTTCAGAAACGAGGGAATGAGCCGTTTCCACAATCCTGAATTTACTCAAATGGAGTTGTATGTAGCCTATAAAGACTACAATTGGATGATGGATTTGGTTGAAGAAATGGTAGAAAAAATCGCCTTAGACATACACGGCACAACAGAAGTGAAAGTAGGCGAAAACACCATTAACTTCCAACGTCCTTGGAAACGTTATACTATGTTTGAAGCCATAGAGCATTTTACAGGCATTGATATTTCTGAAATGGACGAAAAAGCCCTTAGAGAAACCGCTAAAAAGCTTTCTATTGAAGTAGATGAGTCTATGGGAAAAGGCAAACTGATTGATGAGATTTTCGGTGAAACTTGTGAGGGACAATTAATTCAACCTACATTTATAACCGACTACCCTATCGAGATGTCTCCTTTAGCTAAAAAACACCGCTCAAAAGAGGGCTTAGTTGAACGTTTTGAGGCCATTTGCAACGGAAAAGAAATCTGTAATGCTTATTCTGAATTGAATGACCCAATCGACCAAAGACACCGTTTTGAGGAGCAATTATTATTAGCCAAAAGAGGAGATGACGAGGCAATGATGTTGGACGAAGATTTCTTAAAATCAATAGAATTAGGAATGCCTCCTACTGCCGGTTTGGGTATAGGAATAGACCGTTTAGCTATGATAATGACCAACTCGCATTCTATTCAAGACGTGTTATTCTTCCCACAGATGCGTCCTGAGAAGAAAACTCCTATTGCTCCTGAATCTGACTACACCGATTTAGGCATACCAAAAGAATGGGTACCGGTCATTCAAAAAGCAGGTTATTTAAATATCGATATTTTAAAAGAAAGCAATCCAAACAAAGTTCATCAAGAAATTTGCGGATTGAACAAAAAACATAAACTGGGACTTAACAATCCAAGTATTGAAGAGGTTAAAACTTGGGTAGAATAGTCCATTAAATAGTCTAATTGTATGGATACAAATATAGCTGTTTTAGGAGATGGTAGTTGGGCAACTGCTATTGTTAAAATACTAACAGATAATAATTTAAACATCAATTGGTGGGTACGTTTAGAAGATGATTTGAAAGAGATTCAAAGCAGAAAACGAAACCCTAACTACTTGAGAGGTGTCAAATTACCTTTAGAGCAAATTCATTTATCCAACTCTATAGAAGAAACAGTAGCCAATTGCGATACTGTTATTGTGGTTATTCCTAGCGCTTATCTTCCTGTAAGTATGGAAAATGTGGCTGAAAACACTTTCGAAAATAAATTTGTGGTGTCAGCTGTAAAAGGCATTGTGCCTGAATTATATACTTCGGCATTAGAATTTATGAAAGATAAGTTCCATTTGAAAGATACTCAATTAGGGGTTATTTCGGGACCTAGCCACGCAGAAGAGATTGCTTTAGAAAGATTAACTTATCTAACAGCATCAGCTATAGAGCCGGAAAAAGCACAATTGTTATCCGACTATTTCAATATGTCTTATGTAAAAACAAGTGTTTCTAACGATATTTACGGAACAGAATATGCCGCTATTATGAAAAATATAATGGCTGTAGCTTCCGGTATCGCACACGGCGTTGGTTATGGCGATAATTTTCAGGCCGTTTTAGTCTCTAACGCTGTAAGAGAAATCAAACGCTTTTTAGATGAAGTACATCCTATTACCCGAGATATTAAAAACTCGGTATATTTAGGGGATTTATTGGTAACCGCTTATTCTACCTTTAGTAGAAACCGTACTTTCGGTAATATGATAGGCAAAGGTTATTCTGTAAAATCCGCTCAAATGGAAATGAATATGGTAGCAGAGGGCTATTACGCCGTAAAAGGCATTTACGAAATCAATAAAAACTATAATATTGATTTGCCTATTACTAATGCCGTATATAATGTACTTTACGAAAGAATATCGCCAAGAATTGAGATTAACTTATTGACCGATAAATTAACTTAATCTATTTTTTAAGCGAAAACAAAAGCTCATAAAAAAGGCTGTCAAAAATAAAATTGACAGCCTTTTTTTATAACTTAATTGATTAAGGATTTAGTCCACAAACTCTATCCAACCAAATTTATCTTCAACTTCTCCTGTTTGTATGCCTAAAAGACGCTCATATAATTGAGTACATACTTTTCCGGCTTCGCCTTCTTTACCAAAAGTATAAGATTTACCGGCAGCAGGGTCATCAATCGCTCCAATAGGGCTGATAACAGCAGCTGTTCCACAAGCTCCTGCCTCCTCAAAAGTAGATAATTCTTCTACTTCTATAGGACGGCGCTCTATCTTCAATCCCATATCTGCTGCTATGTCTAATAAACTCATATTAGTAATAGACGGCAAAATAGAATTTGATTTAGGAGTAATATAAGTATTATCTTTGATAGCAAAGAAGTTAGCAGGTCCTGCCTCATCAATATATTTCTTTTCTCTGGCATCTAAGAATAAAGAAGAAGCATAACCGCCATCGTGAGCCACTTGAAGCGCATTTAAGCTGGCAGCATAATTACCACCTACCTTTATATTTCCTGTTCCAAGAGGAGCTGCTCTATCGTATTCACGCTCTATTTTCATTTTTACAGGCTTAAATCCTTCCTTGAAATAAGGACCTACCGGAGTAACAAAAATCATAAATAAGTACTCCTTAGATGGCTTCACTCCTACTTCTGGTCCTGAACCGATTAATAAAGGACGTAAATACAAAGAAGCGCCGGAACCATAAGGAGGAACAAAACGCTCGTTCAATTTAATAACCTTTTTAACCGCCTTTAAAAATAATTCATCAGGCACCTCTGCCATCATAATTCCTTTAGAAGAATTACGCATACGCTTAGCGTTTTCATTCCAACGGAACAAACGTACTCTTCCGTCTTTGCCCTTAAAAGCTTTTAAACCTTCAAAAGACTCTTGTCCGTAATGTAAAGAAGTAGCAGCAATGTGAATATTAATTGTTTCTTCAGAAGAAACCTCTAATTCACCCCATTTACCATCTTTATAATAACATCTAACATTGTAATCGGTTTTAACATAACCGAAAGGGAGTTCTCCCCAATTTATATTTTCCATTGTGTTTTGTATTTTAAATAATCAGGAGCAAAGATATAAAAAATGTTGAGAAATTAGAAGATATTTTCATCTTCCATTTTGAAATAATTTTTTCACATTATTAAAGTTCTAAAAGAGATGATAAACAAAATAAAAAAACTGATTTACAAGGAATAAGATAATTTTCAACAAGAAAAAATCTGAATAGATTTTAACATCTATTCAGATTTAATTTAAAATTGTAACAAACACAAAATAACTACCTTAAAATCAACTTCTCAAAACTAGTACCACTTTCTGTAAACACTTTTATAAAATAAAAGCCTTTAGGCAGGTTCTCCAAATTAATTTGTTTTGTAACACTTTCTCTAATTAAAATATCTCTTGTATCATAAACTTCTGTTTTTAGATAATTATCTGCTTTTATATTGACTATACCACTACTAGGATTAGGATATACTACAGTAGGCTTTACAATATCATTACCGGAATTTCCGGCATAAGGATTTTGCCATATTCTTTGACAACCATTGGCATCAGTAACTACCAAATCAATCACTTTCATTTCATCACCGTCTTTCTTAATTATACTATTATTAACAGATATAAATAATTCATTACTATACTTTCTACATACCTGATGACCACAATAATAGTCCCAAACAGCAGTATAGGGAGGAGTACCCCCTATTACACTGTAAGTATATTTAGTTCCATTTGACTGTTCTTGTGTGTGCACAGTTACCTTCATTTGATTAACAAGAACAGGGTCTGATTTTAATTTACAACCCGGATATTTTGCTGTTACAAAATAAGTTCCCGGTGTATGAACCCAGGTTGTTTTACCGACATCATTATTAGACCAAACAAGATGTTGTGATTCGTTAAAAATGCCCATATTAGAGCCTCCATAAGAGCTTTCTAATTCAATAGGATAGTTACTACAAGTACCCGCATTTATAGAAATATTAGGCTTATCATAATCTGAATGTAAAGTACCTACATACAAAGAAGCCCAATCCATACCTTCACTTTCAGTAATTGTATTTAATGCAGATTGCACAGGTATGCTATTTGATGTCAAATTAACAACATTACCTCCCGGTTCTATTTGATAATACATTATATCTAACGGATTGTTTACATGTCCTTGTAAAAGAATATGACCTATTTCATGCAGAAATGCATTATAAAAACTCAGTTTGTTAAAAGCTATAGAACCATCAGTTGAATAATCCCATTGCCGATTTGAAATATGAATATCCGACCCCCATTTTCTATAATAATTACAATAAGAATTTCCTACAAAAAACTTAGACTCTGTCTTCATTCCACCGTCATAATTAAAGTCAAGTCCTATAACATTTTTATGAGATGAATTAAAATGATTAGCATATACTAATTGCCCATTACTATTTTTCTCAAGGTGTAAATCTATATCTAATAGATCAGACCATGTTTGCAAAGCCTTTTTTATACAAGTAATAGCCCCAGTTTTCCCTATCATATTTTTATGTAAGGTAAATTTAAAACCATCTATACAATCTTGTTTAGCTAGATAAACTCGACTAATAGGGTATTCAGCATTACCATCATTAAGAATAGAATAAGCTATATACAAGGGGCTTTCACTTTCTACTTCCATAGAACGCATTGTTCTTACTTTTATTTTACCGGTACCGGCTCCATAAAACACAGTATCTAATTCATAACCAACTGTTACTAAAGAGGGTACTTTTACGCTAATCTCTGTATCTGTCCAATAATCAAGATAACAATTATCTAAGCCTAGTAAATAGTCTATCTGTCCATCAGGAGTTACCCCGCCTTTTTTATTACTGGTAAAGAACACTTCTCCAGGCTCATCTCCAAAATTTTCCCCATAAATAGTTATACAATCACCTACACCGGCACCTAAAGGCACATTTTCGGACTGTATATAAGTAATAATAGGTTTAGACGTCACACTAATAGAAGGTGGGTCGTTATAATAAGTATCATCATAAGAAATATAATCTTGCCAATTTGCCGTAGAAGTAGCCGTATATAATGAAAGCATAGAGGTAAAATCAGTATCTTCAAAAAACAAATCAGACATTTCTGTTTCCGCCCCTTCTAAAATTTCTATTTTAACATGGTACAAAACTTGGTATTCTTTTGTCAGTTCCGTTCTGTCCCAAGAAGACACTTCCGCCTGCTGTGCCGATAAGCCCAAAGTAATCTGATAGTCATTAACATCATAAACATTGGTCTGATAAGTACTATTACTAAAAGCATCTCCTTTGGTTAAAGTAATTCTATCGTTAGCAACTAAATAGGTTCCAAAAGCATAAGTATTGAAACCTAAACGACATATTGCATTAGACAAAAAAGTGTTATAGCGATTGGCTTTTCCCATTACATCAAATTCAAAATAAGTAGGATTATCACCGGTTATTTCCTGATTATCTATGGTCAAGCTTAAGGTACTGTATATATTAGTCTTTTTTTTTAATTGTTTTTGCCTATTGGCTTCCCCTATTTTCGCTAACTTTTCTTGCTTTTCCATAAATGCCTTATGAAGTCGTTTTTGCTCTTCTATTTTTTCTTTGGGACAAGGCTTTTGGTTTATTTTTTTCTCTATTTTAGGAACATTTAAACCTTTAAACTGTTTTAAATATTCATAAAAAGTTTTTTTATCAGGAAAATCTAATCCATTAAGCCCTAATACACGATGTTTGTAGCCTGTTAAATTACTAGCATAATTTATCTGTAAAACGGCAGTTCCCTCATTTAAAAAATGACTTACCGATATCTCATTATCAAACTCTCTTTTATAAGGGGACTTGGGAAAAGTAGAGACCTTACAAAAAAACACAGCATCTCTATTTGTTGCTACATTTACAAATTCCGGAGGAAAATGTCTATACATTTGAGGCAAACCTTCTTCATCTTTTTGATAAATAGTTCCTCCCTTTATAATCAATTCAATAGTACCATTTTTAATTTTATCTCCCCCTTTAAACACATGCTTTATCTCTATAGCAGCTGACGTAAAAAAACCTTCTCCACTCAATACATTATTGGCTGTATCATAGGTCTCCCAAGATTTATATATCAACCTACCCTCAAAAATAAAATCGGCTCGCTCAAACATTTGTTCGTTAGTTAATGTGAGTTGCTTACTTCTATCTCTTGTTCTTACATTTTGTGCAAAAATGGTATGACACAATACCATTAAAATGCTTAATAAATAAATCTTTTTCATTGTATATCAATTTAAACAGTTATTAAAAACACCTACAAAGATACAATATATTTTACAAAAATAAGTGTATAATTAGATTTTTTTTAGATAAAGATAATTAATTTAACTATTTTTGTTGTAAAAAATATATTTATTATTAGTTAAAGATAAATTAAATATGTTGTTAAAAAACATCTATTATTCAGAGCGTGTACGTTTATCATAATATAATTAATCTTTTTTTAATTGTTTTTGCCTATTGGCTTCCCCTACTTTTCGCATCTTGTCTTGCTTTTCCATAAATGCCTTATGAAGTCTTTTTTGCTCTTCTATTTTTTCTTTAGGACAAGGTTTTTGGTTTATTTTTTCTCTTTTAGGGACATTTAAACCTTTAAACTGTCTTAAATATTCATAAAAAGCCCTTTTATTACGAAAATCTAATCCATTTAAGCCCATAACATGACGCTGATATTTCATTGGAAAACTATTGGCATCTATTTTTAAAAGAGCCTTTTCCTCATTCAAAAAATAACTTACTGATACCTCATTGTCAAACTCTCTTTTATAAGGGGACTTGGGAAAAGTTGAAACCTTACAGAAAAAGACAGCATCACTAGATGTTGCTACATCTACAAATTCCGGAGGAAAATGTCTATACCTTTGAGGTAAACCTTCTTCATCTTTTTGATAAATAACACCTCCTTTTGTAATCAATTCAATAGTACCATTTTTAATTTTATCCCCCCCTTTAAATACATGCTTTACCTCTATTATTTTAGAAGTAAAAAAACCTTCTCCACTCAATACATTATCGGCTGTATCATAGGTTTTCCAAGATTTATGTATCAGCCTACCCTCAAAAATAAAATCGGCTTGCTCAAACATTTGTTCGTTGGTTAATGAGAGTTGCTTACTTCTATCTCTTGTTCTTACATTTTGTGCAAAAATGGTATGACACAATACCATTAAAATGCTTAATAAATAAATCTTTTTCATTGTGTATCAGTTTAAATGGTTATTAAATACATTTACAAAAAATAGTAAACAACCTGCCTCTAAACCCAACGAGCAATAAAATACAAAAAGCCAACAAATCTACTTAGAAGGCTTTAATTCGTCTAAAAGAAACGTTAATTGTTCATCAGAAATAGGCTTCAACTTAATGGGGATAGAAACCGATTTAGTAACATTGGTAGTAGTCGTATCACAATACAATTGTCCTTGAGCATCTATCGCCATAGCTACCACTTGAGCTGTAGTAGAATTAGGAATGCCTATTATTTGTCTGTTAAAAGCCCTTAACACCGACCTATATTGTGGTAAATAAGCAAATATCTCCACATTAGTTAAATCATCTTGCTCTGATTTAAACGCTAAAGAATTAACGCCATTCTGAGCATATCCGGCATTAATCCAACCCAACTTACCGATTTGGGCTTCAAGAGAACTGTCTTTAGCTGTAAAATAAAGGTCGCCGTCATTGGCTCCTGCCTTACTTACATCATCTGTCCAATTATAATCCACCGAACTGGTCATACCATAATAGACTTTTATATTTTCAGAAACACTATCAGTAGGAATATCTATTGTAAAAATCTCACCGCTATTTAATTCCAATTCAGACTCTGTACCTGTAGGATTTACTTTATAAGCTCTGATAAATAATTCGCCTCTGGTTTCCATTGCATTTTTATAAGAAACGGTTGGCTTTAAGTGATAAATCATTTCTTTTGCGGTGTATAATTCCTTTAATTCCAACATAAAAGGGAAATCTATCAATTCCCCATTAGAAAGCACCAGTTTACCTATACCCAAATCTATTTTAACACCTTTTTTTCCTGTAATAGGCATAGAACTATAATCGATAATTTCCAAATATTGCGATGAATCTCTTTTACTTTCTAAATAAGGCTTAAGGCTTACATAAGTTTTCAGATTATCCACAGAATCAATTCTTTCTGTAGAACAAGATAACATTTGCAATAGAGTTATGGAGCAAAAAAGATATAGAGAAATACGTTTCAATTTCATTATTCGGTACTTTAAATAAAAATTAATTATATGCAGGGCAAATTACAGGGCGTCTTCTATTTCTTTTCTTATAACGACTATTTCCCCCTAGGACAAACAGCAATCCTATGTGAACAGATGTTTCTTTCCATTTGATATTATAACGTGTTTCTAAAAAAGGTCTTACAGAAGATTGTGTAAAAGAAATACCTGCTCCCAACTCCAAAAGATAAGTGCCGGATTTAGCATCTTTCATATCAGAATCATCTGTATTAAGCCAAGCATTATACCCCACATTAAGCAAGGGGTAAAGGTTCACTATTTTATTTTTAAACACCGTATATTCCACTCCCAAACCAATATGGTATTCGTGAATTTTATTAAAAGAAAAAGCAGGATAGTACAAAGCTTGAGGTACGAATCTTAAATTCTGTGAGGGTTTAATATTTAAACGAAAACCTACTGCCACACTTTTGGTTTGAGGATTATAAGCTATGGAGGGAGCTATCCCCCAGCCACCGCCACCTGTACTTCCCCTTTGAGCAAGAGCGCCATTCAAGGAAAGCAACAATATAATTAATAAGCTATATACTTTTTTATACGACATCTATTTTCGTTTACCATTAACAAATTTCACTAGAAAAGCGTCTTTAATACCGGACATAGAAAGCGCCTCTAAAGCTTTAGATTTAGAAGCAAAGTCCCCTATATAATATTTATAATATCCATGATATTTAGAAGACGTTATTTTCAATCTACCGGAATATATTTTTTTCAATTGCTGAAAGTCAGAGGGCTCTTTTGATGAAGAAATCTGAATTTTATAACTGATTTTTTCTTTTGGTTGTTCTGCTAAAAGAGTTTTTTCTACCTTCTTAACAGGCTTTGCTTTTTTATCAACTTTTTCAGCTTTCTTTGCCTTTACATCAAGCACACCTACTTTTTGATCTGTCGTTTTCGACACATCAGGCTTCGGTTCTTTATCGCTAACACTAGCCAATGGACTTTTAGCTTCATCCACGACATTAGCTCTGTCAATAATCAGTGTTTTACAAGTATCAATATAATTCTGTGCTAAAGTTATTTCTTTAAAATCAGAAGCGTCCAAACGACTCATATACTGTTTGTAAGACACCAATGCTTTCTCATATTCCTTATTTCCTTTTAAAGAATGAGCTATGGCCAAGTCCACCTTAGGATCCACCTTAGCATCTAACTGCTTTGCCTTTATAAAATGCTTTTTGGCTTTAGCAAACTGTTCCTCTCGAAGATAAGCAACACCTATTTTAAAATTCAACAAGGCATTATCCGGATTAACCTCTTGCACTATCAAATAATAAGGAAGCGCTTGTTTAAATCTTCCCTGAAAAAAAGATTCATCTCCTAAACGAAGATTTTCTATCGCCTCTTGATAAGCTTCTTTTGTCTCAAATTGCTGTTCTGTAAATTCAATATTCTGCGCTTTCGACCACACTGCTAAAAGCATTACAGAAAGAAATACAAATAACCTCATTATATACTAAAAATAAAGAAAGAACCTTAAACTCTCTATACTAAAAGACATTTGTATAAGAGCATTCAGGTTCCATAAACAACACCAACCTACTCCTTAATAATGGCACTCAATTCTGAAAAAGAACTATCTACCATTTCTTCTAAATCTTTGTAAATATCATTATAATAAGCCTTAACATTGGTTTTGGTTGTTTTGGCTTGCTGATTAACACTATTTATTAAGTCATTACGCACTTTTAAGACTTTTGACATCACCATCATTGTTTCATCAATGCTTTTTTCATTCTTTGCCATTTCAATATAAGTCATACAATCGTGTATTACAGAATAGCAAGCATTGTCTATATGTTTCTTTACGGTTCTTTTATTTGCCATTGTTTTTTTATTTTAAATTAAGCCATAAAAGTATGACTTTTTCTTAAAAAAACAGTCAAATCATTCATTTTTCTTTTCCTAAAAAAACATAAAAATAAAGTCCTCTTTTAGAATATATAAAAAGGATTACAGTATTGTTTTTTCAAACAATAGGACTTCAAATAACGATAAGCCACTAGTTTTTCCCTTAATTTCCTTGCCAAAACAAACCAATTATTAACTTGTATATAGTAAGAAGAAAAATGACAGAATTGTAAGAAAGCACACAATTCCTGCCCTTCCATTTGCGATATATTTTTAGCAAGTAAGTAAAACTGATGTCGTTTTTTTTGCTCTTTTTTATATTGTTCCAGAGCAATTATCTGCTTTTCTTTTTTACTCTTAAAATTCAGAGGAATAGCCAAATAAGGTTTAAGGACATATAAATCTTCTTTGCTAGCTTGTATTTTTTTCTTTAATGAGTCTATCTGGTCTAAAGGAATATCCTGATGTAGAAACGCATAGCGAAAAGCACTTTTAGTAAAAGGATACACCTCTACTTGTTCTATGCTATACACTTTCTCGGACAAAGGTATGGAAATGGTATCGCCGTCCTGTTTTTGCTTAAGCAAATAAGCCACTTGCAAAAATTCTGTTTCATAAGACAAATACACAATTCTTATTAAGTGATGTCGCTGTGCTGAAATGGAACAATACCCATCTGCATCACTCCAAACCGATTTCCTTGTATTTAGATTACTAACAAAGGCTTCTTTAACCGGTTTGAAATCAGAAGTATTGTATAAGGAAATTTTTAAATCGTAAACCGTATCTTTAGGAATGTTTTGCGCTCTACTTTCAAGAGCAAGGAATACCAGAAAAACAACTGTCAATAAACAATGCCAAACACTATATCTTGTAGAAAGATACCCGGCTTCTTTTTTAGGCATTATCTTTTTATGTATTATGATTTCTTTAATATTCCTCCTTATCAATTAATACATCAATTCTGAAGTATTAAGACAAAGATTATTACTACCAACTCTTTGATTACAAAACATAACCAAAGAGCTGGTAATTTTTTCTTAAGTTTGCATTGCACCACAAACGGTCAATACTTGTCCACTTACATAAGAAGACAAATCGGAAGCAAAGAATAAGGCTGTTTTAGCCACTTCTTCAGGAGTACCTCCTCGTTTCAAAGGAATTTTGTTATACCAACCTTCAATAACATCTTCAGGCAATTGCTTCGTCATATCAGATTCTATAAATCCGGGAGCAATAGCATTACAACGAATATTACGTGAACCTAATTCTTTAGCTATTGACTTGGTAAAACCAATCATACCTGCCTTTGAAGCTGAATAATTAGCCTGTCCGGCATTACCGCCTACTCCAACAACAGAACTCATATTAACGATAGACCCCGAACGTTGTTTTAACATCGTTCTTTGAACAGCTTTAGACATATTGAATATAGACTTTAGATTCACATTCATAATAATGTCCCACTGTTGCTCTGTCATTCTCATTAACAGGTTATCTTGTGTTATACCTGCGTTGTTGATTAATGCATCAACTCTGCCAAAATCCGCCACAATCTGTTCTACGGTTTTTTGACAATCTTCAAAGTTAGAAGCATCAGAAACATATCCTTTTGCTTTAACATCGAAAGACTGAAGCTCTTTTTCTGTTTCAGAAAACACTTCATCTTTTCTTAAATCTGTAAAGGCTATTTGTGCTCCTTCTTTAGCGAATAATAAAGCGATTGCTTTACCTATTCCTCTTGAAGCACCTGTTATAATAGCTACTTTTCCTGATAATAATCCCATATATGAAATAATTTACATTGAAGTTGCAAAATTATATCTTTTTACAATGATAACGCTATATTTACCATAGATTTTTTCAGCAAATACAATTTAAACTCCAATACAATTGAAATAGGACTCAGGAATATCCCAAGTCCTTATTATTCTTTAAATAAACAAATTAACATTAGCATTTTCCGCTCTATCCATATAAGTTGCCACACCTCCTATGGTTACCTCATCTAACAATTCGGTTTTATCTACCCCCATAACGTCCATTGACATTTGACAAGCGATAAATTCAACCCCTTGCTCTAAGGCTTGAGCACGTAAGGTTTCCAAAGATTCTATCTTCTTTTTGTTCATAATATAACGCATCATCTTGCTACCCATTCCGAACATATTCATCTTAGACAATTTCAATTTTTTAGAACTGCTTGGTAACATCATTGAAAACATTTTGGCAAAAATATCTTTTGAAACTTTTGGCTTACTCTCTTTTTTAATGGCATTTAATCCCCAGAAGGTAAAGAAAATAGTTACTTTTTGCCCTGTTACAGCAGCACCATTGGCCAAAACGAAAGAAGCTAAAACCTTGTCTAAATCGTCACTAAAAACAATAAATGTCTTGCCCTTACCATCGCAAGTACTCATTATCTTGCAGTCCTTAACAGAACTTTTTTCAACAAGGACATTAAACTTACCTTTACTAATCGATTTATTGATAAAAATATTACCCGTAGTATTACACCAAGCTTCAGCATCACGAGCAAAACCGGCATCAGTAGAAGTTATAGAAATACGATCTCCATCAGGTAATTCATCCATCGCCTTTTTCAGCTTCATAATAGGTCCCGGACATTGAAATCCACAAGCATCTATTTCTAACACATTCTTTTCTTCCTCCGAACGATGATGATGTGTCAAATGACGGTCTTCCATTACGGCTTGAGGCTCTACCTCCTTAATTTCTGCCATAGATGAAGAGTACGTTTTATATCCTCCGCTTAAGTTATAAACCTGCTCAAAACCATTGGCTTTTAATATCTTCAAAGCCAAATAACCTCGTAAACCAACCGCACAATACACATAGATTTTTTTATCCTTTGGTAAGTCTTGCAATAAGTTTCTTAACTCATCTAAAGGTTTGTTAATAGCCCCTTCTATAGCTCCCATTTCAAATTCGTCCTTAGTACGAACGTCTAACAAAATAACATCTTGCAAATTGGCTTCACGAACGTCACGCCACTTCACCACAGGCATACTGCCATTAATAATGTTTTGAGCTACATAACCGGCAATAGCCAATGGGTCTTTCGCTGAAGAAAACGGAGGCGCATAAGTATGCTCTATTTTCAACAAATCGTAAACTGTTCCGCCTTTCTTAATCACTAAAGCCGCTTGGTCAATACGCTTATCTATTCCCTCAAAACCAACACCCTGCGCTCCATACAACTGACCTGTTTCAGGATTAAACGTCAATTTAAAACTAACGGGTAAAGAATCAGGATAATAACCGGCATGAGAGCCTGAATGCGTAGTTGAAGACTCGTAGGCCATTCCCAACTGACGTAATTTCTTAGAAGCTAAACCTGTAGAACCAACTGTTATATCGAACACCTTAGCAATAGAAGTTCCAATAGCACCTTCATATTTAGTTTGATGCCCCAAAACCATATTATCAGCGACAATACGCCCTTGTCTGTTAGCCGGATTAGCTAAATAATTGAGCCAAGGTTTTCCTGTCAAAGGATGAGGATATTCTATAGCATCTCCTACGGCATAAATATCTTTTTCTGATGTTTGCAAATACTCATCAACCCAAATACCACCTGTTTCCCCTATCTTTAAACCGGCATCTACAGCCAATTTATTCTCAGGACGTACCCCAATAGACAAAATAACAATATCAGCTTCTATGCTATTACCATTTTTAAAAAAGATGTGAGTACGATTATTTTTTCTTTCAAAAGAAGTAACTGTATTACTTAAAAACAAATTCACTCCCTGCTGTAATAAGTGCTCATGCACCTGCGATGCAATAGAGAAATCAACAGGAGCCATTACTTGGTCTTGCATTTCCACAACAGACACTTCTGCCCCTAAATGATGCAAATTTTCAGCCATTTCCAGACCTATAAAACCGGCACCTATTACCACTGCTTTTTTAATATCGTTGCTTCTTACATAACTTTTTATTTTATCGGTATCTACCACATTACGCAATACAAAAATACCTTCTTCCTTTATTCCTTTTAAAGGAGGCACTAAAGGGTAAGCACCCGGAGACAACAACAATTTATCATAAGCTTCGCTATACTCAACTCCCTCGCTGGTTCTTACCTCAATTGTTTTATCTTTAGGATTGATTTTTACTACTTCATTCAACACCCTTACATCAACATTGAAACGTCCTCCAAAAGATTCCGGTGTTTGTAAAAACAATTGGTCTCTGTCCGGAATAACATCTCCTATATAATAAGGTAACCCACAATTGGCATACGAAATATTCTGCCCTTTTTCTATTAATACAATTTCTGCAAATTCATCGGCACGCCTTATTCTCGCTGCCGCTGTAGCCCCTCCGGCTACCCCTCCTACAATTATATGTTTCATTTTAAATACGTTTATACTCGGACAAAAGTATAACATTTTTTCAGAATACCATATTTTAGCCCTTTAAAGCTATTTGGTACATTCCCCCAATACAGTTCCTTAATTCATTCCTTAGCCACCACATTACATAAAGCAAATGCTATAATCCGCCTTTTTCAATACCAATTCAAAACATCTAAAAATTGACCATCATTTTTATCTCCAACAAGAACCAAAATAAAAAAGCAAGACAAATTGTCTGATTAACAATATTTTACAAAGACAAAACGGCGGTTTTTGTGTTTTCTACCCGACAAAATTTCCGTTTTTAGGATTTGGTTTGAGAATTGTTACCCATTCATCGAAAAAATAACAAAAAAATACAGCAAGATGAACATAGAACAATATACCATAAAATCGCAAGAGGCGATTCAGAAAGCCATGCAGATGGCACAAGAGAAAAACAACACGCATATTGAGGTAGCTCATTTGCTAAAAGCCATGATGGAAACAGACCCCTCTTTAATGTCGTACTTATTCGAAAAATCAGGTGCGCATTGGGGTAATTTCTCGGCAACTTTGGATGCTCAAATTCAACATTTGCCAACAGTCAATCATCCTCAACAGGCTTACTTATCAAGGGAAACCGAACGCGTTTTGCAATTGGCAGAAAGAGACAGCCATAAGCACAACGACCGATTTGTGAGTTTGGAGCAAATTTTAATGGCTATTTTAAAAGATAAAAACGAGGTATCCGGCTTATTAAAAGATGCGGGTTTATCGGAGAAGAACCTTAGTAAAGCCATTGAAACACTGAGGAAAGGGCAAACAGCTCAGTCGCAAAATGCCGAAGACCAGTACAATGCTTTAGAAAAGTATGCGCAGAATTTTAACGCCTTAGCCGAGCAAGGCAAGTTAGACCCTATCATTGGCAGGGACGAGGAAATCCGCCGTATTTTGCAAATTCTTTCTCGAAGAACGAAAAACAACCCCATTTTAATTGGAGAACCCGGTGTCGGAAAAACCGCCATCGCCGAAGGGATTGCACACAGAATTATTAGTGGAGATGTTCCCGAAAACTTGAAAGACAAGGTCATTTTTGCCTTAGATATGGGGGCACTGATTGCCGGTGCGAAATACAAGGGCGAGTTTGAGGAGCGATTGAAATCCGTGATTAAAGAGGTCGTGGCATCGGAAGGTAACATCATTTTATTTATAGATGAGATACATACTTTGGTGGGTGCCGGCAAAAGCGAGGGTGCTATGGATGCCGCCAACATCTTAAAACCGGCATTGGCGCGTGGCGAATTAAAGGCGGTGGGTGCGACTACTTTGGATGAGTATCAAAAATATTTTGAAAAAGATAAGGCTTTGGAGCGCCGATTTCAGCAAGTAATGGTCAACGAGCCCGATGTACATAGTGCGATTTCTATTCTTAGAGGTATTAAAGAAAAGTACGAAAACCACCATCAGGTAAGGATTACCGATGATGCGATTATCTCGGCTGTGGAATTGTCCGACCGTTATATTACTGAGCGTCAGTTACCCGATAAGGCGATTGATTTAATTGATGAAGCCTCTGCGAAATTGCGAATGGAAATGAATTCCGTGCCCGAAGAATTGGATGAACTTAATCGAAAAATTCAGCAATTAGAGATTGAAAGAGAAGCAATTAAACGAGAGAAAAATCAAGCGAGGGTTAAGGAGTTGAACGAGCAAATCGATAATTTAAGCGAGCAAGCGCAATCTATAAGAGCAAAATGGAAGGCAGAAAAAGAGGTGGTGGATGCCATTCAAAAGCATAAAAATGATATTGAAGTTTTTAAGCAAGAGGCAATTCAGGCAGAGCGTAATGGCGACTATCAAAAGGTAGCGGAATTGCGTTACGGAAAAATTACCGATGCCGAAAAGACCATTCAAGAATTGAGCGAAAAACTGAGTCAAATGCAAAGCGATTCCGCTTTGGTGGACGAGGAAGTCAACTACGAAGACATTGCTGATGTTGTGTCTAAATGGACGGGCATTCCCGTTAAAAAAATGATGACAAGTGAGCGCGAAAAATTGTTGAACTTAGAGGCTGAATTACACCAACGCGTTATTGGTCAGAATCGCGCCATTGAGGCGGTTGCCAATGCGGTTAGGCGTAGTCGTGCAGGAATGAGCGACCAAAGAAAGCCTATCGGTTCGTTCTTGTTTTTAGGAACGACAGGCGTTGGAAAAACCGAGTTGGCGAAAGCCCTCGCGGAGTTCCTGTTCGATGACGAAACCATGATGACCCGTATTGATATGTCGGAGTATCAAGAAAGGCATTCGGTATCTCGATTGATAGGAGCGCCTCCGGGGTATGTCGGCTACGACGAGGGCGGACAACTTACCGAAGCAGTTCGCAGAAAGCCTTACTCAGTCATCCTTCTAGACGAAATTGAAAAGGCGCACCCCGATGTGTTTAACATCTTATTACAAGTTCTGGACGATGGTCGATTAACTGACAATAAAGGGCGAGTGGTCAATTTTAAAAACACGATTATTATTATGACTTCGAATGTCGGCTCGCATATTATTCAAAATCAGTTATCGAATGAGGCAGCTTTAGACAATCTTAGTTTAATCGCAGAAACCGACCAAAAAGTGTTTGAGTTGCTTAAGCAAACCGTTCGCCCCGAGTTCCTCAACAGGATAGATGAACGCATTATGTTTACGCCACTTTTACGCTCTCAGATAGAGGAAATTGTGAAGTTGCAAATGGGATTGGTACAAAAACAATTAAAGGCTCAAAACATTCAAATTGAGATGAGTGATAAGGCGATTGAAGCCCTTGCCAATATTGGTTTTGACCCGCAATTTGGAGCAAGACCGGTTAAAAGAGCCATTCAAACGCATATTTTAAATGAACTTTCTAAGTCCATTATCGCTGATAATATTGACAATAGTAAAGTGATTTACATTGATTATCAAGAGGGTAAATTCATATTTAAGAATGAATAAACACTAAGAAGTACACTAAAAAAGAAAGGCTATCCGTAATCGGACAGCCTTTTTTTATGGTAATCGAGATCTTACAAAAAACCAAACCCTAATACCCTGTTAATAATTCAAACCAAAAGCCCATAAGGGCACCACATTCAAATAACCATATTCTATATCGTCTTTTACAAGAAAAGCATTATTGGTCTGCTTTATTTGCTTTTGTTGCTTATTCTTCCCCCCTATTTCAAAAGTATAATCTTGAATTCTAAAATCTGCTACTTTAGAAGACAACACCTCATTCTTTACTCTCATTTGATTAAAGAAAAACGTTTCTCTTACATTGCCTACATTCAATCTATCAGCTCCTAAGTTAACAATCAAATTGGTATTTTCTAAATACACTTTATCAGCCTTACCGAGTCCCCGTATTCCATTAGAGGCATTACGTAATTGCAAAATCAAACCTGCCTGTTCCATATAAGAAAAATAATCATCTAAGGAATTTCTACTAACACCTAAAATCTCTGCTATTTTACTAAAATTAGGCTTAAAAGGCACACTTTCTGCAATAATAACAAGCAATCGTTTTAATTTTCTACTTGTTCCTACATTCAAGTTGGCATATTGAGGAATATCCCCCTCCAAAGTCTGCATTAGCACTTGCTCCAAACGAATAGCAAACTCATTTTCTTGCCCAAATGGATAATAACCATTTTGCAAGTATGATTTGAATAAAGGTAAAGGATGTTCTATATCAGGTAGCTTTACTTCATTATTGATAATTTCAGACAATGAAAAAGCAGAAATCTGATGATTATGAAAGAAATTAAGATACTCACGAAAAGACAAGCCTCGCATTTTATACACCACTGCCCGACGACTTAAATCTGCCGAACCTTTGAGTATATCTAAAATAGACGAGCCTGTAAAAACCACTTTTAAAGAAGGAAAAGCATCATAAATATTTTTTAATTCTTGAGACCAGTTTTTATACTTATGAATTTCATCAATAAAAAGATGTTTGCCTGCATTAATATAAAACGCCTGTGCCAAATCGAAAAGCGTATGTTGTGAAAAATACAAATCATCTGCTGATACATACAAGGCTGTTTTGATATCTAACTCCTCTTTGATGTACTGCAATATCATAGTTGTTTTTCCAACTCCTCTAGCTCCTACAATCCCCAACATACGAGTATCCCAAGAAATAGCATCGTACAAATAACGCTTAAAATGTATTTCTGTATGTTCTAAAAGCGTTTGATATTTTTGGTAAATAGCATTCATATCATATTGACTTCAAGTATGCAAAAATAACAAAAATGCACTATAAAATATACATTTTTATAAAAAAACGCACTTTTTACAGTGCAAATTCATTTAAAACAATAAAGTATCTCTACTTCGGGCTTTTCAAAAAACGACTAATACACAATAAAGTATCTCTTTAAACTAAAAAATCCCCAATGCTTTATACCAAAACATTGAGGATTTCTTTCTACTAAATTTAGACAACTAAACTACAAGCCAAATGCTTTCTTCACAGCATCTACATAGTCTAATTTTTCCCAAGTAAACAATTCTACTTCTTTTTCTATAGTTCCGCTATAAGGAGAAGTAAAGGTTTTCTTTACGGTAGAAGGAACACGTCCCATATGTCCGTAAGCCGCTGTTTCTTGGTAAATAGGATTTCTTAACTTCAAACGCTCTTCAATAGCTGCAGGTTTTAAATCGAAAATCTCTTTCAATTTAAGCGCTATTTCGCCATCGCTTAAACCAACCTTAGCTGTTCCGTAAGTATCCACAAATACACCCACAGGCTCAGCTACACCAATTGCATACGATAACTGAACTAACATTTCACTTGCCACACCTGCTGCTACCATATTTTTAGCAATATGTCTTGAAGCATAAGCCGCAGATCTATCTACTTTACTAGGGTCTTTTCCGGAAAAAGCTCCACCTCCGTGAGCGCCTTTTCCACCATAAGTATCCACAATAATTTTACGACCTGTCAAACCTGTATCGCCATGAGGACCTCCTACTACAAACTTTCCTGTAGGATTAATGTGATAGATAATATCATCGTTAAACAACGCCTTAATCTTTTCTGACTCAATTTTAGCCAACACTCTTGGCATCAAGATTTCTAACACATCTTTTCTGATGATACGTAACATTTCGTTATCATCATCATGAAACTGATCGTGTTGAGTAGAAACCACAATTGTATCTATTCTTAAAGGCACATTGTCATCAGAATACTCAATAGTTACCTGTGACTTTGAATCAGGAGCTAAGTAAGTCATCTGCTTACCCTCTCTTCTGATAGCCGCCATTTCTATAAGAATAAGGTGAGATAATTGTAATGGCAAAGGCATATAATCGTTGGTCTCGTTATTCGCATAACCAAACATCATACCTTGGTCGCCGGCACCTTGCTCTTTATTAGCGTTTTTCTCGTTATTAGAATCAACACCTCTGTTAATATCGTCAGACTGCTCGTGAATAGCAGATAAAACACCACAAGAATCACCATCAAATTTATATGATGATTTTGTGTATCCTATTTTATTAATCACTTTTCTAACAGTCTCTTGTATATCAACATAAGCTTTAGATTTTACCTCTCCGGCTACTACTACCTGACCTGTTGTTACTAAGGTTTCGCAAGCCACTTTTGAATTAGCATCCCAAGCTAAAAATTCATCTAATATGGCATCAGAAATTTGATCTGATACTTTGTCAGGGTGTCCTTCTGAGACAGACTCTGACGTAAATAAATAACTCATATCTTATTTTTTATAAGTTTTAATTTTAAATTATAATGTAAAAAGGGAAGTGTTTGCGATATGCTTTTACGAGAAAGAATTTTAGCATTTTTTCACGTGGTTGCAAGCATCACAAATTTTTCCACGCCACAAAGGTATAAAAAATATTAAATCAAAAACATTCTTTTGAATTATTTTTTCAGAATCCACTAAAACAAGACCAACTTTCATCAAATCAAAAGGCTACCCTTAAAACAGGATAGCCTTTGATTAAAATTGATGTATTTTAATATTGAGGTTACATTTTAGAACTCAATTATTAATTCTACTCTACGATTTAAAGCTCTTCCCTTAGAAGTCTTGTTATCAGCAACAGGCTTCAATTCACCATATCCTTCTGATGACAATCTTGTTTCTTCAACACCTTTCTTGATAAGATACTTTTTAACAGCAGCCGCTCTTTTCTTAGATAAAGTTAAGTTAAAATCATCTTTTCCTTGAGAATCGGTATGACCTTCTATCCTTAAATTATACTTAGGATTATTCTTCATAATACGAACTACATTGTTCAATATCTTAAAAGAAGAAGTCGTAATAATATCTTTTCCTGATTTAAACTTAATACCGTGTACAGCTTCCTCTAAAATTTTCTTTTCTTCTTGTTTAATTTCAGGGCAACCTTTATTAGCTTTAATTCCTTTTACATCAGGACAAACATCATCTTTATCAGCAATGCCGTCACCATCAGCATCTGGACAACCTTTAAGTTCTTTCAATCCTTTTACTTTAGGACAAGCATCTTCTTTATCGATAATGCCATCTCCATCTGTATCAGGACATCCGTTAAACTCTTTCAAACCTTTTACTTTAGGACAAGCATCATCTTTATCAGCAATACCGTCACCATCTGTATCAGGACAACCATCAAATTCCTTCAAACCTTTTACATTAGGGCAAGTATCATCTTTATCAATAATACCATCACCATCTGTATCTGGACAACCATTAAATTCCTTCAAACCTTTTACATTAGGACAAGCATCATCTTTATCGGCAATACCATCACCATCTGTATCAGGACAACCATTAAAAGTAGGAAGACCAGCTACATCAGGACAATAGTCTTTTCTGTTAGGAATACCATCAGCATCTGTATCTTTAGGCTTTCCAAAATTAAATACAAAACCTATACTGTGCTGAGCATACCACTCGTTTCCGTCTTTTACTACATTTTCTACATCATCCTTGCTAGAGTGGATAAACTTACTCTTAAAAACAAGACTTGCAGAAGGACTGATTTTCCAAGATAAACCCAAACCGAAGTCCGGCATTTGCATAGCATCTACCTTTCTATCAGAATGAATATCTTTAAAATGCATATACCCTAATCCTAAAAACACAAATGGTCTTAAACGAACCTGATCGTATTTAAAGAAACTGTATTTCACATTCAAACCAACTTGATACATACCATATCTAAATTTGGTACGTCTATCTTTAACGTGACCTATTTCGCCATAAGCCGCATCTAACTCTAAATCAAGATTATCTGTCAAATTTCTACCTAAGGTGATACCTCCAAAAGCATAAAAAGGCTGCGTTATGTCGTAGAATCCATTTCCAAAATCTCCATTATAAGACTGTGAACCTACGTGCAGTCCTAGTCCCCATTTTCTGTCAGGGGTTTGGGCGTTAGAGATGCTAACGAAAGCGAAAGCTAACACCACTGCTAAAAATAACTTTTTACTCATATTTATTTAATTTATAGTCATTCTTTATTTTTTACAATGACTCTTATTTAACTTTACAAAGATACAATTTTATTTAAGACTAAAAAAAGGATTGATTTAAGGCTAAAAAACCCAAAGCTTATTCCACTTCCATTTCGCCATTTTCTATTCTAAGATAATACCTGTTAAGAAGAGCTAACATTTTACTGATTTTTTCTACTGAAGCTTGAGTTTCTTTAGATATTTCTCTTTTTTGATACTTTAACAACAAATATCCATATAAACCATTTAAAGAAGCCTCTATTTCGTTAGTAACACTGTTCTTTGTAAGTTTTAATAACTCGTCAATATGCGTTTTTGCCCAACTATAAACTTGTAAATAATCCTGCTTTTGCTCCTTAATCAAATACAGATGTAAGTCATTCAAATCATTAATTTTATTAATAATAAATTGCAAATGACCCTTTTCTTTTAGGTGCTCTTCTTTCATTTGCTGAGCCAAGCCTAAATACCAAGCCTCAACTTCCTTTTTGTTTTCTACAGTATATTTTTGAGTTAGATTTTTTAAAATAAGCTGATTATCTAATTGATAAGCTCTTAACAAATCTTCTATTTGCCACATATAAAGCAAATATTCTATAATATTTTCTTGCTTTAGCTGTCTTGCTACATTCATTTTTATTTTGTTTAAAAAGGATATTTATTCCCCATAATACCAATCGTCTAACAAACGACGGTCTTTTTTGGTAGGTCTGCCTTGTCCCTTATTCGAACTATAAGTGATTTTTGATAAACGAATCGTTTCTATTTTATCTAACTCCTCTTGAGGCGTAATATCTTCTATATACTCAGCAACCAACTTAGCCCCTACCCTGTTTTCTAATAATTGCAGTACTTTGTAGGAATAATTTACAGCGCCTTTGGAAATGATTATACACTGGTCTTGATTAACTTCTTTAGAAGCCTTAACTTTTTGACCATCAACGGACACCTTGCCTTTCTTACAGGCTTCTGTAGCTAAACTACGCGTTTTGAATAATCTTACTGACCAAAGAAATTTATCAATTCTAACACCACTCATTTTAAAAGACTTGTAAAGTTTAAGCTTGAATAAGCATCCTTATATACGATTCTGTTTAAATAGAAAAAACTCCTGAATAACTATCAGGAGCTTTTTTCTAATGTAAAAAACATAAATATGAACATTTACATCACCAATATTGAGCTGCAGAAATCAATATTACGATAGTAAATCAAACAATATTTATTTAGTTCTTTTTTCTTTAATTCTAGCTTTCTTACCGGTCAATCCTCTTAAGTAGAATATTCTTGCTCTTCTAACAGAACCCATTCTATTTAATTCAATTTGATCGATAAAAGGAGAACTAATTGGGAAAATTCTTTCTATAGCGAAGGAACCACTCATTTTTCTTACAGTAAAAGTTTCTGTATTTCCAGAGCCTCTTCTCTGAAGAACAACTCCTTTAAATTTCTGAATACGTTCTTTGTTTCCTTCTTTTATCTTATAGTGTACAGTAATAGTATCCCCACTTGAAAAATTAGGATAATTATTTTCTACTGCTAACTCCTTCTCAACAACGTTTAATAAGTTCATTGCTCTATTTTTTTATTCTGGTTAAACGAAATGCAAAAGTATAATATTTTTCAATATAACAAATATACTTATGCTATTTTTTTATTTATTTTTTTATGCTCTTTACTTGTCTGCTTTTTTAGCTCTAGAAGTACGTCTTTTAGCGCGTTTCTCTTGTTTTGCAGCTTCTAAGGCTCTCTCTTCTTGTAAACGTTTTTCTAATTCTTCCATAGAAATTTCTATGTCTTTATCAACTAAAACACGTCCACAATATTCGCAAACAGTCACTTTATTACGCATTCTTATATCCAACTGTCGCTGAGGTGGAATTTTATTAAAACAACCTCCACAAGCATCACGCTCAACCAATACCACAGCTAAACCATTTCTTGCTTTTTCGCGAATACGCTTATAAGCCGTTACCAAACGGTTATCTATTGCTGAAGCATACTCCTCTGAACGTGCCTTTAATTGCGCTTCTTCTTTTTCAGTTTCCTGAGTTATGGCCTCTAACTCATCTTTCTTTTGCTTAAGATCCAACAAACGTTCTTCCACTAATTTTTGACTGTTTTCTAAACTCTTAGTTAGTTGTTCTATCTTAAAACCAAAGTCTTTTATATTCTTATTAAAAAATTCTATTTCTAAATTCTGAAACTCTATTTCTTTTGATAAAGCATCAAACTCTCTGTTATTTCTTACATTATTTTGCTGCTCCTCATATTTTTTAATAAGTGCCTCTGCTTCTTTTATTTCTATTTTTTTATCAGAAATAGCGGTCTCTTTCTCTTGGCGTTCTGCTTCTATTTTTTCAATTCTGGTATGAAGTCCTTCTATTTCATCTTCCAAGTCTTGAACTTCAAGAGGTAATTCCCCTCTCAATATCTTTATTTTGTCTATTTCAGAATCTACTTTTTGTAGATTGTAAAGAGCTCTCAATCGCTCTTCTATTGTTAAATCGTTGGAAACCTTAGCTTCTGCCATATCTATATAAAATTTATAGGATTCGTATTAATACTCGAAAAATAAACCGCAAAGTTATTAAATTTTTTGGTAATAATATCATAAAAAATTTCTTTACTGAATTGCTCACTCTCAAAATGCCCAATATCAGCTATAACAATCTTATTTTCAGCATTAAAAAATTCGTGATATTTCACATCTGCGGTGATAATCATATCAGCTAAGGAGCGTGCTTTTTCTATTAAAAAACTACAAGAACCTCCACAAACCGCTATTTTTTTCACTTCATTACAACATAAAGGGCTATGTCTAAATGATTTTAAGTTAAAATCTTCCTTTACTTTCATCAAAGCATCCTTTATAGGAATAGGACTCTCCCACTCACCAATCATCCCCAAACCAAATTCAGGATGATATAGGTCTAAAGAAATAATATCATAAGCCACTTCCTCATAAGGATGATTACCTTTTAAAGTCGATACTATTTGATGTGTTAAGTAATCAGGGAAAACACATTCAAAACGCTGTTCCTGTTCAAAATGCAATTGATTTTTCTCTCCAACAAAAGGCTGACTTCCCTCCAAAGCCCTGAACGAACCTGTCCCCTCTACAGAAAAGCCACAAGAATCATACTGACCGATACGCCCTGCCCCTACAGAAAAAAGTGCTTGACGAACTTGCTCTAAATGATTTGTAGGGACAAAAGTGACAAGTTTCTTCATTTTCACCACATCTGCTTGCAATGTTTTCAAATTGCGAAGCCCTAAACGTTCCGCCATTTTATAGCTCACTCCTTTATTAACAACATCTAAATTGGTGTGCATACAATAAATGGCAATATCATTTTTAATGGCTTTCAACACCGCTCTTTCCACATCGTTTTCACCTGTTAATCGCTTCAATCCTTTAAAAATCAAGGGGTGATGAGACAATATCAAATTTGCTCCCAATTCAGATGCTTCATCAACCACCTTTTCGGTCACATCTACACTAATCAACACGCCTTTAACCTCATTATCAGAAGAGCCAACTTGCCAACCACTGTTGTCCCAAGACTCTTGTAACTGAGGAGGAGCAAAATATTCCAACTCCTTTATTATATCTTTTATTTTTGTCATTTGCTTTTGAATCTAAATTTAGACTATGAAGAACACTTATTTAACACTCCACCCGAACATTCAATTAAACATCAAAGGGGATATTAATCAATAAAATCAGACGAAACACTATTTTTCATCTCTAACAATTCTGATTTTATTGTTTGTAATTTTTTTATAATCTCAAAATGATGAATCGTATCATCAGGGTTATCTTGCATTTTTTTACGAACTCCTTGTAACGTTAAGCCTCGTTCGTTTATAAAATAATCAACCAAACGAATTTGATCTATTTCTTTAGTCGTAAACAGACGATTTCCCTTTTTATTTCGAGCCGGCTTGATGAAATCAAAAAAATCAGTCCAATAACGTATGCAAGAAACTTCAGCAGAAAACAAAGCTGCCACCTCTCCTATAGTATAGTATATCTTTTCTATTTTGGGTGGACGATAAGGCATCTCATTTTTTACTTTACAAAATGATATTCTTAGTCAAAAGACTGTCCTCCGGACTGCAACGAAAGCTGAATCATTTCGTCATACTGAGCTGGTGTTAAATCATCAAAGTAGAAGTTAACAGGGTCTAAAGAATGTCCATTTTTTCTCACTTCGTAGTGCAAATGAGGACCTGTAGAAGTACCTGTGTTCCCCACCTTACCAACTATAGCACCTCTCTTTAAATGCTGACCTTTCTTAACAGAGATAACGCTAAGGTGAGCATATCGTGTTCTATAACCAAAACCATGGTCTATAACCACTTTATTGCCGTATCCGGTTTTAGAACGTCTTGTTTCAACTACAACACCATCACCGGTAGCGTGAACTAAAGTTCCTTTCTTGGCTGTCAAATCGACACCGTCATGCATTTTTCTTATTTTATGAATAGGATGTATTCTCATCCCATAAGGACCTATTCTTTTTATATCGGGCTTAGCCAATGGCAAAATAGCAGGAATACAACTTAACATTTTTTCCTTATTTTTAGCCAAACTTGCTATTTCATCAAATGATTTAGACTGAATATATAATTTACGCTTAATAACATCAAAACGCTGAGTGGTTTTCGCCACCAAACCTTCCGCATCCAATTGTCTTAATTCTTGATAATTATCAGTTCCTCCAAAACCGGCATCACGCACCTCTTTAGACAAAGGCTCTTCTTCAAAAACCGTTCTATAAATATTATCATCTCTATATTGAATAGATTTTAATTCAGCAGTGATGCAATCCAATTGCTTATTCAACAATTCATAATTGGCAACAATTTCTTTATTGGTTCTTTTTAAGGCTTTTTCTTTTGGGGTATCAACAAAGAAAAAGAAAGAAAATATAACAAAAAAAGAAATCAAAATTACCGAAACAAGATGAGGAAAAAAGCGCTTAACCCGAGCCAAAAAACTATCATCAACAGTTTCATAACTAATTGTTTCCGGATTATATTTATACTTTCTTTTTGCCATAAACTAAAACTATAATTATTCTATTTATTCCACAACACGCAGAAAGTCGCAAATATATTTTTTTTAGCATTCATAAACAAGTCTAAGTGAAATTATTTTTCTACAAAACACTCTTTACTATAACACCAAAACAATCAAATATATAACAAGTTTTCAATCCAACAAAACAGGAATTCCCGAAAGAAACTCTTATTTTACTATTTTCAGAACCAAAACTATTTCTACATTTCATATAACGCTTTTGCCAAACCACGAACCAACTCAGGATACTCTAAAAAAGTTAAGTTCTGATTACATCTACAATCATCACAATCTTCTTGGCATTCGCAAGAAGGAGATTTAAACCAACTATCTTCTAAACTACAAGCATTACAAGGCTCTCCAAGACAGCCATATTTTTTAACCCAAGCATTTCTACTCAAAAAATACCGATCAGAACCACCCTCCTTGACAAGAGCAATAGCAATAGCCTCAGTCTGTCCCGTATAAAAAAGAAGACTATGTTCATCAGAATGCTTATAATAAGCGAATCCTACCTTAAGTGCTTTTTTCTTATAGACTTTATTAAAGCCCTCTAACAAAACTTTTTCATCCACCAATAAGCGCCCTCCCGATTCACAAATCACAACCTGAGAAGCTTTTTCCTGACTCCTATCTCCACCTTCTTCCGTTTTAAAAGAAGTCGATTTTGGGGTTTTACTAGAATTGCTTTGCTCACAAGAAGACAGAACAACAGCTCCTAAAACTACCAGAATAGAAACTGCAATCATTTTAAATTTTAAACGCATAAAATTACTATTTAGTTTTTCAATTCAACAATCACCATTCAATCTATTTAAGATATTGGTCTAATAACTTTTCCAATTCTTGGTCTAAGCCCTCTCTATACCCCTCCTCAGAATAAATTATTTCACCTTTAGGATTGATAACATAAAAAGAAGGGTAACCTGTTACCTTATATTTTTCCACAACTTCTTTACTTACAAAAACGGTAGGATAATTCATCTTATTAATTTTAATAAATGACTTTAATTTATCTGAAGTTGTTCGTTTATTATCAAAAGGGTTTAAGCCTAACATTACTAATTTATCTTCATCATATTTCTCCCTTACTTTTGTTAAAGAAGCAATAGCTTGAATACAAGGATAACATACTCTATACCAAAAATCTAAAACAACATACTTCCCTTTAAAATCTTTTAAGGAAAGGGAATCTTGGGTTTGAAAGCAAAAACCCGAAAACTCAGGAGCTTTAGAACCTACAGATAACAACTTTAAGATTTCCGGAGCAGGTTCCTTATAGGATTCAAGACTATAAACCCCTTTCAAGCTATCCAAAGAAGATTTCAAATCCTCATCTGTAACTCGCCCTCTTATTTCATCTAAAAAATGCCACTCATTATACTGCCATTCATTCTGAAACTTCACTTTATAATCTACATATTTAAGTGCCTTAGCTGAGTTAAAAACAAATAAACCTTGACGATTCGAAAAGCCATCTTCACTTTCTAAAGCTTTCACTTCTAAAATCTTTAATACCCCATCATTTATTACAGAATCTTTTAATAACGATTGAACTTTAGAATTGTAGGTACATATTTTGGAAATAAGATTTGGCTTAAAAAAATACGAATCTAAAACATGATGTATTGCCGAACCTTTAACAGCCCAATCCTGCCCTTTCTCAGGAAAAAACTTTACAATCTTCTTGGTTTTATGATTAATGGTGTAAATATGCTTTAAATCATAATACCAAGCCAAACTATCTTTTTCGATCCAAAAAGAACCTCCAAAAAACGTATCCTCGGAATGCCTTATAAGTCTACAATTAGCGTATATATCTAGAGTATCATCAAAGGAAAAAGACTTATGTTTATAAAGAACATTATATTCTAAAGAATTCGATTTTAAAGCGTACTTTTCATAATCAGACAAAAATTCTTTTACGCTTACCGACTTTTGACAACTAACAAAGAGCATTAAACTTAACACAGCATACCATAATCTTCTCATACCTTATTTTTAATTCAATTAACTTTTATCAAAACAATCTAAAGTCGCCATTCATTGTTCGACTAATTTACCAGCAACAAAATTAATAATATTTTTCTTTAAAAAGCAAATTTTCAACCATAAAAGAAAAAACGTCCTCCTCTAAGACCAAAACACAAAACACTAACTTCAAAGGCATTAACACAAAAAACAACAAGATTGAAACAAGGAATTCTGTAATGATTAAAAATATCAAATTTTCAACTCTAAAGTATTCTTTTTTTATATATCTTAGCAGATTACATTATGTGGAATAAAATAGCACGATTAATATTGAAAAACAGAGGGTTATCCTTAGCCCTTATTGCGCTTTTTACCGTTTTTATGTCATATAAGGGACTCAACGTTAAAATGTCGTACAGTTTGGCGCAAATGCTACCGCAAACTGACAGTGTCTATATTGAACATCAAAAATTCAAAGAGGTATTTGGGGAAGAAGCCAACATATTTATTGTTGGTGTAGAAGAGCAACATTTTTTCAAGCTAGACCAATACCAAAAATGGAAGGCTTTTATAAAGCAACTTAAGGCTATAGAAGGTGTTAATAATGTTACTTCTATTACTGAATTAGTGCAACTCAAAAAAAATAAATCGACAAAGCGTTTCGATGTTAAACCCATATTTTCAGAAGATATCACAACACAATCAGCTTTGGACAGCGCCAAAAACATTTTGTTTTCGTACCCGATATACGAGGACTTAATGTATAAAAAAGAAGCTGAAATATATAATGTTGCTGTAGCTATTGATAAGCATATCCTAAATACAGCCAAGCGTATTCCTATTATTGATAACATACATTCTTTGGTTGAAGAATTTGCGCAGAACAACCATTTAAAGGTGCATTATTCGGGTTTACCTTATATCCGTACTAAAATATCAGAAAAAGTAAAAAAGGAATTAAGCTTATTTTTAATTTTAGCAGCTGTAGCGGTTATTACCGTTTTATATCTCCTGTTTCGCTCTTTCAGAATGGTAGCTATAGCAATGACGGTAGTGGCAATAGCCGTGATATGGACTTTTGCTGTAATTAGCCTATTGGGTTTTGAAATTACTATCCTTACAGGAATGATTCCTCCCCTGCTTATTGTTATTGGGGTACCCAACAGCTTATTTTTGATTAACAAATATTTACAAGAATACCGAAACCACGGTAACAAAATCAAAGCGCTTCAACGCTTAATTCAAAAAACCGGTTCTGCCATCTTTTTAACCAATTTAACAACGGCGGCAGGTTTTGGAACTTTTATTTTTACCAGTAGCGATATTTTAATTGAATTTGGTATTGTCGCCAGTATAATGGTATTTAGTATTTTCTTGTTATCTCTTTTTATCGTACCATCTATTTTAGCCATATTACCGGCTCCAAAAGATGTCAACACACGACATTTAGAAAACAATAAAATACTTAAACTAATTGATTTTCTTATTTTCATAACAGAAAAAAGAAGACGTAGTGTTTACTTCACTACCAGTGCTTTTATTATTTTTGGATTTATAGGTATTAGCATTATAAAAAGTACAGGTTATTTGGTTGATGATATTCCTAAAGACGACCCTATTTACACCGATTTGAAATTCTTTGAATCTAACTTTGGAGGGGTAATGCCTTTTGAAATCATTATTGACACACAAAAAAAGAAAGGTGCTGAACGCTTAAAAGTATTTAAAAAGATAGAACGTTTAGAAAAGCAACTTTCTGATTTTGAAGCTCTATCAAAACCTATTTCATTAAGCAACGGTCTTAAATTAGCACGACAAGCCTTTTTCAACAATAAGGCTTCTCAATATAAATTGCCCAGCCGTCAGGAGAAAAATTTTATATATAGTTATTTAGCTAAAAGCAAAACCAAAGGGGTTAGCTTCAATTCTTTTATTGATAAAAACAAACAAATCATACGTATTAGCTATAAGATAAAGGATTTAGGAACTACTCAAATGACTGTTTTAAAACCGAAAATCCAAGCAATAGTAGAACAAATTTTTCCTCCTAATCAATACAAAACAAGTATTACAGGAACGAGTGTCGTGTTCACAAAAGGCACTCAATTCTTGGTACGAAACTTATTCGTTAGTTTACTGTTTGCCATATTACTCATCGCTTTCTTTATGGCGTTAATGTTTAAATCCCTACGAATGGTTATTGTATCTTTAATTCCCAATATGATTCCTTTAATCCTAACCGCAGGTTTAATGGGATATTTTGGCATTCCGATAAAGCCCTCTACTATTCTGATTTTTAGTATTGCATTTGGTATTTCTGTGGATGATACTATCCACTTTTTAGCCAAATACCGACAGGCGCTTATCAGCCACAATTGGGATATTCGTGCTTCCGTAAAAGAAGCCATCAAAGAAACCGGCATTAGTATGTTCTATACATCTATAGTATTACTGTTTGGTTTCTCTATTTTTATAGCTTCTGAATTTGGAGGAACTGTTGCTTTAGGCTTATTGGTATCCATAACCCTATTTTTTGCTATGATAACCAATTTAGTACTGTTACCATCACTTCTTTTAAGTTTAGAACAACGATTAACAACCAAAGCATTTAAAGAGCCCCTATTGAGTATTTTCAACGAGGAGGACGACATTGAATTAGACCATTTAATTTTACCAAAAAATAAAATAAACACCAATGAATAGAATTTTAATAACCGGAGGCGCAGGCTTTATAGCCAGCGAATTAGCGAAAAAATTGTTAGAAGACGAAAATAACTATGTTGTTATCTTAGATAACCTTTTAACAGGTCACTTAGGGAAATTACCCGCTAAAAGCGAACGTTTTAAATTCATAAAAAGCGACGTAAATGACAGAAGCGATTTAAGCGATATAATGACTTCTTTTTCTTTTGATTACGTATTTCACTATGCGGCTGTAGTAGGCGTTCAAAGAACCTTAGACCACCCTCTTTTAGTATTGGATGACATAAAAGGCATTCGCAACATTTTAGAATTATCTAAAAATACAGGTGTAAAAAGAGTGTTTTTCTCTTCTTCTTCTGAAGTATATGGCGAACCGGTAGAGTTCCCTCAACACGAAGACACCACACCTCTCAATTCAAAACTCCCCTACGCTATTGTTAAAAATGTAGGCGAAGCTATGGTTAAATCTTTTTATCAAGAGCACGGTTTAGAATATATGATTTTCAGATTCTTCAATACTTATGGTTCTTTCCAAAGTAAGGATTTTGTTATCAGTAAATTTTTGTTAGCTGCTCAAAAAAACGAAGATATTACAATCTATGGCGACGGTAGTCAAACGCGTACTTTCTGCCACATTGATGATAATATAGAAGCCACTACCAAAATGGCATTCTCTGATAAATTTGTAAATCAAGTGGTTAATATAGGTAACGATTTAGAAATTCCGGTAAAAGACTTAGCTGAAAGAATCATTAAAATAACCAATTCCAAAAGCCAATTGGTTTATCTACCTCCTTTAAAATCAGGAGATATGAAGAGAAGACAACCTGATAACAGTAAAATGCGCTCTATTCTTAACAGAGAATTAATTACTTTGGAAGAAGGTATTTCTAAAATTTTAGAAGAAGGCTTATTTGAGCATAAACTATCAAATTAAAACAATATAATCATTTTAAAATGAAAAGCTTAAAAGAATTATTAACATTAGTTGAGCAAGACATAAAAGGGCTATACTTAAACAGAACACCAAAGGAGTTGTACCTTCCTATTGACTATGCTTTGTCTGTAGGTGGGAAACGTATCCGTCCGGCTTTATGTTTGTTGGCATGTAACCTATTCAATAAAGAAGTTAGTTCGGCTGTTAAACCGGCTATAGGTTTAGAGGTGTTTCACAATTTTACCCTTTTGCACGATGATATAATGGACAAAGCTCCTATCAGACGTAATCAACCGACTGTTCATATTAAGTGGGACGAAAACACAGCGATTTTGTCTGGCGATGCTATGTTAATCGAAGCCTACGAATATTTTTTCGATTTAGAGCCTCATCTTTTAGCTCAAGTGTTGCCTATTTTCAACCGAACAGCACGCGAAGTATGCGAAGGGCAACAATTTGATATGAATTTTGAAACCCGTTTGGACGTTAGCGAAAGCGAATATATGGAAATGATTCGACTTAAAACTGCGGTATTACTGGCTGGAGCCTTAAAAATAGGGGCTATAATAGGCGGTGCAAACGAACACGATGCTCAACAGCTTTATGATTTTGGAATAGCTATGGGCTTGGCTTTTCAATTACAAGATGATTATTTAGATTCCTTTGGCGATGAAGCTACTTTTGGAAAGCAAATAGGTGGTGATATTGTTGAAAACAAAAAAACTTACCTATTAATAAAGGCTTTAGAATACGATTCAAAGCAAATAAAAGAAATTATTTCTACCGATTCCGATAACAAAAAGGAGAAAATACGCATTGTTAAGGATTTATATTTGAAACATAAAATTAACGAAGAGGTACGTAATAAAGCTTTATCTTACTACACCGAAGCAGAAGAAATATTAGACCGCTTAAAAGTAGAAGACAACAAAAAAGAAGAGTTAAGACAGATTTTAAATTCCTTAAAAGAACGTATTTATTAAAAAGCAATAGATGAAATTTCTATACCACATAGGACGTTTTACACTCTTACTAAAACGCATTTTTGCTAAACCCGAAAAATGGTCTGTTTTTTTCACTAATGTTTTGAAAGAAATGGACAAATTAGGTTTAGGCTCTATTCTTATAGTGGTCATTATTATGTTCTTTATGGGTGCTGTAATTACCATACAAACAGCCCTAAATTTAGAGAATCCTTTTGTGTCGAATATTGTAATCGGCTTTGCTACAAGAGACTCTATCATACTTGAATTTTCGAGTACAGTAACAGCAGTAATTTTAGCCGGAATTATAGGCTCCAATATAGCCTCTGAAATCGGGACTATGAAACTGGGAGAACAAACAGATGCTATGGAAATTATGGGAGTTAACTCCGCTAACTTCATTATTCTTCCTAAAGTGGTGGCAATGGCTCTTATTATGCCTTTTATTGTTATTATAGCTATGTCAATGGGAATACTGGGCGGATTAGCTTCTACTTTCGCCATTGACAATTTAAGTTTACAAGACTACACCGCCGGTTTACAAATGGACTTCAGACCTTTTAGAGTGTTTTACTCTTTAATCAAATCGGATATATTTGCTTTAATTATTGTCTTGGTTTCTTCCTACCACGGATATTACGCCAAAGGTAGTGCTTTGGAAGTGGGAAAAGCCAGTACACGAGGCGTTATTTACAGCATCATCCTGATTCTAATAGCTAATTTATTCATCACCCATTTAATGCTAACATGATAGACATACAAAATATATCTAAGTCTTTTGGGCAATTAGAGGTGCTAAAGAAAATCGATTTTACAATTCAGAAAGGGATGTGCAACCTCATTATAGGGCAATCGGGTTCGGGAAAATCTGTGTTTCTAAAGTGTTTAGTGGGAATTCACGAAGTAGATTCGGGTGCTATTCTTTTTGACGGAAGAAACCCTGCTTTATTAAAACCGAAAAAACGTAAAGCTTTACGACAAGAAATAGGAATGGTATTTCAAGGAGGAGCCCTATTTAATTCTTCTACAGTAGCGGAAAATATTGCCTTCCCTCTTGAACTTTTTACCAATATGAGCAAAAAAGAGCGACAGAAAAGAATCGAATTTTGCTTAGACCACGTTAATATAGAACCTCAAGCTTATCAGTTGTTTCCTTCTGAAATTTCCGGAGGAATGCAAAAGCGAGTGGCTATAGCTCGCGCCATTGCTCTGAATCCTAAATATCTGTTTTGCGATGAACCCAATTCCGGCTTAGACCCTAAAACAGCTATCGTAATTGATAACCTTATAAAGGACATCACCAAAGAATTCGACATTACAACTATGGTCATCACTCACGATATGAATTCTGTAATGGAAATTGGCGAAAACATTATGTACCTCTACGAAGGTAACAAATGGTGGGTAGGCAATAAAACTGAGATATTTAATAGTGATAATCCTGAATTAAACAATTTCGTCTTTGCCTCAGACTTGTTTAAATCTATTAAAACAGCTAGGTAATAGAGTTTCTCTGAAGAAATATCAGTTTACTTTTTTACGTAAGGCATTTTCTTACTTGACTTCCTCATTACCCAGTCTATTAAAGTTGAAACAGACTGTCCTGACTCACTTGACAGTTTAATATTGTAATTCCATATCATTTTTTTGGAGCCACAATCGTTAATGGTTAAGGTGGCATTAACTTCATTTGTAATGCTTTTTTCACCTGTAAACACTTCTGTAACCATAGCTTCGGCCTCGCTAATTGGTTTCCTCAAGAGAAAATTAGATGTAATGATACCATCTACTCCCAACAGCTCACACAGTTCCTCTGCACTGAATACTTTTTCGGGATAACCTGCTTTTTTCAACTTAGCATTAGTGATTGATATATCTTGAAATTCTTGCATTATCTTACCTTGCATTTTTCTTTTTAGAATCCAAGAATACATACCATTCTGAAAACTCAACGAGGATGATTCTTCTTGTTGCTTTCTTAAATTAACACTGGCAAAGCTCCACCTATTATCTATCAATACTTTTGGAGGAACAATAGCTACTATTTTTTGTTTTTCAGCCAACACATAAGCATCAGGGCTATAAAATACTTTTGCACAAGATGAGAAAAGTAAAACGGATACTGTAATAAGAATGAAGAATTTATAATGTTTCATTATTTTTAGAATTAAATTAAACATAGCACAAAGATAAAATATATTCAAAACCTACAGTGTTCTTTTAAATAAAATCTTAAAAGCCTTCCAAAAAGGATACCATAAGTTACTTTTGAAGCTATCATACTCGGAGTCTTGACCGGCACCTAAGCCAAAACTTAATTTAGAAGCATTTTGGGAAAGATAAAGCGTACCAAAAAGATAGTCCCAAATAGCTAAGCGAGAGCCCATATTTTTATTCCAATGTTCTCGTCTTCGGCTGTGGTGTATTTGATGTTGTAAAGGACTCATAAAAATATATTCCAGAACATTGAAATAAGCCAATCGAACGTGCGAATGACGTAAATTTGCCCCCAACAAAAAAAACAGAACACTAAATACATTAGCACCCCAAAAAGCCCAAATACTCACCATACCCCCCGACCAATAATTAAATACCCCTGTAACACAAGAAAATACAAAAGTACTAACAACATTATTTATCAGCAGTTCAATAGGGTGAATACGATATTGAGTAATAGGATTCATACTGGTAGCCGAATGATGCACCTTATGAAATTCCCATAAAAAAGGAACTTTGTGCATCAAATAATGCACTACAAAAACAAAAAAATCAACTGTTAAGGTTAAAACAACGGTATATAAAACAATAGCATTTTCAATTCCCAAAGGGTGATGAACATAATCATAATGGTTAACCAAGTATTCATTAATATAAAAAGCTAACAGGGTTCCAAAATATAAATACGGAACAATCAAAACCACCTTAATCAAACCATTCAACAGAAATAACTTATAATCGATAAAAGCGGAACGACTTAACCAAACTTTCTTTTTAAAAATATATTTCAAAAAAGACGTTTTAAAATGAGATGTTTTATAAACATAAAACGCTAAAACCAAAGAAACCAATAGATATACGATATAAATCCGCTTACTCGGATTAAGCAAATAACCAACAGAATGTTCTATATAGGTATTAAGAAAGTCTATCATTCTTGTCTAATGTTTTTTTTGTTTGGCAAAACTAAAATAATTTTTTCTATAAAAGCCTTTTGAATTATGAGTTATGAATAATAAATTACGAATCAACTCATAACCAGCAACTTAAAACAAAACAAAATTACCACATTAGCAAATCAACACATTACCAAGTTACCGCATTATCACATTACCGCATTAACATATTATCACATTAGCAAGTATTCTGATGCTTAAAATAATTTCTAAATTCTAATACCACAAATAATACATATACCAATTGACAAATAAAATCGACGATTATATATATGTTTTCAAACAAAGGAGATTTACCTAAAATGGTTATCAATAATAAATACAACCAAATAACAAGTGCAGAAGAAATAAGATAAACAAGCAACCCTATATTAAAAAAATAGAATTGTTTCCTTTTCAATTGAATACTTTCATAGAGAAACATCAAACTTTCTGTTGTAAACATAAGAAACATTAAGGTAACAATAAGATATATACCGATATCTGAACTTATGTTAAGAGCAGGAACAAAAGTCAACAGCCAAGAAATCAATAGCACAACAGAAAAAATAATACTTAGCTTTTTATACCTTTTAGAGGTAAAAACAGTAAAATAGAAACCATTGAGTACCAAAGATTGAATATAAAGTAAAGTGTGAATTAACCATATTTTATCAAACGGCAAGGAAGACGACAAGTCCGCTAGCGAGACCAAAATCTCTAAGCCTAAATAGCTTACAAACATCTTATAAGAAACAGACTGCTGCTTTAAACGAAATAAGAAAATAAGAAATAAAACTGTCCAAACGATAACTTTAATATTCTGTAAAACTAATTTCATTGCCATAAGCCCTTATTCATCTACTTTTATATACTCTACATATTCTGTTAAACTGCTATTCTTATCTATATTATTTTTACTTCGGAAACGATACCAAACTCTTCTCACAGCTTGTTCACTTACACCCAAGACAAAAGCCTGTTCCGAATAAGAAAAATTTAAACAAGAAAGCACCAAAACCTTAGTCTCTTGTGATGTAATTTGAGGATGTAAATCAAGTACTTTTTTAATAAAATTGGGATAAATAATTTCAAAAGAAGACCTAAACCCTACCCAATCTTGAGGGGTAATCAACTTAGTTTCTCTTAAAGTATTAACAATAGTTTGCTTATCATCATTTACGTGTATCTTGTTTAATATCTGCTCTTTCAGTTCTATTTCTTGCTCATAATGAGACAGCTTTTTTTGCATTTCACTCACTTCCTTCTGCAAATTCTGTTCTCTAAAATATTGTGTTGTTTTTATCTTCTTTTTTTCTATAGAACTTTGATGCAATTTTTCCTGAAACTCCCGCTCTTTCTTTTCTTTCTCTTTAATATTCTTTTTGTAATGTTTTATGGTTAAAATAAGCACCTCTATCATAACCCAAATCAGTACTACAGACACTACAAAAAATAATATTAAATGAATAGACTCATACCGCATTTATTATTTTTTTAATTTATTCAACCTCTAATCAACCAAACTCTACTTTTGAGCACAAATATAAATACTATTTTCTAAACCTAAAACTACCTCTAGAAAAATATAAAGCACCCTTGTTTTTTTAATTACATATACTCCCTCCTTTCCAAAAATATACAAGATAAAAAATTAGGAGGAGATAATTGAATCTGCAAAACAAAAATAATATTTTGAGATATAAAGGTATGATGAATAAAAAAGCCTACCTTTGCAAATTGATTTTTAACGAGGAAAGCCATCATAAAAACCTCACAGTAAAACAGTAATAATGAATAACGATTTTATATACGGACTTAATCCCGTTTTTGAAGCGATACAAAAAGGAGATAAAATAGACAAACTTCTAATACGAAAAGGAAAGAAAAACAGTGTTATAGAAGACATTCTTGATTTAGCGAAACAGCATCGCATCCCTTTTTTCTTTGTGCCCGAAGAACGCTTAAACAGGGTTACGCGTAAGAATCACCAAGGTTGTATTGCTTTAAGTTCTCCTATTGATTTTTATCAAATTGAAGATGTTCTACCCGAAATTTTTGAACAAGGAGAACTGCCTCTTATTGTTATTTTAGACGGTATTACCGATGTTAGAAATTTTGGAGCTATAACCAGAAGTTGTCTGGCAGCAGGTGTGCATACCATTATTATTTCTTCAAAAAATGTAGCTCGTATTAGCCCTGATGCAGTAAAAACTTCGGCAGGTGCTTTACTTAAAATTAAGATTTGTAGAGAAGATAATTTAAGTGCTGTTATAGAATATCTGCAACAAAGTGGTTTACAAATTTGCGCTGCCACAGAAAAAGCAGACCATGCCTATTTCAATATCGATTTTAAAAGCCCGACGGCTATTGTAATGGGTTCGGAAGATACCGGCATATCTGCTTCCATTATAAAAAGAGCAGACCATTTAATCAAAATACCTATGCAACAAAACTTTGATTCTTTAAACGTATCAGTATCAGCAGGAATCCTTGTTTTTGAAGCTTCAAAACAACGCTTACTTTCAAAATAATTAAGCTACAAAAAATAATAATCAATATTCTAAAATAAATTTTACAAAATATTTACCTTTGCAATTCGTTTTAAACACTACACTTAAAGAAAATAAATATGGCTAAAAATAATACCTCTGAAGCAGAAAACATTAATATAATAGCAGCAGGAACAGAAATTGTAGGTGATTTAAAAACCGCAGGTGTCATTCGTTTGAATGGTATTTTAAGAGGAAATTTGGAAACAACAGCTAGACTAGTTATAGGTCGTCAGGGTAAAGTTGAAGGTAAAATAAAATGTAAAAATGCCGACATTGAGGGTCGTATAGAGGGAACTATTGAAGTGCAAGAATTACTTTCTTTGAAGAGTACTGCTAATATTCAAGGCGACATTATTACTAAGCAATTATCTGTAGAGCCTAACGCTATGTTTACAGGTACTTGTAAAATGCCTAACGAAAACAATGCCCCAAACAAAAAATAAAAAAACAAAAAAAGATTTTAAATCACACTTAAAATCAGGTTCTTCTTTTGTGAAATATACGGGAATAGCCTCCCAAATGCTTGCCGTTATTCTTGGCTTGACTTTCTTGGGCGTTTATATCGATAAATATTTTGAATTAGCATTCCCTGTTTTTACTTTTATTTTGTCCATATTATCCATTATTATTGCAATGTATTGGATTATAAAACAAGTTTTAAACTCCGATAAATAAATATTTATGTCCTTTTTTAATAAAATAATATACAGTAGCATTGCTGTTCTTACGGTTCTAACTTTTGCTATTTTCAAAATAGCTTTGCCAGAGTATTTCCATTATAGCTTCTTAAGCTTTCCTGCATTAATAGGATTATATACATTATTAATGCTGAATCGTTTACAAAAAGCATCTAAAAAAACAGAACCGGCTTTTGCTAATGCTTTTATGGCTCTAACAGGACTTAAATTACTGGTCTTTTTAATCGTTCTGGGCATTTGCTTCTTTACGATACGGGCTTATATGGTACCGGCATTGGTATTGTTTCTTATCAATTATATGATATTTACTTTTATCGAAGTTAAATTATCATTACGCATCAACCGTTAATTTTTTCTAATTTTACTTTTATCTCTATGCCAAGCGTTGCTTTTCACACCTTAGGTTGTAAACTGAACTTTTCTGAAACCGCTACCCTTTCACGCCTTTTTATTGAAGAAGGTTATGAAAAAACGGACTTCAATGGTTTCTCTGATATTTATATTTTAAACACTTGTTCGGTTACAGGCTTGGCTGATAAAAAGTGTAAACAAGCTATACGAAAAGTTCACCGAACCAATCCTAAAAGCATTATTATTGTTACAGGTTGTTTCGCTCAGTTGAAACCTAAAGAGATACTGAATATTCCGGGGGTAAGCTTGGTTTTAGGAGCCAATGAGAAGCTTAATATCAAAAAATATTTACAACATATTCAGGAACAGCACAGCCCCGAAGTTCATTCTTGTGAAATAGCAGAGGTGGATAATTTTTTCACGGCTTATTCGCTACACGAAAGAACCCGCTCTTTTCTGAAAATACAAGATGGTTGCGACTATGCCTGTACCTATTGTACCATTCCAAAAGCAAGAGGAAGAAGTAGAAACACTTACATCAAAGAACTCGTAGAAAAAGCTGAAGAAATAGCTCAAAACGGCATCAAAGAAATTATTCTAACGGGCGTTAATATTGGTGATTTTGGTCGTTCAACAGGAGAAACCTTTTTCGATTTGTTAAAAGCACTTGAGCAAGTTAAAGGCATAGAGCGTATTAGGATTTCTTCTATAGAACCCAACTTATTAACTTACGAAATGATTGATTTTGTTGCTAATTCCAAAGTGATTATGCCTCATTTTCATATTCCTTTACAATCGGGTTCTGACACGGTGCTTAAAGATATGAAACGCCGATACAACACCCAATTGTTCCGTGATAAAATCGCATATATCAATCAAAAAATTCCTGATGCAGGTATTGGTGTTGATGTTATTGTGGGCTTTCCTACCGAAAGTGCAGCGCTTTTTAAAGAAGCAGAAGATTTCATCAATAGTTTGGATATTATGAACTTGCACGTTTTCACATATTCAGAACGCCCCAATACAAAGGCAGTACAGATGAATTGTTCTGTTCCTAAAAGCGAACGTAACGAACGCAGTACACAGTTACATTTATTATCTGCCAAAAAACAAAGGTATTTTAATGAGCGTTTTGTAAATACCGAGCGCTATGTTTTAATAGAAAACGCCACTTCTGACCAAAAAATGTATGGCTTTACGGACAATTACATAAAAGTAGAACTGCCTTTTAGAGAGCATCTACAAAACGAAATAGTAAAAGTTCGATTAACAGAATTATGCGAAAATGGGGATATGAAAGGCAACTTTATTGATTAAACACATTCGCATCAAACCAAAACAATGAGCTATCCCGAAAAATATGATTTAAGTAACTGGTTTCCTACCACGGCCAAAGAAGTTAAACGCTTAGGCTGGGATAGTATTGATGTGATTTTGTTTACCGGAGATGCCTATGTTGATCACCCATCTTTTGGGGTAGCCGTAATTGCTCGTGTACTTCAAAAGTTACATTTGCGTGTCGCCATTATTCCTCAGCCCAACTGGAAAGATGACCTGCGCGATTTCAAGAAGTTAGGTGCTCCCAATTTATTTTTCGGAGTTACTTCGGGCAATATGGACAGTATGGTGAACCACTATACCGCCAATAAACGCCTGCGCTCTAACGATGCTTATACCCCTGACGGAAGAGCGGGTGCTCGCCCTGATTATGCGGTAACGATTTACTGCAATATTCTAAAAGACATCTATCCGGGCATCCCTATTATAGTGGGTGGTGTGGAGTCTTCTTTAAGGCGACTGGCGCATTACGATTATTGGTCGGACAGCCTTAAACCAAGCGTGCTAATCGACTGCAAGGCTGATTTATTATTCTATGGAATGGCGGAAAAAAGCCTTTCCGAATTTGTTCACTTACTACAAAAAGGCGTTCCTTTTCAGAAGATAAAAAATATTCCTCAGACTTGTTATGTAAGTTCTGAAAAGCCTCAAATAGATAGTAATAAAGAACATATAGAACTCTTTTCTTACGAAGAATGTTTAGACGATAAAATAAAATATGCCCAAAATTTCAAGCATATAGAGCAAGAAAGCAATGCTATGCAATCGAAATTGATGTATCAGAAACATGGGCATCAATACGTGATAGTCAACCCTATGTACCCTCCTGAAAAAGATGGTGCCATAGACCAGTGGTATGATTTAAAATATACCCGACTTCCTCATCCTAAATATTGGAATAAGGGACGTATTCCTGCCTACGAGATGATTAAGTTTTCTATCAATATGCACCGAGGTTGCTTTGGCGGTTGTAGTTTTTGTACGATTTCTGCTCATCAGGGTAAATTTATTTCTAACAGAAGTAAAAAATCGATATTGAAAGAAGCTCAATCCATTATTAAAGACCCCGATTTTAAAGGTTACTTTAGTGATTTAGGAGGACCTTCTGCCAATATGTACCGAATGAAAGGAAAGAATCAGGACATTTGTAAAAGCTGTTATCGTCCGTCCTGTATTTTCCCTAAAGTATGTTCTAATTTGAATACCAATCACGATTATTTATTGGATATTTACCAATCGGTAAGGGAGCTGAAAGGGGTTAAAAAAGCTTTTATAGGAAGTGGTATTCGTTATGATTTAGTACTGGCTCAAGATTACGGTCAGGCCAAATCTTACTTAACAACGGTTATGAAACATCATGTCAGTGGTCGTTTAAAAGTGGCACCGGAACATACTTCTGACAAGGTGTTAAAGATAATGCGCAAGCCTAATTTCAAGAATTTCGAGACTTTTAACAATATGTTTAACGAAATTAACGAAAAAGAACAACTCAACGAGTATCTTATTCCTTACTTCATATCTTCTCATCCCGGTTGCGAGGGAATTGATATGGCTGATTTAGCGGTAAAAACTAAGGCTATGAATTTCAATTTAGAGCAAGTACAGGATTTTACCCCAACACCTATGACTGTGGCAACAGTTATTTATTATTCAGGGGTACACCCTTACACTTTAAAACCGCTTTACACAGCTAAAAATCAGAAAGACAAAAAGAATCAACGTCAGTATTTCTTCTGGTATAAAAAGGAATTTCAAGCCGGTATCCGTAAAGATTTACAAAAATGGAAACGACAAGATTTATTGCAAGAACTCCTTACGCCTTTGCCTTCAAAAAAGTCACAGCAAAATAAAGCACAACAAAGTAAGCCGCCGAAACCCAAATACAAACCTAACCCTAAAAGAAAAAAGAGGCGGTAGAAGTTGGTGACTTTAAAAGCTTTTTAAATTATGAATTTTTTGATAATCAACAATTATAACATTACTGCATTATCACATTAACAAATTAAGACCATTGCAGAACCTCAATATTCTACTTTCGGTTGTGCTTTTCCTATCAAATTTTAAAATTTAGGAGCTATTTTGTTGAAACTACACCTATTTTCGGATAAAAACAGCCCTTTTTAAGCCTTATTTTTACTTAATTTTTATATTACTGTCCAGTAAAAGTTTTTTTTGAGAAAAAAAAGAGGGCTGATTTATCTTATAAAAAATCAGCCCAAAATGTCTTATTTTTGAGATAAGAAAAAACCAAATAATAAGACATGGGCAAAAGTACACATTTTATCGGACAGCCGGTACTAGGACAATTATTATCTTTTATTGACCGTTCAAAAGTGCTTGATATTAGCAAGGATTATGGCGGAGAACGTTATGTTAAGCATTTTAATGGCTGGGAACACCTTGTAACCATGCTTTATGCTGTCATAATTCATTGCGAGAGATACAAGCCTCTATGACAGCAGAATCAAGAGTTTTACAGCATTTAGGACTCTCACATATACCACGCAGGAGCACACTTTCAGATGCTAATAAGCGACGTTCTGAAAAAATATTTGAAAGCATCTACATGATGTTATATCAGCAAAACAAACACCTTTTTTCATCGGACAGCCGAAACAACCCCAATACTCCAGCTTGGCTTAAAAGGCTGAAAATAATGGATTCTACTACTATTAGTTTGTTTTCTAATTTAATTTTTAAAGGGGTTGGACGCCATCCTAAGAAAGGCAAGAAAAAAGGTGGATTAAAAGTGCATTCTATTATCAATGCCAATGAGTTCGTGCCTTGTGATGTAAGGTTTACTTCAGCAGCTACACACAACCATTTTCTACTTTGTCCTACTGACTTGCAAGAAAATGAAATTATAGCCTTAGATAGAGCCTATATCAATTACGAAAAGTTTGAGAAAATGAGTCAAAAAGGTGTCGTTTATGTAACGAAAATGAAGAAAAACTTAGTTTTCGATCTAGTTGAAGATAAGATGTTTCAAGCCCCTTCGGGTCAAATGACTCTTAGGGTTCAAAAAGTCGTATTTAAGCCTAAAAACAAGAGTATTACACACAAAGCCCGCATTATTACTTATCCTGATATAAAGAAGAAAAAACTTACCAGTCTATTAACCAATGATTTTGATATGTCAGAGCAGGATATTATTGATATTTATAGAAAACGGTGGATGATAGAGTCGTTATTTAAGCAAATCAAACAGAACTTCCCACTACGTTATTTTTATAGAGAAAGTGCTAATGCTATTAAAATACAAGTATGGTGTACTCTAATAGCTAATTTATTACTTATGATTATTAAATCTCATGTTAAAAAAAGATGGAGTTTTTCAGGACTGGCAACTATGATAAGAATATTGCTGACGCATTATGTATTTTATAGAAGCGTGTTGGAGAATCCTGAAAAGAACTGGAAAAGCAGGCTGGGTAAGTTGGACAAGCCACCGAATCAACTCACGCTTTTTGATTAGAGGGGGCTTAGAAATTATAAATCTTCTTGAAACACCCATTTTACAGGTACTCTCAAGAAGATTTATCAAAAATTTTATTTTTACCGGACACTAATAATTACTTTTACCTCCCCCTAATGTTTGACCCACGTCCTATTTGACACAAAAAAAGCACCTACAAATATTATGTAAGTGCTTTATTATCTGATAGTGGGCCTACAAGGGCTTGAACCTTGGACTCCCTGATTATGAGTCAGGTGCTCTAACCAACTGAGCTATAGGCCCGAAAAGACGTCTGCAAATATACTGACTTTTTTCAAACTTACAAGTCTTTTTTTATATTTTTTTACTTTTACAAAACAGAAAAATAAATATCTTATAAACAATAATTTAGACTGATTAAAAAATCATATTTATTATTTTAAGACATAAGAATAGCTCCTAAAAAAGCTTCAAAGAACCTCTTGAAAGGTAATAAAACAGTAATTTTACGACTAAAATGAATTCAAAAAGCGCGTTTTCTACCCAACATTAATGTATTAAAACAAATGGTTATTACTCTATCAAAAAAAAGACCTCAAAGTTGTTTCTTTGAGGTCTATTAATGATAAGTGTGTTATCTTAAAATTATTTTATTTTACTATTTACAATTTCTAAGATTTCTTTTTCTAAAGCTACAGTAGCATCTTCTATCTCCTGACCTTCCTTAATATACTTATCTGCCAAGGTTTTATCACTTAATCCTGCAGCATTGATTTTCACATTTAAGAAAGCTCCCATAACAGCCGAACGAGCAGCTAAAGCTCCCACACCGGCATCTGTTACAGAATTAGGATTACCTATTTCCGCCATTTTCTTAATAGGTTGAAGCGAAGCAAAAGCTAATTTCATAACCTGTAAAGGCACTTCTGTTGCATAAGCAGTAGCATCTTGTATCGCTTTTTGACGTGCCGCTTTTTCCTCCTCAGTAGATTTTGGCAAACCAAAACTTTCCATAATTTTATTGAAAGCATTGGTGTCTTCATCTACCATATTCAACAATTTAGTCTTTAACTCTTGACCTTCAACAGCTACATTTGAGAATTCTTCCCAACGCTCATCCCAACCCGGTTTATGAGCTGATAAATTCGCCACCATAGTACCTAAAGAGATTCCTAAAGTACCCATATAAGCAGAAATAGAACCTCCTCCCGGAGCAGGCGACTCTGAAGCTGTTTCATTAGCAAAGTCAGTTAAAGTCATATTGATTAATGGCTGATTATTATCTGCCTCTAAAAGATATTCAATCACTCTTTCTTCAGGATTGAAAGGCTTCAATTCATCTAAACCTAAAGACTTAATAGCTATCTTTATCATTTCTTTCTCGTCAATACCAACAGAACGTTGTTGCTTGTATAAGAAATGCTTAGCAGCGTCTAAAAGAGCCTGTTTTGGAACTAACCCTACTAATTCAGAACCAGTTACACGAACACCTCTATTTCTTGCACATCTATCTACCTCGTCAAATGCCTGATGAATAGAAGTAACAGTAATATCGGTTAAATTCATAGAGATTTGAGCAACACCGTACTCCTCTATATACCAACCAATAGCTTTTGTACTTTTCAAAGTACCCGGTATTCTTACCTTTTCTCCATTTTCGTCTAAAACAATTTTACCATTTTCTTTCTTTACACGACCTGCTTCTCTTACATCAAAAGCGATAGCATTAGCTCGTCTTGTAGAAGTGGTATTTAAGTTGAAGTTATAAGCCACTAAGAAATTTCTGGCACTGATAGCTGTTGCTCCGGCTTGTGGGTCAAATTTAGCAGGACCAAAATCCGGTTTCCACTCAGGTTGAGGTAATTTTTCTGGTAAAGCCTCATATTCTCCGGAACGCACGAAAGCCAAATTCTTTCTCTTCTCTTCTTTAGCAGCAAACTCATAGCAATACACAGGGAAGTCAAGTTCGTTTCCTACTCTTTCAGCTAATTTGTGAGCATACTTAACAGTCTCTTCCATAGTTATATTAGCTATTGGAACCAATGGACAAACATCGGTTGCTCCCATACGAGGGTGCTCTCCTTTGTGCTTAGACATATCTATCAATTCCTTTGCCTTTGCAATAGCCAAGAAAGCCGCCTCAATAACAGGCTCAGGCTCCCCAACAAAGGTAACAACTGTTCTATTGGTTGTTTTTCCCGGATCAACATCTAATAATTTTACACCCTCTACACTTTCTATTTGGTCTGTTATCTGCTTGATAATTCCCATATCGTTTCCCTCACTAAAATTGGGAACACATTCTATTAATTGTTTCATTTATGTAATGTTTTTAATAGATGAATATAAGTTTCTTAAAATGATTAATCCCCCTATATTATCTTCTACTTTATAATTATATAATATATCAAATTCGAAATAATTCTCCTTGCAAAACTAAACATTAATTTTTTTTAGACCTCATTGATTCAACAAAAAATAATGCCTAATTTAAAAATATTTTTTTGATGATATAGGAGTTTGTTTAATGCAACTTAGATAGCATTTCAACAAAGATAGGATGAGCCTTAGGCAATTGTACACGACTGATATGAACACCCTCAAGCTGTTCTTTTTCAAAACTTGGAATCAAATCTATATCAAGGTCGTAAATCGTTTCCAAACACTCGCTTACAAAGCTAATAGGCACAATAACAATGTGCTTTTTCCCATTTTGAATCAATTGCTGTATCATTTCGTCCGGTTCTTCTCCATACCAAGACGATTTTCTGATTTTAGATTGATAAACTACCTGATACTCCAAGCCCAATTTTTTAGCGATATTTTTCGCCCCTAATTCTACACTTTCCGGATAAGTATCTCCTTTTTCTATGACGGACAAAGGCAGTGAATGAGCCGAAAAAAGCAAGGTAGGTTTATCCTCTAAACGAATATGCTCTTTCTGAAAATGTTCCTTAATTAATTGTACCCAATATTCAGTAAATAAAGAATGCTGATAAAATTCATCAATAAAATGAAACTGAATATGAGGGAAATCAGGCTTTAAATTTCTGACCTCATCTTTCACGGAATCGGTGGTGGTTGTGCTTTTTTGTGGATAAAGCGGAATAATGGTAATATCCGTAAAACCTTTCTCAGACAACTCGCTTAGCTTATCCTTAATAAAAGGTTTTGAGTAAGAGAAAGCTACCTCTGTAGATGTATTTGAATACTGCTGAACCGCTTGTGCTAAATCTAAACTGTCTTGTATAATAGGTGTTCCGCCAATCAAACGGTACTTCTTCCACGCCATTCTGTACCGTAACCTACTGATTAAAAAAGCCAAAACATACCTTGGCAATTTCGGAAGAGGAAGAATATGAACATCTGTAAACATTCTAAATAAAAAATGCTTTAGCTCTTTTCTGCTCAAGGCTCCTCCCATATTAACTAATAAAATGGCTTTTTTCATAAATTACATTTCTTTTTCAAAAGTGGATTCTAATAAATCTTTTTGTGCCTTTTTGGTCAAACCCAAGACCACCAAATCATAAGAATTACGTATCCACTCTTGTAAGAGTTCATCACTAATTCTACCCTTTGGATTAACGCTATTCCAGTGTTTCTTATTCATATGATAAGCCGGAATAACCTCTTCATAACATTCTCTTAACTCAATCGCTTTTTCGGGTTTACACTTTAAATTCACCCATTGAAAAGTATCAATATTGGTCAAGCAAAACAGCTTATCTTTTACCGCAAACGCTAAAACCTTATCACCGAAAGGCATTTTTTCAGTCACCCCTTTCAAAGACAAACAATAATCTCTTAAATCTTCAATATTCATACTCTTTCCTAAACACAATTTACTCGTTCCACCATAAAATAAACTGGTCTATCGGAGCGTCTAAAGAAATTTTATCTTGATTAACTTTTTTATTTTTATCATCCCACCAAGCTTTTTTCAAATGACTTTTTTTGATGCTAAAATGAGCATTTAATTCATTTACTACTAAAACAATATGATTTTCATCAGTCTCTATGCTGTTAATCTTATAAGCTTCCTTTATAGCCTTAAAGGTGCTATTCTTATTAATTCCTTTATCGGTTTTGAAGAAAGGTGTATGAATAAGAATTCTATTTATTTTTTGGTGGACATTACCTGTATCTTTAGCTGTAAGCGTAAACAACAACTGATTATTATGATTGTATATTTCATAATCATCATACACATCATCAACAAACTCACCCTGAGCTTTCTTCTTCTGAATCTGAACATTAGGCAACATTTGCAAGACCTCTTCTATTGTATTCTCAGAATTAAAAACCGAAATACTATTAGGTGTAATCGTATTTTTAATATACTTTCCTGCTAAAGAACTTCCTCCTCCGCAATAATACATCATAGCAAAACGCTCTTCGTAATTTTTGGTAAACACTTCTACTCCCAAATTATCATGAGAAGGAATAACATACATCCATATTTCTTTATCGTCTTCTATGGCAATATTTACCCAAATGGTATCATTCTTAAGCGTTCCTACACCTGAAAAATGACAATTTTCTCTATTTTTTACTTTTGAAGCTGAAAAAACCAATTGATACTGATTCTCTATTTTTTGTATAGAAAGCGTTTGTTTATAAGCTTCTTCATCTTCATTAAAAGTCTCATATTGTCCTTGAAGATGGAAGTCCGACTGTTTTTTCAACTCATAATAACTTGCTAAAACACTCGTGTCCGGCTTCATATTATGCCCCAAAAACATTAAGCTATTGTCTTCTATCATAAAATACAAAGGCTCCTTTGGGGTTTTAATGGTCAGAATGTTTGCTTTTGCAGAATAAGTTCCTTGTTCAACAAAACGCCCATCTTTTTTACCTAAGTAAATGGTTTCATACATAAATGTGCTATCCTTTGCTAAAGATAGTGTTGCCTGAATACCTCCGCAGTCCGCACAAGGATATACCCCTTTATAAACCCCTTTTAAATCCATTACAGACTGTTGATTTTGAATCACGGATTGCTCTTGATGTTCCATCTGACAAGACAGAAAGAAAAAAGTTCCTAACAAGTAAACAACACTTGCCATTCCGAAAGATACCTTTGCCCTTTCTTTTCCAAATAAAGACATATATCCCTTTTTGATATTAGGGTAGAATTTTAAAAGCCCCATGGTATTAAATAATTGTTTCATAGTTTTCAATTTTAAAAAATTTTTACGACTGTTTTTGTAGTTTTTTTATTTCGTCACGTAATCGTGCTGCCTCTATAAAATCTAGTTGCTTAGAGGCTTTCATCATTTCTTTTTTCAATTTCTCAATGGTTTGCTCTAAAGATTTTTTTGAATAAACCGCTTGAGGTTCGGCAGCTTGCATTGTTTTATCTTCCTGCTGATAAGGCTTACTCGCCGTTTGCTGACTCAACGCCCCCCCTTTTTCTTTCTTAATTTGCTGAGGTACAATATTATTTTCAGCATTAAATTTAGCTTGAATAGCTCGTTTTCTATTGGTATCGTCTATGGTTGCCTGCATAGATTGAGTCATTTTATCGGCATACATTATTACCTTTCCGTTGATATTACGAGCTGCACGCCCTGCTGTTTGTATCAAAGAACGTGTTGAACGCAAAAAGCCCTCTTTGTCCGCATCAAGGATAGCAACTAAAGACACTTCCGGCAAGTCCAAACCCTCACGTAATAAATTAACCCCCACCAAAACATCAAATCGTCCGGCACGTAAATCATCCATTATTTCCACCCGCTCTAAAGTATCGACATCAGAGTGAATATAACGCGAACGCACCATCATCTTTCCTAAATAAGTATTCAATTCTTCTGCCATTCTTTTGGTCAAAGTAGTCACCAAAATACGTTCGTCTTTTTCTATGCGTAATCGAATTTCCTCCAACAAATCATCAATCTGATTTTTAGAAGGTTTAACGATAATTTCAGGATCTAACAAGCCTGTAGGCCGAATCAATTGCTCTACCAAAACGCCCTCGCATTTCTCCAATTCATAATCAGCAGGTGTGGCACTAATATAGATAATTTGATTGGTCAATTGTTCAAATTCTTCAAACCTCAAAGGGCGATTATCTAAAGCCGAAGGCAAACGAAATCCGTATTCTACCAAATTTTCTTTTCGAGAACGGTCGCCACCATACATAGCTCTGACCTGTGGAATAGTAACGTGGCTTTCATCTACCACCAAAAGGTAATCATCAGGAAAATAGTCCAACAAACAGAAAGGACGAGAACCCGGCTCCCTACCATCAAAATAACGAGAATAATTTTCTATACCCGAACAATGCCCTAATTCACGAATCATTTCTAAATCGAAAGTTACCCTATCTTCTATTCGTTTAGCTTCCAAAGGGCGCTCCGTTTTCTTAAAAAAGTCAATTTGTTTTACCAAATCATCTTGAATATTATAAATCGCCTTTTGCACATTTTCTTTCTCGGTAACAAATAGATTAGCAGGGTAAATCATTACCTTTTCATGCTGTTCAATTACATCCAGCGTAACAGGGTCTATAGAATAGATTTCTTCTACTTCATCATCCCAAAAAACAAAACGATAAGCCAAATCATCGTAAGCCAAAAACACATCTATAGTGTCGCCTTTTACACGAAATGTACCCCTTTCAAAATCTACCGAGGTTCGTGCGTATAAATTATTGACCAATAACCTCAAAAAAGGGTCTCGACCTATTAAATCGCCTTGTGCCACATGAATGACATTTTTATGAAAGGTCTCCGGATTTCCTATACCATAAATACAAGATACAGAAGCCACTACTATAATATCATTGCGTCCGGAAAGCAAAGCTGATGTACTTGCTAATCGCAGTTTCTCTATTTCATCATTAATAGCTAAATCTTTTTCGATATAGGTATTGGTTACCGGCAAATAAGCTTCCGGCTGATAATAATCATAATACGAAACATAGTATTCAACCTTATTTTCGGGGAAAAAGTTTTTAAACTCACTATACAACTGAGCAGCAAGGGTTTTGTTATGACTCAAAACCAAAGTAGGACGGTTGATTTTTTCAATCACATTGGCAATAGTAAAGGTCTTTCCCGAACCGGTTACCCCCAAAAGTGTTTGGTGTTTATCGTTATTTAACAAGCCTTTATGAAGTTTTTCAATGGCTTGAGGCTGGTCACCCGAAGGCTTAAATTTAGAATGAATTTTAAACTTCACTTGAATAATTCTTTTCTTTGATATATTCCAATACCTTTTCTACTTGCTGTTCTCGGTTTAAAAAAGAATTATCGAGTAAAAAGGCGTCTTCAGCTTTTCTTAAAGGGCTAACTTCCCTGTTTTCATCTTGAAAATCACGCTGTATGATATTGTCTTCCACTTCTTTTAGATTGACTTTTACACCTTTGGCAGTCAATTCATCAAAACGCCTTTGGGCTCTGGTTTGGGCTTGGGCTGTTAGAAATATCTTAATCTCGGCATCAGGAAAGACCACGGTTCCTATATCTCTACCGTCCAAAATAATGCCTTTGTCCTGTCCCATTTTTTGTTGAAGCAAAACCAATTTTTCACGAACCTCAGCTACCGCACTTACCGCACTCACCTGATTAGAAACTTCCATAGAACGAATTTCCTCTTCTACATTCTCCCCATCCAAATAGGTTTCTGCCACTCCTAAATCATTTTTGATAAAGTCGATTTTGATGTATTCTAAATCCTTTAAAAACAAACGTTTTTCAAAAGCTTCATTATTCAAATAATCGTTTCTCAACAAAAATAAAGTTACAGCTCTGTACATTGCTCCGGTATCTAAATATTTATAAGATAATTCTTTAGACAAATCTTTCGCCAAAGTACTCTTGCCACAAGAAGAATGCCCATCAATAGCTATAATCATTTTTTTCATTGCGATATATTTTAATGTTTCTAAAGGATGTTTTTTCAAAAAACAGATAAAAATCAATAGTGGGCAAAGATACAAATTTTAAACCAGTTCTCTTAAGCAGTCGAAAATAAAATACCAAGATAAATATGTAAAGAAAAACTTCAACTTATAACCAACAATTACAGACATTCCGAAAACAAGCTTTAAAGATACCTTTATATATCTGATAATAAAAGAATTAAACTACAAACCCAACACGCAAGAAAAACACTTCCAAATATGCTAAAAAACATATTTATTCAACAAAACAGATAGAAAATACTAAAAATCAGACAGTTTTTTGAAAATAAATAATTACTTTTGTGCCTTAAAAATTTCAGTATTCATAAATACGTTCACTAAAATTAATTATAAAAGACAATGCAACCATCAAATATTTTGGAAAAATATGGAATAAGCCATATCAAAGAATTAATTTACAACCCATCTTATAAGTTTTTATTTGAAGAAGAAACCAAAGACCATTTAGTTGGCTTTGAACAAGGACAAGAAAGTGAATTAGGAGCCATCAACGTAATGACCGGTAAATTTACAGGGCGTTCTCCTAAGGACAAGTTCATTGTAAAAGATAATATAACAGAAAACACAATTTGGTGGAACAACCCTAAATCGCCTAACGACAACAAACCTATCAGCCAAGATGTTTGGGAGGAATTAAAGCAAACAACAGTGGAGCAACTTAACGGAAAACGCTTATTTGTTGTGGATACATTTTGCGGTACCAATCTCAATTCAAGACTAAAAGTTAGATTTGTAACAGAAATAGCTTGGCAGGCACATTTTGTTACCAATATGTTTATCCGTCCAACGGAAGAAGAATTAAAGAATTACGGAGAGCCTGATTTTGTTGTTTTAAATGCTTCAAAAACCACTAACAAAAATTGGGAAGAACAAGGGCTTAACTCTCAAGTTTATACCGCATTCAATTTAACAGAAAAAATACAAATAATAGGTGGTACTTGGTATGGTGGAGAAATGAAAAAAGGTATTTTTTCGATGATGAATTATTACTTACCACTAAAAGGAATAGCTTCTATGCACTGCTCTGCCAACAAAGGCGAAAATGGCGATGTTGCTATCTTTTTTGGGCTTTCAGGAACAGGAAAAACAACCCTTTCTACCGATCCTAAACGAGAGCTAATCGGAGACGATGAGCACGGCTGGGATGACGAGGGCGTTTTTAACTTCGAGGGAGGCTGTTACGCCAAAACTATCGACCTTTGCCCCGAAAGCGAACCGGATATTTACAATGCTATTAAACGAAATGCTTTATTGGAAAATGTAACCTTAGATGATAAAGGTGAAATCGACTTTAGCGATGACTCGGTAACTCAAAACACACGTGTTTCTTACCCTATTCATCACATTGACAACATTGTAAAACCTGTTTCTAAAGCAGGACACGCCAACAAAATTATTTTCCTTTCAGCAGATGCTTTCGGTGTTCTTCCTCCGGTTAGTAAACTGACACCTGAACAAACACAATATCACTTTTTATCAGGTTTTACCGCTAAATTAGCCGGTACCGAAATAGGAATAAATCAACCTCAACCTACTTTCTCAGCTTGTTTTGGAGAAGCTTTCTTGTCGCTACACCCCACCAAATACGCTCAAGAATTGGTTAAGAAAATGGAACAACACGGTGCTAAAGCCTATTTGGTAAATACAGGTTGGAACGGCTTTGACAAACGTATTTCCATAAAAGACACAAGAGCTATTATAGACGCCATTTTAGATGAATCTATAGAGCAAGCTGAAACAGAAATAGTCCCTATATTTAATTTTGAAGTGCCTAAAAGCCTACCTAATGTTGATACCAAAATATTAGACCCTAGAAAAACGTATTCTTCAGCTAAAGAATGGGAAACAAAAGCCACTGATTTAGCAAAATTATTTATTGATAATTTCGAAAAATACACAGATACAGAAAAAGGTGTCGAACTTAGAAAAGCAGGTCCTCAGATATAAAAATATCTAAATACAGCACACTCATAATAAAAACCTCAAGGATTAAAATCTTTGAGGTTTTTCTTTTTTTAATATGGTAATTCGATAATTTGGCAATATGATGATGTGTTAAAAGCTGCAGGATAAAGGTTTCTCAAAATTAAGAATTAAGAATTGTTTTGTTGGGTGTTGGGTATTCCAAAGGCAAAATACTAAAAGCCAAAGGCTAATTGCTAAAACCTTAAAACTTTCCAACTTTAAAACCTTAAAACTTTCCAACTTTAAAACCTTAAAACTTTCCAACTTTAAAACCTTAAAACTTTCCAACTTTAAAACCTTACAAACATCCAACACACTCCAAAACCTAATTAGATTACTGTTTTTTAATGGATTATTTAGATTTGTGGGAAGCTAATAAGTATTTGGCTAACACTCTTAAAAACCGTCCTAATAGATAATTCGGCTTAAAAGCCTGCCTGAACTCGTCTTTTTTTCTTATTTTTGCAAATTCATCATTGGAGATTGTATATGACAGATTCTGTAAGTTTTTCATTATTGATTTCTTTATTAATACTAGTTGCCTATTTAATAGGCTCTATACCTACTTCAGTTTGGGTAGGAAGATGGTTTTATCAAATAGATGTAAGAGAACACGGAAGCGGTAATGCAGGAGCAACCAATACTTTTAGAGTATTAGGCGTGAAAGCAGGAGTTCCTGTTTTGATTTTCGATATCTTTAAAGGTTGGTTGGCAGTTCAACTTTTTTACTTTGCATCAGACTATTTTTTTCTTAGTAAAGATGCAGAAATTAATTTACAGTTAAGCTTAGGTATTGCTGCATTATTGGGGCATATTTTCCCCATATATGTTGGTTTTAAAGGAGGAAAAGGGGTTGCTACTTTGTTGGGTGCAGTTATCGGCATACACATCTTTGCTGCTTTGATAGCTATAGGTATCTTTATTGTTATGCTTTTTTTAACCCGTTATGTATCATTAAGTTCTATGGTTGCAGGCTTGTCTTTCCCGATTCTGATTGTTGCGGTTTATCATACCACAACCATTTCTTTGGTGGTATTTTCTATGTTAGTAGCTGTTTTATTGCTATTTACGCATCAAAAAAACATAGAGCGCTTAATTTCTAAGAATGAATCGAAGGTTAAGTTTAAAAAAAGCAAACGAAAAAACGCAATGGATTTAGATTCTTAAAAATAAGACTTTAAAAAAGAGCCTAAAATGGATGTAAAAAACGTGTATTAAAATGTTCTTTTTTATTATTTTTACAGAAATATTAATTGGGCTTAGATCTCAATATAAGTTTTAAAAATATGATTGTTAAAAAAATATATATACTGTTCTTTTTTCTTGTTGTTCTCAACTTACAAGCTCTAGCACAGGCAGGACAACGTTCAGAAGTTATTAAATGGCAAAACGGACAACGTTTTTATGTGCATACAGTAGCTAAAAGTCAAGGTCTTTATGCGATACAAAAAATTTATAATGTAACAGAAAGTGATATTCTGGAGCATAATCCTGAAGCAATAGATGGTTTAAAAGAAAATCAAGAACTTCTTATTCCTTATAGAAAACCGCTTTCGGAAGAGCAAAAAGCAGAAAAATTACCTTATCGCATACATCAAATTAAAGCCAACGAAACTATTTATTCCATTTCAAAATTATATAAGATAAGTCAAGAGCTTATTTTTGAAATGAATCCGGAAACTAAGCAAGGGTATAAAATTAATCAAAAAATCAAAATTCCTTTAGAGGAGGACATTCAACCTATCGAGGTGCAGTCCAGAGAAGGAAAGAGGTACAAAGTCCGAAGAAAAGACACTTTGTATGCTTTAGCAAAAAAATTAGACTGTACCGAAGAAGACATATTAACTCTCAATCCGGAAGTGCGAGCCGAGGGCTTAAAAAGAGGACAACGTATTTTAATTCCTAAAAAAGAAGTGATTTTAAAGGAAGCTTTATATGTCCCTATTGATAGTATTTATTATGACGAACCACTTGTTATAGACAACGAAACCGTGGCATGCGACAGTGCTATACAAAGGTATCATCCTATGGAAGTAGCTTTAATGTTACCTTTTGAATTAGACAAAAGAGCCTTTGACTTAGAATTAGAATCGACTGTTTCTGATATGCCTAAATTTAAAGTTAAACCTTTTCTTGAGTTTTATCAAGGTACGCTTTTAGCTCTAAAACAATTAAAAAAAGAGGGGTATAAGCTTAATTTACACGTTTTTAATACACTAAAAGACAGTTTACCTATTGAACGTATTTTAAAACAACCTGTATTTGACAGAGTTGAACTCATAATAGGACCTGTTTATGCTAACAGTTTTGCCAAAGTACAACAATTTGCTGATGCTCATAAAATACCAATCATCAATCCTATAATGAGAGGAAGCAATAAGGCTAATTATTCAGAATACACCATAGATGTGTTTCCTGATAAAGAAACCGAGATACAACAAATGGTGCGTTATGTTTTACAGAACGACACCTCTCAATTGATTCTTATTTATTCGGGTTATCTAGAGGACAGAATGATTGTGAATAGCTTTAAGTCTAAATACCATAAGGCATTGTATGAAAAAACACATAATCCTGCTTTAGTAGAAGAAAAAACGCATTATACATCTGATAGTGTAGGCGTTGTAAATGTAACATCCATAAGAACGGATATTTGTATAAACTGCAAGGAACTCGTTTTGGATGATAGTAAAAATGTTGAATTAAAAGGAGTTCTTAATCCCAACAAAACCAACTTAGTAGTTATTGGATCTGATAATCAAGCTTTGGTAAGTAATGTTTTCACGCAACTAAATTTACTGTATCCTGATTATAAAATACAGGTTTTAGGTAGAGAAAAATGGCGTAAGTTTGATAATATTGACATTCGCTACTTACACCACCTTGATTTGATGCAATTAACTTCTGAATCTGTAGATTACAATCAGTGGAGTATTCAAAAAATAACAGAAGCTTCTCATTCCTATTTCAATGTAGAACCTAGCAAATATACTTTCTATGGCTATGACTTATTCTATAATTTTTCTAAATATTTTTATAGATGGAATAGCTTAGAATGCTTACCTTATTTTAAGTTTACAGCATATATATTAGGTTATGATTTAGTAAAATCGCCTAAAGGCTGGATAAATAAAAATATGTTTATAGAACATTACGGTAAAAACATTCAAATCAATAGGGCTTATCAATTAAAACACAATAAAATACTTCAATTTTGAAAAATGACACCAAAATGCTTTTTACCTTTCAAAACATATCATTGAAAGTTTTAAGAGAGATTACTCTGAGGGGTAAAAGAGGTATTTTTGTTGTTATTTTAGGAACGCTCTTATTTTCGTATTCTCTAGTATCAGCACAAAAGGTAGGCTTGGTTCTGAGCGGAGGAGGCGTAAAAGGTTTTGCTCATATAGGCGTTATAAAAGCTTTAGAAGAAAATCATATTCCAATTGATTATATCACAGGGACTTCCATAGGTGCTATTATAGGAAGTTTATACGCTTCGGGTTACACCCCTGAAGAAATGTACGAATTGTTTCAGTCAGAGCAATTTAGAATATGGGCAGAAGGAAAGCCTAGCAATAAGGAAGTATATCATTTTAAGCGTCATCAGACCAATTCCAAGATGTTTAATTTCCGCTTTTCAGAAAAAAAAGGCAAGTATAATATCGATTTGCCAACTAATTTGGTACCCGAAACACAAATGGATTTTGCCTTTATGGAATTTTATGCCCCTATAAGCGCAGCTTGTCATTATGATTTTGACCATTTAATGGTGCCTTTGCGTTGTATTGCTACCGATGTATATCATCATCAAAAAGTGGTTTTAGCTAAAGGACATCTAGGGCAAGCGGTTAGAGCTTCTATGACTTTTCCTTTCTTTTTTAAACCTATTGAAATAGACAACAGATTGTTGTTTGATGGAGGAATGGTGGATAATTTCCCTACAGGTGTAATGCAGGAAACTTTTCACCCAGATATTATTATAGGACACAAGGTAGCAGATGATTTGAACAAACCGACCGATGATAATCTAGTGGGACAGTTAGAGAGTATGTTAATGAAACAAACTGATTATCAAATACCTGATTCTCTAGGTGTTTTGTTGGAAACACGTTTTGACAACCTTAACCTTATGGATATAGCTAAATTAAAAATAATTTATGAGGCAGGTTATCAAACAGCACAAAAACAAATAAAAAAAATCCTACATAAAGTCACAAGGCGTATTTCCCCTGAAGATTTGAAACAAAAAAGGGACAATTTTAAAAAGAAAAAGCCTGTTTTAACATTCAACAATTTAGAAATAGAAGGGGTTTCGAATCATAATCAAGAACAATACATCAAGCGTTCTTTTGGTCAAGAGGGAAAAGTAATGAGTTTATACGAATTTAAACAAATGTATTTACGTTTGATTGCTGACCCTCAAATTTTATCCGTTTTGCCTATGGCAAAATATAATCCTGAGACTCATTTTTTCGATTTAACGTTGAAAGTAACATCTAGAAACTCTTTTAATTTTGTAGTAGGAGGAAATATTTCCGCCCTAAATATTAATCAAGGTTTTTTAGGCTTAGACTATCGTTTTTATAAGAAAAAGGCATATAATTTACATTCTAATATTTATTTTGGACGCTTGTATAATTCCGGTCAAATAGGCATTAGAGTAGATTACCCTACCCGATATCCTTTTGCTTTATTAAGTAATTACACCTTTAATCATTGGGATTATTTTTCGAGTAGTCCCGAATTATTTTTTGAGGATTATCGCCCTAGTTACATCAAAAAGAAAGAGCATCGTATTGTGTTTGAAGCTCTCTTCCCTTTAAGTTTCAATAGTAGTATCAATGCAGGAACTTCTCTGTTTAAAGAAGACGATCAATACTATCAAAAAGAAAAATATAGTCGCACAGATATTGCTGATAGAACTTTATTCAGAGGGTTTTCTTTATATACCGGAGTAGAAAAAAACACACTTGATGCCAAGCAATACGCAACACAAGGAAGTTTACTTAAGTTTAAAATAAAGTGGGTAAATGGCATTGAGCGTACCGTTCCCGGAAGTACTTCTGAAAATGATATTTTAGAAAAAAAACGTCATCAGTATTTAGAATTCGGTTTTAAGCATCACTCTTTTTTAAAAGTTAGTCCACATATTAGTCTAGGTTTTTTATCTGAAATTGTGGCTAATAATAAATCAGTATTTAGCAATTATACAGCTACAACGCTCAATGCGGCAGGCTTTACTCCTACACCTCATAGCAAAACTCTATTTATTCATCAGTTTCATTCTAATCGTTATGTAGCCTTAGGTAGTCAATTGATTTTCCGTTTTCTTCCTAACTTACATTTAAGAGTGGAGGGATACACTTTTCTGCCTTTCGAAAAAATTATAATAGTAAAAGATGATAAGCCTGATTTATCACCTTTTAAATGGTCATATACCCAAGAGTTATTTAATGCATCTTTAGTTTACCAAACCCCTTTTGGACCACTTGCTTTGGGCGCTAATTATTACGAAAAACCGGGTGCTAATTGGTTCTTTGTATTGCATTTTGGCTATGTTTTATTTAACAAAAAAGACTTTTAGAAGTCTGTATAACAATTTCTTAAAAAATTAAGTGCATTTACCCCTTAAAAAAATGCACAATCATTATCTCTTAAGTAATATAAAATGATTATCTTCGCACCTTAATTTGTAAATAGAAAAATAGATAAAATAAAATGGCAACATTACAAAACATTAGAGACAAAGCCGGCGTTCTCGTTGCAATTGTTATCGGAGCTTCGCTTTTAGCTTTCATTTTGGGTGATTTCTTAGGAAAAGGAAATTTCAATTCACAACCTGCAGTAGGTGAAATTAAGGGAAATGAGATTACTTATCAGCAATACCTAGCATTGGTAGAGCAATATCAAGATAATGCCAAAAGAAACAATCAAGGCAAGGCTTTAGATACAAGAACCATAAATATGATATATGACCAAGCTTGGGAAACCTTGGTACGTCAATATACTATGGATGGTCAGTATGAGATGTTAGGTTTAAATGTTACTCCTCTTGAGTTGGAAGATATGATTAAAGGAAAATTCATTGCTCCTGAAATACAGCAAGTTCCTATTTTCCAAAATCCGGAGACCAAACAATTCGATAAAAGCAGAGTGATTCAGTTTTTGAAAAACATAGACCAAGATCCTTCTGGAGAGGCTCGTGCTTCTTGGTTGGCTTTTGAAAAAAGTTTGGTACAGAATAAGATTTCTTCTAAGTATAATACTTTAATTGAAAAATCTTATTTCCCTAATAAGATAGAGGTAGAAAATGGTGTTTCCGGTAGCAATACAATCGCTGACATTAAGTATATTCAGAAGAAATATTCTGATATAAAAGATGAAGAAGTAAAAGTAGAAGAAAGCGATTTAAAAGCTTATTACGAAGAGCACAAAGCACTTTATCAGCAAAAAGCTTCTCGTAAAATAACTTATGTTACTTTTGATGTGGTTTACTCTAAAGAAGATGCTGAGGAAACTTACAAATGGATGAGTAAAAATGCACCTGATTTTAAAGAAACCAAAGACCCTATCCGTTTTATCAACTTAAACTCGGATCAGGTATTCGACGAAACTTATTTCACCAAAGAAGAATTGAAAGACGCACAAGCTCAGAATTTATTTGACGCAGAAATAGGTGCTGTAAGTCCTATCTATAAAGACAAAGATTCTTATAAAATAGCTCGTTTAGTTAACGTAAAAATGTTACCTGATTCAGCTAAAGCAAGTCATATTTTATTAAGACCTTCTGAGAAGATGGCAGCAGATAAAATTTTAGCTTTAAGCGATAGTTTACAAACCTTATTAAAGAATGGAGCTAAGTTTGCTGATTTAGCAAAAGAATTTTCTCAAGACGGTTCTTCTTCTAAAGGTGGTGATTTAGGTTGGTTCCAAAAAGGACAAATGGTAGCTCCTTTCCAAAAAGCTTGTTTTGAAGGTAAGGAAGGAGATATCACTGTAGCAGAGTCTCAGTTTGGTTTACACATTATCAAAATAGAAAAGCAAGGTGAGAAATCAAGAAAAGTACAAGTTGGTTATTTATCATCTAAAATAGAGCCTAGTTCTAAAACAGATGCTATTGCTTACAATAAAGCAAGTCGTTTTTCAGGACAAAATAGCACTAAAGAAGCTTTTGATGCAGCAGTAGATTCTTTAAAAATTATTCCTAGAGTGGCTTCCAACATCAAAACAACTGACAGAAGTATTGCCGGTTTAGAAAATGCACGTGAATTAATTCGTTGGGTTTATAAAGCAGAATTAAATCAAGTGTCTGAAGAAGTTTTCAAAATAGGAGATAAATACGTTATTCCAATGCTAACAGAGATTAAAGAAGAAGGACAAGCACCTTTCGAATTAGTTAAAGAGCAAGTGGAAAGAGAAGTTATTAAAGATAAGAAATACGATTTAATAGCTAAAGATTTTGACTCTAACAAGTCTGATAATATAGAGCAAATGGCTCAAAAATTGAATTTAGAAGTAAAAACAGCTCAGAATATTTCCTTCAATTCTTACTCAGTACCGGGTGTTGGTGTTGAATTGAATTTAATAGCTGATGCCGTTAGCGCCAAAGAAAATACTTTAGTAGCGCCTATTAAAGGTACTTCAGGAGTGTTTGCTATGGTTACTACTTCTAAGAAAGAAGAGCAAAAAGCAACTCCTAAAGTAGAGGCTGATAAAATTAGAAACGAATTTGTTAATAGAGTAAAATACCAAGTTTATCCTGCTATTAAAGAAAAAGCTACTATTGTAGATAATAGATTAGACTTTAATTAATAGAATAGACATTTTAGTCTATTAAAAGCAAAAACCTCAAAGTTTTCAATCAACTTTGAGGTTTTTTTATTCCATTTAAACAACTTATAAGAATAAGTGCTCCGATGATAAATAAAGCGATACACATTATAATATTTTATTTTATTAATATCCTATTAAAATGTTTAAATATCAGAAACTATAACAATAGGGCAAAACATTTTTACACTAAACCATAAATATCTTATTTACAAAAAACTTAGTATTAACAAGACCAAACCTCAAAAGGCAATGAGACTATTAAGTATCTCCCCTTAAATCAACATTAACAAGTACCATAAAATATGTATTCTAAAGAACTAGAATTTTATAAGAAGTTTTTTACCTGACACTAATTTTTAAAGCTAAAAATTAGGGAAAATACCCCAAACAAAACAATCAAACAATCCAATATATTAAAAAGAAAGACCTGACAATTTTCAAAAAACTGTCAGGTCTAATATTTTGTAAGATGTATTCTTAACGATTATTAAGAACTTAAACTTATCTTGGAATATGTATTATTTTTTAAGCTGTTTTTAGCTGAAAAACAATAAATACATACTCTAAATATGTATTACTTCATCATAGGCAGCTGCTGCAGCTTCCATTACGGCTTCAGACATTGTTGGGTGAGGATGAACAGTTTTGATTAGTTCGTGTCCTGTAGCTTCTAATTTTCTTGCAGCTACTATTTCTGCAATCATTTCGGTTACGTTAGCACCAATCATATGAGCACCTAATATTTCTCCGTATTTAGCATCAAAGATTAATTTAACGAAACCATCTTTAGCTCCAGCTGCACTTGCTTTACCGGATGCTGAAAAAGGAAACTTACCTACTTTTATTTCGTAACCGGCTTCTTTAGCCTTTTTTTCTGTCATTCCCACAGAAGCTATTTCCGGAGTAGTATAAGTACAACCCGGAATATTACCATAGTCGATAGTCGTAGGTTGCATACCGTTGATAGCCTCTACACAAGTGATACCTTCCGCTGATGCTACATGTGCCAATGCTTGACCATGTACAATATCTCCGATAGCGTAAACGCCCTCTATATTCGTTCTGTAATATTCATCTACTTTTACCTTTCCATTCTCTAATTCTACACCTACAGTTTCTAGACCTATATTTTCTATGTTAGGAGTTACACCAACAGCAGATAAAACAACATCAACTTCTATTTCCTCAGTTCCTTTTTTGGTTTTTACAGTCACTTTACATTTGTCACCGCTGGTATCTACTTTCTCAACAGCAGATTCAACCATCACGCTCATTTTATCTTTTTTAAACGCTCTAGCTAAAGTTTTACCCACTTCCTCATCTTCGTTAGGAACTAAAGTTTTCATAAACTCTACTAAAGTTACTTTGGTTCCCATTGTGTGATAGAAGTTAGCAAATTCGCTACCAATAGCACCGGAACCAACGATTAGCATAGACTCAGGACGCTCTTTTAATGTTAAAGCCTCTCTATAACCTATAATCTTTTTTCCATCTTGAGGTAAATTAGGTAACTCTTTAGAACGAGCTCCTGTAGCCAATATAATATGATTAGCACTAACTTCAAACGTTTCATCATCCTTAGTAACAGATAAGGTATGCCCATCTTTTAAGCTACCAAAACCGGAAATCACTTCAATATTGTTTTTCTTAAATAGAAACTGAATACCCTTGCTCATTCCATCAGCAACAGAACGACTACGCTTAACGACCTTTGTGAAATCGGCATTAATATTTCCATCTATATCTATGCCATATTCCTGAGAATGTTGCATATAATGATATACCTGTGCAGATTTCAAAAGAGATTTGGTAGGAATACAACCCCAGTTCAAACAAATTCCTCCTAATTCAGAACGTTCAACAACAGCCACTTTCATTCCTAATTGAGAAGCTCTAATGGCAGCAACATAACCACCGGGACCGCTTCCTAAGACTACTAAATCATATTTCATTTTAACTTAATTTTTTAAATTTAATTATACAAAACTATGTAAAACAGGTTTTTATAATGTTTTCTGTTTTGTTTTTTAATTTTATGTTATAAAACAGCTAAAGTAAGCATATTTTTTCAAACAAAAAATACTTTTTGTAAATAAAAAATCTATCACACAAAACTATCTTTTAAAGTTAGCTTTAAATAACATTTGTTTCTCAGATTCATTTGGAGATAGTAAGATATTCAAAATAGCGTACTGTGTATCTTTGAAATGAAGACAGCTTTGTATTTTTTCAATATTCATACTTGTTCTTGGTCTGGCAATGATTTTATTGGCAGAGCAAAAAAGCAAAATATTTTGAGCCACAAGTCCTGCGTCTATATAAGCCCATCTCATTTTGTCTGCTTTCTCTCCTATTTTAAAACGAGAAATATCAGTTACCAACAGGCAAATAGTTGACGGTAATTCTGTATTAGAAGGGAAATCGAAAAGTTCCCTATAATCATTGGAATCTATCGGTAACAGAGCATGGGTTTTAGGTAAGTATAGAAAAATACCCTGTGTGTTAAAAACGTAAATATCTATATCTTGCGCGTTGAAAGCCGAAGGGGCTGTTCTTTTATTCTTCTCCGGTCTATTTACGCCATTCCCAGCCCAAAGTAAACCCGACAAATCGTTTAAAGCAATCTTTTCGTTATTAAATCGGGAACCGGATGCTCGTAAAGAAAAGGCTTCCATTATCGGCATTCCCTCTGTTGTATTAGGAGGGCTTAATTTAATGATTTTATCATTTTGGCTAAAGACATTTAAGCAGCATAATATGCTAATGCTTAAGATTAAATAATGTTTCATAGTTAAACAAATGCTATTAGCTTACAAAGCTACAAATAAAATACTTAAAATTAGAAAAATGATTTAGAGATATTCAATAACTCAATACGAATTTTTCCTCAAAAACCATTCAAAAATAGTCCATACAAAACAGCTCTACAAAATCACTTAAATTCCTACAGAAGTACTTCTTTAAGCATAAAAAAAGGAGCTCTATTTAATAGAACTCCTTTTTTACTATTTTATATTCTTAAAGATTATGCGTTAAGCGAAAATCTTTTGAATGCATTTACTTTAGCATCAGCATCTACACTCTTTAAGTAATCACCAACACTTGCTTTTCCGTCTTTAACAAAAGTTTGGCTCATTAAAGTATTTTCTTTAAAGAATTTACCTAATTTACCTTGAGCAATCTTATCAAGCATAGCCTCTGGCTTACCTTCTAATCTAGCTTGCTCACGTCCTATTTCTAACTCTTTCTCAATAACATCAGCAGGAACGCTGTCCTTATCTATAGAAACAGGAGCCATAGCTGCGATTTGCATAGCAATATCTTTACCAGCTTGCTCAGCTAACTCTTTGTTAAAAGAAACCAAAGTAGCTAAACGGTTACCAGGGTGGATATAAGGAATCACCATTTCATCTGTTAAAAGAGCGTAAGAAGATAAATCTATCTTCTCTCCAATAACACCAGACTGATCAGTTACTAAATCACCAATTTTTCTACCGTCTAATTCAATATCTTTTAACTCTTCAAGCGTATTAGGTTTTGCCTCAATAGCTTTAGTAACGATACTATCAGCAAACTTCACGAAATCTTCGTTTTTAGCAACGAAATCTGTTTCGCAGTTCAAAATAATGATAGCACCTGTTTTCTTACAATCAGAAACTTTAGCCAAAACTACTCCTTCAGTAGCATCTCTATCTGCTCTTTTGTTAGCAATAGCTTGTCCTTTTTTTCTAATTTCTTCTATGGCTTTATCAAAATCACCATTAGCCTCTGTAAGTGCCTTTTTACAATCCATCATTCCGGCACCGGTTGCTTTTCTTAATTTAGCAACATCTGCTGCTTTTATATCTGCCATATCTATTATTCTTTATCTTTATTAGTATTCTCTTTTTTGTTAGAAGAAGCTACTTTTACAGGCTCTTTTTTAGCACTTTCTTTTTTTACTTCTTCCTTCTTTCCTTTTTTATTCTCTATCTCCTTATCTCTAGCAGCTTTTCTTTCCGCTAAACCTTCTTTTATAGAATCAACCATAATGTCAGTGATTAACGAAATAGAAGCAGTAGCATCATCATTAGCAGGGATAGGGAAATCAGCTACATTAGGATCTGAATTAGTATCCACTATCGCAAAAATAGGAATATTCAAACGTTGTGCTTCTCTTACAGCAATATGCTCTTTAGTAACATCTACTACGAACATAGCTGAAGGTAAACGAGTTAAATCAGCAATACTACCTAATGTTTTATCTAATTTAGCACGCTGACGAGCAATTTGTAACTTTTCTCTTTTTGAAAGGACATCTAACGTACCATTGGTAGCCATTTTATCAATAGCCATCATTTTCTTAACTGCTTTTCTGATAGTAGGGAAGTTAGTTAACATTCCACCTAACCATCTTTCAGTTACGTAAGGCATATTAGTTCCTTGTAACTTTTCTGCAATAATATCTTTTGCTTGCTTTTTAGTAGCAACGAAAAGTATCTTTTTTCCTGACTTGGCTATTTGCTTTAAAGCATCAGCAGCTTCATCTATTTTAACGACTGTTTTATTTAAGTCAATTATATGGATGTCGTTACGTTCCATGAAGATATAAGGAGCCATTGCAGGGTTCCACTTTCTTTTAAGGTGACCAAAGTGAGCACCGGCGTCAAGTAATTCTTTAAAATTTGTTCTTGGCATTTTAATTTTTTTTTAATTTGTTTACATTCAGTAGTTTTAGGCAATCAATAAGTAAGCTGTATTTTGAAGCGTCTTATCAATTTTGATACTAAACAAACCGACAGTAATACAAGGTTTAACGTTTTGAGAATTGGAATTTTTTACGAGCTTTCTTCTGTCCCGGTTTCTTTCTTTCAACCACACGTGGGTCTCTAGTTAAGAATCCTTCTGATTTAAGGGCAGGTTTATTTTCCTCGTCAACTTTAACTAATGAACGAGCGATACCTAAACGAATAGCCTCAGCTTGACCGCTGTATCCACCACCTTTTACATTTACGTTGATATCATAAGAACCTAATACTTCTAACTTATTAAGAGGCTGACAAACAACATACTGTAAGGTTTCTAGAGGAAAATAATCTTTTAACTCTCTCTTATTAATAGTAATCTTACCATTACCTTCTTTAAGGTAAACTCTTGCAACAGAGGCCTTTCTTCTTCCTATAGCATTAATAACTTCCATACCTTATTTTATTTCGTTTAAGTTAATAGTTCGAGGTTTCTGAGCTTCGTGATTGTGCTCAGCAGAATCATAAAGATAAAGGTTTTTCATTATCTGAGCAGATAATCTGTTTTTAGGTAACATACCCTTCACGGCTTTACGAACCATTTCTGTTGGCTTTTTAGCCATCATTTCTGAAGCAACAACAGACTTCTGTCCTCCGGGATACCCTGAGTGTCTGATGTAAGTTTTGTCTGCCCACTTATTTCCTGTTAATTTGATTTTATGAGCATTTAAAACTATCACGTTATCACCACAATCTACGTGAGGCGTAAATTCCGGCTTATACTTACCTCTAAGTAGCTTAGCTACTTTAGAAGCTAATCGTCCTAGGACTTCTCCTTCTGCATCAACAACAAGCCACTCTTTGTTTACGGTCGCTTTGTTGGCTGATACAGTTTTGTAACTTAATGTATTCACTGTAATCTTTTTAAATTATATAATTGACTATTATTCACTCTATAAAAAGTGAACTGCAAAAGTAGTAAGTTTTTGTTAAACAGCAAATAAATATTTTCTATTTTTTGCAATATTTTTTCATCAAAAAGATTAAAAAATTTTCAGCTTGGAAACTTACATTTTTTAATAAAACACTTTGATTTATGTATTACTCTCGTATTCTATACTATTTCGAGTTATTTCCTTCTGATATATAACACTGTATTTCATAAATAATTTACTATGAATACATTTATCAAGCTAAATCAAAAGCTTCAAATGGTTTTTCTTTTACTTAATTATTGTTTTATAGGTATTAGCATCAAACCTATTTTCTTTCTCTCTTTATTGATAGCATTTATTTTTTCTTTAGAATAAACTTTTGACCAATCTTTAATAGAATATTTATGATAATAAATCGCCTTTCTTCGCCTTTTTCAAGCTGAATAGAATCGTAAAGCCACGCATAATCTTCGGGTAAGTATTCTCCCCTGTCAAAAGCCTCTTGAATAATGGTAAAATAAGAATGATTCTTTTTTAATCTAATATTGTGCAATAAAATAATAGCAGCATTTCGATAAGTATAAAAACCAACTTTCTTTTCTGAGGGAAATCCGTATTGCTCTATTAAGTTCATTAAGTCTGCAAATATTTTCTCATCTAAATCATAAGTATATTTCTTTATCTTGATATAAAAAATATTTTTTAAGCCCGGAGTCTTTCTTATTTTTTGGTCTATATAATATAAACTATCAATTTTACGACTAAAAACCATATTTTTTCTGTCCATTCCTATTTTTGTCCAATAAGGAATGCTATCCAATATTGTTTTGTAATATTCTGTTCTTCTAAACTTTTTATCTGTCTTATATTTTAAAAAACTCGCAAGTATATATCGACTTGGTTATGGATACTGAATACCATTAAGAATCATTTGTTTAGAACACTCGAATATAGCCTCGTAGTTATCTACATTTGCAGCTCGATATGAAACGTGCAAATAATCATAAGTATAAACATAAGGTACTTTACTAAAAGCCTCTTGATATTTAAGAAACGCTAAACTATCTTCAGAAATTATAGCCTCATAACACAGATTGTAATAACTAATGTATGGATTATTTTGAGCATTTACACCAACTGCTGAAATAATCAAGCACAATACAATGGCAATTTTACTTAATTTCTTCATAATTCTAAATTTTATTTTTTAATAGACTTTTTAAACTTTATTAAAAACAAAATGCTATATAGATACAGAAATACAAATATACTTATTTTTTATTAATTCCTTTTGAGCAAAGAGATTATCTTAATTTAAAATTTAAAAAGGGAGCCCACAAAGGTCTTTGAGAGCTTTATGGGCTTGTATAATTAAGTATAAAATATTGTAAATAAAAAGATTGTACTTTCAATTCAAAAGCACATTATTCATTATAGTTCGTAAGTTCCATTAGTAAATGTAATTTTTTGAGAGAATAATATTGAAACATTTTGGGACTAATAGTTTTAAATAGAAGATTCTACCTCTACGCAACTTCCGACCTTCGGGCTTCCATCTTCGGACTTCGGTCTTCTGTCTTCTGTCTTCTGTCTTCAAAAACCTTAGCTTAAATTTAAGCAAAAAAAAAGCCCATCATAAAGATGAGCTTTTCTGTTAAAAAGTCGGCGGCGACCTACTCTCCCACTTGGTATAGC
>PDWI01000316.1_pt1 | contig 77680 bp, 67 predicted proteins | sample 1430891 | NCBI WGS metagenome assembly PDWI01 (sample SAMN01162508, study PRJNA174530) | Oral metagenome, whole genome shotgun sequencing project. | biome: Marine environment; feature: Marine mammal; material: Swab sample of the gingival sulcus; isolation source: swab sample of gingival sulcus... | reverse complement strand
CGTCGACGTCCTGTGGGCCCTCCTACGCGACAACCGCGTCTTCACCCCAACCAAACCCGAGCCCCGAGTGGCTTGACAACATCATTGAGAATCCACCGACGGACACACCACCCTCGACAAGGCCGTTCCGTTATGCGGGTTCCATCACCACCGGGTCCACGACCCCACCTACACCCACCAGATCGACACCGACCAGCACGGCATCAAAACCGTCGAGTTCCACCGGGTCGCATCCGAACGACCACCGCCATGGCAGACGGAGCACCGACGATGCTGACCACCACCCCCAGCCCGCCGCGCGCCAGGCAGCATTGCGGACGCTCGCCACCGGTGACCGACCGGAACCACCCCGCCGGATACTTCGGAGTGCCTCCGAATCGGAGTGCCTCCGAATTGGCGTGCCTCCGAATCGGGCGCCGCCGTCTTGAGCGCCTGCCGACCGTGACCGGCCGGAAACACCCCGCGCGTCACGTCAGAGCGCCACCAACCCGGCCACGTCCTAGGAGCCCGACGACCGGCGCGTGCAGGAGCGGCAGCATGTCGAGGCTAGAGCTGTTCCGAGTCAGCCGGTGTGTTGGATAGTTGCCGACTCACATCGGAGCGTGTCGTGCGGGCAGACACGGAGCTTCAGACCCCGACTACACCCTCCCTTGGGATGAGCCGCTCAAGGCGCTGCGGGTCGGCGGTGGTGATCAGGCGACTGGGGGTGCCGTGCTCCGGCGGGTGATCAGCTCGACGGGGAAGACCCGGTCGGTGGCGAGATCACTCGGTGCCAGACCGAGTTGCGCCAGCAGGGCCTGCGCTGCTGCAGTGCCCTGTGCGGTCGCGTCCTGACGTACAGTGGCCAAGCCGAAGGCGGTAGCCAGGGCGTGATCGTCGATGCCGATGATGGACAGATCGTCGGGCACACGCAGCCCGACCGTGCGCGACGCCGCAAGGGCGCCCAGAGCCACCTCGTAGTTGGCCGCCAGGATCGCCGTGGGCCGGTCCTCGTTCGAGTCGAGCAGCTCGCGCACGCTGCGATAGGCGTCGTCGGCACGCCATTCACACTCGATCACCGACTGCGCGGACAAGGTGATCCCAGCCTGGTCGAGACTGCGTCGATAGCCCTCGAAACGGGTCTGCGGTGTGGCGTATGCCGAAGAGCCTTCCGGTGCGGCACCGAGATAGGCGATCCGTCGGTGGCCCAGCTCGAGCAGGTGGTCGGTAGCGGTTCTCGCGCAGCTGAGGTCGTCAACGCTGATCAGTGGTGAGTTGTCGTGCCGGGTGCCGATCGCCACAACCGGTAGGGCAAGGCGACGGACGAGCTCATGGTGGGGTTCGGGCAACTCGGTGTTGATCACGATGAGGCCGTCGACCCGCTTGAGCATCGTCCCTTGGGCCTGGGTGCGCCGAACAGCCGGCGAGGGTTCGTCGAAGTCCAGGAACAGGGTGTGATGCTCGTGCTCGCGAACCGTGCGTTCGACGGCGCTGATCGTCTCGGTGAAGAACCGTCGGGCCATTGCGAAGGTGACGATCCCGATCAGCCGGGTGCGGCCGGAGGCCAGGCTCGACGCGGTCGGGCTGGCGATGTAGTCGAGTTCGGTAGCCGCTTTCAGGACCCGTTCGCGGGTCTCCGGGTGCACCCTGTCCAGGCCACGCAGGGCCCGCGAGACGGTTGCGACGGAGACACCCGCAGCCAGCGCCACGTCGGAGATGGTCGGTTGGTTCATCGACACCTCCCGGTGACAGCGCGTGCGCGGTTGGGATGACGATAGCCGTTGATCGATCAGTTCTCCCCGGCATCGCTAGCGGGCCAACGGCCCATCTGAGCCCTGGAACGCGATCGTCCCCAGTGGAGTTCGGGCGGGATCAGCCCTTGACCGCACCCGAGGTCATACCCCGGATGAAGTAGCGCTGAAGCGACACGAAGACGACAAGCGGTAACAGCATGGTGAGGAAGGTCCCGGCAGTGAGGAGCGCGTAGCCCTGACCTTGCTGTCCCATCAGCGCCTTGAGAGCGACGGTCATGACCGGTTCACCCTGGAGGAAGATCAGCGCGACGAACAAATCGTTCCAGACCCAGAGGAACTGGAAGATCGCATACGACGCGAGCGCCGGGTAGCTCATCGGGATAATGAGCCGCCAGAAGGTCGTGAAGTGACTCGCCCCGTCGATCTTGGCCGATTCGATGACTGCGCGCGGCAGGGTGCCCATGTAGTTGCGCAGGATATAGACAGCAAGCGGCATCCCGAAGCCGGTGTGGATAAGCCAGGCCGCGAGGAAGGTCCCGTTGATATCGAATATCTTGAACAACCGGAAGAGCGGGACGAAGGCGCTCTGGTTCGGAATCACGAGCAGAGCGACGATGAGCATGAAGAAGAAATTCTTGCCCTTGAACTCCATGAACGTGAAGGCGTAGGCGGCGAAGGCCGCAATGAGGATCGGGATGATTGTGGCCGGGATCGCGACGGAGAGGGAGTTGATGAAGGCCCCGCCCATCGGGTTCGAGCCCGTGGTCAACGCGTCCTGGTAGTTCTGGATCGTCAGCTGGGTTGGGTTGGCGAGCACGTTCCACCAACCGTTGAACTGCGCTTCGGTCGGCCGGAATGACGTGACCAGCAGTCCGACGGTGGGCAGTGTCCAGATCGCCACCATGGCCCACACGACCACCTTGACGACCGGACGGGCTTTCGTGGCGGAACGGTGGAACCGGCTGTTTCGCGAGTTGTTGGTGACCGGGACGGGGATTCCGGTCTGCGTCGTGTTCGTGCTCATCGAATGGCCTCCTCACGACGGAAGGTGCGGATCTGGTAGATGACGATAGGGATCACTGCGACAAGTAGCACGACGACGATGGCCGATGCCTTCCCAAGGTTGACGTTGGTCCACAGTTCGGTGATGAATCGCGACCCGATGACGTCGGCATCGAAATTCTGCACGCCGAAGGCGAAGACGAGGTCACCGACCTTCATGGCAGCGATAAGCACGGTGACGAAGACCGTGACGATGGTCGGCCGGATCTGGGGGATGACGATCGCGAAGAAGATCCGCCGCTCGCTCGCCCCGTCGATCCGGCCGGCCTCGATGGTGTCCTCCGGCACGCCCTTGATCGCGGCGGAGAGCAACACCATGGCGAAGCCGACCTGGGTCCACACGAAAACCAGAATGATGAAGAGAGTGTTGAGCTTGCCCTCGAAGGTCTGTAGCCATTGCACCTGGTCGGCGCCGAAGATGCCAATGATCGCATTGAAGAGGCCGATCCGGGTCTGTTCGCCGGTCTGCGGATTGATCGCCGTCGAGGAATCGTATACGAGCTTCCAGATACCGGCTGAACCGACGAGGGAGATTGCCATCGGCAGGAAGATGAACATCTTCGCGTACTTCTCGCTCGTAGCGCTGAGCTTGTCGGTGAGAGTGGCCACGACGAGCCCGAAGATCACCGTCGCGGTCGGCACGAGGATCGTCCACAGCAGCGTGTTCACGATCGTGCTGATGAAGGTCTCGTCGCTGAAGAGCTCCACGTAGTTCTTGAAGCCGACTGGTTCACTCAGATCGGGGCTGTAGAAGGACCCCTGCACGGTCTGGACGGCGGGGAAGACCAAGAAGAGCCCGATCGCCGACAGGGCCGGGCCGATGAAGACGAAAGGCTTGAGCCGGTCTTCCCACCGGCTGGGCAGCATCTCCACGAGTCTGTTCAGCACCCAGAAGAGGGCCATCGCCCCGAGGACTCCCGAGCCGATGGCTATGACCGCGTTGGCGAGTTTGAGCCAGCCGTCTGCCCCGGCCGTCGACGCGCCGACAATGACGAGAGCGACGGCTAGGCCGACCGTCAGGACGATCTTGATCCACTTGACGACGGGGCTGGCCGGGGTTTCGCCGTCAACCTGTGCGGTTGCTGTGGACATGCTTCCTCTTCGGGTGCAGGCAAGGGATCCGGCTGTCGTCAACCGGAGAGTTGCAAGAGTGCGGGGCGGTCGTCGCGGGGGACGTCCGCCGAGGGGGCGGGGTGGGATCGATTGCCCCACCCCGCCACAACGTCAGTTAGCCGGCCAGCTGGCGTCAACGTCAGTTAGCCGGCCAGCTGGCGTCGATGTTCTGGCGAGCCGTGGCTAGGTCTTGCTGGCCGGACTGTGCCTTGACCATCTCGGTCCAGAAAGTGCCGGCCCCGACCGAGGCGGGCATCGAATCCGAGCCGTCGAACCGGAAGACCGAGGCGTTGGCAAGGATCTTCGCGACATGCTTGCCAGTCTGGTTCGGGTAGTTCGCGGCGTCGAAGCCCTTGTGCGGGCTCAGCATAGTGCCGGTCTTGGCCCACTCGGCACCGAAAGAGTCGTCCTCGGTGAGGAACTTCGCGACCTTGGTTGTCGCGTCGTTGCTCTTCATCACTGCGAGCATGTCGCCGCCACCGAGAACCGGGTGCTCGCCCGTGGGTGAAGGCGTCTGGAAGACCCCGACCTTGGTGTCGATGTTTTCCGCAGTCACGCCGGCCTTCCCGAAGAAGTCTTTACCGGTGATGAAGTTGCCCTGTTTGCCGGTGACGCAACCCGGGTTCTGGGCGGCGAACATCGGGTTGAGCGCGACACCGAAGGGGTTGGAAGCGGCGGCCTTGGCGCCACCGAAGACGTTGGCGTCGTCCAAGAGGAAACTCTGGTAGACGCCGAAAGCGTCGTCGAGCTCGGGGTCGGCGAACTTGATCTCGCCTGCGACCCACTTGTCGAATACCTCGGTGCCCTTGGTTTGTAGGACGTAGTCCTCGATCCAGTCGGTGGCCGGCCAGCCGGTGGCCTCTCCGGACTCCAGGCCGAAGCACAGCGGGGTCGTGCCTGTCTCGCGGACCTTGGCCATGAGCGCGAGGAGTTCCTCGTGGGTCGTCGGGACGGTTAGCCCGGCGGCTTCGAAGTTGGCTCGGTCATACCAGTAGAGGCTCTTGACGTTGGCCGAGACCGGGATGCCGTAGACCTTGCCGTCGACCGTGGCGGCGTCGAGCAGGCCCGGCACCATCGAGTCCTTGACTTTGGTGATGTCGACGATGTCGTCGAGCGGCAGCACGCCCTCCTTGGGAACGAAGTCCTTGATGATGCCTGGTTGTGGGAAGATCGCGATATTCGGCTTGTCGCCACCTTGGACCCGGGTCTGGATCAGCTTGTCGAACTGGTCGCTCGAGTTGTACTTGATCGTGATGCCGTTCTCCTCGGCCCACGGGTCGAGGGAGGCGCGGAATCCCTTGTCCTGGTCACCGCCAAAGGCGTACATGATCTCGACGGTGGTTCCGCCGTCGCCGCTGGAATTGTCGGAAGTATCCGAATTGCTGCCAAGACAGCTGGTCGTGAGCAGGGCGACTGCTCCGGCCCCGACCGCCATCGTGAGGTACTTGCTGCGCATACAACGACTCCTTCGTCTGCGGCCGGGCCGGGAATCATGTCGCGTCGGCCAGATCCCGGTGCGCCTGCTTGTCCTTGAGGCGGGCGAGAAGCCCGACTCGATGGATGGAAGAACCTGCCGGACGGACAGCTCGGCAGAAGAGCTACGGTCTTTACTCTCACGTGCAAACGTTTGCATGTCAAGCGTCGCGTCGGCGTTCTCCGGTTTCGTTGCTAGAGAGACGGGCGCCATCCGGGGCGACGTTTCGCTATGGAGAACGGCCCGGAACGCCACGATGGACTAGTCGCGGACAATCGCCGGCACGAAGACCGGCTCCGGCCGGGCCGCTTTGCCGCACCCGTCGGCCAGCGCCGGAGCCGACTCGCGCGTCACCTCGACACGCCACTGGCGGCCGTCGGTATGCCGCACGGTCACCAGCCAGCGTTCCGCCTCATGATGCTCGAGTGGGGCAGCACTCAAGCCGGTCAGCGACGGCTCGCCGACCGCGTGGCGCACAGCGGCTTCAGCGGCCTGGGCAGGCGGTGACAGGGCACTGCACCCGCGGTCGTGGATCGGGCCGAGGGCGGCGACCGGGAGGTCGCCACCGGCCGCAGCGGTGAGCACCGCATCGCCGAGCGAGGCGTCCAAACGCGCGAGCATGCGGCCCCAGGGCAGCAGGACGCCGGTCGGCGCGAAGCGGTGCCCGCCCGTGTGGGAGCACTCCCAGATCGGGTCCGGGTGGGTGGTGGCCAGAGCTTGGACGACCGGGCGGGCGCGGACCGCGCAACACACGTCACGCCGACCGTTGGTGCAGACGAGTAACACCGGGTCGGCCGCTGCGAGCCAGGGCGCCGACCGGTGCACGGCGTCGCGATCACCGGTGCCCAGAGCATCCGGATCGAGGCCGCTCAAGGTCGCCGGGTCGTCGATCTGGCCCCCGAGCAGCCACGGTGACGCACCCGCATACCCGATGAAGACCATTCGGGACGAGGTCAATTCACCCCGGCCCGGGCGTGCCCCGGGGCGGCGGATGAGCAGGAAGCGCCCCCCGGCCCGGCTGATCGTCTCCGCCAGTCGGGCCCCGAGCTCCGGGTCGAGTCGGGAGTCGGTGGGGGCGTTGCGACCCCACGGGCCGTTCTGCTCCAGGGCGACCCAGAAGCGGGCCTGCATGGCTGTGCCCCAGGCCGGCGTGCCCGCCAAGTCGTGCTGCACCGAGCACGACCCGGGTGGCAGCCGGGCGCCGGCTTTCATGCCGGCGGCGCTCCGTCGGGTCGGGCTCCCGCGATCGCCGTGATGATCTTCGTCCCGGGAGTGCCGGAACCGTCGCGTTTGCCGTCCGGCGAGGGCAACTCGATCGCGCCGCCATTGGCGGCAGCGGCCCGCGCCGGCGTGTTGCCCGCCCAGGCCAGCACCAGGGTGTCTTCACCTTTGAGGAAGCGATGGCAGCGCACCCCGCCGGTGCCGCGCCCCTTTGCCGGATACTCGGCATACGGAGTCACTTTGAGGGCGCCGGGTTGGGTGCCGGCGAAGGCACCCGAGCTGCCGCTGGCGGTGGCGACGAGTCCGTCGCGTGCCGGGTCGACGACACCGAAAAAGATGGCTCGAGCCTTGGGGGAGAGGCGGATTCCGGCCATCCCCCCGGCTGATCTGCCCTGCGGCCGCACGGCGGCGGCGGCGAACCGCAGCAGGTGGGCATCATTGGTGACGAACACGAGGTCGTGCTCGTCCGACCAGGTGGCACCGGCACCGACCACTTCGTCACCGTCCTTGAGGGTGATCAGCTCCCAGTCGCTGCGGCCGAGATGGTCGGGCACCACGCGCTTGACGACACCACCAGCGGTGCCGAGCGCCAGCGGCGGGGCGTCGTCGGCCAACGACGCAAGGGTGAGCGGGTGCTCACCGCGCGGCAGCTCGAGGTATGCCGCCAGCGGGGCTCCGCCGGACAGGTTCGGCGCGTCGTTGGTCGGCACCAGGGTGGGCAGCTCCAGCGCCGAGAGCCGGAGCATCCGCCCGCGATTCGTGACCACCCCGACTTCGCCGCGTGCCGTGGTGCGAACCGCCCCGGTGATCACGTCGTGGCGAACGCGCGGCCCGGTCAGTGGCAACGGCTCGTCGGTGGTCGTGCGGGCTAGCAGGCCGGTGGAGGAGAGCAGCACCCAACACGGGTCGTCGGCGACTTCGAGTGGGGCCGCGTTCTTGGCCCGAGAGGTCGCCGTCGTCGTGCCGGCCCCGGCGGATTCGAGCAGCACCGTGCGCCGGGGGGTGCCGTGCTTCTGGGCCACTTCGGCGAGTTCGGTCGAGACCTGCCGGCGCAACAGTGCATCGTCGGCGAGCATCGCCCGCAGGCTCTCGATGTCCTGCCGGAGCTCGTCCCGCTCCTTCTCCAGCTCGATCCGGCTGAACTTGGTCAGTCGCCGTAGCTGCAGATCGAGGATGTAGGTGGCTTGGGCGTCCGTGAGATCGAAGACCTCGATCAGCCGGGCCTTGGCCGTGGCGGCATCGTCTGAGGACCGGATCAACTGGATGACCTCGTCGATGTCGAGGATCGCGATGAGCAATCCTTCGACGAGGTGCAGTCGCTCTTCACGACGGGCCAATCGGTATGCCGTGCGCCGGCGCACCACCTCGACCCGGAAGTCGACGAAAACGGTGAGTAGCTCTTTAAGACCGAGGGTGCGTGGTTGGCCCTCGACCAAGGCGACGTTGTTGATCCCGAACGAATCCTCCATCGGGGTGAGTCGATAGAGCTCCTCAAGGACGGCCTCAGGCACGAAACCGGCTTTGATCTCGATGACCAGCCGCAGGCCGTTCTTGCGATCGGTGAGGTCCTTGACGTCGCTGATGCCGGCGAGCTTCTTGGCCTGGACGAGATCCTTGATCTTCTCGATGATCTTCTCCGGACCGATGAGATACGGCAGTTCGGTGACGACGATCCCGCGGCGCCGGGGCGTGATGCTGTCGACGCGGGCAGTCGCACGGGTGCGGAACGTGCCCCGGCCGGTGGCATACGCCTCCCGGATCCCGTCGAGTCCGACGATCCGGCCACCGCCGGGCAGATCGGGCCCGGGCACGTAGCCCATCAGGTCTTCCAGCGAGGCATCCGGATGGTCGAGCAGGTGCCGGGCCGCGCCGATGACCTCGACGAGATTGTGCGGGGCCATACTCGTGGCCATGCCGACAGCGATGCCGCTGGCCCCGTTGACGAGCAGATTCGGGAAGGCCGCCGGCAACACCCCCGGCTGGGTGTGGGTGTCGTCGTAGTTCGGCACGAAGTCGACGGTGTCTTCGCCCAGCCCCTCGACCATGAGTAGGGCCGCGGGAGCCATCCGCGCCTCGGTGTAGCGAGAGGCAGCCGGCCCGTCGTCCAGGGAGCCGAAGTTGCCGTGGCCGTCGACGAGCGGTAGCCGGAGGCTGAACGGTTGAGCCAGCCGCACCAGGGTGTCGTAGATGGCGCTGTCACCGTGCGGGTGGTACTTGCCCATCACCTCGCCGACGATCCGGCTGCACTTGACGTGTGCCCGGTCCGGCCGCAGCCCGAGCTCGCTCATCCCGAACAGGATTCGTCGCTGCACCGGCTTGAGCCCATCCCGGGCATCGGGGAGGGCCCGGGCGTAGATGACGCTGTAGGAATACTCGAGGAAGGCGTCCTTCATCTCCTGCGCGACGTCGATGTCGACGATCTGCTCGGGGGTGTCGGGGATGTCCGGGGGTGGTGTGGTCGTGCGTCGGGCCATGCCTGGTGTGTGCTCCCTGGGAAGAACCGGTGCGCGGGCAGGTCTCATCCTCTCCCACCGGGACGTCCAGTTCCTACCCGGGACGCGCCGAAACCGGGCCCTCTGTTTGCGACTGCCTACGACTGCTTACGACTGCTTACGCCACGGGATCGGGCGGCGAGAGCCGGCCGAAGTGTCCCCAATGGGTCACGTCGTCGAGGCTGCGTCGTATCGGCCGGCCGGGGCTGCGTCTTCGCCGGACGGGATCGGCTGCTTCGGGTGCGGCATATCCGAGGCTCACCACGCCGACGAGGCGCCGGCGCGCAGGTATGCCGAGTGCGGCCTTGACCGGGTCGTGTGCCCCGGGTGGCACCCCGAAGAAGCAGGATCCGAGACCGTGGTCGAGGGCGGTGAGCATGATGAGCAGGGCGGCCATTCCGGTGTCGACGTCCCAGTACGGGATCGGCCAGGTCGACGGATCCCGGTCGTGAGCCCGGTGCCCCGTCGTGGACTTGTCGGTCTCGGCGTAGCGTGCGGCATACCGAGCCGGATCCGACGCGCACACGACGAGCACCGGGGCCGTCCGCATCCCGGTCAGCCAACGATCGGGCGGCTCGTGGGTTTGGTCGGCCGGAACAGCGGCGTCCCAGAAGGCCCACCGCTGCTTGTCCTGGAGCACGACGAAGTCCCAACCCTGGGAGAAACCGGCACTCGGTGCCCTGGTCGCGGCCCGTAGGCAGGCGAGCAAGGTCACTTTGGGCACCGGGCGCTGCGAATCGTAGTGGCGCACCATCCGGCGGCGGTGAACAGCTTCGGAAAGCTCCATAGTCGTGGAGCTTTTCACGTACCGGGCGGCATGGTCTGCGACGCGCCCCGGCTCACTCCGTGGGAAACTGAGGTCATGTCCCAACAGACCGAGTCCTCGGCATCTCTGGTCGCGACGGGGCAGCTTCCCCCGGGGTATCCCCGAGAGTGGGAGGCCGATGTCGTGCTCCGCGACGGCACTGTCGCCCACGTGCGACCGATCACTCCGGCCGACGGTCCGGGCGTCCGGGAGTTCCACGCCGGGCAATCGGACGAGTCGATCTATCTGCGCTTCTTCGCACCGGTGCGCGAGCTGAGCGACCGGGACATCGAGCGGTTCACCGTGATCGACTATCAGGAGCGTGTTGCCCTGGTCGCCACCCTCCAGGACAAGATCGTCGGGATCGGGCGCTATGACACCGTGGACGACACGACGGCCGAGGTCGCCTTCAACATCTCAGACCACTTGCAGGGCAAGGGAATCGGCTCGGTGCTGCTCGAGCATCTGGCCGTGATCGGCTACGAGCGGGGCATCACCAGGTTTGTTGCCGACGTGCTGCCGCAGAACCGCAAGATGCTCAACGTCTTCAAGGAGGCCGGCTACGCCGTCAAGCACCGGCTCGAGGACGGGGTGATCAGTCTCTCGTTCCGGATCGTGCCGACGGCTGCCTCGACAGCCGTCCGGATCGCCCGCGAGCATCGGTCTGAATCCCTCAGCGTCCGTGGCGTTCTCACCCCTGCATCGGTCGCGGTCGTCGGAACCAGCAGGCGCTCGAACTCCATCGGTCATACGTTTCTCAAGAACATCCTCGACGGGGGCTTCACCGGCCAGGTGTATGCCGTCAACCCGCACGCGAGCGATCTGCTCGGACTGCGCTGCTATCCCAGCCTGACCGACATCCCTGGTCGGCTCGACTTGGTCGTGCTGGCCGTCCCGGCACCGCAGGTCATCGACTTGGTCGACGAGTGCGCCGCGAAAGGGGCCAAAGCGATCCTCGTGCCGTCGGCCCACTTCGCCGAAGAAGGCGAATCCGGGTGGCAGTTGCAAAGCGAACTGCGCAAACGGGCCCGACGGGCCGGGCTGCGGGTGGTCGGCCCGAATTCCTTCGGCATCATCAACAACCACGGCGACGTGCGGTTGAACGCTTCGCTGGCGCCGAAACTCCCGCCGTTGGGCACTCTGGGGCTCTTCGCCCAGAGCGGTGCCCTCGGCATCGCTGTCCTCGGCTCGGCCGCCCGGCGAGGTCTGGGCGTCTCGGCCTTCGCCAGCGCCGGGAACCGAGTCGACGTCTCCGGTAACGACATGTTGCAGTATTGGATCGACGACGACGCGACCGACGCCGTCGGGCTGTACATCGAATCGACAGGTAACCCCCGCAAGTTCTCCCGGATAGCCCGCAACCTGGCCGCGACCAAGCCGGTCATGGTTGTCAAGTCCGGTGCGCAGCCGCTGGGGGGCTCGCCCGGACACGCGGTGCGCAACCCGATCGTGCGCGACGAAGCGTTCGAGGCGATGCTGCGTCAATCGGGTTGTATCCGCGCCGAGAACATCCACCAGCTGTTCGACATCGCCCAACTGGTCACGTATCAACCGCTCCCGCAGGGCAATCGGGTCGCGGTTGTTACCAATTCGGATGCGCTGGCGTCGCTGAGTGCTCAGTCGGCGGTGAGCTGGGGCTTGCAGGTCACCCATGGCCCGGTCGCGCTGAGCCCGGAAGCCTCCATCGAGGAGTATGCCGTCGCTTTGGAGCAGGCGTTCGGCGATCCGGATGTCGATAGTGTCGTGACCTCGTTCATCCCCCCGGTGTACGTCGATGACAGGAAGATCACCGCGGCGATCAGGGACACCTCGTCGAAAAGGGAAAAACCCTGTGTCGCAAACTTTCTCGGGCTCCGAGGGGTGCGAGAGGAATTGCAGACGGTGGCCATCGACGGAGTCCGGCGGCGGGTCGTGCCGGCATACGCGCTGCCCGAAGACGCCGTTCGGGCGCTTGCGGCGGCGACGATGTATGCCACGTGGCGGGCCCGGGACAAGGGTGTCCCATTGGTGCCCGACGGCATCGATCGGGCCACGGCGCAGTCGATCATCGACGAGGCCCTCGCTGACGGCGGGAGATCGTTGACCAAGGAGGAGACCCGGGCCCTGCTGGCGGCGTACGGGATCATCCTCTGGCCGGTCGAGGTGGTGGAGACCGCCGACGAAGCCGTGGCAGCCGCCGAACGGCAGGGTTACCCGGTGATCCTCAAGACTGCTTCACGGCTGTTGCGCCATCAGGTCGGCATCAGCGGTGTCCGGCCCGATCTGGCTCACGCCGACACGGTCCGGGATGCCTTCGCCACGTTGTCCGAACGGCTCGGATCGTTCGGGGACGGCCTGTTCGCGGTGCAGTCGATGTCACCGCCGGGGGTGGCCTGTGTCGTCGCGAGCACGGAGGATCCACTCTTCGGTCCGGTGGTGTCCTTCTCGGTGGCCGGACCGCCGACCGAACTACTCAACGACATCGGCTACCGCATCCCGCCACTGACCGACGTCGACGTGCGCGAGCTCGTCGAGTCGGTGCGGGCCTCACCGCTACTCACCGGGCACAAAGGCCAGGATCCCGTGCACCTGGCGGCCTTGCACGATCTGATCGGCCGGATCGCAGTGATGGCCGACGAGCACCCGGCGCTGGCATCGGTGCGGCTCGAACCGGTCAACTGCTGGGCCGCTGGGGTCGACGTGCTGGGCGCGGAGATCGCCGTCCATCCGCCGTTGACCCGCAAGGATGCCAGCCGGCGGGCGATGACGTGATCGGGGGCCCGTTGCCTGTCATCTGATCGACCGATTGCCTGCCGCAGCTGTCGTGCGCCCGTGCGAGGATGAGGTCATGCGCGAGACCCCCCGAGACGTGCCCGGCTCGACCTTGCCCGCCGAGCTGCGGGCCGAGATCACCAGGGCCGGCTACTACCCGGCCCTGGTGGCCGATGTCGTGGCCGCGGCCCTGGCCGGTGACCCGGTCCAGGCACACCTGGTGCATCAGGAGACGACCTTCGACCAGGACACGATCCGGCGCCACATCACGGTCCTCGCCATCACCGAACACAAGCTCGTGGTTGCCCACGCCGACGACCACGACGACCACAACGGTGAGCAGCAGTCGCGGGCGATCGTAACCGCCACCAGCGAGTGCATCCCCTTGTCATCGGTGCGTGGGGTCATGCTTACTCATGTCATCGCGTCTCCGCGTGGCTACGTGCCCGGTTCGCTGGGGCGTGAGTTGACTCTGACCCTCGGCTGGGGTGCGGTGAGCCGCCTCGACGTCATGAGAGCCACGTGTGGTGACCCGTCGTGTCCAGCCGACCACGGTTACGAGGGCACCGTCGCCTCCGACGACATCTCGTTGCGGATCAGCGCAGACGCCGACGGCGATTCGGCCCTGGCGAACGCCATGCACTTCGCGCACACCTTGTCCGCCACGATCGGGCGGTGACCAGCATCGCCGGTCTCGGGCTCGGGCATACCGGCGGGTCGGCGACCTCCGGGGCCGTCGTCGCCGCGGTCCGCGTGGAGGCGGCGGGCACGTTGAGCGACGTGCTGCCTTCGGTGCTGGCCTCCCTCGTGCCTGGTGTCGCGACCCACCGGTATGCCAGGCGTCGGCTCCTTCCGCTGCCCCGGGCCCGGCGTGCGATCGTCGTGCTCGTCGATGCGTTGGGAGATCGCTTGGTGCGCCGCCGGATCGGCCACGCACCGGCGCTGCGCGCCGCGCTGCCCACGGCATACCGGCTTGACTCGGGTTTCCCGTCGACCACCGCCACGTCGATGGGCTCGTTCGGCACCGGCTTGCCGCCGGGTGCGCACGGCCTCGTCGGATACGAGGTGCTCGTGCCCGAGGTCGACGGCATTCTCAACGAGTTGTCCTGGCGGATCGGTGACGCTGCCGGCCCCGATCCCCGGCGTTGGCAACCCGAGCCGACGGTCTTCGAAGCGGCCGAGGCCGAAGACGTCCGGGTGACCCGGATCGGGCCGGGCTTCTTCGACGGCTCAGGGCTGACCAACGCGGCGCTACGTGGCGGCCGGTTCCGGGCGGCCGCCGACCTGGCCGGACGGGTCGATGCCAGTCTGGAGGCGGTGCAGGCGGCACCGCAGGCACTGGTCTACCTCTATTGGGGGGATGTCGACCGGATCGGGCATGAGCACGGTGTCGACTCGTGGCAATGGACCGCGGAGTTGGAGCGGGTCGACGCCGAGCTGGGGCGACTGGTCGCCTCGGTGCCCGACGACACCGCCGTCTACGTCACCGCCGACCACGGCATGGTCGACATCCCCTACGCCGACCGGGTCGACCTGGCACGCGAACCCACACTCCTCGACGGAGTGCGGCACGTCGGCGGCGAACCACGCTCGGTTCAGCTCTATTGCCGGCCCGGGGCGGTAGACGACGTGGTCCAGACCTGGCGAGCGCGGCTCGGGGATACCGTGCGGATCTGGCGCCGCGACGAGGCCACTGCCGCCGGGCTGTTTGGCGATCCCTCACTGGTGCAGGAGCGTTCGGTGCCCCGGATCGGCGATGTCGTCGTCGGCTGCCTCGGATCGGTCGCGGTCGTGGACTCGGTCCGGATGCGTCCCGAGGCACTTGCCTTGATCGGCCAGCACGGGTCGGTCACCGAGGACGAGAGAGCCATCCCCTTGTTCCACTGGGCCGCACGCTCGGCCTGAGCGGCGCTCCGCCCGGCGCTCCAGCTCCGTCGGCCACGTCACTGCCCCCGGCCGGCTACGACTCCTGTGCCGAGATCCGATCGGGCGCCTCGGCCTGCTCGTCGTGATCACTCTCAGCGGGTCCGTCGTCGCGCGTGCGGGTGCCGAGCACGATGTCGTCCCAACTCGGCACCGGCGTCCGCGAGCCTCGGCGCCGGCCAGAGCCGCGCTTACGTGGCGTGGCGGACGGTTCTTCTCCGGCGCCGGATGTGTCGGAGTCGCCGGTGCCTAGGTCGCCCGCCCTGAAGAGCGCGGCGAGACCGGTTGCGCGTGATCCGTGACCACGATCGGTCGCCGGTGGCGGCTCGGGATCGGCCACATCTACGCCGTTCGCCCCATCCTCGGCTTCGGCCGGGACGTGTTCCGACGTGGGTGCTTCGGCGTGTGTTGGGTCGGCGTGTGTTGGGTCGGCGTGTGTTGGGTCGGCGTCCGGGGTTGCCGGCGCTGGCCGCTCGACCAGTTCGTTCACCGACTCGGGGGGATCCGCATTGCCCTCGGCGCTGTCCAGTGGCAAGGTCACCGGCTCTGCCCGACGACGACTGGACCTACGTCGGGAGCGGGCGCTCGATCGTTCCCGCAGCGACACGACGAGGTCGACCCGGTCGGTCGGGTTCTTGGTGTGTGCAGCGACTTCGGCTCGGGTGGTTCCGCGGGGTCGAGTTGGTGGATGCAGCCCACCGTCGGCCTCGACGTCGTAGGGCGGGGTCTCGGATCGTTCGTCGAGGTCGGTCGGCTCTTCTTCGCTGAGCCAACGAGCCTCGTCGTCCTGGGCGAGCAGGGTGTGGGTCGGCACGTCGAAATACCAGTGTGCCTGTCGCTGCCGTCCGCCGGCCGCGAAGGTCACGGCGACCGTCCACTCGGTGCCCTCCCGGCGCCACGAGTCCCAAGCCACCGCGTCGGGCTCGACGGCGCGAGTCGCCAGCCGTTCGAGCACCCGCTGCTCGAGAGTCTGTGTCACTGCGGCGTGCCCACCGCGGGACCGCATCGGGGTAGAGCGCCCGAGCCCGGCAACGTACTCGCGTTCAGCGAGCACCGGACCTTCGTACTTGTGTACCTTCTCGACCGGCCAGCCGGCCCGATCGGCGACTTCGGCGGCCGACAGACCGGAGCGGATCATGGCCTGCACCTCACGCGGCCGGGCGCCACCTTCGATCCGGATCTGCAGCTGACCCAAGCGGGGTCGGTCTCGCTGAGCCGCGGCGCGCAGTGCTTCGTCGAGCGGCAGCCGGAAGCGCTCGCCGACATCGTCGGACAGCAGTAGGTGAGCGCCGTCCTCGTGGACGCCGACCAGGCGCAGATCGCGCATCGTGCCTCTCCGGTTGTGTCGTGATCGCCGCTTACGCGGGCGACGGCGATCGATCCAACGGCCTCGGCGACCGTGGCCAGTGATCCGAGCAAGTTCGCTGCGACTTCGCTGCGACTTCGCTACGACTCTGACTGTCTCATCCGAACCGGGGCAGGGGAAGGGGCCACGCCGGTGGAGGATGCACCATTCCCGACCCGGCTGTGACCTTCTTCGTGCTCGACGTGGCCCTCCGTGTCCCTGGCGCTCGCTGCGCCCTTGGCCGACAGTTGACCGGCCCCGACCGGCATGAGCCGACACCGGCTAAGTTGGATAGCGCCATGACCAGCACCCCGCGTGAGGCCCCGGCTTCGGATCTCGATCCCTACGACGGCGTGCTCGTGCTGTCCTTCGGTGGCCCCGAGACCCCGGCCCAGGTCATGCCGTTCTTGCGCCGGGTGACCGCAGGCAAGGGGGTGCCGGACGAGCGATTGGTCTCGGTGGCCGAGCACTACCTGGCCCGTGGGGGCGAGAGCCCGCTGCCGCGCCTCACTCGTGAGTTGGCCATGGCGATCGAGGCCGAGCTGACCCGACGCGGGGCTCACCGGTCCGTGCTCACGGCTTACCGGCATTCCAGCCCAAGCGTGCTCGAGGCACTGCGTGATGCCGCTGACCGTGGCTGGCGCCGCCTCGTCGTGGTTGTGACGAGCGCCTACCCCTCCTATTCCGGATGTCGGCAGTATCGCGAGGATCTGGCCGCGGGGGATGCCGCGGCACGCGACGAGGGCATCGAGCTGGTGGTCGACAAACTCGCGCCGTATGCCGCTACTGCCGCCTTCCGAGGTCCGCAGGCACGGTTGCTGTGTGAGGCGGTCGCGACCCTGTCCGAGCGGGCCGAGCCACCCGAACGCCTCGTCGTGCTCTACGTCACGCATTCGATTCCCGAGACCATGGACGAGTTGTCCGGCCCCGGCGACGGTGACGGGCACGCTTACCTGCGCGAGCATCTCGACGTCGCGGCGGCCTTGACCAGCGAGTTGGCCGAGAGGATCGGGCGGCAGCCGCGTACTCGGCTGGTCTTCTGCAGCCGGTCCGGGCCGCCAAGTCAGCGATGGCTGGCACCGGATATCAACGACGCCCTCCGTGAGTTGGCCGCCGAGGGCGCCAGGACGGCCGTGGTCGTGCCGATCGGTTTCGTCTGCGACCACATGGAGGTCATCGAGGATCTCGACACTCAAGCGGCGGCCACGGCCGCCGAACTGGGCCTGCGATTCGTGCGGGTGCCCACTGTCGGCGTCGCTGCGGACTTCGTGTCCGGCTTGGTCGACCTGCTCGTCGAACGGGCCGCCGAGGCCCGGGGGATCCAACCGGCCGGTCCGGTCGCTGCTTCGGACACGTGGCCTTCGTTGTGCCGGACCGGTTGCTGTCCCAACCTTCAGGAGCACAAGCCGGCCTTGTGCGGTCGTGATTGATGGAGCAGGACATGGCTTACGACGGGGCGGCGTTGGAACGGATCGCGGTCGCGTTGGCCCTCGAGGCTGGGCGGCTGATCCGCGACGAGCGACCGATCCGCCTGGCCACTGATACCAAGAGCTCCAACACCGATGTCGTGACCGATATGGACACACGGTCGGAAGCTTTGTTACACAAACGGATCGCCGAGTCGTGTCCGCAGGACGGCTTGCTCGGTGAAGAAGGTGCCCACCGGGTCGGCAGCACCGGGATCACCTGGGTCGTGGACCCCATAGACGGCACGACGAACTACCTCTACGACCTGCCGATGTATGCCGTATCCGTGGCGGCGGTGGTCGGGTCACCCGCTGGCCCGGACTGGATGCCTATCGCCGGTGCCGTGCACGCACCGGTGCTCGACACCGTGTGGAGTGCCGCCGCGGGGGCCGGCGCTCGGCGTACGGTCTCCCAGCGCCCTGATCCGCAAGCCATTGTGGTCGGCACTGAGCACGAACTGTCCCGAGCCCTGGTGGCCACCGGATTCGGGTACCGTGCCGAGGCGCGAGCCCGCCAGGCCCGGCTACTGACCCGGGTGTTGCCGCACGTGCGGGACATCCGTCGCTGCGGGAGTGCAGCTGTCGACCTCTGCATGGTCGCCGATGGCCGGGTCGACGCCTTCTACGAATCGGGCCTGAGACCGTGGGATCTGGCTGCGGGCTGGTTGATCGCCCGAGAGGCCGGGGCTGTGGTCACCGATGGTGCCGGCGGGCACCCCGGCGAACACCTCGTGCTCGCCGCCAACCCGGCCTTGCACGAGTCTCTGGGCCGGCTTGTGGCACACTGACCACCGCATTCGTTCCTGCAGCTTTCCCGCTCGCGAGGGCGACGGTGCACCGGGATCACACCGGCATACGGACACCAGGTGACACGTCGCCGCGAATGGGAAACAATGCCGCCCGCATCGGCCGAACGGTCAGTCGCGGCAGCGTGACCGCGGTCGCTGGGCACAAAACGCAGTCTTCGGGTGTTGTGCAGACTTGACACTCGCGAGGAGGAGAACCACGAGATGGCGACCGACTACGACGCTCCACGCAAGACCGACGACGACCTCAACGAGGACTCGCTCGAGGAGCTCAAGGCCCGTCGGGTCGACAAGTCGTCGTCGGCCGTTGATGTCGACGAGGCAGACGTCGCCGAGGGCTTCGAGCTCCCGGGCGCCGACTTGTCCGGTGAGGAGCTGTCCTATCGGGTCCTGCCCCGCCAGGCCGACGAATTCACGTGCTCGCGATGTTTCCTCGTCCACCATCGGAGTCAACTGGCCGCCGAGAAGAACGGCCAGATGATCTGCAAGGAGTGCCTGGCCTGATGATCGACGCCGAGCCGGCCGAGGCCGGCCTCGACATCTCGCTGGCGCGGCTCGACCCTGAGCTCCCGGTGCCCGGCTACGCCCACCCCGGCGACGCCGGAGCCGACCTGTATGCCCGGATCGAGCTCGTCCTTTTGCCCGGCGAGCGAGCTCTGGTGCCCACCGGCGTCGCCATCGCCCTGCCCGATGGGTATGCCGCCTTCACCCACCCGCGCTCCGGCCTGGCCACCCGGCACGGGATCACGATCGTCAACGCTCCCGGCACCATCGACGCCGGCTATCGCGGCGAGATCCTGGTCAACCTGGTCAATCTCGACCCTACGGCGCCGTTCACGGTGCACCGGGGTGATCGGATCGCCCAGCTGGTGGTCCAACGGGTCGAGCGGGCCAAGTTCGTTGTCACCGATTCGCTCCCGGACAGCTCCCGGGGGGACACTGGCCACGGAGCCAGCGGAGGGTTCGGCGGCTGACCGGCCCGCAGCTGGCCTGCACCACTGCACCGCTGCAACGAAACGCGACCGAAAAGGACACCACGTGGGGATCTTCCGCCGCCGCGCCAAGGAACCACCGGCCGACGCCGACCTACTTGCGGCCGACGACGACCTCGACGACGCCGCTGCCGAGCAGACGGCCGGTGACGACGACCCCAGCGAGATGGAGGGGACGCTCAGCCGCCTGCACGGTCCTTTCGACCGCGATGAGGTCGACGACAGTGACGGATACATCGACCTCGGAGGCCTCTGGGTGCCCGAGGTCGACGGGATGCAACTACGGCTCGAAGTCGACAAGACCGGTCAGCAGGTCATGGGCGTGCAACTCGTGCTCGACGACTCGGTCGTCCAGCTCCAGGCGTTTGCCGCGCCAAGGACCCAGGGAGTGTGGGAGCAACTGCGCACCGAGATCAGTCAGAGCGTGCTCGCCCAGGGTGGCGCCGTCGACGTGAGCGACGGTCCGTTCGGGAAGCAACTGGAAGCGAGACTGCCGAACGGCACCCGGATGCGCTTTCTCGGCATAGACGGCCCACGATGGTTCCTGCGGGCAGTGCTCAGCGGAGCGGCAGCCACGGATGGTCCAGGTGCTGCCGGGATCCTCGACGTGGTCCGCAAGGTCGTGGTCGTGCGCGGCAGCGAAGCCATGGCACCTCGCGAGTTGTTGCCGTTGCGAGTGCCGGTGGCCCGCGACGCCGGTAGTGACGGTGCTGACGACGGGGCGGCCGAGAGCACGCAGCCGACTGAGGGAGACAGCTCCGCAGTGGCGACGAGCCGGTCGGGCAAGCAGCGCAAGGCCGAGGACCTCAAACCGTTCGAGCGCGGACCCGAGATCACCGAGGTGCGTTGAGTGACCGGCCGAGGAACGCAGCGTCGTGATGGGCGGGCTGTCCTCGACCCAGCATTCGGGACCCTGCCCAGCCATGGCTGACCGCACGTCCGGCGCCGGGCCGACCCCACCCACTGTCGAGGAGTTGTTGCGTGCCCGGTTGGCCACCACCTTCGGAGGGTGGCGTGGAGCGATCGAGTCGGCGGTGCCGACCATCGTCTTCGTTGTCGCGTGGAACGTCACTGACCAGGTGCGCAACGCCGCCATCGCTGCCGTCCTCATCGCGGTCGTCGTTGCCGTCGCCCGTCTGATTCAGGGATCGACGCTGCGCTACGTCGGGATATCGCTCATCGGGGTGGCGATAGCTGCGTTCTTCGCTGCCCGGACCGGCCGGGCTCAGGACGCGTTCTTGCCGGGGATGATCCAGACCGGCTTCTCGGGGCTGCTGTTCACCGTGACGAACCTGATCCGTTGGCCGTTGTTCGGTTTCCTCATCGCCGCAGGGGATCCGGAGCTGGAGCGCGCTTCGGCGCGGGTGCGGGCAGCCAGCAGCAAGGCCGGACGCGCGGCCCGCAACGAGCTGACGGATGCCGAGCGGGCCGCTCAGCAGGCTGCCGACGATGCGGATGCTGCCGCGATGACCGAGGCGCTCACCGCGTGGCGCACCCACGAGGGGATCGTCCGGGTTGCCTCCCGGCTCGGCTGGGTGCTCGTCGGGCTCTCGGTCGTGCGGTTATCGATCCAGGTGCCGCTGTATCTGCAAGGCCAGGTCGAGGCGCTCGGTATCGCCAAGATCGTCCTCGGCTGGCCGGCCTATGCCGCCGCGATCGGCGTGGGACTGGTGCTCGTGCTCCGCGGGCGTACCCCGCTGGAGTGATCACCTCGCTGAAATGAGCACGTCAGCGTGATGCTGCTGGTTGTCCGCATATTGAATTGGCCGCCCGCCCGGATCTCGATGCCCAGCGCGATTCGCAGCCGCTCTGCGGGAGTGGTCGCCGACATGACCTATGTCTATGGGCCCAGCCGAGCTACTCGGGCCTGCAGAGAAGGTAGCTCGCTGGGGTGTGGGTTGAGTGCCAGAGCTCGGTGCAGCTCGGCAGCAGCTGCGGCAGGGTTACCAGCCCGTTCGTGCGCGTCAGATCGGGCCACCCAGTAGTAGTGATATCCCGAGAGGGCATCGTGGAGATCATCGAGCTCACGGAGCGCCTCGTCCGGGTGACCGGCGCAGGCCACGGCGACCGCTCGGTTGAGGCGCACCACGGGGCTGTCGTCGAAAGCCAGCAGAGCGCCATACCAGTGCACGACAGCTTGCCAGTCGGTCTGCTCCCAACTCGGCGCCATCGAGTGGCAGGCGGCCAGCGCTGCCTGAATCTGGAATCGGCCCAGTCGTTTCTGTCGCATAGCGCGAGTCAGCCGCTGCCGACCGGATGAGATGAGATCGCGGTCCCAGCGGCGACGATCCTGGTCGGCCAACAACACGAGAGCATCGCCTTCACCCCGCCTCGCGGGACGACGGGCGTCCGTGAGATCGAGCAGCGCCTGCAACCCGAGGACCTCCGGGTCGGACGGAGCTACCCGTTCGACGAGCGATGCCAGCCAGCGGGCTTCGTCGCAGAGGTCGCCACGGATGAATGAGGCTCCGTCACGGGCAGCATGACCTGCGGTAAACGTGAGGTAGATGACCTCGAGCACACTGTCGATCCGTTCCGGCCACCGTTCGGGTTCCGGGATCCGGAACGGGACGGCATTCGCGGCGAGCTTGTCCCGGGCCCGGGTCAACCGCCGGGTCATCGTGTCGGTCGGGGTCAGGAACACGGCGGCGATCTGTCGTGTCGACAGACCGTTAAGGCAGCGAAGTGTCAGCGCCACCTGTGATTCCGGCGACAGGCACGGGTGACACATGCCGAAGAGCAGAGCAAGGTGGTCGTGGAGCGGATCGTCGGCCTCTTGGGCAACAGCGCCGTCGGGCTGAGCCAGCAGGTGCGCGCGATCGGCGAAGCGCGCCTCACGGCGCAACCGGTCGATCGCCCGCCGCTGCGCGATCGTCCAGAGCCAGGCGCCCGGCTCGTCCGGCACGCCGCCGCGCCAGGCCTTCGTCGCCTCGACGAACGCCTCGGCCGCGCACTCCTCGGCCAGGCTCAGGTCGTGATAGCGGCGGGCCAGCCGGGCCACGAGGGTCGGCCAGTGGGCGGCAAAGGCTGCCGCGACGGCCGACCCTCGTGGAGCCGTGCTGTGTGGCCTGTTGGGCACGAACTACCCCAGGTCGTCGAGGTTCATCACCGGGCGGACCTCCACGGTCCCGCTGTCCCCGGGCACATTGCGTGCCCACTCCAGGGCAGCGTCGAGATCGGCGACCTCGATGAGGTCGAAGCCCCCGAGAACCTCCTTGGTTTCGGCGAACGGGCCGTCGGTAGTCGTGAAGGACCCACGCGTCTTGCGGATGGTGGTCGCGGTCTCCGGGGGGAGCAACGGTGCTCCCGCCACGGACACGCCGGCCTCGGCCATGGCCTTGGCACGCGCCATCCACTCCTGGAACTCGCAGGCCGCTTCTGGTGAATCCTCGGCGGGCTGGGTGGTGGGGTCGTAGTAGTACTGGAGCATGAACTGCATGTCGGTGTCCTTCCGTTGAGGTTCGTGAAGCACGGGTCATGCCTCTGGTGATTTGTCGCTCACGGTATCCAGATCCGGACATCCGGTAGCCAGAATTTTTCCGGGCTCGGCTTCCAGGACGTTCCGGTCCGCGTCCGACCCGCTCGACATGGCAGGTCCCAAGGCAGCAGGCACGACCAGCCTATGGGCCGACGTAACCTCGCTGCGTGAGCAGTGAGCAGTCGAGTGAGCAGTCGAGACCGGGGCAGGTGGGTCGGCACGCACGCCGGCGAGGTGGTCAATTGGCTCGGCGTGGGCGTTCGCGGTCCGGCGACACCAGTCCAGTGCTGTCGCGGGTCGACTCGTTGGTCGGTTCCGTGATCGAGGTCGAGGTCGGCCCGGTCGCCCACGGAGGTCACTGTGTGGCCCGGCACGAGGGACGGGTGGTCTTCGTGCGGCATACCCTGCCCGGCGAGCGAGTGCTCGCACGAGTGACCGAAGGCTCGGACGGGCGCCGTTTCCTGCGCGCGGACGCGATCGAGATCATCCGCGCCAGCGCCGATCGGGTCGCAGCACCGTGCGGGTATGCCGGGCCAGGTGGCTGCGGTGGGTGCGATTGGCAGCATGTCGCCCTCGAAGCACAGCGGGAGCTCAAGGCGGCGGTGGTGGCCGAGCAACTATCCCGATTGGCCGGGCTCGAGGTGCCGGTGCGCGTCGAGGCGCCTGGCAGTAATGCCGAGATCGCTGACGGACTGCGATGGCGCACCCGGGTCGGATTCGCCGTCGACCCCTCCGGTCGAGCCGGATTGCGCCGACACCGCTCGCACGAGGTCGTGGGGTTGACCGACTGCGTGATCGCCGCCGAAGCGCTGATCGGCACCGGTGTCCTGTCGACGCAGTGGCCGGGATGCCGGGTCGTGGATGCCGTGGCGCCCAGCATCGGCGCAGCCCTCGTGCTTCCTGACATCGGCGCCGGACACCCGGCCGTGCGCGAACGGGTGGAGACCATGAGCTGGAGCGGGGAGTTCGAGGTCGATGCACGCGGCTTCTGGCAGGTGCACCCGAAAGCCGCAGGCATCCTGCTCGCCCGGGTGCTTGGCGAGCTGGCGCCGCAGGCGGGGGACCGGGTGCTTGATCTGTACGCCGGTGTCGGGCTGTTCGCGGTCCCCCTGGCCGACGCGGTCGGGCCGGCGGGTTCGGTCGTCGCGGTGGAGAGCGACCCGCGGGCGAGTCGGCTCGCCGCGGTCAACAGTGCCGACCGGCCGTGGTTGCAGGTGCACTCGGCGCGGGCGGAACGGCTCGGTCCTGACCTCGGCCCAGCGGACCTAGTCGTGCTCGACCCACCGCGCACCGGCGCCGGTCGTGAGGTGATCGACACGGTCTGCGGTTTGGGAGCCCGGCGGGTCGTCTACGTTGCCTGTGACCCGGCCGCTCTGGCCCGGGATCTGCGGTATGCCGCCGACCGCGGTTACGCGCTCGCGGGGCTCACGGCATACGATCTGTTCCCGATGACCCATCACGTGGAATGCGTGGCGACCCTCGATCGGACCGCCTCCGCCGACCAGGTGCCTGTGCGATAGCCGGCAACCGCCGCTTCGTGCGGGTGCGGGCCCGCCATCGGCCGTTTGGCCAGGGTCCGGCGGTCGATGGTAGATTAGTTTGATGTCAAGATAAATAGCAAGTGATTGGAGGAGCCGACGTGGCGACGGCTGAATCGGTGAACAGCTTTGGAGCCCGCGACGAGCTGAAGGTGGGCGACGCGGCATACACGATCTACCGGCTGGACGCCGTGGAGGGCAGTGGGACGTTGCCCTACAGCCTGAAAGTGCTCCTGGAGAACTTGCTCCGAACCGAGGACGGCGCCAACGTCACGGCCGACCACATCCGCGCTCTCGCCGGATGGGACGAGACGGCCGAGCCCGACACCGAGATCCAGTTCACTCCCGCCCGGGTGATCATGCAGGACTTCACCGGTGTGCCATGTGTTGTCGACCTGGCCACGATGCGTGAGGCGATGGTCGACCTCGGCGGCGACCCGGCCAAGATCAACCCGCTGGCCCCGAGTGAGCTGGTCATCGACCACTCCGTGCAGATCGACGTCTTCGGCCGGCCCGATGCCTTCGAGTGCAACGTCGATTTCGAATACCAGCGCAACGGTGAGCGCTACAAGTTCCTCCGGTGGGGGCAGACCGCCTTCGACGACTTCAAGGTCGTGCCCCCGGGCACCGGGATCGTGCACCAAGTGAACCTCGAGCGGCTGGCGCGGACGATCATGGTTCGCGACGTCGCCGGCGTGAGCACGGCATACCCCGACACCTGCGTGGGCACCGACTCACACACGACGATGATCAACGGTCTCGGTGTGCTCGGCTGGGGCGTGGGCGGCATCGAAGCCGAGGCGGCCATGCTCGGCCAGCCGGTGTCGATGCTCATCCCGCGGGTCGTGGGTTTCAAACTCACCGGTTCGATGCCGAAAGATGTCACCGCGACCGACGTCGTCCTGACCATCACCGACATGCTGCGCCAGCACGGCGTGGTCGGTAAGTTCGTCGAGTTCTACGGCGCCGGAGTGGCCGCCCTGCCACTGGCCAACCGCGCCACCATCGGCAACATGAGCCCCGAATTCGGTTCCACCTGTGCGATCTTCCCGATCGACGAGGTCACCCTCGACTACCTGCGCCTCAGTGGTCGTGACGACGAGTCGGTGGCCCTCGTCGAGGCATACGCCAAGACTCAGGGCATGTGGCTCGACCCGGAGGCCGAGCCGCGCTTCTCCGAGAAGCTCGAGCTCGACCTCAGCACCGTCGTTCCCTCGATCGCCGGGCCGAAGCGTCCGCAGGACCGGATCGAGCTCTCGGATGCCAAGAGCGCCTTCGGATTGGCGCTGCCGACCTACACCACCGAGCCGGGCAAGTCGGTGCTGGTGCAGACCGCTGACGGCCGCTCCTTCGAGCTGGCCAACGGTGCGGTGGCGATCGCCTCGATCACCTCGTGCACGAACACCTCCAACCCGTCGGTCATGCTCGCCGCCGGCTTGCTGGCCCAGAAGGCTGCGGCCAAGGGCCTGACCAGCAAGCCATGGGTGAAGACCTCGATGGCGCCCGGGTCCAAGGTCGTCACCGGGTACTACGACCGGGCCGGCATGTGGCCCGCGCTCGAAGCCCTCGGCTTCCACCTCGTCGGCTACGGCTGCGCTACCTGCATCGGCAACTCCGGCCCCTTGGAGCCGGAGATCAGCGAGGCGATCAACGCCAACGACCTGACCGTCACCGCAGTGCTCTCCGGCAACCGGAACTTCGAAGGCCGGATCAGCCCCGACGTCAAGATGAACTACTTGGCTTCGCCGCCGCTGGTGATCGCCTACGCCCTGGCCGGCACGATGAACTTCGACTTCGAGACCGAGCCCCTCGGGCAGGACACCGACGGCAACGACGTGTTCCTGCGTGACATCTGGCCCTCAGCCGAAGAGGTCCAGGAAGTCATCGACGCCTCGATCGGGCGTGACCTGTTCACCAAGGAATACGCCGACGTGTTCGCCGGCGACGATCGCTGGCGTTCGCTGCCGACACCGACCGGCAACACCTTCGACTGGGACACCGACTCGACGTATGTGCGCAAGCCCCCGTACTTCGAGGGCATGGGCGAGACACCCAACCCGGTGGCAGACATCTCCGGTGCCCGGGTGCTGGCGCTGCTCGGCGACTCGGTGACGACCGACCACATCAGCCCGGCCGGGTCGATCAAGCCGGACAGCCCAGCGGGTGTCTACCTGGCCGAGCACGGCGTGGAACGCAAGGACTTCAACTCCTACGGCAGTCGCCGTGGCAACCACGAAGTGATGATCCGCGGCACGTTCGCCAACATCCGGCTCAAGAACCAGCTACTCGACGGGGTCGAAGGCGGTTTCACCCGCAACTTCCTCGCCGGGGGCGAGCAGACGACGATCTACGACGCGTCCGCGGCATACCAAGCCGCAGGGGTGCCGCTCGTCGTGCTCGCCGGCAAGGAATACGGCTCGGGATCCTCACGCGATTGGGCGGCCAAGGGCACCCGGCTGCTCGGGGTCAAGGCGGTCATCGCCGAGAGCTACGAGCGGATTCACCGGTCCAACCTGATTGGCATGGGTGTGCTGCCGCTGCAGTTCCCCGACGGCCAGAGCGCCGCGAGCCTGGGCCTGGACGGCACCGAGACCATCGACATCGCCGGGGTGACCGAGCTCAACGAGGGCCGGACACCGAAGACGCTCAAGGTCACGGCCACCAAGCCTTCCGGTGAGGTCATCGAGTTCGACGCCCGGCTGCGGATCGACACCCCCGGCGAGCGGGACTACTACCGCAACGACGGCATCCTGCAGTACGTGCTGCGGTCTCTCGTCGCCTGAGTCGGCTTGGGGGAGGGCGCCTCTGCGGCGTCCTCCCCAGCCGTCCCGCCTCTTCCAGCCCGCCCGGCCTGCCCCAGCCCGCCCGGGTCTCCCCTTGCGAGTAAGCGCTTGACTGGTCACAAATCTCGTGACGAGAGGCAGAGCGAGGTTGCCTCGCCGCACCGGTGTGCAGATATGCGCAGGGGTGAGACGGCTGGCAAGTGGAACCGGTGTGCAGATATGCGCAGGGGTGAGACGGCTGGCAAGTGGAACCGGCGAGGTCCGGGAAGGTATGAGCGGCTTAGCGGACCCGACCCCTCACAGCCGCCGAGCGAAGTCGACCAACAGGTCGATGTCGGTCTCGCGGAGGCCGAGGTGTGGCTCGATCCGCAGGGCAAGATGCGGGCCCAGCCACGGGAAACCAGCCAACCGGTCATGGGTGTGGTGATTGATCTCGTCATCGACCCACACAAACGGCCGCTGGCCCACCCACTCAGCGATCCGGTCGGTCTTCCAGCAATGCTGACCATGGTGAATCCGTGGTGGCACGAGGTCGATGACCGGCAGCTCACGGGGCAAGCGCAGCAGCGGTGCGAGCAACCGGTCGGCGTCGTCACACCAGCTCGTCGCCCAGACGAGATCGAAGATCTCGGTGAGACACCGCAGCCAGAGACCGTGGCGCGGATTCAGTGCCACCCTTAGCGCCTCGAAGCCCCCGATCGGTCCGACCTCATGGAAGTCGTAGCCGTCGGCAGCGCGCATGGTGCCGAACCACGGGGCGGCATATGGATTCAGCGGGCCGTCCACGTCGAGCAGGAGTAGCGGTCGATCTGGCCTCACCCCGGCATTCTCCCGCAGATCGGCCCCGGAATGTCGACGGCACGGAAGGCCCGTTACGCGACCCGTTAGCGTCCAGTCGGCCGCGCGCACTGTCAGCGGGGCGCGGCATACTCGAATGGTGAGTGCGACAGTCCCACCCGGGTGGCCTCCGGGAGTGCCCCCACCGGAGGCTCCTGGCTGGCAGGAGCGAGCACTGGCCTGGCTGCTCGACCAGTGCCCGGCCGACTATCGACGGTATGCCGGGTGGCGCAAGCACCCGGTCGCGCTCGCGTGGCTGGCCCAGCGTCATGTCGCCGGCCAGGTCGAGGTGATGCGCCAGGCCTACCGTGACGTGCGGGTGCAGCTCGGCCCGCACCTGCCGCCCGAGGGACTGGCTGAGGTCATGACGGCCATCGAGGCCGAGGGGCTGCGCCTGGTCTCGACTCGCCGGAGCGCCGAGCTGGTGCACGAGGCGCTCGAGGGTGGGCGTTTCGTGCCGCGCCTATGAGCCGACCTCCTCGTGTCCGTCACCCGGCTCGGCTGGTCAGCTCGGTCACTTTGGTGATCTAGACTCGAACGACTCCAGATCCGAAAGGACCCTCCCGGCCGGTGGCACTGCTCGACTCGATCCACGGACCCGCTGACCTGCGCACACTGCAACCGGAACAGTTGCCGCAGCTGGCTCAAGAGATCCGCGATTTCCTGATCACCCAGGTGACCCGCACCGGCGGGCATCTAGGCCCCAACCTCGGGGTCGTCGAGCTCACAGTGGCCATCCACCGGGTCTTCGACTCGCCGGCAGACGCCATCGTCTTCGACACCGGTCACCAGGCCTACGTGCACAAGCTGCTCACCGGGAGACGCGACTTCGGCACGTTGCGCGCCAAAGGGGGCTTGTCAGGGTATCCGAGCCGGGCCGAGTCGCCACACGACATCGTCGAGAACTCGCACGCGTCCACCGCGTTGTCCTGGGCCGACGGCATCGCCACGGCCCGCCGGTTGCAGGGCCGCCTCGACCGGCACACGGTCGCAGTGATCGGTGACGGTGCCCTCACCGGAGGAATGGCCTGGGAGGCGCTGAACAACATCGCGTCCGAGCCGGACCTGCCACTGGTCATCGTCGTCAACGACAACGCCCGCTCGTACGCGCCGACCAAGGGTGGCTTGGCCGATCACCTGGCCACTCTGCGCACGACCCAAGGCTACGAACACTTCCTCGACTGGGGCCGGTCCACCCTGTCCCGGACCCCATTGATCGGCGGGGCCATGTACGGGGCGGTGCACGGGCTGAAGAAGGGCATCAAGGACATCGTTGCCCCGCAGGGGATGTTCGAGGACCTCGGTTTGAAGTACGTCGGCCCGATCGACGGCCATGACACGCTGGCTCTCGAATCGGCACTCCGCAAGGCCCGCTCCTTCGGTGGGCCGGTGCTTGTGCATGCCATCACCCAGAAGGGCCGGGGCTACGGTCTGGCCCGCGCACACGAAGCCGACCAGTTCCACGCGGTCGGCCAGATCAACCCCGAGACCGGCCTGCCCCTGCAAGTGAAGGGTCGCATCTGGACCGATGAGTTCAGCGACGCCATCGTCCAGGTGGGGCAGCGCCGCTCCGATGTCGTCGCCCTCACGGCCGCCATGCTCATACCGGTGGGTCTGGAGGACTTCGCCCGGCGCTTCCCCGACCGGGTCTTCGATGTCGGGATTGCCGAGCAACACGCCGTGACGATGGCCGCAGGCCTGGCGTATGCCGGGCTGCACCCGGTCGTGTGCGTCTACGCCACCTTCCTCAACCGGGCTTTCGACCAGTTGCTCATGGACTGTGCCCTGCACGGCGCAGGAGTCACCGTGGTGCTCGACCGGGCCGGGATCACCGGCGCCGACGGTGCCTCCCACAACGGCATGTGGGATCTCACGGTCACCGGTCTCATGCCAGGAGTGCGGGTTTGCGCCCCCCGAGACGCCGACGAGCTAGTCCGAGCACTCGACGAAGCCGTCGAGATCTCCGACGCACCGACCGTGCTGCGCTTCTCCAAACAGAACCCGCCACCGCCGTTGCCGGCGGTGCGCAGACACGGCACCGTCGACATCCTCCGTGACCTCGACGCCGGGGAGCAGGTCGACCTGCTCATCGTCGGTGTCGGTGACATGGTCCCGGTCGCGATGTCGGTGGCCGACAAGCTCGCTGTCGGAGGTGCCGGGGTCCAGGTGGTCGACCCTCGGTGGTGCCTACCGGTCTCCGCTGACCTGGTGAGCCTGGCCGGACAGGCCGGTGCCGTCGCCGTGATCGAGGACAACCTCGTCGTCGGTGGTGTCGGCAGCCACCTGACCCAGGCCATGCGTGACGGAGGATTCGATACTCCGGTGCACCTGCACGGCATACCCCAGCGTTTCCTCAGTCACGCCAGCCGCGCCGAACTGCTCGAGGAGATCGGCTTGACGCCCGGAGCGATCGCCGACCGGCTCGCGGCGACCTTGACCCTGTGAACCGGCCGCTGCGGCGAGCGGGCTAGTGGGACAATCGCATTGACCTGGAGTCGGCTTCGGTGCCCTTGTGGGCGAGCGATCGGGGCAACGCGAACACTCCAGCAGCTCGAGCGTCTGTGGTGCCGGTCAGTAGTAGTCGGTGTGCAGGTCCCGGAAGACTTCGATGGTCGCGCCGAGCCGGTTCAATCGATCGGCCAGGCGCTCGTAGCCACGGTTGATCACGTAGACGTTGCGCAGCACCGAGGTGCCCGGTGCGGCGAGCATGGCGAGCAGGATGACGACGCCGGGGCGAAGCGCAGGTGGGCACATGACCTCGGCGGCACGCCATCGGGTCGGACCTTCGATGAGCACCCGATGCGGGTCGAGCAACTGCACACGCGCACCCAGTCTGGTGAGCTCGGTGAGGTAGATGGCGCGGTTCTCGTAGACCCAGTCGTGCAGCATCGTCGGGCCCTGGGCCATCGCGCCGACCAGCGCGAAGAACGGCAGGTTGTCGATGTTGAGGCCCGGGAACGGCATCGGGTGGATCTTGTCGATCGACGCGCGCAAGGGGCCGGGGATCGTCGTGAGGTCGACCAGGCGGGTCCGACCGTTGGCTGCGGCGTATTCGCCGGAGATGTCGAAGCGCATCCCCATCGTCTCGAGAGTGGCCAACTCGATCTCGATGAACTCGATCGGTATGCGACGGATGGTGATCTCGGACTCGGTGACCACGGCCGCCGCGAGCAGGCTCATGGCCTCGATCGGGTCCTCGCTGGGTGAGTATTCGACATCGACGTTGATGTCCGGGCAGCCGGTGATCCGTAGGGTGGTGGTGCCGATGCCGTCGATGTGCACCCCGAGCTGCTGCAGGAAGAAGCACAGGTCCTGGACCATGTAGTTCGGGCTGGCGTTGCGGATCACGGTCGTGCCGGGCACGCGAGCCGCAGCGAGCAGGGTGTTCTCGGTGACTGTGTCACCGCGCTCCGTCAAGACGATCGGCTTCGCCGGCACCTGTGTTTCGGCCGTGCATGCGTAGAAGCCCTGGGTTGTCTCGACGCGCAAACCGAAGGGGCGCAACGCCGACAGGTGCGGTTCGACGCTGCGTGTGCCGAGGTCGCAACCACCCGCATAGGGCAAACGGAACGACCGGTGGTCGTGCAACAGCGGCCCGAGGAACATGAGCACGGTCCGGGTCCGACGGGCTGCGTCGATGTCGATGCGCTCGAGGTCCAGCTCGGCTGGAGGGGTGATCTCCAGGTCACTGCTCTCCGGCAGCCACCGGGTGCGCACCCCGATCGACTGCAACACCTCGAGGATCCGGTTGACCTCCTCGATCCGGGCGACATTGCGCAGGCACGTACGACCTCGGTTGAGCAGGGAGGCGCACAGCAAGGCGACTCCGGCGTTCTTGGAGGTCTTGACGTCGATCGAGCCGGTCAACGGGCGACCCCCGACGATCCGCAGATGCTGGGCACCGGACTGACCGAGACTGACGATCTCGGAGTCGAGGGCCTCGCTGATCCGGGCCAGCATCTCCAGGGAGAGGTTCTGCTGCCCCTGCTCGATCCGGGCCACCGCGCTTTGGCTGGTGGCCAGCAGCCGGGCCAGCTCGCTCTGGGTGAAGCCCTTGTGCCGACGGGCATCCCGGATCAACGTCCCGACCCGTTGACGGTAGTCGGTAGACATGTCTTGATCCTATGCCACGGATGAGATGACAGCCGCTGGATGCACACCGGGTCATGGATGATCCCTCCGGTCCGGCTCGCAGGCGACATACCTCAGGACGGGTTCGGGGAAGTGGTGTGGCAGTTATCACATCGATGGCGGGTCACCCATAGACTTGCGGTCCTGCCGGTCGCTGCCGCGGCCGGCTCGCTTGCCCACATCGACGAAAAGAGCGCCCCAACGATGGAGTTTCAACCGGTCACACCCGACCTGGACATCCCGAACGTCAGCCTGTCCGAGTTCGTCTTCGGTGGCCTTTCCGAGGACGAAGCAGGCCAGGTCGCGGTGATCCACGACGCGACCGACACCCGGTTGACCTTTGGTCAAGTCCGCGACCACGCCATGGCTTTCGCAACCTGGCTGGCTGGTCAGGGTATCGGGCCCGGCGACGTCGTCACGCTCGTGCTGCCGAACTCGCCCGAGTTCATCACCGCCTTCCAGGGCATCGTCCGTAGTGGCGCCGCGGCCTCGGCGGCCAGCATCGCCTACCAGGTCCGCGAAACGGCTCACGTCCTCAAGGTCGCCGGAGCCGGGAGAGTGGTCACCGAAGTCGGCAACCTGGCCAAGGTGCTCGACGCGGCCACCCGGGTCGGGCTGACACCGGGCGACATCATCGTGGCCGGACCCGGCGGCCGGGAAGCGGCCATAGCCGGGGGGCACACGGCATACGACGACGTCCTGGCGACACCGGCCGACCCGCCCACGCTCGACATCGATCCGGCCACCCACGTGGCGGCGCTGCCGATGTCGATGGGCTACACGGGGTTGCCCAAGGCGGTCGAGCTGTCCCACCGCAACATCATCGCCAACGTGCTGCAGTTCCCGGTCTACTGTGAGCCGATCCCGCCCGGTTCGCGGCTGCTCGGGGTCGTCCCGATGAGCCACGGCTACGGCATCACGGCGTTGGCGAACTTCGGGCTGCGGCGGCGGTTCCCGGTGCTCACGATGCCGGCGTTCAGCCCGGTACCGTTCCTCGACCTCGTGCGCACGCACCGCCCCACGGTGCTGTTCATCGTGCCGGGCATCGCATCGTTCCTCGCCAACGACCCGTCGGTCGACACGGTGGACTGGTCGTGCGCCGACTTGGCGATCAGCGGTGCTTCGAGCATGGACCCCGCCGTGGCCGAGGCACTCGTGGACCGGATCGGCTGCGACCTGGTTTGTGGCTGGGGGATGACCGAGATGTCCCCGATCGCCTCGTTCCGTCCCCGCTGGCGCACCGACATCGACCAAACGGTGGTTGGTATGCCGGTGCCAAACGTACGCACCCGGGTCGTCGACCCGGCCACCGGTCAGGACGTCGTGGTGCCCGAGACAGGCGAGTCGGCGCCGGGGGAGATGTGGTGCACGGGCGACAGCGTCATGCTGCGGTTCCACAACGAGCCGGAGGCGACCGCCCGGATGCTCGACGCCGACGGGTGGCTGCACACCGGTGACCTGGTCACTGTTGACCGGGAAGGCTGTATGCGCATCGTCGGACGCTGCAAAGAGCTGATCAAGAGCCGCGGCCTGCAGATCAGCCCCGCCGAGATCGAGGCGGTGCTCCGGGAGCATCCCGCAGTTGCTGATGCCGCCGTCTACCCGGTCGCCATCGCCGGCTCGCCCGGCGACGAAGCACCATACGCGCTGATCCAGCTCAAGCCCGGTGTCACGGCGAAGCCTTTCGACTTCATCCGGCACGTGGGCTCCGAACTGGCGAAATACAAGCAGCTCAAGTCGGTCGTCTTCGTCGACTCGATCCCGCGCGATACTGCCGGCCAGATCCGCCGCGACGAGCTCGCCGGATGGGCCAGTCGCTGAGCAGCCCCTGGTTGGAAAACACCTGGAGCCGGAAAACACCTGGCCCGGGTCGCGCCGATGGCATGACCCGGGCCGAGGTTGTGCGGGCGATCAGCCCGTCAATGTCGTCGTCAAGGAGGACCTGATCAGCCGGGCAGGCTGGCTGCACCCTTCGGCAGGAACCGTTTGCCGGTGACGTGTTCGGCGACCCCGGTGCGGTCCAGCAGCGGGGTGAGCCCGCCGTTCCAGAACTGGAAGCCGGCGCCGGTGATCATGGCCAAGTCGATGTCCATCGGTGACTGGGCCACTCCCTCGTCGAGCATGAGCCGGGTCTCTTCGGCCAGCGCCCCGAGCACCCGCTCGCGGACCTGCTCAGCGGTCAGCTCGACCGGGTTCTCCGGCTTGGGCAGCAGCTCGAGCACCTCCGGGTCGAGCTTGGGCCGGCCGGCCTCGACCTTGTAGAAGGCAGTCTTGCCGGCTTCGACGACCCGTTTGAGCCCTTCGGACTCCTGGAATCGGTCCGGGAACGCAGCGGCCAGGGTCTCGCTGGCGTGCAACGCGACCGCTGGGCCGACTAGCCCGAGCAGCACGAACGGCGGCATCGGGGCGAAGCCCGCGAAAGCCTTGTCGGCCACCTCGATCGGCGTGCCCTCGTCGACGACCTTGCTGACCTCGCCGAGGAAACGACCGAGCAACCGATTGACGATGAACGACGGCGAATCCTTGACCAGGATGCACGTCTTCTTCAGGGTCTTGCCGGCCGCAAACGCCGTGGCCAGGGTGGCCTCGTCGGTCTGCTCGCCAGGGATGATCTCCAACAACGGCATGACCGCAACCGGGTTGAAGAAGTGGAAACCGACCACCCGCTCCGGGTGGGCCAAGTCGGCGGCCATCTCGGTGACCGAGAGACTGGATGTGTTGGTCGCGAGCACGCAGGTGTCGGATACGACGGCCTCGCACTCGGCGAAGACCTGCTTCTTCACGGACATCTTCTCGAAGACAGCCTCGATGACGAATTCGGCGTCGGCGAACCCCTCCTTGCTCGTCGAGCCGGAAATCAAGGCCGAATAACGCTTGAGCTTGTCTTCACTGAGCCGGCCCTTCTTGGCCCGGTCGGCCAGCTGCGCGTGCACGTAGCCGACGCCCTTGTCGACCCGCTCCTGGTCGAGGTCGGTCATCACGACCGGTACCTCGAGGCGCTGGATGAACAACAAGGCGAGCTGACTGGCCATCAGGCCGGCACCGACGATGCCGACCTTGGTGACCGGGCGGCCCAGCGACTTGTCCGGGGCCCCGGCCGGGCGCTTGGCCCGCCGTTGCACGAGGTCGAAAGCGTAGAGGCTGGCGCGCAGTTCGTCACTCATGATGAGATCGGCGACCGCTTTGTCCTCGGCAGCGAAAGCCTCGTCACGGGTGCGGGTGCGAGCGCCACGGACCAGGTCGAGAGCCCGATAGGCACCCGGGGACTGACCGCCGGTCTTCATGTCGGCCATCATCTTCGCGGCCATGAGCGGGGCTTCCCATGACTGCTCGTCGCGGGGGACCTCGGGCCGTTCGACGGTGATCTGCCCGGCCACGACCTGTGCTGCCCAGGCGATCGAAGACTCCAAGAAGTCGGCCGGCTCGAACATCGCGTCGGCAATGCCGAGGTTGAGGACCTGCGGCCCCTTCATCATCTTGTTCATGTTCAGGGAGTTGTCGATGATGACCGACAGCGCCTTCTGCGGGCCGATCAGGTTGGGCAGCAGGTAGCAGCCACCCCACCCGGGCACGAGCCCGAGGAAGGTCTCCGGCAACGCGATCGCCGGGGCACCGGCCGAAACGGTGCGGTAGGAGCAGGCCAAGGCAATCTCCAGGCCACCGCCCAAGCTGGCGCCGTTGATGAAGGCGAAGCTCGGCACGCCGATGTCCATCATCGCCGTGTACGCCTGATGCCCGAGCTGACCCTGCTCCAGGGCCTGATCCCAGGTGGCCACGGTCGGCACTCCGACGAGGTCGGCGCCGACGGCGAAGATGAACGGCTTGCCGGTGAGACCGACAGCCTGCACCTCGCCCGCTTCGACCCGCTTCTTCACGGCCTCGAGCACCGTCCGGTATTCAGTCAGCCCGGCCAGGCCGAAGGAGTTGGGTTTCGTGTGGTCGAAGCCGTTGTCCATGGTGATGAGCACCATGGTGCCGGCGCTGCTGCCGTCGGGCAGGACCAGTTGCACGTCACGCGGAAGGAAGTGGGTGACGACCTCTTCGTAGGGTTTGCGCTCGTTCATCCTCAGGCCACCTTGTCGTCGTCGGAACCCACGCTGGAGACGAAGTCGGCGTGGTGGGGGTTCTCCCAGATCACCGTGCCGCCCATACCGAGCCCGATGCACATCGACGTGAGTCCATACCGCACGTCGGGGTGATCCGCGAACTGGCGGGCCAGATTGTTCATCAGCCGCACCCCGGAGGAGGCGAGCGGGTGACCGACCGCGATCGCACCACCGTATTCGTTGACCCGTGGGTCGTCGTCGGGGATACCGAAGTGGTCGAGGAAGGTCAGCACCTGGACGGCGAAGGCCTCGTTGAGCTCGAAGAGGCCGATGTCATCGATGGTGAGCCCGGCCTTTTCGAGTGCCTTTTCCGTCGAGGGCACCGGGCCGATACCCATGAACTCCGGCTCCACCCCGACGAAAGCAGAGGAGACCAAACGCATGCGCACCGGCATACCGAGCTCGGTTGCTGCCTGCTCGGATGCGATCAGGCACGCGGTGGCGCCGTCGTTGAGGCCGGCAGCGTTGCCGGCCGTGACGTTGCCTCGGGCCCGGAACGGGGTGCGCAAGGTGGCCAGATCATCCATCGTCGTCCCCGGGCGCGGCGGCTCGTCGACGCTGGCCAAGCCCCAGCCCTTCTCCTTGTGGCGGGTGGCCATCGGCACGAGGTCGGGCTGGATCTTGCCAGCCGCGTATGCCGCGGCCGTCTTGGCTTGCGAGGCCTGGGCGTAGGCGTCGGCCCGCTCCTTGGTCAGCTGCGGGAACCGGTCGTGCAGGTTCTCTGCGGTCTTACCCATGTCGAGAGCACTCGGGTCGACGAGGCGCTCGGCGACGATCCGTGGGTTCGGGTCGACCATCTGACCCATCGGGTGATGCCCCATGTGCTCGACACCTCCGGCAATGGCGATGTCGATCGATCCGGTAGCGATCGAGGCCGCGGTCGTGGTCACCGCCGTCATCGCTCCGGCACACATCCGGTCGATGGCGTAGCCAGGAGTGCTCTTGGGCAGGCCAGCGAGCAACCCCGCGACCCGGCCGATGGTCAGCCCCTGGTCGCCGATCTGGGTGGTCGCCGCGATGGCAACCTCCTCGACCCGCTCCTTCGGCAGCTCGGGGTGCCGGTGGAGCAGTTCGCGGATACAACGAATCACCAGATCGTCGGCGCGGGTCTGGGCATAGATGCCCTTGTCGCCGGCCTTGCCGAAGGGCGTACGTACCCCTTCGACGAAGACGACTTCTCTTAGGGCTCGGGCCATGCTAGGTGCCTCCTCGGCGGGTGATCAGGCTGCGGACCAGGCTGTGCGGCGGCCCGTGCGGCCCGGAGCCCGGAGGCTGCCGAAGAGCTGGGCAGTGCCGACATGAACGGCACCAGCACAACCCATCCGGGCAGCACCCAATCGGGCAGCGGAGCCGTCCTGCGGCAATGCTACTCGTCGGTAACCATTGCGGGGCGCCCGGTGACGGTGACTCGGGTCACGGTTGTTCGTCGGGTTCCTGCGTTGGCTCGGTCGCAGCCCGCCGTCTCCGCGAGCGCCACGCCCGCCAAGCCGGCCAGCCCAGAAGCAGGCCGAGGACCAGCCACGGCACCACCGCGCCGATGACCTTGAGGAGCGCGACCAAGCTGTCGGTCAGGGCCGCCCACCCGGCGCGCAGCCCCGACACGAACCCGTTGTCCTCGTCGGGATCGGGGATCTGCTCGGGGTCGGTGGCCAGCACAACGGTGAGGCTGGACATCGACACCTGCCCCTCCAGCCATCGCAGCTGGGCTTGTAGCGACTCGAGGTCGGCTTCGCGGTCGGCCAACTGACCCTCGAGTTGGACGATCTCACCGATGGTCTCGGTCCGCGCCATGAGAGCCCGGATCCGCTCGATGCTGGCTTTGCGAGTGGCGATCCGTGTTTCGGTGTCGACGTAGGTGGCGGTGACATCTTGGCTGGAGGTCGTGCGCTGGATGACCGTCCCGTGGGCGGAGACGGCTTCGATGGCCTCATCGAGCCGGTCGGCCGGGACCGCGAACGTGATCCGGCCGTAGTTGGCGTAGCCGGGCACTGGGCTGGGCTGCACCGCCGTGTCCTCCGGCAGGGCCGACGGCGGCAGATCGGTCGTGTTGAGCGCTTCGTCGGTGACGTGTCCGCCCAGTCCCGTGATCGCCGTTCGCACCAGCGTTGCGGCTGGCCCGATGTCTTCCACCGTCATCGCGACCGCTGCGGTGCGGGCGATCTTGGGCTCGGCTACCTCGACCGGGGTGGCCGCGGCCTTCGCGGGGGGCGCTCCGGCCCGGTCCTGCGGCATCGGAGCCGACTCTGCTGAATCGAGTTCGGACGCACTCATGCCCTCGTCGACGACCGGGGGAGCACTGGCTACATCCGGCTCGCGGGCGCTGTCCTCGATCGGCTCGCTTGAGCAGGCACCGAGGGCCACTGCGACGAGCATCAGGGTCAGCACTCCCAGGACGGTCGTGCGCGTCCGGCGACCGATGGTGGTCCGGCTCGACGGTGTTCGGTGGTCGGCCCACCCGTGCCGGTCGACACTGTGGTCAGCCGGTCCACCGTTCGCGTTCGTGGTGATTGGAGTCATGGCGCCTCTCCCTGTTTCCTTCATCGATGTTTCCTTCATCGATTCGCTCGTGGTCTCGCTCGCTCTGGCCGGTACCGCCCGGGACAATCCGCGGCATCCAACCTTCTCGATGATCCAGAGGGGGTGGGTCAGCTCCAGGTTGCCTCGATCAGGTTGCGATCCGGTCTCGACGCAGACGCCAAGGTCTCGTCTTCACGCGGCAGGGCAGTCCGGGCTCGGGGTGCGAGGATGGGTTTCCGTGAGCGAGCAGCCAGAGCCGGACAGCAGCCCCCTCGTCGCGGCAGCCTGCCGCCGCCCGGTGCGGCATACCCCCGTCTGGTTCATGCGTCAGGCCGGGCGGTCACTGCCGGAATACCGGGCGGTCCGCGCGGGCGTGCCGATGCTCGAAGCATGTTTCCGCCCCGACCTGGTCACGGAGATCACGCTGCAGCCGGTGCGCCGGCACGGTGTCGATGGCGCGATCTTCTTCAGCGACATCGTTGTGCCGCTGCGGGCGGTCGGTGTCGACGTCGACATCGTCGCCGGGGTCGGGCCGGTCATCACCGACCCGGTGCGCACCTGGGCCGATCTCGACCGCATTCCGGAGCTGACCCCGGAGCACGTCCCGACGATCATCGAAGCGGTCCGGCTGCTCGTGGCCGAGCTCGGCGGCACCCCGTTGATCGGCTTCGCCGGGGCGCCTTTCACGCTGGCCTCCTATCTCGTCGAGGGCGGCCCCAGTCGTAACCACGTGCACACCAAGACCCTCATGCACGGCGACCCCGGCCTGTGGAACGCGTTGTGCCAGCGGTTGGCTCAGATCTCCGGTGCCTTCCTGCGGGTGCAGGTGCAGGCCGGTGCCCGGCTCGTGCAGCTATTCGACTCGTGGGTGGGGGCGTTGTCGCGTGTCGACTACGAGCGGCACGTGTTGCCCCACTCGGCCGCGGCGTTGGCGGCGGTGGCCGATCTCGGCGTGCCGCGGATCCATTTCGGGGTCGGCACCGGTGAGTTGCTGGCCTCGATGGCCGGCGCAGGGTGCGAGGTCGTCGGGGTCGACTACCGGGTCTCGCTCACCGATGCGGTGGCCCGGATCGGGCCCGGGTATGCCGTGCAGGGCAATCTCGACCCGGCGCTGCTTTTCGCGCCGTGGCCGGTGCTGCGCGAGCGGGTGCTCGGCATCGTCGCCGAGGGTCGGCAGGCGCCGGGGCACATCGTCAACCTCGGACACGGCGTGCTGCCGGAGACCGATCCGGACGTGCTGACCCGGGTCGTCGAGTTGATCCACGAACAGTGAGCTGAGCCGACGAGCAGTGAAACACGACGTGTCGTGTGGCGTGTTCAGCCTGCCCCGGAGCCGGCGATGAGCACGACTCCGGTCATCGCGACGACGACCCCGACCACTTGTACCGACCGGAGTCGCTCGGCGAGGATGCGTCGGGCTAGCAGCACGGTCACCACCGGGTAGAGCGAACCGATCACAGCCGTCACGCTGACCATCCCCATCGATGACGCCGCACCGAAGAGCGCGTTGGCCCCGAGATCGGCGATGCCGATGCCGGCCAGCCAGCGCAGCGAGCCGCGGGGGTCGGCGCCGAGCGACCGGGTGCCGACGGCCATGAGAGCGAAGCCGAAGCAGCTGGTCAGGCGCATTCCCCACAAGGTGTGGAGCAGGGTGACCCGGGAGCCACGATCGATGGCGAACAGGGTCAGCCCGAATCCGAACGCCGCCAGGGCGGCCAGCAGCACGGGCCGAGCCGATAGCCCCTGCTGCAGCTCGGGGCCGCTCGCCAGCGCCACCCCGAGGATGGCCACGACAATCCCTAACCACGCGAACACACTGGGCTGGTCACCGGTGAGCACCCCGAGCAACACGGGGATGGCGGTCCCGAGGGCAGCGATCGGGGCAACCACTCCCATCGTGCCGGTGGCCAGTGCCCGGTAGAAGGCCAGCAGGCCGAGCGTCCCGCAGATCCCGGCGGCGAATGCCCACGGAGCCCAGGCATAGAAAGCCGCTGATGGTAGGCCCTGGAACGCAACCACGATGCTGACTGCGGTCAGGCCGATGGCCTGGGACCAGCCGACGACCGCCAACACGGCGAGACGTTTCGAGAGCAACCCGGCGGCGAAATCGCTCGAACCCCACACGACGGACGAGAGCAGGGCCAACACTACGGACACCGAAGGAGGCTATCGCCGCTGTCGCCGTGCGTGGTGTGGCTCATGGCTTCGTCCATCCCCGGTGGGGCTGATGTGCGGCGCGGCTGATGCCCGGTGTGGTCGCCCGGCGCTCTTCGGCGCGTCTAGGCCCGTCCGGGGTGTGGGCGGCATACCCTGCAAGGGTGCGAGGACGGACCCTTCCGGGCGACGATGTCGCCGACTTCACGCGGGCCATCGCCGGCTTGCGAGAGGTTCGGTTGCGTCCCGAAGTGCGGGTCACCGAGGTGCCGGCCCCACAGCGGATCGCGCCGCATGCGGTGGCTCTCTCGGCCGAGGTCACCGTAGCCGACACGGACGAAGACCTCGCGTCCGGCCGATTCGTGCTGCTGCACGACCCGTCGGCTCCTGAGCCCTGGGAAGGCGTATGGCGGGCCGTCACCTTCACGACGGCCAAACTCGAACCGGAGCTCGCGGCGGATCCGTCTCTCGGTGAGGTGGGCTGGGCGTGGCTGCTCGACTCTCTCCGAACGCACGATGTCGGATTCACTGCCGCCGCCGGTACCGTTACCCGGGTGGTGTCCGAGAGATTCGGCGGGCTCGCTGACCACCAGACCACGGTGGAGGTCGAAGTCCGCGCGTCGTGGACTCCGCTCGACGATCACGTCGGCCCGCACTTCTTGGCGTGGTCGGACCTGCTGTGCACGATAGCGGGACTGCCACCGCTGCCCGAGGGCGTCGTCGCCCTGCCGGGCACGCGGCGGTGACCCGGCACGCCCCGGGGGCAGCCGACGACACGGTTGAGAATCAGGGGGGAAGAGACCCGGAAAGAGATTCGGAGCAGCCGAAGGAAGCACCCGTCGTCACTCCGTTGACGACGCCGGTGGACGGCATACCCGAGGTCGTCGTCGACGAGCGCACCCTGATCTCGGTTGCAGGTGTCGTCGCCCGTGGCACCGGGCCGGTGGCCATCGATGCCGAGCGAGCGTCGGGGCACCGGTACGGCCAGCGTGCCTACCTCGTGCAGATGCGCCGCGCCGGGGCCGGCACCGTGCTGCTCGATCCGGTGGCCTGCCCAGACCTGCGTCCGATCAACGACGGCATCGGCCAGGCCGAATGGGTGCTGCACGCTGCCACCCAGGACCTACCGTGCCTGGCCGGTGTCGGCCTTCGCCCCACCCGGTTGTTCGACACGGAACTGGGTGCTCGCCTGGCCGGCCTGCCCCGAGTGGGCCTCGGCGCGGCCGTCCAGCACTATCTGGGACTGTCGCTGGCCAAAGAGCACTCCGCGGTCGACTGGTCTCGCAGGCCCCTGCCGGAGGCCTGGCTACGGTATGCCGCCCTCGACGTTGAGGTGCTCGTCGAGCTCCGTGACGCTGTGGCGGCCGACCTGCACGAACAAGGCAAATGGGAATGGGCACAGCAGGAGTTCGAAGCGCTTGCGCACTATGCGGGACCCCCGGTGCGGATCGATCCGTGGCGGCGCACGTCCGGGATCCACAAGATCCGGCGCCGTCGGGGCGTCGCGGTGGTCCGGGAGCTCTGGTATACCCGTGACCGGATCGCGCAACGCCGGGACATCGCGCCGGGCCGAGTGATTCCCGACGCGGTGATCGTCGCACTGGCCAGCTCCCCACCCAAGGACGCTGCCGACCTTGCGGGACGCCGCGAGCTGCGGCCCGCCACTCGCAACGCCAAGGCGTGGTTGCAGGCGATCGAGAAGGCGTTGGCGCTACCCGACGAGTCACTGCCGTTGCTGACCCTGCCGGGCAACGGCCCTCCACCACCTCGGGTCTGGGCCGACCGCGACCCGGCGGCGGCTGCTCGTTTGTCCGCGGCACGCCAGGCACTGGCCGACTTCGGTGAGCAGCACAACGTTCCGGTCGAGAACCTCGTGACACCCGATGTGGTCCGGCGACTTCTGTGGACTCCACCCGAGGACCAGTCGGTCGCGGGTTTCGCCTCGCAGTTGCGCTCGAACGGTGCCCGGGAGTGGCAGATCGAGATCGCGGCTCCCATCCTCGCTGCGGCTGCGGCCGGTGATTGAGCTCGGCTGGTCTCGCTTGCGAGGATGGGGTTATGCCACCGACCGGAAAACCCAGACCCGCCCGGATCCGCGAGCTGAACGACACCATTCGCTACACGATGTGGTCGGTCTTCCGGGTCGCCGAACGTCTCGGTGACTCTGCCGATGACAGCTCTGGTGGCGGCTCGGACGGCACAGGAGGTCGCAGCGGCCTGACCGACGAGGTCGAATCGGTGCTCGACCGATTGCGCGCTGACGATCTCGTGGTCCGCGGCTGCTACGACGTCGCCGGCCTCCGCGGCGACGCCGATCTCATGCTGTGGTGGCACGCCCCCGCCATCGAACCGCTGCAAGCGGCATACCAGCAAGTCCTGCGCACCCGGCTCGGTCGGCACCTCGAGCCGGTCTGGTCCGCCGCCGCGTTGCATCGGCCCGCGGAGTTCAACAAGAGCCACATCCCAGCCTTCCTCGCGGACGAAGAACCCCGGCGTTACGTGTGCGTTTATCCGTTCGTCCGGTCCTACGAGTGGTATCTGCTCGGCGACACCGAGCGGCGTGATCTGCTGCGCGAGCACGGGCAAATGGCCCGCGACTACCCGGACGTGCGCGCCAATACGGTGGCGTCGTTCGCGTTGGGCGACTACGAGTGGATGCTGGCTTTCGAGGCCGATGAGTTGTACCGGATCGTCGACCTCATGCGCGAGTTGCGGGCATCGCGGGCTCGGCGGCATGTCCGTGAAGAGGTGCCGTTCTTTACCGGCCCACGGGTCGAGCTTCGCGATCTCGTGGCCCGGCTGCGCTGAGCGCCCGGCCCGGTGGCGGCTGCCTTTCAGCCGGCGGGATGCAGGGTCAGGCAGATCGAGTTGATGCAATAGCGCTGGTCGGTCGGTGTGCTGTAGCCCTCGCCCTCGAAGACGTGGCCCAAGTGGGAGCCGCACCCGGCACACCGCACCTCCACGCGTGGCCGCCCGGGCATGGACCGGTCATCGTGGTATTCGACCCGATCCTGCGCCAGCGGCGCGTAGAAGGACGGCCATCCACAATGGGACTCGAACTTCGTCTCGCTGCGGAACAACTCGGCCCCGCACGCCCGGCAGGTGTACACCCCCACGGTCGTCGTGTCGGTGTATTCACCGGTGAACGGCCGTTCGGTGCCGGCCTGCCGAAGCACCTGGTACTCGGCCGGGGAGAGTAACTCCCGCCACTGTTCGTCGCTGTGTTGCACCTGATACTGACCGCCGGTGTCACTCATCGGGCCACTCTACGGCGCAGGTGTCGGGTGATCAGCCATCGCCGAGGAATCGGCTCGCGCCACAACGGGCCGGCTTGCGGCGCGTGCCATCATGACCGCATGGCCGATGCCTACGTGGAGTGTCCGGCCCGGGACGGCTCGGCACAGTTGGTCCGGATCTCCAGCCCGGACCGGGTGGTGTGGCCGGCGTCGGCGGGACGGCCCGCGGTGACCAAGCTCGATCTGGCGCACTACGTCCGCGACGTGGGCCAGCGGCTGCTGGGTCGCATCGGTGGTCGCCCGGTGACACTGCAACGTTTCCCGCAGGGGATCGACGGCGAGCAGTTCTACTCCAAGAACCCGCCCAGAGGCGTGCCCGACTATGCCCGCACGGTGACGGTGACCTATCCCTCGGGCCGTCGGCACCGCCAACTGGTCGTCGACGAGGTGGCTACCGCAGCGTGGACGGTGCAGATGAACACCGTCACCCTGCACCCGTGGCCGGTGACCGCGACCGATGACCCGCAGGCCCTGGACCATCCCGACGAAGTGCGCCTCGATCTCGATCCTCAGCCGGGGCGGGGGTTCGCCGACGCGGTCGAGGCCGCGCAGCTGCTGCGTGCGGTGCTGGCCGAGGCCGGACTGACCGGGTTCCCCAAGACCTCGGGAAACCGCGGGGTGCACGTGTATTGCCCGATCACGCCGGAACGTGAGTTCCTCGACGTGCGCCACGGCGTGATCGCGATCGCCCGGGAGCTGGAGCGGCGCCGCCCCGACCTCGTAACGACCGCCTGGTGGAAGGAGCAGCGTGGGGAGCGGGTCTTCGTCGACTACAACCAGGCCTGCCGCGACCGGACCATCGCCGCGGCCTACAGCCCCCGGCCGCTGCCCGCAGCGCCGGTGTCGATGCCGGTGTCCTGGGAGGTGCTCGGCGATGTCAACCCTGGCGAGCTGACCGTGCACACGGTGCCGGGAATCGTTGCCGCCGAAGCAGACCCGTGGGCGGCATACGAGCCATCCCGGGGTGATCTCGGGACCGCGATGGCCTGGTGGGAGCGGGACGTGGCCGCCGGTTTGCCCGAGATGGCCTTCCCTCCGGACTACCCGAAGATGCCCGGGGAACCTCCCCGCGTGCAGCCCTCCAGGCAACGTTACGCAGACGACGAATACGATTCGGACAGCGGGGGATACCTACGCGAGCACCCGTAACGGCTACGGGGTGGACGGGCCGAGCACTTCGGCCAAGTCGTATGCCGCCGCCCGCTGCACCTGCTCCAGCTGACAACTGCGCGGGTCACGATCCGGGCGCCAACGCTCGAAGGTGACTGCGTGCCGGAAACGGTGCCCCTCCATCTGGTCGTAGGCCACCTCGACCACCCGCTCCGGGCGGACCGGGACGAAGGAGGTGTCTTTGCTGGCCGAGAATCGGGACCGGTCCGTGGCATCTTTGCGGATGTCGCCGTGCTCGTCCCGGATCACCAGTGGAGCGAGCTCCTCGACGAGCTGTCGCCGGGTTGCCATCGGGAAGGCGGCGATCCCGCCGACCGGGACGAGGTGCTGCTCGCCCTGCCGTCGGCCATAGAGCCCGAGCAGCAGCGAGCCGACCCCGTCACCGGACTTGTGGACCCGATACCCGAAGACCACGACATCGGCGGTGCGTTTGTGTTTGACCTTGAGCATGCCGCGCTTGCCCGGTTGGTAGGGCGAGTCCAGTGCCTTCGCGATCACTCCGTCCAAGCCGGCGCCCTCGAAGCGCTCGAACCAGTCCCGAGCAAGCTCCGGGTCGGTGGTCATCCGGGTCAGGTGGATCGCGTCGTCGCGAGTCAGTGCCGAAAGACAAGTCTCGAGCCGGGCGCGTCGCTCGCCGAACGGCTCGGACAACAACGCTGTGTCGTCGAGGGCGAGCAGGTCGAAGGCGATCAGCTCGGCCGGGGTCTCGGTGGCCAGCCGCTGGATGCGTGACTGGGCGGGATGGATCCGCTGGCTCAACGCGTCCCAGTCAAGGCGCTGGGCGCCCGGAGGGCCGGATCGCACGACGATCTCGGTGTCGACGACGCATCGGGGTGGCAACGTGCTCCGGACCTGCTCGACCACCTCTGGGAAGTAGCGGGTCAGGGGCCGGCGGCCACGACTGGTCAAAGCCACCTCGTCGCCGTCGCGGAGCACGATGCATCGGAAGCCGTCCCACTTCGGTTCGTAGGCCAGGCCCGGACCTTCGGGTACGGTCGGCACCGCCTTGGCGAGCATCGGTTGGACCGGCAGGTCGATCGGCTGGCGCATCGGCTCATCCTGTCAGTCGCGCAGCCACCGGCCCAGGACGGTGTGGTCCTGCTCGAGCAGCGTGAGCAGCCGAAAGCCTGACGGCGGAGCAAGGGCAGGCCCGGTCACGACCCGGGATGCCTCGCCCGCGGTGACGCTGGGTGCGATGGTCAGATCCAGCTCGTCGACGAGACCGGCCTGCAGCAGGCGGCCGAGCAGTCGTGGCCCGCCTTCGGTGAGCAGGTGCGGCCACCCGCGGTCCGCCACGGCAGCCAACGCCACCACCAGGTCCACCTCGTCGGCGCCCGCGACGATGACGGCATCCTGACCCAGCACGTCGCGTAGCTGAGCCAGTCGTCGGCACCGCGACGGCACGACTGCCAACACCGGCGCCGTCGAGCTCTGCTGGGCGAGGCCCTCCGGTAGCCGGCCGGAGTTGCTCACGACGACCAACGGAAGCGGCGGCCGGCGGCCAACGGACGCGCGCAGTGCGGCATACTCCGGGGCAACCCGCAGCGGCGAATAGCCTTCGGCGCGAACGGTTCCCGCTCCGACGATCACGGCATCCGACAAAGCCCGGATCAGCTCGAAGACGACCCGGTCAGCCGGAGTGTTGATCGACCCGGAGCGACTGTCGGCGCCGAAGGCAGCTCCGTCCAGGGTGGTAACCATGTTGGCCCGCAACCACCGGCCCGCACCCGAAAGCCCCGGTGGCACGGCATACAGCTGCGCGAGCTCGGGCAACCCCGGATCAGCAGCAGGCACCCCGGCCACCCCGGCCGAGCCGTCGAGCAGCACCCGCATGAGCGACAGTATCCCGCCGCCAACCCGTGCGTAGGTCGGCTGGATACGGCAAGATGCGGTTATGGCGAACAAGAAGAAGACCAAGGGCAAGGACTCGAAGAAGTCCGGCAAGGTCAAGAAGGGCTCGAACGGCAAGAAGGGTAAGAAGGACAAGAAGGGCGCCAAGGCCAAGAAGAGCAAGAAGAAGGGCAAGAGTCCCAAGCTCTCCGGCACGCTCGAGAAGGTCCCGGTCCGAGCTGACTCCGCAGCGACACTGCCAGAGGTCGAGCCCGCACCTATCGACACCGGGGAGCGCCCACCGACGGCCGCGCCACGCGCCTACGACCTGCCGGTCGACGCGGAGCCGGTCAAGGAACACTTGCATCCCGAACGTCCGATCAGCGAGCTGTTGCGGGTCGACGCGGGTTTCGTGCTGGCCGATTTCGACCCGAGCAGCACCCCGGGCTTCGACGGAGACAAGGAGACCGCCGAGCAGGCGCTCGTTGCCTTCGCCGACGAGATCGGTGAATGGCAGGAGCGGCTGTGGGCCGAGTCGAAGGCCGGTGGGCAGCGCAGCCTGCTTGTCGTCTTACAGGGTTTGGACAGCGCCGGCAAGGGCGGGATCGTCCGGCACGTCATGCGGCACGCTGATCCTGCCGGGATCAAGGCCACGTCTTTCAAAGCCCCGACGCCCGAGGAGAAACGTCACTCGTTCCTATGGCGGATCCGTAAGGCGTTGCCGGCGCCTGGTCAGATCGGGGTGTTCGACCGGTCGCACTACGAGGACGTCCTCGTCGTCCGGGTGCTCGACCTGGCTCCGCAGATGGTCATCGAGCAGCGCTACCCGACGATCAACGACTTCGAACGCGGCCTCGTCGACGGCGGCACCCAGATCGTCAAGCTCTTCCTCTGCATCTCCAAGGACGAGCAGCGGGATCGGTTGATGGAGCGGCTGCGCCGGCCGGACAAGCACTACAAGTTCAACCCGGGTGACACCGACAACCGGGCTCACTGGGACGCCTACCAGGAGGCCTTCCAGATCATGCTGGACCGCACCTCCACGGATGTCGCGCCCTGGCACATCATTCCGGCGAACCACAAGTGGTACGCCCGGTATGCCGCGCAGCAGCTCATCCTGGAGAAGCTGCGGCAGATGAGCCCGGACTGGCCGCTGCCCGACTACGACGTCGACGCCGAGATGGCCCGTCTCGCCTCGAGCTAGCGGACGGGCAGGTCGTTTGGACACCCCCAGACGATTCGGATAAGGTCTACGATGCACTGGTGGGGCCATCGCCCCCACGAGTGACCCGCGGACGTAGCTCAGTTGGTAGAGCGCAACCTTGCCAAGGTTGAGGTCGCGAGTTCGAGACTCGTCGTCCGCTCGGAGGTTGACCGCCTTCACGGTGGAGTGGCCGAGAGGCGAGGCAGCGGCCTGCAAAGCCGCGTACACGGGTTCAAATCCCGTCTCCACCTCTGGCTCCCGCATAGGCGGAGCAGCACCTGAGGGCGATTGGCGCAGCGGTAGCGCGCTTCCTTGACACGGAAGAGGTCACTGGTTCAAACCCAGTATCGCCCACCAGCCAGCAACGGCCCCTGACCAGCGGAAACGCCAGTCGGGGGCCGTTCGCGCAGCAGCCGCGTGCCCGCCGCCGAGATATGGGCCTGTCTGTGCGGGGAGCGGCTCATGCACTGTGCGCACGGCCTAGGCAGATCCGGTAAGAGGTCCTCGACGAACACTGCGAAACCCGACACACCGCCGAAGACTCAAGAACACGGTGCCCTGAAAACACGGGACAGCCCACAGTGCAGTCTTATTGCAGATCGGAGAACCATATAGTGATTACCCACCGCACATGGAAAGGCCGCGTGTTTATCGGCGTCAGCCTCGATGGGAAGATTGCACGGCTCGATGGTGACATCGACTGGCTGACTGACCAGCCCGTAGGGCGACAACACGTCCGGGGGCACCAGGGACCGGCAGCACCCCCCGGCTACGACGATTTCATGGCCGCTACGGACCACATCGTGATGGGTCGCGCTACCTACGAGAAAGTCCTCACCTTCGGTGAATGGCCGTATAAGGGCCAACAGGTCGTCGTCTTGTCGACAACTTTGCCCGACGAGGAGGCCGACAACGTCACCGTTGTCCGCACTCTGGATGAAGTCTGCGAGCTGCTTCATAGCGATGGCGCCTCCGGTGTCTATATCGACGGCGGGCAAGTAATCCAGTTTTCTCTCCGAGAGGGCCTCGTCGACGAGATCACCATCGGAGTGGCACCCGTACTCATTGGTGCGGGCATTCCTCTGTTCGGGGCCATCCCTGAGGACATCCTGCTCACTCACGTGGGCACGTCGTATAGCGACTCAGGGATGACGAGCACACGCTACCTCGTCAACCATTCGACGCCTTCAACAACGCTGTTGAGCCAATAGGGAGAGCCTGGAGGACGCACTGCGCGCTTTCTCGAGTATCGGTCTCGATCACTTCGGTGACCCCGACCGTGGCCTGAAAGGCAAGAAAACCAGTCGGGCCGTTCGGGTAGCGGTCGCGTGCTATCCACGTGCTTCTTGCGTGCCGACCCGAGCCGAACGGCCGGGCCTGGCGATGAGCACGACAAGAGCGAGCACACCCAGGACGAGCAGTGCGAACTTCACAATGGCGGCTACCAAAGTGAGTCCAGCCGCCGGCGCGGACGCGGTATCCGTCCACAGCTGCCAGATCTGCCCGGCATTCTCGATGTAGTCGGCGACTGCGGCGCCAACCGCAACGATCAGCCCGTGCCGGACCCAACGAGGCCGTCCGGCGCGCAGTGCGGCCCAGCGCAGCCCCAACGCCAAGGCCGCGGCATACACGATGGGGTAGGCGAGATCGAGGAGCATCATGGTCTTGGCGGCATCGATCGCATCAGTGGCGCGCCATTGAGCCAGAATGGCTGCGGCCGACTCCTGGCTGCCGGCCAGCTGGAACGACACGATCCCGTGCGGGGCACTCGCACCCTTCAGGCGCTCGTTGAGCACCTGCATGCCCACCATGGCGCCGGTCGCGAGGACTGCGGCGACCAGGGCAAGAAACCCGATGCGATCAACCCGAGGTGGTTGATCGATCCGACGGTCTGCTCCGGACATGGCGGCAATCCTAGACGCCACGATCCCGGGCTATCGTCTATCACCGATCCGGCCGAACCCGCACCGGGCAGTTAGGGTGCTGTGACGAGCGCCCGGGACTAGGGGCATGACGCCGGACCTTCGGACAGGAGCACAATGACCGACAAGGATTTGCCATCGCCGGACAACCAGACCGCGCCGGAGGCTGGTGCCGGATGGACTCCGGCTCCGCCTGGAGGCGACGGGCCTGGTCGGCGCACTGGGGCACACCGGATGGATCCGCCCCAGAGATCGCAGGACGGCCAGCACGAAGCCGAGTCACGGCCACACCGCCCGGACCGCACTCGGATCTACGTCGCCGGCGCGGTCGTGCTGGCGCTGATTGTCGTCGGGGGGGCGCTGCTATTCCCACGACTGGCCGGCGGGGCCACCGATGGGCAGGCCTCGGCGACCCCCACGTCGGCGGCTCCATCGGCGTCGGTGGTCACCGCGTCTGATCGAGTGCATGAGTACCTCGATGCGCTCGCCACCGGCGACGCCACGGCGGCACTGGCCATCCTCGACGATCCGGGCGACACGACGCTGTTGACCGACGGCGTGCTCGCTCAGTCGGCGGTGGCCAACGGGGCGATCAGCGACATCGACGTGACGCCGACTACCGAGGAGACGCCGACCAGCGTCACGGCGCAGTTCGCCATCGGGGGTCAGCCGACGACCGTGGACTTCCCGGTCGTTGAACGTGACGATGGCTGGAAGGTTGGCACAGGCACGGGGATGCTCCGGGTCCGGGGCGAAACCCAGGACTATGTGCCGGTCTCCGTCAACGGCGTGCTGGTGCCTGCTGCGGCGCGGGAACTGCCCGCCTTCCCGGGTGTCTACGCCTTCACAAGTGACGCACCGCATCTGACCTTGGCTGAGACGGCTAAGGCGACGGTGCGCGGCCCCGATCAGGTCGACGGCCCTGAGCTGTTGCCGTGGGCGCTGAAAGACCCAGCCTCGATAGTCCAGTTCGCCAAGGCGTCGTTGGATGGGTGCATGAAGCAGAAGGATCTCAAGCCGACGAACTGTCCCTTCGGGATCATCCTGCGCCCAGGTCAAACCGTTGCCGATCTCAATACGTTCCGGTGGGTTCTGCGAAATGACCCGTTAGCTGCGATCAACCCCGCGGTCGATCCAGAACGACCATTGACGGTCAGCTTCGATGTCAACGTCCAGGTGCGCGGCGAGGCCAAGATCACTCAGGACGGTGAGGTCTTCGACGGCACGAGGGACGAGGTTTTCAAAGCGACGGCGTTGATCGACCTGAAGTCGGTTGACCCGACGATCAGGTGGACCTATTCCCAATGACTCATGCCAAGGTGCCCGCGGGGGGGGGGCGATCAACGCGCCGATCGTGAGACTCCGACATGGGGCGGGTCCTGTGTTGCGTGGCTGGGACCCGCCCCCGGGTGCGGGCTGCACGGCGACCGTGCTGCGGGTCATCCCGGATTCGGGTTTGGGCTGACCGAGCGCTATCCTGACCACTCGCGGAGCAACCGCACCCGGATGTGTAGCTCAGTTGGTTAGAGCGTTCGCTTCACACGCGAGAGGCCAGGGGTTCGAGTCCCTTCACATCCACCGACACCAGGCCGTCGGCGTGAGCCGGGCGGCAGGTGGCGCGGGCAACCGGTATGTCGCGCGCTGGATACCCTTGTGCCGCGCGTGACCGTCGCGCGCAATCGTCGAAGGAGCCCCCGTGTCTGCCAGCATTACCGTGTCCGTCGCCGGAGACGAGCGATCGGTCGCGGAGCAGACGACGGCCGCTGACCTGTTCGCCGGCGACAAGGCGATCGTCGTCGCCCGGGTGAACGGCGAACTCTGCGACCTGGCCCAGGTGCTGACCGACGGTGACTCTGTCGTGCCGGTGCGTATCGACGAGCCCGACGGGCTGCAGGTGCTGCGTCACTCGTGCGCACACGTGCTCGCCCAAGCCGTGCAACAGGTCAACCCGGACGCCAAGCTCGGCATCGGCCCACCGATCGATGACGGTTTCTACTACGACTTCGACGTCGCCGACCCCTTCACCCCCGAGGACCTCAAAGCCCTCGAGAAGGTCATGCAACGGATCATCAACGAGGGCCAAACCTTCCACCGCCGGGAGATCTCCGACCCGGACGCACTCGTCGAGCTGGCCAACGAGCCCTACAAGTGCGAGCTGGTCGGCCTGAAGTCCAATGCCGAACAGGCTGCTGAAGGCGCTTCGACGGAGGTCGGCGAAGGCGGCCTGACCATCTACGACAACGTCCGCAAGGACGGCACCGTCGCCTGGGGTGACCTGTGCCGGGGGCCGCACATCCCGAACACCAAACTCATCGGCAACGCCTACAAGGTCATGCGCAGCGCGGCGGCCTACTGGCGCGGGTCGGAGAAGAACCCCCAGCTGCAGCGCATCTACGGCACCGCCTGGCCTACGAAAGCCGACCTCACGGCATACCTGAACCGGCTCGCCGAAGCCGAGCGCCGCGACCACCGCAAACTCGGAGTGGAACTCGACCTCTACTCTTTCCCCGAGGAATTGGGCTCGGGGCTGCCGGTCTTCCACCCGAAGGGTGGGGTGCTCAAGCGCGAGATGGAGGACTATGCGCGGCGCCGGCACATCGAGGAAGGGTTCGACTACGTCGGCACCCCGCACATCACCAAGGAAGGGCTCTTCCACACCTCCGGGCACCTGCCCTACTACGCCGACACGATGTTCCCGCCGATGCACATGGAGGGCAGCGACTACTACCTCAAGGCGATGAACTGCCCGATGCACAACCTCATCTACCGCTCGCGGGGCCGCTCCTACCGCGACCTGCCGATGCGGTTGTTCGAGTTCGGGCACGTCTACCGCTACGAGAAGTCCGGGGTCGTGCACGGATTGACCCGGGTGCGCGGGCTGGAGATGGACGACTCGCATTCCTACGTCACCCCCGAGCAGGCACCGGCCGAGATCAAGCACCTGCTCGACTTCGTCCTGTCGTTGCTGCGGGACTTCGGACTGTCCGACTTCTACCTGGAGCTGTCTACCCGCGACGAGACCGGGGACAAGAAAGACAAGTTCATCGGCTCCGACGAGCAATGGGCGATCGCCACGAGGGTGCTCGAAGATGTTTGTGTCGCATCGGGGTTGGATCTTGTGCCCGACCCGGGGGGTGCCGCCTTCTACGGACCCAAGGTGTCGGTGCAAGCTCGCGACGCCATCGGGCGCACCTGGCAGATGTCGACGATCCAATACGACTTCAACCAGCCCGAGCGTTTCGGTCTGGAGTATCAGGCCGCCGACGGTTCCCGGCAACGTCCGGTGATGATCCACTCGGCGAAGTTCGGTTCGATCGAGCGTTTCCTCGGGGTGCTCGTCGAGCACTACGCCGGTGCCTTCCCGGTGTGGCTCTCGCCGGTGCAGGTGTTGGGCGTCCCGGTGGCCGACGAGTATGCCGGGTACCTGCGTGGGGTGCTCGACCGGCTGACGGCCGAGGGGGTCCGGGTCGAGATCGACGGATCCGACGATCGTTTCCCGAAGAAGATCCGCAATGCGAGCAAGTCGAAGGTTCCCTACACGGTGATCGCCGGCGCCGACGACCAGGCCGCTGGGGCGGTGAGCTTCCGGATGCGTGACGGTAGCCAACGCAACGGCATACCTGCCGACGAAGCGATCACGGAGATCCTCCAGGCGATCCGCACGCGGGCGCAGGTGTAGTCCGGGCCGTCGAGCCGACCCGGGTCCGCAAGCTCGGCGGCGGTGGCCCATAGACTCGACCCCGTGGACCAGGACGTCGAAGACCCGCGTGACTTCGTCGGCGTGTCCGACGGCTATGAGCGGCTCTGGACCCCGCATCGGATGGCCTACATCGAGGCGGGGCGACCCACCGACGAGGCTGGGGACGGATGCCCGTTCTGCGCGGCCCCGACCCGCGACGACGCGGAAGGGCTCATCGTGGCCCGGGGTGAGCTCTGCTACGTCGTGATGAACCTCTTCCCCTACAACCCCGGACACCTGCTGATCTGCCCCTACCGGCACGTGCCGCGTTATGTCGACCTCACCGGCGACGAGACCGCCGAGTTCACCGAACTCACCAAGACGGCGCTGCGGGCCCTGGAGCAGTCGTCGCACCCGATGGGCTTCAACGTCGGCATGAATCAAGGCCCAGTCGCCGGCGCGGGGGTCGCAGCCCACCTGCACCAACACGTCGTGCCCCGGTGGGGTGGTGACGCCAACTTCCTGCCGATCATCGGGCAGACCAAGGCGTTGCCGCTGCTGCTCGAAGACGTCCGGTCGCGGCTCGCCGACGTCTGGCCAACGTGACCTCGGCCCGGGCGGCGTTAGGCTGAGCGGCGATGCTCAACCGCTTCCTACGTGCGTCGTGGACCAAGATCATGACGCCAATCGCCAAACTGTTCCTGCGTCTGGGCCTGAGCCCCGACGTGGTCACCGTCGTCGGCACTCTCGGCGTGATTGCCGGGGCGCTGGCCTGCTATCCGCGGGGTGAGTTCCTCGTCGGCACCCTCGTCATCGTCGCGTTCGTCTTCAGCGACAACGTCGACGGGGTGATGGCCCGGATCTCCGGGCGACCTGGTGTCTGGGGTGCCTTTCTCGACTCGACCCTCGACCGAGTCGGCGATGCCGCGATCTTCGCCGGACTCGTGCTCTACTTCGCCGGCCAGGGCGACAACCTCGTCCTGGCCGCTCTCACGTTGAGCTGCCTCGTCCTCGGTGCGGTCGTCTCCTACGTCAAAGCCCGTGCCGAAGGCCTGGGCATGCAGTGCAATGTCGGGATCGCTGAGCGGGCCGACCGGCTCTTCGCTGTGCTGGTGGCCACCGGACTGGTCGGGGTAGGGGCACCGATGTGGGTGCTGACCACGGTCCTGGCCGTACTTGCCGTGGCCAGCGCAGTGACGGTCGGCCAGCGGATGCTCCTCGTGTATCGGCAGGCGGCGGCCCAGTCGGCCCAGGTGTCCGAACCGTGACCGATCGCAGTGATAGCACTGCGCGCACCGAGCGCACTCAGCGCACCGAGACCCGCCGTGGTCTCGGGGTGTTCGGGACACTCGCGGCACCCGTCAACGACGCGCTGACCGCGCTGCTGTGGCAGGTCGGGTGGCCGACGCTACGGCTGATGCCGTCGTTCGCGGCATACCGGCTCTTCGATGCTGTCGCCCACGCTCAGGTGATCCGCGGCGGGCGGGGGGTCGATCGGCTCCGCGCGAACTACGCGCGGGTGCGCCCGGAGCTCGACGATCGCGAGCTCAATGCGCTGGTACGCGCCGGGATGCGTTCCTACATGCGTTATTTCTGTGAGGCACTCCGGCTACCCGACAGTTCGCCTGCGCGGCTCGACCGGATGGTGCGCATCGTGCACGAAGGCCCGGTGCGGGAGCTGCGGGATGCCGGCAGGCCGGTCGTCTTCTTCCTCGGGCACATGGGCAATTGGGATGCCGCCGGGGCCTGGTCCACGAGCCACCTCGCTCCGGTCACCGCCGTGGCCGAGCGCCTCAAACCAGAAGCGGTGTTCCAGGAGTTCGTCGCCTACCGGGAGAGCCTTGGGATGACGATCCTGCCGCTGACCGGCGGGCCGGACCCGTTCACCGCACTCAAGGAAGCCGTCGCCCGGGGCGACTTCGTCACCCTGCTCGCCGACCGTGACCTGACCGCCGGCGGGGTGGAGGTCGACTTCTGCGGTCACCGGGCGCGGATGGCCAAGGGACCGGCCGCCCTAGCCCTGCAGACGGATACCGCACTGTTCACCGTGACGATCCACTACGCCCCGGCCAGCTCCGGACGTGGCATGGGCGGGCGTGAAGTGGTCGTCGAGTTCTCCCCGCGCATCCCCGTCCCGGAGCACGGCGACGACACTGAGAAGGTTGTCCAGATGACCCAGGCGTGTGCGACCTATCTCGGTGAGGCGATCGTGCGGCATACCGAGGATTGGCACATGATGCAGCGGGTGTTCGTCGACGATCTCGACCCGGCCCGGGGCCGGTGATCCGGATGCGGATCGGGCTGGTCTGTCCCTATTCCTTCGATGTCCCCGGCGGCGTGGGCTACCACGTGCGGGACCTGGCCGAGTCACTGTTGGCCCGCGGCCACGAGGTCAGCGTGCTGGCACCGGCCGACGACGACGACCCAAGGCTTCCCGACTACGTCGTGCCTGCGGGTCGCGCCGTGCCGGTGCGCTACAACGGGTCGGTGGCGCGGCTGAACTTCGGGTTGCTGACCAACGCGAAGGTCACCGCCTGGCTCGAGCGCGGCAGCTTCGATCTCATCCACGTGCACGAGCCGTTCACCCCGAGTGTGTCCGCCCTAGCCGTCTGGGCGGCCGAATGCCCGATCGTCGCGACCTTCCACACCTCGAACATCCGGTCCCGGGCGATGCAGGTGTCCTACCCGATCTTCCGGCCGAGCCTCGAGAAGCTCCGCGGACGGATCGCGGTCTCCGAGGATGCCCGGCGCACGGTCACCACCCACCTCGGTGGGGACGCTGTCGTCATCCCGAACGGTGTCTACGTCGATCGGTTCACCGACGCCGAACCGGTCCCCGAATGGCAGGGCACCACCGAGCGTCCAACCGTCGCCTTCCTCGGCCGGATGGAAGAACCACGCAAAGGTATGCCGGTGCTCGCGGCTGCGATGCCGGCCGTGCTGCGAGCACTTCCCGGCACTCGACTGCTCGTCGCCGGGCCCGGGGACGCCGACGACATCCGCGACGACATGACTGCCGAAGCCGTGGCCGCGACCGAGTTCCTCGGGGCGGTCGACGACGAGACCAAGGCCCGGCTGCTCAGCTCGGTCGACGTCTACGTCGCACCCAATACCGGTGGTGAGAGCTTCGGGATCATCCTCATCGAGGCAATGAGCGCGGGCGCGACCGTGCTGGCCAGCGACCTGGCCGCCTTCGCGCGCGTGCTCGACAACGGTCGGGCCGGGGCCACCTTCACCAACGAGTCGCCCGAACAGCTGGCCGAGCAGCTCGTCGTCCTGCTGCGCGACCCGGCTGAGCGCGCTCGGCTGGCCGCCGCCGGTCACCGACGGGCCCGGGCCTTCGACTGGTCGGTGGTGACCAACCGGATCGAGATGGTCTACGAGACCGTCCTGGAAGCGGCGCGGATGTCTCCGACACCTCCCACCGGCCCCCAACGCATCGGGCGACTGCTGCGCGGAGCCAGGGGAGGACCATCGTGACGACTCTCCAGATCGTCGAATACGGGATCATCCTGATCGTGCTGGTCGGGTGGTATCTCTCCTACAGTGCTGCCCGCTTGGACCGCTTGCACGCCCGCGTCGAGGGCACCGTCGCCGCTCTCGATGCCCAAGTTGTCCGCCGTGCCGAGGCCACTCTGGAACTGGTCAACTCTGGGGTCCTCGACGCGGCCACGGCGATCATGCTCGCGGATGCCGCCTCGGCGTCGCTGGCTGCGGCCGAGGACACCGACACGGCGAGTCCGGCTTTCCCCGCAGAGCGCGAGAACGTGGAATCCGCACTGTCCGAAGCCCTGTCGATGGCGTTGAGCGCTGACGCCGTCGAGATCCTCCGAGACGACGCCGGCTACGGTTCCGAGCTGCTGGAGCGGGTGCAAGCCACCGGGCTGCGGGTGCAACTGGCCAGACGCTTCCACAACGAGGCGGTCACCGATGTCTGCCGGATGCGGCGCAAAGCGACGGTGCGGTTGTTCCGGCTGGCCGGGTATGCCGAGTTGCCCCGCACCGTCGAGTTCGCCGACGAGCTCGCGGCATCGTTCCGGGCGTGACGGCCCGCACTGCGCACCCCGGCATACCTGGACGGCCGGGAAGCCGACGGTAGGATCATGGCGGTCCGTGAGGACGCCTGCTCGTAACATCCGGTGACCCCGAATCGACCGGAGACCCGCACACGGCTGGGCAGGTCGTTGAGATGGTGACGTCGAGACCGTGACATCGAGACCGTGACATCGAGATGACGAAGCGAGGACAACGGTGAGGGCACAAGCATGAGCGGTCACTCCAAGTGGGCGACGACCAAGCACAAGAAAGCGGCCATCGACGCCAAGCGCGGCAAGCTCTTCGCCAAGCTCATCAAGAACGTCGAGGTGGCCGCGCGCACCGGGGGTGGCGACCCGGCCGGCAACCCGACGCTCTACGACGCGATCCAGAAGGCCAAGAAGTCGTCGGTGCCCAACGACAACATCGACCGGGCGGTCAAACGCGGGTCAGGTGCCGAAGCCGGAGCTGCCGAGTACCAGACGATCATGTACGAGGGGTATGCCCCCAACGGGGTCGCGCTGCTCATCGAGTGCCTCACCGACAATCGCAACCGGGCTGCCGCCGAGGTACGCACCGCCCTGACCCGCAACGGCGGCAGTCTCGCCGATCCGGGGTCGGTGGCTTATCTGTTCAACCGCAAAGGCGTCGTCATGGTGCCTAAGGGGTCGCTGTCGGAGGACGACCTGCTCGAGGTCGTCCTCGACGCGGGTGCCGAAGAGATCAACGACATGGGGGAGTCCTTCGAGATCGTCTCGGGAGCATCCGATTTCGTCGCCGTGCGCACCGCCCTGCAAGAGGCGAGCATCGACTACGACTCGGCCGAAGCGTCGTTCCTGCCGTCGGTCGAAGTGCCGCTCGAGCTGGACGGTGCACGCAGAATGATGCGAATCGTCGACGCGCTCGAAGACTCCGATGACGTGCAGAACGTCTACGCCAACGGTGACATCAGCGACGAGGTGCTGGCCCACCTCGACGACGAGTAGCCGGCGGCCGCTGCCGCCGGTCGAGGCCTCGGCGCGTCGCTGACCGGCTTTCGGCCGGACACGAGGTAACCTGACGAACAGTTGTTCGGAAGATGCTACGACGATCATGCCATTCGGCTGTGCGGCGTGCGGCATGGCACGTCGTGCCGGTGATCTGGAGCTTGTGATGTGGAGGGTGCCGTGCGGGTGCTGGGCGTCGATCCTGGACTGACCCGCTGTGGCGTGGGTGTCGTCGAGGGCGATCTCGGGCGTCGGCTGGCCATGGTCGACGTGGCTGTCGTCCGCACCCCGGCCAGCGCCCCGACCCCGGAGCGACTGATCGCGATCGAGCAGCAGCTCGAGCACCTGGTGGGGGAGCATCGGCCCGATCTGATCGCCGTCGAGCGGGTCTTCGCCGACAGCAACGTCATGTCGGTCATGGGCACCGCCCAGGCGTCGGCGGTGGCGATGCTCGTGGCGGGGCGGCATGGCATACCGGTCCATTCGTACACCCCGACGGAGGTCAAGGCCGCGGTCACCGGCAGCGGCCGGGCCGACAAGGCGCAGGTCACCGCGATGGTCACCCGGCTGCTCGCGTTGCCCAGCCGGCCCCGGCCGGCGGACGCCGCCGACGCGCTCGCCCTCGCCATCTGCCAGTTATGGCGGGGCGCCGCCGCGCAGCGGCTCAAGGCCGCGGTGGCCGCCCACCGTGACCGCTCGGGGCCGGCGGCTCGCGCGCAGCCGAAGGTAGCCCGATGATCGCCTCGGTGACCGGTCAGGTCGCCCAGGTCGGTCTCGACAGCGTTGTCGTGCTCGTCGGTGGGGTCGGTCTGCTCGTGCGCGTCACCCCGGCGACGGCTGCCTCGTTGCGGCCCGGCGTCGAGACGTCACTGGCCACCTCACTGGTGGTCCGGGAGGATTCGTTGACCCTCTACGGCTTCGTCGACGCCGAAGGCCGGTCGGTCTTCGAGACTGTTCAGACCGTGTCCGGGGTGGGGCCACGGCTGGCGTTGGCGATGCTCGCCGTCCTCTCACCTGATGAGCTGCGTGCCGCGGTGGCGACCGGCGACATCGCCGCCCTGACCAAGGTGCCCGGCATCGGCAAGAAGGGCGCCGAGCGGCTCGTGCTCGAGCTGCGCGATCGCATGGGTATGCCGTCGGGCGGGCTGCCGAGCGCACCCGCCGCATCGGTCGCCGCAGCCTGGCGTGGCCAGGTGCAGCAGGCTCTCGTGGGATTGGGCTGGAGCGCCAAACAGGCCGACGACGCGGTCGACTCGATAGCTGTCGAGCGGCCCGACCTCAGTGACAGCAGCAGCCCCGACGTGCCGGCCCTGCTGCGGGCCGCTCTGCAACGACTGGCGAGGACCTGACCCGTGACCGATCGACGTGATCCCAGCCGTTCCGAGCCGTCCGGCGACGGCCCGGTCCCGAACGATGCCGGAGTAGCCGCCGTCTGGGACGACGGCTCATGGGATGCGACCGCGGGGGTCGTCGATGCCCGCGGCACGGAGGGCGAACGCGAGGTGGAAGCCGCGCTGCGCCCCCGGCGGCTGGCCGACTTCCCGGGTCAGCCCCGGGTCCGTGACCAGTTGGGCCTGGTCCTCGAAGCCGCGCGGCGTCGTGGCAACCCGCCCGACCACGTGTTGCTGTCCGGGCCGCCCGGCCTGGGCAAGACGACCCTGGCCATGATCATCGCGGCCGAGATGGAGGCGCCGATCCGGGTCACCTCGGGTCCGGCCATCCAACACGCCGGCGACCTTGCCTCGATTCTGTCCTCTCTCGGCGAGGGCGAGGTGCTCTTTCTCGACGAGATCCACCGGATGAGCCGAGCTGCCGAAGAAATGCTCTACCTGGCGATGGAGGACTTCCGGGTCGACGTCGTCGTGGGCAAAGGTCCCGGCGCCACAGCCATCCCCCTGGAGCTGCCCGTCTTCACGGTCGTCGGAGCGACCACCCGCTCCGGATTGTTGCCCGCACCACTGCGCGATCGATTCGGCTTCACCGGGCATCTCGACTTCTACGCGACCGCCGACCTCGTGACCATCCTGCGGCGCTCAGCTGGACTGCTCGGGGTCCCGGCCCGCGACGACGGCATCACCCAGATCGCCGGCCGCTCCCGGGGGACACCCCGGATCGCCAACCGGTTGCTGCGCCGGGTGCGCGACTGGGCACAGATCCACGGCACCGGGGTGGTCGACCAGGGCGCCGCAGAAGCCGCACTGGCGCTGTTCGACGTCGACGCGCGAGGCCTGGATCGTCTCGACCGGGCGGTCCTCGACACGTTGTGCCGCCGGTTTGCTGGTGGACCGGTCGGGGTCGGCAACCTCGCGGTCGCCGTCGGCGAGGAGTCCGACACCGTCGAGACCGTCGCTGAACCCTTCCTCGTGCGCGAGGGACTCGTGGTCCGCACCCCACGAGGCCGGGCCGCCACCCCACTCGCCTGGGACCATCTCGGGCTCACCCCACCAGCCGGCTCCGCGGCATACCAAACGCACGTGTCGGGCACCGAACAGACGCGGTTGCCGCTGGCGGACTGACCCCGGTCGGCAGCGACCTCGGCGAGGCGGTTAGCCTCGCACGTCAGAATGGGCCACAATAGATCGCTGGTGCGGCACTGTGCGTCCGGCCGTCCGCGATTCCCGGTGATGAGGTAACGATCGATTCATGTTTGGCGACGACTTCGGTTCGCTGTTGTTCCTTGCGATGCCCCTATTGCTGTTGGGGTATCTCTTCTACAGCCAGCGACGGCGGATGAAGCAAATCCAGGCGATTCAGGCGTCCGTGGAGGTCGGTGACGACGTGCGCACGACCTCGGGCCTGTTCGGGCATGTTGTCGAGGTCAGCGACGCCGAGGTGCACCTGGAGGTCACCGACGGGGTCGTGTTGCGCTTCGACCGGCGCGCCATCGACATCAAACTGCCCAGCGCCGGCAGCCCCAGCAGCGTCCCGGAAGACGAGTAGGTTCCGGTGGCTCTCAACCCGCGCACCCGCAGCTCGCGCCGCACGCTATGGAGCCTTGCCACGATCCTCGTGCTGTTGTTCGCCGGGATCGCCGCCAGCGTGCAATGGGGTGGCGGACAGTGGAGCCCCAAACTGGGCCTCGACCTCGAAGGCGGCACCGAGATGGTGCTCGAGCCGGTTCTTGTCGACTCCGATGCCTCGATCAGCGCCGGTCAACTCGACAAGGCCCGCGACATCATCGCTCAACGCGTCGATTCCAACGGCGTCGCCGAAGCCGAGATCACCACCCAGGGCGGACGCAACATCGTCATCTCGATCCCTGGTCAACCCGATCCGGCCACGCTGGAGCAGATCCGCAAGCCGTCCCAGCTGCGGTTCCGGGCAGTGCTCGTGGCCACCTCCGGCCTTCCGTCGGCCACACCGACGGCGACCGCCACCGCGACCTTGGGCGGCGTCGAGACCGGCGCCCCGGCCACATCCGCGCCGGTCTTCACCATGGACCCGGTGCCGTCCACGCAGGCTCCGGCAACCGGTGCCAACGCCGTCATCCCACCGGCGTTGAGTCAAGAACCCTCTGACCCCACCGCACCGGCCGCGCCTACTGAGGCCCCTGCAACCGCCACGACACCCGTGGCGCCTGTCGAGGGCACCGATCCGCCGACGACTCCAGTGCCCCAGACGACTTCTCCGACCCAGACGACCCCGGCAACACCCACGGTGACGCCGAGCGATCCCTCCGATCTGGCCTGGCTCGCCACGGACCCGGACATTACGGAAGAGTTCGAGCAGCTCGACTGCTCACAACCCGGTGCCATCAACGAGTTCGTCGACGACCCGGAAAAACCGCTGGTCACCTGCTCGACGAACGGCCTCGAGAAATACGTCCTCGGGCCGGTCGAAATAGACGGCACCCACATCGCCGATGCCTCGTCGGGCTACCGGCCAGGCCCCAACGGTCAACCGACCAACGAGGTCGAGGTGGTGCTGGAGCTGAACTCCGACGGCGCTGAGAAGCTGCTCGAGCTGAGTCAACGGCTTGTCGAGTTCCAGAACGTCGACCAGACGCGCAACCGTTTCGCGATCGTCCTCGACAAGCAAGTGATCAGCGCGCCACAGATGAATGACATCATCACCAATGGTGTCGCCTCGATCAGCGGCAGCTTCACCATCGAGTCGGCACGGGAGCTGGCTCAGCAACTCAAGTTCGGCGCCCTGCCGATGTCGTTCACGTTGCAAACCCAGGACGACATCAGCCCCACCCTTGGTCAGGAGCAGCTCGGTTTGGGTCTGCTCGCCGGGCTGATCGGCATGCTGCTCGTCGTGGCCTACTCGATCTTCCAATACCGGCTCCTCGGTTTGGTGACGGTCGCGTCGTTGGGGGTGGCGGCCGTGACGACCTACGGGGTGCTCACCCTGCTCGGCTTCACCCACAACTTCCGATTGACAATGGCCGGGGTGACCGGTGTCATCGTGGCCATCGGTGTCACCGCGGACTCGTTCATCGTCTATTTCGAGCGGGTGCGCGACGAAGTCCGTGAGGGGCGACCACTCGTCACCGCCGTCGATGCCGGCTGGAAACGTGCCAAACGCACTATCCTCGCCGCCGACGCGGTCAACCTGATCGCAGCGATCGTGCTCTATGTGCTCGCGGCGAGTAACGTGCGTGGTTTCGCCTTCGCCCTCGGGGTCACTACCCTCATCGACCTGCTCGTCGTTTTCCTCTTCACCTACCCGCTCGTCGGCGTGCTTGCGCATACCAAGTTCTTCGGCGGAGGCCATCCGTGGTCAGGGCTTGATCCGGAGCGGCTCGGCGCCAAGACCCGGTATGCCGGACGCGGCCGGTTCGTCGGGCCCGGCACCGCTGGCGCTGCCACCGAAGGGAGGGCGTGAGCGATGAACATCGCCAAGTTCGGCAACGACCTCTATACCGGTCGGCGCTCGATCGACTTCGTCGGCCGGCAGAAGCAGTGGTATTCCTTCTCGGCCGTGCTCATCGCCCTGGCTCTCATCGGCATCCTGGTCCGCGGTCTCAACTTCGGGATCGAATTCAGCGGCGGCTCCGAGTATCGGCTCACCGGGGTGAGCGACACGAGCAACTACGAGCAGAAAGCCAAAGACGCCATCGAGGTCGCCGGGATCGACGGCACCGTGCTCAGCTCGGTTATCGGCGGCAGCGGCGTGCGGGTCCAGACCGTCGCCGCCGGTGACCAGAACGAGGCAGCCAAGAAGGCGCTGGCCGAAGCGTTCGATGTGGACGTCGCGACGGTCTCGGCCTCCATGATCGGCCCGTCGTGGGGTGCTTCGGTGAGCACGAAGGCGATCCAGGCACTGATCATCTTCCTGCTGCTCATCGCACTCGTCATGGCCATCTATTTCCGCACGTGGAAGATGGCGGTTTCCGGTCTCGTGGCGCTCATGCACGACCTCGTCATCACGGTCGGGATCTACGCCCTGTTCGGTTTCGAGATCACCCCGTCGTCGATCATCGGCTTCCTCACCATTCTCGGGTATTCGCTCTACGACACCGTGGTGGTCTTCGACAAGGTTCGCGAGAACACCGCCGAGGCGATGGGGAGCCGGCGGATGTCCTACGCCGGCGCGGCCAACCTCGCGGTCAATCAGACGCTGGTGCGTTCGATCAATACGACCGTCGTGGCGTTGTTGCCGATCCTGTCGATCCTTGTCGTCGGTGTCACCCGGATCGGCCCCGGCACGCTGCTCGATCTCTCGCTCGCCCTGTTCGTCGGGATCGCGGTCGGAGCGTACTCGTCGATCTTCATCGCCACTCCGGTGCTCGTCACCCTGCGAAGCAGTGAACCAGCACTGCAAGAGTTGGCACGCCACGTGGCTCGGCTGCCTCAGGCGAGTGCCGCGGCTGTGACCCGCCACGACGGCGGGCAGCCCGGGACGCCGCAGGATGACGACTCCGGAGCGCACCACGCAGGAAGCATCGACAGCCTCGGCCGTCCCGTGCACAAGTGGGCGGCAACCGGGCCACGCAACCAGCCCAAACGCACCCCGAAGTCGAAACGATGACCCTGACCCGGTCCAGCGGCCCCCTGACTGACCATACCGACAAACAGATCCGGCACTTGGTCGCCGGGCTGCTCCGGGACATCCCGGACTTCCCCAAACCGGGAGTCCTGTTCAAGGACTTCACCCCATTGCTGGCCGACGGCGCTGCGATGGGCGCGCTGGTGGAGCACATCGCCGATCGGTATCGCGGACGGGTCGACACCGTCGTGGGCATCGAGGCACGAGGCTTCATCCTCGGAGCAGCCGTGGCCCACGAGCTCGGTGTCGGTTTCGTGCCGGTCCGCAAGGCCGGCAAGCTACCGGCCGACACTCACGAAGCCACCTACACACTCGAATACGGCACCGCCAGCCTGGAGATCCACGTCGACGCCTTCGTCGAAGGCCATCGTGTGCTCGTCATGGACGACGTGCTGGCCACCGGCGGCACCGCCGCGGCGACCTGCGATCTCGTCGAACGGGCCGGCGGCGTCGTCGTCGCCGTGGAAGTCGTCCTGGAGATCGACTCACTCAACGGTCGATCGGCCTTGCCCGGGCGCAAGGTCGCCTCTATCTTGCGCACCTGAGACTGCCGTCGGCGGGGTTGGCTGGGTGAATCCCGCACTGCGTCGAACGAAACCGCCGTAGGTACGCGGCGAATAGGGCCCCCACCCCGCAATGACTAGACTATCGCCATGACGGACCAGGTCGCGCGGGTCGGCCCGGTGTCCAGCCCGGCGCCGGAGCCCGAGCGTGCCTCCACCTCCGAGCCACCTGACCCCGAACCCCCGCGCGCCGTCCCCGACTCTGAAGTGTCTCCCTCGCTCCACGTCGAGGACGATGAGACGTCGATACCGCGACCTCCTTCCACCTCCACTCCCACTCGCGCTCCGGTAGCGTCCCCGCCGACGGAGACACGCTCGGCGCCGACGTTGTCACTCAGCTCGAGCGCGTCCCGCCTGCGCGGCCGATTCGCCCGTTTCGGCACCTCGAGGGCGCCGGTCAACTTGGCGCTGGAGCCCCTGCTGCAGAGCCTGCGCCATCACCATCCCAAAGCGGATGTCTCACTGGTGCAACGCGCCTACGAGGTCGCCGAACGCGCGCACGCTGGGCAGTTCCGCCGCAGCGGTGACGCCTACATCACCCATCCGTTGTCCGTGACCCAAATCCTTGCCGAGCTAGGTATGACCCCGGTGACCCTGGCCGCGGCATTGCTGCACGACACCGTCGAAGACACCCCGTACAGCCTCGATGATCTGCGTGACGATTTCGGCGACGAGATCGCTGCGCTCGTCGACGGCGTCACCAAGCTCGACAAGGTCACCTTCGGCGACGCAGCCCAAGCCGAGACGGTCCGCAAGATGGTCATCGCGATGGCGCGAGACATCCGGGTGCTCGTCATCAAGCTGGCTGATCGTTTGCACAACGCCCGCACCTGGAAGTATGTCTCGCCCGAGTCTGCGGCCCGCAAGGCGCAGGAAACCCTGGAGATCTACGCGCCGCTGGCCCACCGGCTGGGCATGAACACCATCAAGTGGGAGCTCGAGGACCTGTCCTTCGCGACGCTCTACCCCAAGATGTACGAGGAGATCGTCGACCTGGTCGCCGCCCGAGCACCGGCTCGGGCGGAGTACCTCGCCAAGGTGCGCGTCGAAGTCGCCGAGGAGTTGCGCAACGCCAACATCAAGGCGACGGTGACCGGCCGGCCCAAGCACTACTACTCGGTGTATCAGAAGATGATCGTGCGGGGCCGGGACTTCGAGGACATCTACGACCTCGTCGCTGTGCGGGTCCTGGTCGAGACGGTGCGTGACTGCTATTCGGCTCTCGGGGCATTGCACGCGCAGTGGAAGCCGGTGCCCGGCCGGTTCAAGGACTACATCGCGATGCCGAAGTTCAACATGTATCAGTCCCTGCACACGACCGTGATCGGCCCCCAGGGCAAAGCCGTCGAGATCCAGATCCGCACCCACACGATGCACCGGCGTGCCGAGTACGGCGTTGCCGCCCACTGGAAGTACAAGGCGAGTGGCCGCAGTGCGACCGCCGGTGACTCACAGGCGGTCAACGACATGGCCTGGTTGCGCAGGCTGCTCGACTGGCAACGGGAGACCGCCGACCCGGGGGAGTTCCTCGACTCACTCCGGTTCGAGATCGGTGGTGGTGAGGTCTACGTCTTCACCCCGAAGGGCTCGGTGGTGGCGCTGCCGGTCGGATCGACCACGGTCGACTTCGCGTATGCCGTGCACACCGAAGTGGGTCACCACTGCATCGGGGGACGCATCAACGGCCGTCTCGCACCGTTGGATTCGGTCTTGGAGAACGGCGACACCGTCGAGATCCTCACGTCGAAGGCCGATGGTGCCGGGCCGTCCCGGGACTGGCTCAACTTCGTCAAGAGCGCCCGCGCCCGCAACAAGATCCGGCAGTGGTTCACCAAGGAGCGCCGCGAGGAAGCCATCGAGCGGGGCAAGGATGCGATCGCGAAGTACTTGCGCAAGCAGGGGCTTCCACTGCAACGGCTGATGTCGGTCCAGACCCTGACCGGGATCGCCAGCGACCTGCGCTATCAAGATATCGACAGCCTGTATGCCGCAGTGGGCGATTCACACGTCTCCGCGCAGAGCGTGGTCGCCCGGCTCGTGCAGACCCTCGGCGGTGAAGAGGGCACCAGCGAGGATCTCGCCGAAGCGACCATCCCCAGCCGATTGCGACACCGGCTGCGCTCGACCGACCCCGGTGTGGTCGTCTCCGGCGCCGACGACGTCTACATCAAGATCGCCAAGTGCTGCACGCCGGTCCCCGGTGACTCGATCATGGGTTTCATCACCCGGGGGAACGGCGTGTCGGTGCACCGCAGCGACTGCACCAACGCCGACGCCCTACGACGCCAGCCTGACCGGATCATCGCCGTGCAGTGGGATCCGACGGCCGCGAGTGTCTTTCTCGTGCAGTTGCAGGTGGAGGCTCTGGACCGCAATCGGCTGCTCTCCGATGTCACCCGCGTCTTGTCCGACCACCACGTCAACATCCTGGCCGCGTCGGTGCAGACCACCCGCGAGCGGGTCGCCACGTCGCGGTTCACGTTCGAGATGGGCGACCCGAGCCACCTCGACCACGTCATGGCGGCGGTCCGCAAGATCGACGGTGTCTACGACGTCTATCGGATCACCGGCACTCGCGCGGCACACGGCAACCACGATTAGACGCGTGTGAGTGCACATTTCCCGCAACGTGCCGGACGGAGCGGTTGACTCGCCGCACGACTGTTCACATCTCCGCAGGGCAACAGCGGGACTCGCCGTGCCAGCGCCCTCAGCCGCCGAATTCCGCCAGCCCTGACTGGGCCTGCTCCAGCCATTGCCGGCGGGCGGCGAGGGCAGCCTCGGCTTCGGCGACCTTGGTGGCGTTGCCGGTCGCCTGGGCGGCCGCAAGATCCGCTTCGAGCCCGGCGACGGCCTTCTCGAGCTGCTGGACCAGGCTGCTGGCGCGGGCTGCGGCCTCCGGGTTGGACGAACTCCAGCGCTTGTCCTCGGCGTCCCGGACGGCCTGCTCGACCCGGCGGAGGGCCCGCTCGGTGCGATCGAGATCGGCGCGGGGCACTCGGCCGGCCTTGTCCCACTTGTCCTGGATCACCCGAAGTGCGGCTTTGGCCTTTTCGAGGTCCGTGACCGGCAAGATGGCTTCGGCTTCGGCCAGGAGTGCTTCCTTAACCGTCAGATTGGCGCGGTAGGTCTCCTCTTGGGCTTGCACGACCGCGTCTTTGGCTGCGAAGAAGGTGTCCTGTGCCGTCTTGAAACGGGCCCACAAGGCGTCGTCGTCGCTTCGGTTGGCTCGGCCGGCCCGGCGCCAATCGTCCATGAGTCGTTTGAAGGCGCCGGCGGTGACTGCCCAGTCGCGGCTCTTGGCAAGACGCTCGGCCTCGGCGACGAGTTTCTCCTTGGCCTGACGTGCCTCGCCGTGCGCGGCGTCGAGTCTGGCGAAATGGGTGCGTCGTGCCTTGTCGAAGCCGTTTCGGGCCGCACTGAAGCGATGCCACAGTGCGGTTTCGACGTCCTTGTCGATCCGTGGGCCGTTGCGTTGGGCGCTCTTCCACTCGTCCAAGAGCTCGCGCATCCGAGAGCCGCTGGCCTTCCACTGAATGCGTTGCTCTGGTTGGGCTGCGATTCGCTCGGCCTCGGTGACCAAGGACTCGCGACGTTCGGTCGCCGCAGCCTTCGCCTCGGCCCGTGCGGCTGCCTCGGATTCGCGGCGTCGTTCGATCGCGGCGTCGATGTCGTCGAGCCCGGATTGCAGAGCTGCCAGATCGCCGACCACCCGGGCTTGACCGATCTGTTCGCGTAACTTGGCCAGGGAGTCGGTGGCTTCCTTGGTCGGGATGTCGGTCTGGTCCACGCGCTGGTGCAGCAGGACCACTGCAGCGGCCAATTCCTCGTACTTCCGACCGAAGTAGGCGAGGGCCGCGGCCGCCGACGCGCCCGGGTAAGACCCGACCTCCCGTTCGCCGTCTTCGACCTTGACGTAGACGACGCCGTTGTCGTCGACACGCCCGAAAGCCGATGCAGCCCGTGGGGCGGCCGATGCCGCGAAAAGGGCGGGCGAGGGCATCGGAGCCGCTGGCGGCGTGTGCGCAGCCAGCTCGGCCGGGGACGGGATCGGTGGCCGGACCGGCTGCGGCGAGGTGCCGGAATCCTGGGCATCGGAGTCTTGCGGTGTGGCGGGGGTTTCCGGCGTGACGGGGTCCTGTGGCACTGCGGGGGTCGCTGGTGTCTCGGCTGCCTCGGCGGAGGCCTCTGCAGTCTCGGCGGAGGTCTCTGCAGTCTCGGCGGAGGTCTCTGCAGTCTCGGCGGAGGTCTCTGCAGTCTCGGCGGAGGTCTCTGCAGTCTCAGCGGAGGTCTCTGCAATCTCAGCGGAGGTCCCTGCGGTCTCAGCGGGAGTCTTGGTTGTCTCGGAGGTCTCGGTGGTGTCGGTGCTCTCAGCGGAGATCCCGGCAGTCTCGGGGGACTCTGGTGGCGTCGTGGGTTGGCTCATCTCACGCCTTCGGTTGAACGGAGACGGACAGAATGCTGATCGCCCCAAGAGGCGCGCCGTCACCAGGCGGGTAGGCCCCGGCTGCAGCGATCCGCTGCAACAGGTCCAGCCCACTGGTCACCTGCCCGAAGAGCGTGTAACCCCCACCTTCCACCGGGAGTGTCGTGTCCTGGTGGACGAAGAAGAACTGGTCGCCGTTGCTGTTCGGATCGGTCGAGCGGGCCATGGCCACGCTTCCGGCCGGATACTGCCCGTCCGCCGGGGCGTTCTCGACACCGAAGTGATAACCCGGTCCCGGCCCGGCTCCGGTGCCGGTTGGGTCTCCGCACTGCAGGACGTGGATCCCGTCGGTGGTCAACCGGTGGCAAGGCGTGTCGACCCAGTAGTCGGCGTTTGCGAGCTTGACGAACGAGGCCACCGCTGCCGGTGCTGCTGCGCCGTCGAGATCGACGACGATGTCGCCGCAGGTGGTTGTCACGGTGGCGACGAACGACTTGCCGCGCACGGCTTCGAGATCGGGGGGGCTGTCCATCCGGATCGGGGCCGTCGGCAGCGGTGGCACCGGTTGGCACCCTTCCAGAGCACTCGGTGTGGGCGTGGGCGGGGCTGTCTGGGTCGGAGTCGGTGCCGGCGTCTCGGTGCCGGTGGGATCACCGGCCTGACTCGTGGGAATGGGCTCGGGGTCGGCGGTGACCGGCCGTGGCGCAGTCAGCAGGTTCGCCACGACGACGAAACCCACCACGACTGCCAAGACAGTCACAACCGCGAGGACCGATTTGTTGTCGCGCACTGACGACCTCCTAGATGCGCCGCCCGGCGCCCGTACCTGTCACAGGGTGCCCAGTCTAGGCAACGACGCCGGGTTGTGGGTGGCCCAACCGTGACCGGGTCATTGCCTTGGCCGCTTTCCCCTAGGCTCGGGGAATGCTCGTCGTCGGATTCCCCGCAGCCGCATTCGCTACGAACTGCTTCGTCCTGGCCACTGGTCCGGGGGAGGACGCACTGGTCGTCGACCCCGGGGTGGGCGTGGAGGAACCATTGCGGGAGGTCCTCAAGGAGCATCGGCTGCGCCCGGCGGCGGTGCTGCTCACTCATGGACACCTCGACCATGTGTATGCCGTGACACCGGTCTGCGGGGCGTCCGGGATCGCGGCATACATCCACGACGACGACGCCTACCGGCTGCACGACCCGCTGGCCCAGATCGACGCCGGGATGCTCTGGATGATGGAGCAGGAGTTCGGCGGCAAAGCCACCTGGAAAGAACCCGACGACGTGCGCCGGGTGGCCGACGGCGAAGTGCTCGAGCTCGCGGGTCTGGCGCTGACCGTGGAGCATGCACCGGGACACACCGAGGGCTCGGTCGTCTTCACGGTGCCGGAGCGCCCGGATGGGGTCAACGTCGAGGTGAACTCCACCTTGGTGGCCGGCGATGTCCTCTTCGCCGGGTCGATCGGCCGCTGCGATCTGCCTGGTGGCGACGAGGCGGCGATGAACCGCTCGCTGCGTGATGTGATCCTGCCGATGCCCGACGACCGGCTGGTGCTGCCCGGGCACGGCCCGCTCACGACGATCGGCCTGGAACGCCAGCGCAACCCCTTCCTGCGTCAACTGCGATAGGGCTGCCCACTCCGGGATGAAAGGATGCCCGGGTGAGCGCGAGAGTCTTGCCGATCAGCGGTTTCCCGGAGTTCCTGCCTGCCGAGCGGATCGTCGAGCAACACTTCCTCGACGTGATCCGGCGTACCTTCGAATTGCACGGTTTCGCGTCCATCGAGACCCGGGCCGTCGAGCCGGTCGACCGGCTGGCCGGCCAGGGCGATGACGTCGACAAGGAGATCTACGGCATCACCCGCCTCGGCCGCACGCCTGGCCTGGCTGACGGCGACAAGAATGGCGACCCAGTCGCGGATCTGGGCCTGCACTTCGACCTCACGGTGCCGTTGGCGCGATACGTGCTGGAGAACGCCGGTCGGCTGAGCTTCCCCTTCAAGCGCTACCAGATCCAGAAAGTATGGCGCGGCGAACGGCCCCAGGAGGGGCGCTACCGCGAGTTCACCCAGTGCGATATCGATGTCGTCGACATCGGCGAGCTGGCGCCCCACTTCGAGGCCGAGATGCCGCTCGTGGTCGCCGACGCTTTCCGCCGGCTGCCCGTTGGTGAGTTCGTCATCCAGGTCAACAACCGCAAGATCCCCGAGGGCTTCTATCGGGGCATCGGCCTCGACGACGTCGCCGGCACGCTCCGGATCGTCGACAAGCTCGACAAGATCGGGCCCGATGCCGTGCGTGAGCTACTCCAGCAGGCCGGGGCGAGCCCGGAACAAGCCGACCAATGCCTGGCCCTGGCCCAGATCCGCTCGGGCGATCTCGGTTTCGTCGATCAGGTCCGCGCGCTCGGCGTGCACCACGAGACCCTCGACGCCGGCCTCGACGCACTGGCGGCCGTGATCGACGCAGGGGCGCGGCATGCCCCGGGCGTGCTGGTCGCCGATCTCAAGATTGCCCGGGGGCTCGACTACTACACCGGCACCGTCTACGAGACTCAACTCGTCGGCTTCGAGTCGTGGGGATCTTTCTGCTCCGGAGGCCGCTACGACACGCTCGCGTCGGATGGTCGGCAGACCTATCCCGGGGTCGGCATCTCGATCGGGTTGTCTCGGCTACTCGGGTTGCTCATCGGCACGGGCCTGGTGACGGCCAGCCGGGCCACCCCGGCGTGCGTGCTCGTCGCCGTGATCGGTGAAGACCAGCGCGAGCGCTCGGACGCGGTGGCAGCGCAGCTGCGGGCGCGCGGCATACCGTGTGATCTCGCGCCGTCGGCGGCGAAGTTCGGGAAACAGATCCGGTATGCCGATCGGCGCGGCATCCCCTATGTCTGGTTCCCGGGTGCCGGCGAGGGTGGTGGTGATGCTGTCAAGGACATCCGCTCCGGTGAGCAGGTCGAGGCCGATGCCGCGACCTGGGTCGCGCCCGCCGAGGATGTGCACCCGGTCGTGCGACGGGTGATGCCCAATTAGACTGCCGCCATCCGTAACGGAGCGGAACGGCCCCCGGGCCGTCACACACGAATCGGCCGGTCGGCCGGGGATGGGTGAGTGCGATGAAGGTCGGGATCCCCAGCGAGGTCAAGAATCACGAATACCGGGTGGCCATCACGCCGGTGGGTGTCAACGAGTTGGTGCGCCACGGCCACGAGGTCCTCATCCAGAAAGGCGCCGGAGCTGGCTCGTCGATCAGCGACGACGACTATCTTGCCCAGGGCGCGCGCATCCTCGACGCCGCTGACGACGTGTGGGGCGCGGCCGACATGGTGCTCAAGGTCAAGGAGCCGATCGCCGAGGAATACCACCGGATGCGTGAAGGGCTGACCCTGTTCACGTACTTGCACCTTGCCGCCGACCAAGCGCTGACCGAAGAGCTGATGAAGCGCAAGGTCACCGCGATCGCCTATGAGACCGTCCAATTGCCTTCCGGGATGCTGCCGTTGCTCTATCCGATGAGTGAGGTTGCTGGGTGCCTGGCCCCGCAGGTCGGGGCGCACGCGATGATGAAGGCCCAAGGTGGGAATGGCGTGCTCATGGGTGGTGTCGGTGGCGTCGCCAACGCCCGGGTCGTCGTGCTCGGCGCCGGTGTCGCCGGGCAAAACGCCGCGAACATCGCGCTCGGGATGGGCGCCGACGTGACACTGCTGGACACCGATCTGGAGAAGCTGCGGCTGAGCTTCTGGCGCTACGACAACCGGGTGCACCAGATCGCCTCCAGCGCACTGTCGGTACGGGAGCATGTGATGGCGGCGGATATGGTGATCGGCACGGTGCTCATCCCCGGTGCGAAAGCCCCCAAGCTGGTGACCGACGACATGGTGTCGCAGATGAAGCCCGGCTCGGTGCTCGTGGACGTCGCTATCGACCAGGGCGGGTGCTTCGAAGGAAGCCGGCCGACCACTCACGCCGACCCGACCTTCCCGGTGCACGACTCGGTCTACTACTGCGTCGCGAATATGCCTGGGGCGGTGCCGAACACGTCGACCTGGGCGCTCACCAACGCGACCCTCGCGTATGCCGTGCGCTTGGCCGACTCGGGCTGGCAGGGTGCATTGCAAGCCGACTCCGCACTGGCCCTGGGACTCAACACGCATGCCGGTGCGGTCACGTGCCCCGGGGTGGCCGAGGCATTCGGATTGGACTGCACTCCGATCAGCGAGGCCATCGCCTGACCGGGGCGACTCCGGCGTGACGCTCGCCCGGATCGACCGCGGGTGGGCCCGGCCTCTGCCACCGACCCTGAGCGGCAGCGACACTAGGGCACGTGAGGACATCGGCGGCGTATATTGTGGTGTATGAACCGGACGAACATCTATCTCGATGATCGGCAGGTCGAGTTGCTCGACGTGCTCGCGCGGCAAGAAGGTGTCTCGCGTGCCCGTGTCATCCGGCGTCTGCTCGACCAGGCGTTGGCCGGCAGCAGCGCGGATCTTGCCGCCGACCTGGCAGCGATCGACGGTTCGTTCGGGGCGCTGGCGGCCGACGAGATCGACGACGTCGAGCGAATGGCCACGGACCGCGCCGCGCACCTCGATGAGATGTGGGGTGCGGTGTGATCCTCGTCGACACTGACGTGCTGATTGCGCATCTGCGGGGTCGTGAAGCCTCCCGCGGGTGGATGCACCGGGCGCGTCGTGAGCACGGTGTCCTTGCAGTGAGTGTCGTCACCATCGCTGAGATCACGGGTGGGATGCGTTCGAACGAACGCTCGTCGGTGTGGTCGCTGCTGGCCACACTGCGTCCCGAACCAGTGACCGAGCTCGTTGCCCGACGCGCCGGCGAATTCATGCGGCAGTACCGCCGCACTCATTCCGGAATCAGTGTCCCCGACTACCTGATCGCCGCCACGACTCAACAGATCGGGGCGCATCTGGCCACACTCAAACTCCGGCACTACCCGATGTTCCCCGAGCTGACTCGGCCTTTCGAGATGCGCGGGTGACGGCCTGGCGCCGTCGACGGCAACGACACCGACTGAAACGACACCGACTGCAACGACACTGTGTCGTCCAGTGGGTGGGGCGTGCTGGGCTGCTCGGTTGAGTTTTCCGTGTTAAGCCACGGGGGCACATCGTGTGCGTTATCATTGATTTGTGGCGCGGTCGCGACGATGCGTCGTTGACGTGCACGTGACAGCATTGCGAATTCGCTGCATGCAGTCGGTAAGAACTCGTGACAACTAAATATCGGTTCGCACTCATGGCCAGGAGGGTAATCATGAGAATCGCGTCTATTGCTCTAGCAGCAGTTCTGACTTTGATGATGTCGTTGGGTGGCTGCACGCGCGGGGTTGACGAAGAGGCGGCCGGCCCTACCTCCTCAGGCGCTAATTCTCAAGAGTCAACGCCAGCTCCCGAACCACAGCAGACCCAGAATGAACAACCGGAGCCCTCAGGCCCGTCGGATGGCGCCGATGAAAGCCAGGGCCCGGAGGCTACGAGCAAGCCACCGATGTCGACAGATTCCCAGTTCACCCAGACGCTTAAGCCGACTTTGCAGTTCAGTAAGACTCCTACCTTGAGTAAACCAGCGAGTGCGGCGACAATAACATTTGAGAAGCGCGAAGTCTGGAACTGCCACGGCGGCGCCCGTACTGTCGAATACAAGGTTACCCGCTATTACCGTGGCCATTGTACTGGCCTGAAGGTGTTGGGCAACTACGCGGACCTCATCTTCGAAACAGTGGGTGACCTTGAGGTTGACGGAAAGTTCAACAAGGTCGTGGGCGACAAGGCAGATACGCTGGAGGTCCATGGTTCCGGGAACGAGATCGTCCTCCGCGAGCCAATCGATTCGGTGGTAATGTATGGTGACGACAACAGTTTCACGAGCACGCAAGTCCCACTGAAGATCACAGATTATGGCGATGGAAACACATTCAACGCGAAGAATGACATTTGATTGGTAGTGTATTGTTAAGTGCGGTGCTGACACGTGCGGCATTGGCCCCACCCGCGTGCCGCAGGTGGGGCCAAGCACTGCACCTGCAGGTTTGTCGATCCTGCGGCACGCCGCTCCTGAGTTCCGGGCTTCACCGGCTGACGTAGCGTGAAAGCAGACAGACACGTCATTCGCGAAGGACACGATCATGTGGGTGCTGCGCTCAACCCTTGTGGTCGATGCGACGCCCCGGCTGCCGGTGACGATGCGTGGCGAGAGTCAATCCGCCGCTCGGGTGAGGGTCTGACCATGGCGACGACGCGCCAGGTGGTCCCAACGGAGCCGTCGGCACTCGCGCGCCGGGTCTCCAGGCCGGAGACCGGCGACGCAATCGCGGCCGATCCGGCCGCAAGCCGTGAACTGCGCCGGGCGGTTCACGGGTGGTTGGACCACCTTGATGTCGAGCGTGGCGCGTCACGGCATACGCTCGCGGCATACCGGCGTGACCTCGACCGATACCTCGGCTATCTCGCCGGCCATGGGATCACCACACCGGAGCAGGTTTCCGAGGCCCACGTCGCCGGTTTCTTGGCTGCGCTCCGCGACGGCGGCCCGGGCTGTCCCCCGCTGGCGGCCTCGTCGGCAGCCCGCACCCTGGTGGCGGTGCGCGGACTACACCGATTCCTCGCCATCGAAGGACAGACCCCGACCGACCCGGCTGAGGGGGTGCGACCACCGAAGGTCGGGATGCGGCTGCCGAAAGCGATCACCGTGGCCGAGGTCGAGCGGTTGCTCGAGGCGGCGTCGGTGGGGGATACGCCGCAATCGCTGCGGGACCGGGCGCTCGTCGAAGTGCTCTACGGCACAGGCGCCCGGATCTCCGAGGCGATCGGGCTCGACGTCGACGACCTGGACACCGATGTGGGGCAGGTGCGTCTCTTCGGCAAAGGCGGCAAGGAACGGATCGTCCCGGTCGGGCGCTACGCGCAGGATGCGGTGACGGCATACCTCGTCCGGGCACGGCCGGTCTTCGCCGCCAAGGGCCGTGGCACACCGGCGCTCTTCCTCGGCGTCCGGGGTGGGCGACTGTCCCGGCAAGCGGCCTGGGACACGCTGCGGTCCGCCGCCACCCGGGCCGGCCTGGCCGGACACGTGTCGCCACACACACTGCGGCACTCGTTCGCGACCCACCTGCTGGACGGTGGCGCCGACGTGCGGGTCGTCCAAGAGCTGCTCGGGCACGCTTCGGTGACCACGACCCAGGTCTACACGCTTGTCACCGTGGCGACACTCCGGGAGGTGTATGCCGGGGCCCATCCACGCGCACGCTGACGAGCGACAGGGCGCCATCTTGCCCTGGCCAAAGCGATTGGCTTGGCCGCCGGGCGGTAGATGGGGGAGTGTGCTTCTACCCAACGACCAGCAGGCTCGGGTGCGGTCCTGAACCACTCAACGCTCTTTCTTCGAAATGGCGTCAGGTGCCTCATATACGGCTTGACATGTAAGCGACGAGTTGCCCTTGGGATATGAACCGTTGTGGATCTCCCTGGGGGTGTGTTGGTTACGCGACCTCCGGGGTGGGGGTCACGGTTGTAGCTTGCCGGTGATGGTGTTCGAACTCAACGGGCGGGACGTTCCCGGTCAAGGAGTGGAGTCGCTGGTGGTTGTACCAGTGGACCCAGCGAGCGACGTGCCATTCCACGGATCGGCGGTCGGTCCAGGTCGGTCCGCCGTCATGGATGGCTTCGGTTGTGAACAGGCCGATCGTGCCGGTGGAACCGTTGATGCCGTGTTTGAGCAGTGAGCGGTGAACGTCACGGACGTGTATTGGGCGGGTTCAACCGGTGGATGTGACACCAGTTTGATTCAGTGATCGTAGTTGCTCGTCGAAGACCTCGGTCGGGGTTTTTGCAGCCGAGGA
>PDWI01000315.1_pt1 | contig 77880 bp, 71 predicted proteins | sample 1430891 | NCBI WGS metagenome assembly PDWI01 (sample SAMN01162508, study PRJNA174530) | Oral metagenome, whole genome shotgun sequencing project. | biome: Marine environment; feature: Marine mammal; material: Swab sample of the gingival sulcus; isolation source: swab sample of gingival sulcus... | reverse complement strand
AGAGACTTGATGGCGTTATTAAGGGGTGACCCACCAAAGGTACATAGTACCAATATTAGCCAGTTGGAGCTAATATGAAAGTTAACGGGACACTAGTGAAAACACATAACCCACCCCCCTACTTTCAGCCATTCTTTTAAGCAACTGGTTTATATTTAGCCTAATCTTTATTTGGTAATGATTTCAGGCCCCATAAATAATGTGGGAAGCCACGTAGAAACGGCAGGCACATACGTTACGATTATCAAGAAGATAAACATAATAAACAGCCACGGTGCCGCTGCTTTCACCACGTTAATCATCGACATACCTGCCACTCCGGCAGTAACGAATAGATTGAGCCCCACAGGAGGTGTAATCATTCCTATTTCCATATTCACCACCATAATAATACCAAGGTGAATCGGGTCTATACCCAATTCAATCGCGATGGGAAAAACCAACGGTGCAACAATAATCAGTAAGCCAGATGGCTCCATAAACTGCCCACCAATAAGTAGCAAAATATTCACAATAATCAAAAACATGATTGGACCAAAACCAGCAGATAACATTGCTTCGGTAATCATTTGAGGTACACGTTCTTCGGTTAATACATGCTTCAAAATCAGCGCATTTGCGATGATAAATAACAGCATAATCGTGAGCTTACCAGCCTCTAACAAACTAGCCTTGGTGTCTTTGTGCCAAAAAATGGAAAGGCCACGCCACAAAACCATGACCCCACCTTTACCTTTTTCTTTAAATGGCCCCATGTCTTTATAAACAAAGTTGGCAATCAAAAAGGCATAAATTGCAGCAACTGCAGCGGCTTCTGTTGGAGTAAAAATACCGCCATAGATACCACCCAGAATAATGACAATGAGCATTAATCCCCAAATAGCATCTTTAGCCGCAGCAAATACCTCACCCCAACCTGCCCATGGTTGTGAAGGAAGGTTTTTCCAGCGCGCAACAATGTAGATACCCAGCATTAACATTCCACCTGCCATTAGACCCGGAATAACACCTGCAAGAAACATTCTACCCACAGAAACATCCGTCGCCGCCGCATACACAACCATCACAATAGAGGGAGGAATCAATATACCCAAAGTACCTGCATTACAGATAACACCTGCGGCAAATTCTTTGGTGTAACCCACCTGTACCATACCCGCAATAACAATAGAGCCAATGGCAACTACCGTCGCAGGCGATGAGCCTGAAAGTGCAGCAAACATCATGCAGGCAAAAACCGATGCCATGGCTAAACCACCACGAAAAGAACCAACTAATGCGATTGCAAAGCGAATGATTCGATGTGCAACGCCTCCGGTAGACATAAACACCGAAGCAAGAATAAAGAATGGGATAGCGAGCAGTGTAAAGTGCCCTTCAAAAGCAGAAAATAATGTCTGCGCTACCGAAGCCAAAGAAGCATCGGAGTGCATTAATAAAAAGATAATACTCGAAAGACCTAACGATATAGCGATTGGCACACCGATTAACATAAAACCGATAACCATCAGGAGTAGTAATACAAGTGCCATTAGTCTTTTCCTCCCGCAATTTCTTGTAGTTCATCTTCTACTTCGTGAGCGGTAATTAACTTATCAATATTGCCCACCAAAATCCTATAACCAACCTGGAGAAAACGAAAAGTAATTAGAGCCATCCCAAGTGGTAGAGCGAAATAAGGAATGAAGCGAGGAATCTTCTCGTACTTCTCTCCCTCATTAAACCAGTCACCTAAAAACATAAATATTTCTGGCATCGGAATATCTTCCGTTTCTAACCAAACACGCTCGGTAATAAATGGATACCAATAATTCCACGAACCAACTAATAACAATAGAGAAAAAGCCATGCAAGCAGCCCAAGCTAACAAAGCTAATACCTTGCGTGTACCTGGTGACACTGCATTAATGACAACATCTACACCAATATGGATATGCTTTTTCACCCCATAGGAAGCCCCCATTAGAACCAACCATGCAAATAAAAAAACGGTACTTTCAAGTGCCCAGAGAATATTTTCGTTAAAAGCATATCGAGCAACAACATTTGCAAAAGTAATCAGTGTCATCAAGCCTAGGCATAATGCAATACTGGTTTCTTCGATGTTATCTACTATTTGTCCAATCTTCGATGTTGGCGCAGAAGAAGTCATAATAAGACCTTTTTTAGAAGTTCATTAAAAGAGTAAAACTACCCAAAAACAACGGCCAGATAAACTGACCGTTGAGTAACTACTATTACTATGAGACTTTTGTACGAGAAGAATGATGAGAGAAAAACCGAGCAATCCGCACCCTGTTTATCCACCATACCTCTTTGTGCAAAAGTCTTATATTAGTCAATATTACTGATTCGCTTTTAAAGCAGCCTTCATAAGGTCTTCACCAATATCGCCTTCAAACTTTTTCCATACAGGCTTCATTGCATCAACCCAAGCTTGGCGCTGTTCAGCAGTTAAAGTACGCACCTTACCACCTGCTTTGATAATGTTTTCTTTATTTTCATTATTTACTTTTGTTGATTCAGCATTACGTGTAGCGGACACTTCTTTAATGATAGTAGCAAGTTGTGTACGTACTTTTTCTGGAAGTCCATCCCACCACTTACTGGAGGTTACAACTAAATAATCCAAAACCCCGTGGTTAGTTTCAGTCGTACCATCCTGAACTTCAAAAAACTTCTTACCATAGATATTTGACCAAGTATTTGATTGACCATCAATGACTTTAGTTTGCAGTCCACCGTAAACTTCTTTAAATGACATTTTCTGAGGAGATGCACCTAACTGCTCAATTTGCGCAACAAGAACATCAGAAGCCTGTACACGAAATTTAAGACCTTTAGCATCTTCGGGCTTGATTAGCGGCTTATTCGCTGAGAATTGCTTCATACCATTGTGCCAAAAAGCCAATCCTTTTAGACCACGACGAACCATTGAATTTTTTAGTTTCTCACCATCTTCAGAGTTTTGAAAACGATCAACAGCATCAATATCGTTAAATACAAACGGTAAATCGAAAATACGGAATTTTTTAGTAAATTTCTCAAACTTTGACAATGAAGGAGCAGCCATTTGCACATCGCCATTTAGCATCGCTTCCAGCACTTTCTTATCGTCATACAGTGTTGAGTTTGGAAAAACTTCCATACACGCTACGCCATTCATTTCTTCATTAACACGCTTTTCAAGAAGACTGGCTGCAATACCTTTAGGGTGTTTATCAGTATTCGTTACATGACTGAACTTGATCACTATCTCGCCTGGATCACATTTTGCCAGTGCTGCAGTGCTTGAAAATACCATTGCCGATGTAATGGCTAAACCTAATAATGCTTTTTGCATGTTTTTCTCCATGATTAAATAAAATTATTTGAGGCTGACCAAAAGGCCACGCTACATTCTCTTTAACTCATTCTATGAGTTACTGTTGGTAAATTTCTAGTAGCATTTTTGGTAATTATGCTCATTTGTAAAAAGTATACTATAGTTTATTCGCGATTTTTTAAAAAATCTCATTGCTCAGATTCATAATTAAAGGCACTTGATTTTAGTCACCTAAACATAAGATATGCCCAGCCTTTAGGCTCATAACTGGCTGTAACATAACATTTACTCTCACATTTCAGTCAACCAAATATACCCAAACATCCCCTTATTTTTCTATAAAATGAGTGAAGACTTATTCATTTCAGTGATTCGTATACGATTTATACAGATAACATGTTGAAAATATTCCTTGTGTAGCTCCTATATGTTAAATTTCTCCTCCATAAATAAACGCTTCTGTTAATCAACAGATTCTTAATAACATTTACACGGTAATAACATGTCTCTGACACCTGAAGAAGTCAAAAAAATAGCCTTTCTGGCACGGCTCGCCATTAAAGAAGAAAATATCACTCAATATTCTAAAGATCTTTCTGGGATTCTGGATCTTGTCGATCAGATGGATGCTGCAAATACTGAGAATATCGAACCAATGGCTCACCCTCAGGATGCGATGCAGCGCTTACGCAAGGATGAAGTAACTGAAATCAATCAGCGTGAAAAGCTCATGCAAAATGCCCCCGCAACTGAAAACGGTTTGTTTTTAGTACCCAAAGTACTGGATTGAAGGACAAATAATGATTAATAAATCTCTGGCTGAACTCAGCCTTGGCCTACAAAGTGGGAAATTCTCAAGTGTTGAATTAACCCAATTCTATCTTGATCGTATTGCAAGCTATGATAGTGAACTAAATTCATTTATCACGGTGACAGAAGAACAAGCACTTGCTACGGCTAAAATTGCTGATGAAAAGATTGCTAATGGCTCTGCAAGTGGATTAACAGGGATACCTTTAGCACATAAAGATATCTTTTGTACTGATGGAGTAAAAACCTCGGCAGGTTCTAAAATGCTTGATAATTTTATTGCTCCTTACAATGCCACTGTCGTTGAAAAGCTTAAATCAATCAGTATGCCAATGTTAGGTAAAACTAATATGGATGAATTTGCAATGGGCTCTTCCAATGAAAATTCATACTATGGCGCAGTAAGAAACCCATGGGACTTAGATCGTGTCCCTGGTGGTTCATCAGGTGGCAGTGCCGCTGCGGTTGCAGCAAAGCTTGCCCCCATTGCCACAGGTACTGATACAGGTGGTTCAATCCGTCAACCTGCATCATTAACAGGTATTACAGGCATTAAGCCAACGTATGGTCGTGTTTCCCGTTATGGTATGATTGCGTATGCATCAAGCCTTGATCAAGGCGGTGTGTTTGCCTCGTCAGCGGCTGATAGCGCCTTGCTTTTAGAGGCAATATCAGGCTTTGACGAGAAGGACTCAACCTCCGTTGATATACCTGTACCAGATTACTCGACAACCTTAAATGACTCATTACAAGGGCTAAGAATTGGTCTACCAAAGGAGTATTTTGAAGAAGGCTTAAACAGTGAAGTGGCTAAAGTCATTGAAACAGCTATCGAAGAATATAAAAAGCTGGGTGCTGACATTATTGAAGTGAGTTTACCAAACACACATCTGGCAATTCCTGCTTATTATGTCATTGCCCCTGCTGAAGCATCCTCAAACCTGTCTCGTTTTGATGGTGTACGTTACGGCTACCGTTGCGAAGATCCTGTAGATTTAACAGATATGTACATGCGTTCGCGTGGTGATGCTTTTGGTCGTGAAGTTAAACGTAGAATCATGACTGGTACCTACACACTTTCAGCAGGTTATTATGATGCTTACTACTTAAAAGCACAGAAAATTCGTCGTCTAATCAGTGAAGACTTCAACAATGTCTTTGAAAAAGTTGACGTGATTATGGGCCCCGTGACACCAGAAACCGCATTCAAAATTGGGGAAAAATCTGGCGATCCAATTAGTATGTATTTATCTGATATTTACACGATTGCGCTTAATCTGGCTGGCTTACCAGGCATATCAGTACCCGCAGGATTTGCGAATAACATGCCTGTTGGCTTACAAATTATCGGTAATGCGTTTACTGAGAGCAAGATGCTAAATATTGCGCACCAATATCAACAAGCAACAGACTGGCACAAGAAAATGCCTGCTCGATATAACGCTGAAAATTCGACGGAGAGTAAATAACATGGAATGGGAAACAGTAATCGGCCTAGAAATACATGCCCAACTTTCAACAAAATCCAAGTTATTCTCTGGCTCATCCATAGCGTACGGACAAGAGCCAAATACACAGGCAAATGTCGTAGATCTAGCGATGCCAGGCGTTTTACCTGTATTAAATGCAGAAGCCGTACGTATGGCTGCTATGTTTGGACTAGCGATTGGCGCACCTATTGGCAAGGGCAATGTCTTTGCTCGTAAAAATTATTTCTACCCTGACTTACCTCAAGGGTATCAGATCAGCCAATTCGACAAACCAATTGTTGAACTCGGTCATATAGATATTACTTTGGAAAATGGTGAAACCAAACGCATTGGCGTTACCCGCGCACACTTAGAACAAGATGCTGGAAAATCATTACACGAAGATTTTGCTGGCATGACAGGTATCGACTTAAATCGTTCGGGCACACCTCTTTTAGAAATTGTATCAGAACCAGACATGCGTTCTGCCAAAGAAGCCGTTGCTTACATGAAGAAAATCCATGAGCTAGTGCAATACTTGGGCATTAATGATGGTAACTTACAGGAAGGCTCTTTCCGTTGTGATGCTAATGTCTCAGTACGCCCGAAAGGTCAGGAAGAATTTGGCACACGTGCAGAGCTTAAAAATATCAACTCTTTCAAGTTTGTTGAACGTGCAATCAATATTGAGGTTGAACGCCAGATAGATTTAATCGAAGATGGGGGCGAAGTTGTTCAGGAAACACGTCTTTACGATCCTGATAAAAATGAAACACGCTCAATGCGTTCAAAAGAAGAAGCAAACGATTATAGGTACTTCCCTGACCCTGACTTGCTTCCCGTAGATATCACGGATGAATTTCTAGAAGCCGTTAGAAAAACATTACCAGAATTACCTGATGTTAAATTAAAGCGCTTTATTGAAGAATATGAGCTCAGTGAATACGATGCTCGGGTATTAACCACCAATATTGCTACTGCAGACTACTTTGAATCTGTGGCAAAAAACACTAATGCTAAATTAGCAGCCAACTGGATTAATGGCGAGTTATCTAGCCATTTAAACAAAGAAGAGCTTAGTATTGATAATTCACCAGTAAATGCAGACATGCTAACAGGACTAATCAAGCGTATCGAAGATAAAACAATCTCAGGGAAAATTGCTAAACAAGTTTTTGAAGCCATGTGGAATAACGAAGGTGGCACAGAAGAAACTGCTGCTGATAAAATCATCGAAGCAAAAGGCCTTAAACAAATTACCGACTCAGCCGCTATTGAGTCTATTATCGATGAAATTATCACCAATAATCCTGCTCAAGTTGAGCAGTTCCAAAGTGGCAAAGATAAAGTATTTGGTTTTTTTGTTGGTCAGGTAATGAAAGTATCTCAAGGTAAGGCAAACCCTGCACAAGTTAATCAATTACTGAGAGATAAATTGAGTAAATAACAGTTTTAGTAATTTTCTTAATTGAGGTTATAAAAATAATGACTTCAAAGAATTGAACAAACGAGCATATTGCTACTACTATTCGCCATGCAGGTAGCAAGTGCTTTGTTTGTTCAAAACAATTATCACCTTTAAAACCCCAAGGTGTTTCTATCTAGCTTAATCACTCATCATCGAATCAGGCATGCCTTTTATCGTTGAGCCAGTTTAATTGTGTCTGCTTTAACTATATTCAGACAATAGTAAATTTAAAAAAGGTTGTAACATGGACGTTGCGGATTATTTCAAAGGTATAAAGAAAATAATATCAAATGGTGGCCCTACCCCATCAGATTATGAATTTGTAAAAAGTATCCCTGATATGGAAGGTACTACTCTTGAGCAAGAAGCCAATATCTACAAAACGCTTTCCCCTATCTTAGATATAAAATCTTTACTGGGCTACACCTTCCATAAACCCAAAGGATATGCAGGAGACTTTGAGCTAATTGATAGAATTTACAGAAGGTGGATTTCAAATGATGATAGATTTAAAAAATGGGATATTTTATACCATGAACTCGAATCCTCAAAAGCGGTAAGAAACAGAAAAGAATACTTTATTAATGAAATATCTCGGTTGAACGATACTAAGAAAGGTTCCAGAGTATTAAACCTTGGTAGCGGACCTTGCACAGATTTATATCAATACCTTGATCAAACACCTAATAACACATTAAAAATTGATTGCCTCGACATGGATATCAACGCCATAGAATATGGAGAAGCTGTCTGTGACAATTACTACAAAGATATTACTTTTATCAACAAAAATGCCTTCAGATTCAAACCAACAATAAAATATGACCTTATCTGGTCTGCGGGTTTATTTGACTACTTTTCTGATAAATTATTCGTGAGACTTTTAAATCGCATGTACTCTATTTTGAACAACGATGGTGAATTGATTATTGGAAATTTCTCTCCAGCCAATCCTAGCAGAGGAATGATGGAGGTATTTGCACAATGGTATTTGCATCACAGGAATGAGTCAGAATTAAAAAATCTTGCGATAAAAGCTGGAGTAAAAGAAGATAAAATTGATGTGAGATCAGAAAGTTTAGGAGTTAACTTATTTTTACATCTTAAAAAATAAAACAGTATTTCCTGTTTTTACTATACCACTTATCTTTTATTTAAAACATGGAAGGTAAAAATATATTATCCTTTGGGGCTGTATCTCAATAAATAATAAAAATAAGTGAACATACATGGGATTTTTTAACCTAAAGAAACCTGATATTACTGAACAATTATACAATGATCATATTGCAGATGAAGTGATCCTCGTGACTCGCTTAGTAACGCTGTTGGGCATGATAATGTTCCTGGGCTTCTATGCGGTAGATTTTTGGGCATACACCTCCGTCCCCCATGAAAAGCTAATATTTGTTAGATTACTTGTATCGGGGATATTAGGGTCAGTATTCCTCTCAACTTATTCACCCACTATTTTCGAGAAATATAGACCATATATTCTACCAATACCATACTTGGTTGCATCGCTTGGTATTAGTTATATGATAATGCTCGCAGGGGTCGGGGATTATGCATCGGAAATATATTTTGTAGGCTTGATACTCATCATAATGATGCTTTTTGCCTGGTCATTCCTGCACCTATCTATTTCTCTCTCTATTAGTATTTTCATATTATCTTTGTATTCCTATATAGAGTTCACCGGCAATGCTGTTCTGGAAGAAGAAACATTCAAGCCACACCTCCTTATTAATTTATCCTTTCTTATAAGTGCAGCTATTATCGGTTTTTTCTCTCAATTAATTAGAGATAGACATTTAAGACAAAATTTTCTTTTACACCAGTCTCTTGCAAAAGCCTATGAAGCTAAGGCAATAGAAGCTAAGGATAATGAATATCTCGCAAGGCATGATTCGTTAACAGGTTTACCCAATCGCCGTTACATGATGGAGTTACTTGAAAAATCCATGATTGAAGCCAAAAGCAAAAATAAAGTTCTTATCATCATGTTCCTTGATCTGAATGGCTTTAAACAAATTAATGACATTTATGGACATGCCATTGGGGACAGTGTTTTAAAAGTTATTGCGAAACGATTAGAGATGACTATTCGCAAAGAAGACCATGTTTCTCGTTTGGGTGGTGATGAATACCTAGTAAGCTTAATGATGCATAAAGATCGTCTTGGAGAAGTAGAAGAGATTACTCAAAAGTTTTCTGAAACTATCGCCCAACCAATGAGTGTAGAAGGAATTCGCGTTAAGGTAGGCTCAAGTATCGGTCTATCGGCTTATCCAATTCATGGTGATAAAGTCAGTGTACTTCTCGATATAGCAGATAAGAGAATGTACGATGCAAAAAAGTATAGAAACAACCCTTTAAGCTCACAAACAATCATTGAGGACCCAGAAAACAAGATAGCAATATTCCATAACAAAAACATATAGGACCTATGCACGAAGGCTATAGCAAGAGAAAATTGGGAAATTCAAGTCATTTTTTACCCACCATATACTTTGTACAAAGGTCTCATATAAGCCATCTTCCGTAGTTGGCCTACTTTTACCCTGAACTAAACATATTCTGTTAACTCCTATTAAATTCTTTTTATCCTTATTGTTCTCCAATTCTCATCTGCGTTAGAATCACCCTTTGCAAAAAAAAGGATAGTCTCATGTCAGATTCACTTCATCGTTTTCATTTAGAAAACTTACACGTTCGTGGCGAATGGGTTTCACTGGATTCTTCCTGGAGAGAAATTTTAAGTAATGCAGAATATCCTGAGCCTGTTAAACAAGTTTTAGGTGAAGCACTCGTTGCTATTAGCCTATTAGCAGAGTCATTAAAATTTGATGGTTCACTCATATTGCAAATTCGAGGTACATTACCTGTTTCTACACTTGTGGTTCAAGCAACCTCTAATGGAGCAATTCGTGGCATGGCAAACTGGCATGGAGAAATTCCTGAGGATATTAAGTTTCAAGATTTATTTATTGCAGAAAATCAAAGCTTAGCGACAATGGTCATTAGCGTTGAACCTAATGCTGCACAGGGTGAGCGTTATCAAAGCCTAGTAGCGTTAGAAGGTGAATCTCTTGCTGAATCATTTACCCAGTATTTCGCACAATCTGAACAACTAAAAACACGCCTATGGCTGGCTGTCGATGATACTCGTGCTACTGGTTTAATGTTGCAGTGCTTGCCCTCAGAATCTTCCGAGATTCAAAACGAAGGATGGAACCATGCAACCATTTTAGCAGACACTATTACCAAAGAAGAATTACTTAATTTAAACTCACAAACCCTATTGCACAGACTTTATCATGAAGAAGAATTACGAATTTATGAAGATAAAGACATTCATTTTGAATGCAACTGCTCAAATGAGAAAATTGAAAACACAATTCGCTCAATAGGCGAAGAAGAGGCAAACGCCATCATTGCTGAACAAGGACAGATAACAATTGATTGCGATTTCTGCAACACTCAATACAAACTTGACAGTATTGATGTTAAACGCTTGTTTGTAGAGGCAGATGTTACCGATATTTCTGGAACAGGAAGTGTCCACTGAGTCTAGTCCAGCCATCTACCCTGCGTAAAATCATTCATATTGATATGGACTGCTTTTACGCAGCTATTGAGGTTCGTGAAAATCCTCAATTCCAAGGAAAGCCCGTAGCCGTTGGAGGAAGCCCTCAAAGTAGGGGGGTGGTTGCGGCATGCAATTACGAAGCACGTAAATTTGGTATACATTCAGCAATGCCTATGTCCAGAGCATTTCAACAATGTCCAAATTTAATTACAACTCCTGTACACATGGATTTGTATAAAAAAGTTTCAACTGAGATACATCAAATATTCCAAGATTATACAGATCAAATAGAACCACTATCACTAGACGAAGCTTATCTCGATGTGAGCCACTCAACACATTGTGGAGGTAGCGCCACCTTAATCGCACAACAAATACGTGAACGTATTTTTAATACACAAGGCTTAACCGCATCTGCTGGCATAGCACCCAATAAATTTCTGGCAAAAGTAGCCAGTGACTGGAATAAACCAAATGGGCAAAAAGTAATAACACCAGAGTATATTCAAGAATTTGTAAAAGACTTACCAGTAAACGCTATTTCAGGTGTCGGAAAAGTCACTGCCAAACGAATGTCTGAATTAAACATTAAAACCTGTGAAGATCTAAAACTCGTGGGCTTAGACAATCTTAATAAGCATTTTGGGAGTTTCGGAGAACAACTCTATAAATACAGCCAAGGCATTGATAATCGCCCCGTACAAACACATTGGATTAGAAAATCACTCAGTGTCGAAGATACCTTTGCGAAAGATCTACCTACTCTGGAAAGCTGTCTATTGGAGCTTACTAAAATTTATGATGAGTTACTGATTAGACTCGAAAGAGCACGAGAGAAGCAACGGCTCATCCCCAAAGCACTTTTTGTAAAATTACGCTTCAACGACTTTAAAACAACAACAATTCAAGTGATAGCTAATAAACCAGATAAAACATCTTATATACGATTATGCACAGACGCTTGGCAACGAGAACAGCGCCCTGTTCGTTTAATAGGTCTAGGCTTACAATTTAACCCTCCTGACATGCCAGAGCAATTAAGCTTATTCTAAGTTATCAACCTACGCTTTTAATTCTTCTACACATACACTACTTACGAATTTGTGTAACGATTTCTCGACAAAAGCGTTTTACCGCTTCACTTTGAGCATTAACATAAGCAGAATAACCCGACCCCTTCAAAGGAACGGTTATTAATGATCTTTTCACCAAAAGTTCTTTATTATTTTTGAGTAAGCGCCAACGGGCATTGAGAGTAACACTTTTATTTGTCAGACTCTCAATATCACCATCAAAACTCTCTATATTAATACGTACCTGATAATCTGGATTAAAGGTAGATTTCCACGGATATTGCTCAATATTTTCAGTACCAAGCAATACCGATAGATTATCGCTAATAGCTTTATTCAGCTCTTCTTTATACGAGCCACCCCATTGATGACTCTCTGACATAATAATTTCAGATTTATTTTGTCGACTGACTATTTGTGGACGATTGAGTAACCGAGGAATTTCAACAGGGCCTATACCAATGCTGACTTTATTAGCACTTGATGTAGGGTTAGGTGCCATAGCAGAGAGAGAATAAAAGTGTGTTCCACCCATATTTTTTACTGCTGAATTACTGCACCCTGTAAAAAAACTAAAAATAAAGACAAAAACAGGTAAAGCTAATATTTTAATCATATGATCTACTTTTATGAATGGATTATTGACTAATCACTTATGGTTTATTTACCAAAAATAAGTGAATCAGGTTTTCTCTGGAGTGTATCTGCCAATACTGAAAATGATTTAGATGCCTCTGTTAACTCATTTATTAAAACTTGTAAACGGTGCTGTAATGCAGAATCTTCACTTAAGGTTGCTTTTAAACCGGCATCTAAGGTACTACTGGTTCTGTGGATACTTTGCATCGTTTTAGCTGTACTCTGTTCAAGCTTATTACTTACATTACTAAATGTTTTTAAGGTATGCCCCGCATCTTTTTGTAATTTATCAGTTGCTGATGAAATGGTAACAACAGCCTTTTGTGCATCGAGCATTAATTTATTGATATGTTTAGTTGTCTTTTTGGCACTAGCTAGGGTATTGATAAGTTCTTTTGAGAACCCTTCCTTATCTAATTGACTAGTGATCCGATCTAAATTCTCCGTAGTATTGGCAAGACCACTTAATGTCTTTTTGACATCATTAGAATTGAGCAGAGATTTTACGCTAGCAAGTGTTTCTGTTAACTCATTTGATATCTCGGTAGCATCAAAGTTCATTAGTGTCGACTGTGCCGCTGTCGTTGGAAATACCGATGCTTTCTCTATACTGGTTGATTGTAGAACAAACTTATTAATACCTTTTTCCTCACCCAACAACCTTGCAGGGGGGATACTAAGTGAAATATATCGTGCTCCAGTCAATAAACTATCAGTAGCTAACTGTGCTTGAAGCCCTTTACCAACAAGACTCTTTAACGTTGTTTCAGCTTCCTTCTTATCTGCTTTGCTTGAAAACTTGTCAATTCGTAATGAGACTTTAACTGCTGTTTTAATGGTATTTTTAGCTTTATCATGCTGTAGTAGTATTTTTTCAACTTTACCTACTCTAACACCACTATATTCAATACTTGAATCTTCTGTTAGCCCATGTAATGAATCATCAAAATACAGGGTATAAAATAGTTTGTTATAAAGCTCAGTATTTTCCTGAGCAACCTTATAAGAATCATAAAGAGTAAAAATAGTCTCTCCACCAATCTCTTTGCTAACTCCCTCTTTAGGTGTTTCAAATGCTATACCACCAATAAGTAGGGAAACCATAGATTCCATCCTTGCAGATATACCAGTAGGGGAAACATTCACCTCTATACCGCTAGCATTCCAAAAGCGAGTATTGCTCTTAATTAACTTATCATAAGGCTCATGTACATAGATAAATACATCAATATCCTCTGTATCTAAGTTGAGCTTATAACTGGTAATTTCCCCAACATTGATTTTGTTATGATAAACGGGGGAACCAATATCGAGAGAACCCAAACTTTTCGTACGTATTGCGATACGGGTACCACTAAAATCATTAGTAATAAAAGGAACAGTTGATAATCCTAAATAATTATCGAGTGGTTTACTTTTAATACCAGGGTCGAGACCGATATAAACACCTGAGAGCAAAGTATCAAGGCCACTTACTCCTTGCAGAGTAATGCGTGGTTTCTTAACCCAGAACTTTGTCTTTTCACCCAGATTTTGAGCCATTTCAGGGTAAATTTCCGCAGTCACCCTGACCTTGTTCAAATCCTCTGTTAAACGTAATTTTCTCACTTTCCCAACAACAATATCTTTGTAGCGTATAGGTGTTCTCCCTTCCTCTATACCGGATGCTTCATCAAATATAATATTAATGATCGTGCCACGTTCGTTGTAATACTTAAAAAGTAACCAGCCACCAATTAGGGCTGCTGTTATTGGAATAATCCATATTAAAGAAAAACGTGCTTTGGGATTCACCTCGGCAAAAGGAAGCTCGTCTGAATTGACTACATGAGTAGGATTAGAGTTAGTTTGAGCCATTTTTATGATTCTATCATCTGCTTATTAACACCGTTGCTTAAAACTTCTTCATTATTTATATGTTTTTCAGCGTCCAAAACATCCCAGATTAAACGAGGGTCAAAAGCACGCGCTGCGAACATCGTCAAAATAACTACAGCAGCAAATGAAAGTGAACCTAAACCCGGCGTAACATTGGCACTATTTCCAAACTGAACAAGCGTGACCAATATACCAATAACGAAAACATCGACCATCGACCACCGACCCACAAACTCCGTAACACGATACAGAACAGTCCGCTCCTTCGGTCTCCAACGAGCCTTCAAGTGAATACTTACCATCAACAACGTGAGTATAATTAATTTCAGCACGGGTATAAAGACACTTGCAACAAATATCAATAATGCCAAAGGCCACATACCGCCGTCCATTAAATGCACTACCCCACTAAAAATCGTATCAGGCTGTCCGTCACCCCATAAGGTAAACGTCATGATGGGTAACGTATTCGCTGGAATATATAAAATCAGCGCAGCAATCAACAACGCCCATGTACGATTTATACTATTGGGTTTTCGTAAATGAATAGTTGATTTACAACATGGACAAACTAGCTCAACATTTTTTAAGCTAACATTTTTAGGTAATTTACTCAGCGTGCTACAAAAATGACAAGAAATAAATCCAGCATCACGTGCGGTAATTTCTGTTTTATTATTATTCTGTATCATTCTATTTCATCCCTGAGCTTACTCCACACATCATGAGGATTAAGCGAATGACTCAGCAATGTAAGTGACAAAATTAATAAGCAAAAAGCATACAAAGAAGTACCGAAAACTAATTCAGCAATATCACCAAGTTTTACTATTGCAACTAACAATGCCAACATAAATATTTCCAACATCCCCCAAGTATCAGTACTCCTCAAAAAACGAAATAATGGTGCCGTATAGTCATTAAACTTATCCATTTTTACCTGCATTAGTATAAAAATAGTTCCAATCAAGGTCGTTGCTGGAAAAATTACTGTAGTAAATAATACGACAATACTTAACAAAGGCATACCTGCGTTGAACAGTGATAACGATGTTGAAATTAATGTTTCATCCTGAGTCGTACCGAGTGCCGTCAATGACAGCAAGGGAAACATATTGGATATTACATAGAGAATCAGCCCCGTGATAGCAAAAGCTAAACTCCTATCAACCGAATTTTTCTGGTTTTTAAATAAGAGGGCATTACATCGCGGGCAGTGGGCAGATTCACCCACACGCAACTGCGGTACTTGCAAAAATAAATCACAATCATGACAGGCAATTTGAGAGATATTTACCGATGTATACTTAGATTCTTCCATAGGCGATATATTGACAGAAATTAATGCTAAAATCCCAACTCATTAAGTACACTAAAATTAATCTAGTTTAATATGCCGTCACTATTAAAAACCATCAACAAGAAAAAAGCCCAGTGGATGGAAGCATTCCATTTTAAACTGGCACGACCCGACGCCTTATTACAGCTAGCCGTATTAGGTTTGATATCTGGTTTAATCACCGGAGCCATTATTGTTATTTTCCGTTTATTGGTTGAAGAAACGCAAGATTATTTATTACCAGGTAAAGGCTCTGAAAACTATGAGGCTTTAGGTGCCGGCTTACGCTTGATACTTCCTATAGCTAGTGGCTTGTTATTAGCACTATTATTTTACAAAGCATCTAATGGCCTTAGAGTACTGGGGGTAGCACGTGTTATGGAGCGTATGGCCTACCATCAAGGCTACTTTACAATTAGGGGATTTATACTCCAGTTTGCAGGCTCTGCTTTGGCTCTGATTGGCGGACATTCTGTAGGTAGAGAAGGTCCGCATATATACCTTGGTGCATCCTCTGGGAGCCTTTTTGGCCAAAGTCTCAACTTACCTAATAATAGTATCCGAACTTTGGTAGCAAGTGGTGTGGCAGCAGCAATTGCCGCATCTTTTAATACGCCCCTAGCGGGGGTAATTTTTGCGCTTGAAGTCATTATGATGGAATACACGCTAGTGAGCTTTATTCCTATCATGCTTGCGGCGGTCACTGCTACAGGAGTGTCTAATTTTGTTTTAGGCAGTGAACCAGCATTTGTCATACCCAAGTTTCATTTTTCCTCATTTGCCGAGCTGCCACTCGTTATATTGCTAGGATTAGTCATTGGTGCCAGTGCTGCACTTTATAATCAGATGATTGAGATTATCTCTATAAAAACCAAACAGATAGAAATATGGTGGAAGCTAATTGCCGCAGGCGTGTTTGTTGCCCTTATCGGGCTATTTTACCCAGAAGTACTTGGCATTGGTTACGATAGCGTTAATACCACCTTATTGGGAGGTTACACAACCACTGTTTTACTTGGTCTATTCATCGCGAAGTTACTCGCAACCAGTCTGTGTATTGGTCTAGGCGTTCCTGGCGGCATGATTGGCCCTGCGTTTTTTATAGGGGCAACGCTAGGCGCTATGGTTGGATATTTAGCCTCTTATTTTTTTGGCTACAACGCCTCTGATATTGGTTTCTATGCCATATTAGGTATGGGAGCAATGGTAGGTGCTAGCTTACAAGCACCGTTAGCTGCCCTCACCGCGATTATGGAACTCACCTATAATCCCGGAATTATCATGCCCGGTATGTTAACCATTGTTATTGCTCAACTGACTGCCAGTGAAGCATTTAACAAGCCCTCCCTCTTTATCAGCATGTTAAGAAACAATGGTCTGGATTACGACATCAACCCTGTTTTACAGGTATTGAGAAGACTGGGTGTTGCCAGTGTACTTGACCATAACTTTGTCAGAGTCCCCGCATTGAGCAATATTGCTGCTGCAAAAAAAATACTAACCCCAGATACCAGGACCAACTGGATACTCATCAACAATAACAAAGGTGAACCAAAAACCATGTTACCAATTGCAGAATTGGCAAAGTATATCCAAATCAAACAATCTGAACATACCGATGATCAAACAAAAAACACCAATATAGAAAACCTTGAAGAACATGAAATCAATTTCCTTGAAATTCCCGCAAATCGCCTTCAACTCAGCCCTATTTCTTTACAAGCAAATCTACAGCAAGCCCATGAAAAGTTTGAGAAGGGTGCTGAGGCCTTATATGTCGTATTTAACGAAGCAAAGGCTGATAAACATTCTCGCATCTACGGCATCATTACCAAATCTATGGTTGATGACTCATACAAGCTCTAATTTCCTCTCTGTTTTAGCATTTCAACAGCGATCACTAAACACTTATAACTAGACAGTTTACGCCAAACACACTATCCTCAAGCCTGCTTAGGTGTCCAGATGCATTAGCAAATGGATTAAACGGGAAGCTGGTGAATGACTCATATTATTGAACATAATTCCAGAGCTGCCCCCGCAACGGTAATTGAATAAAGAATAAAAGCCACCCCCCTACTTAGGAGGCATTTTTTTATAGAGGGATTGCGATTATTCTAAAAGGTTGTTTCATATCCACTGTGTGATTTTTGATATACGGGAAGGAGAAACTAACTTAGTTGGCACATGCCAATAATTCATAAGCCCGGAGACCGGCCTACGTAAAACACCAACGACTCTGCTCGTTACCCAATTTTTTTAAACAGCACGGCGGGTGCTGAAACAATAGGTAATACTAATGAAATATACTTCTGCGGCTACAAAAGTAGCTCCTCTTTCTATTCTCGCGGTTATGCTTGCGGCTTTTCAATCACCAGCTTTAGCAGATACTTCTGACAATATCTCAATAGATAATGACGGAATGGTACTAACGGTTACGGCTGATCGTCGCCCCGTTGATGAAAGCAAAACACTGGCGCCAGTTTCCGTTATTACTCAGGAAGATATCAGCCGTTATCAGGCTACTACTGTGCCTGAGCTTTTAACACGCATTCCAGGCTTAAATATCACAAGCAGTGGAGGTGTTGGTAAACAAACATCAGTCTTTATGCGTGGTACAAACTCTGGTCATGTATTGGTATTGATTGATGGCGTGCGTCAAGGTTCAGCAACTTTGGGGACTACTTCATTTCAGGATTTACCGGTGGCGCAAATAGAGCGCATTGAAATTGTCAGAGGGCCACGCTCCAGCCTGTATGGATCAGAGGCAATTGGAGGTGTTATCCAGATTTTCACTAAAAAGGGGCAAAAAGGCTTCCACCCATCAATTGCCATATCAGCAGGCAGTAATGATACGTTTAATGGCAAGGTCAGTCTGGCTGGTGGCAATGATTACACCTCCTATCGGCTAGGTATTTCCAGAGAAGAAACCAAGGGTATTGATGCCTGTAACTCCACAACATCAGGTTGTTTTGCCGATGAACCTGATCTGGATGGTTACAAAAGAAACAGCCTTTCCCTGAATATAGGTCATAATTTTTCTAAGACAATCAAGGGTGAATTAAGTCTATTAAAAGCTGAAGGTGAAAATGAATACGATGGTAGCTTCTCAGATGAAGCAGATTTTTTGCAGCAAGCAATTAGCGGCAAACTCAGTGCCGGTTTATCCGATAAACTCAAGTTACGCTTTCAGGTAGGGCAATCACGCGATGAAAGCGATACCTCTAAGGATGGTGCATCCCCAGGAACTTTCCAGACCAAACAGCATACGGCCTCTTTAATCGGTGATTATGCAGTCAACACTAATCACAATTTGCTATTCGGTACAGACTGGCTCAAAACCAATGTAAAAAGTAGCACAAAATATGATGTGACCTCACGCAATAACAATGGTGTATTTGCCAGTTATACGGCACAGCTCAATAAAACCCGTCTGGATGCTTCCCTCCGTTATGATGATAACGAGCAGTTTGGCTCTAAAACCACAGGTGGTATTGCTGTTGGTCAGCAATTATCTAATTCAATCCGATTAAAAGCCTCTTATGGCACTGCCTTTAAGGCGCCGACATTTAATCAGCTCTACTATCCTGATTATGGCAAGGCTGACCTTTTACCTGAAGAAAGCCAAAATTATGAAATTGGCCTTGATGGCAGTTTTAGAAATAGTAACTGGGAAGTTAATCTATTCCAGAATGATATTGATAATCTAATCGGTGGCTTTCCCGTCAGCAATGTTGATGAAGCCCGTATTCGTGGTGCAGAGCTTATCTTCTCAACCAAATTGGCGGGGCTGGATGTTGCAACCAATATGACTTTCCAAAAGCCAGAAAATTTAACGGGTGCTAACAAGGGCAAGCTATTGGCAAAACGTCCGGAACGTATATTAAATGTCGATATAGACCGTAAATTTGGTCGTTTTAGTGTTGGTACAACAGTACATGCGGAATCAGAACGCTTTTCCAACCCTGATAATTCACAAAAACTGGCGGGGTACGCTACACTGGATCTTCGCACTGAATATGCAATTTCTAAAAACTGGCGTTTGGGTGCTAAAATTGGCAATGCGCTGGATAAGGAATATACAACTAATGCCGGTTATAACGAAGATGGTGTAAACGGCATGCTTACCATTAAATACAACCCTGAATCCAGGTAAGCAATGTGTCAATGGCAAAACGCTTTTTTCAATAATAGCAAAAAAGCGTTTTGCCTTAGGACAACTATTTAAGCAACGGAGTTTATTATGTCTGATTTTAATGCAGCTTCATTAACCAAAAATCAGGTTTTGATAATTAGTGGCGTATTAATACTCATTCTGATTACGACCCGAAGTCACTTTTTTCATCATATTCAAGATGCATCTTGGGCAATCTTTTTTATTCTTGGTTTTTATCTTCGAGCTGTTATTGGTCTACCAATTTTTTTACTTGCCGCATTTATTGTTGACCTTATCGTCATTGAATCCAAAGGTGGGCAAAGTTATTGCTTTACCATTTCATACCCTTTCCTTGCTCCAGCATACGGTTCTCTATGGTTAGCAGGACGCTGGTTCGCAAATCATTATAGTGAAAATCTACGAGGTTTAGTTTACTTCATAGGTTCAGCCATCATTGGAGTTACCGTTTGCTATATTATTTCCAGCGGAGGCTTTTATTGGTTCTCTGGGCGCTTTACAGAGACTAATATGACCGAATTTGCGGAGCGTATTACCAAATTCTTACCCATGTTTATGAAAATCACGGTAATGTATTTAGCTATTGCTGCTGTTGTTCACAGTCTATTTATTCAAGCAAATAAACTGAACCAAAAAGCTCATACCTCATAAAAGCAGAGAGGTATTCAATAATAGAAGGTTTGATAAACCTACCGAGCGTGTCAATTTCAAGGCGCACGGAGCGCAGAAAGCGGAGTTTACACGGAGTAAATGAGCATTTCGAGCACCGCGCAACGCAGAAATTGGCTCGTGCAGGTGGTTTTGCAAAGCCTTCTAATTTGCATAAACACAGCATATTGATAGACATAGTATAATAAATTAGCACTATGTCTATTACTTTATTCATGCTCTACAGACCACCCAAAAATGGCTAAACAAGAACGTACTGGTGCATTAATGGTGCAGGGCACAACCTCTGATGCTGGAAAGAGTATTTTGGTGGCGGGCTTATGTCGGGCTTTTTATCGTCGTGGTCTATCTGTTGCACCATTCAAACCCCAAAATATGGCACTCAATAGTGCGGTCACTCCTGATGGTGGTGAAATAGGTCGTGCACAGGCCTTACAGGCACAAGCAGCCAATGTGCCATTAAGCGTGCACATGAATCCTGTTTTACTCAAACCTAATACCGATACGGGTGCACAGGTTATTTTACAAGGACACTCCATTGGCAATTTAGAAGCACTGGATTACCATAAATATAAGCCTCAAGCAGCTAACGCAGTATTTGATTCCTTCAATAAACTCAGTAAGCAATTTAAAACTATTCTAGTCGAAGGAGCAGGCAGCCCAGCAGAAATTAATCTTCGTGAAGGTGATATTGCCAATATGGGCTTTGCCCTGGAAGTCAACTGTCCTGTCATTATTATTGCCGATATTGACAAGGGAGGCGTATTTGCGCATTTGGTTGGTACGCTTAAACTACTCAGTAAAGAAGAACAAGCTTTGGTCAAAGGTTTTGTTATCAACCGTTTCCGTGGAGACATTGCACTGCTCCAAGGTGGTCTAGATTGGCTTGAAGAATACACGGGCAAACCTGTCCTCGGTGTATTGCCTTATCTGCATGGACTACATTTGGATGCAGAAGACGCTGTTCCAGAAAATATAAAAGCAGAAAACAGCAAGCAATTTAAGATTATCATTCCCCGTTTACCCCATATCAGCAATCATACTGACTTCGAACCATTACGCTTACACCCAGAACTGGATGTTGAATATATTGCTCATCTCGAAGCGATACCTCCCGCTGATTTAATTATTCTGCCCGGCAGTAAAAATGTAGGTTTTGATCTGCAATGGTTAAAATCTCAAGGCTGGGAACAAGCAATAAATAAACATTTGCGCTATGGGGGCAAACTCATTGGCATCTGTGGTGGGCTACAAATGCTAGGAAATACCATAGAAGATCCCTTAGGCATTGAGGGTGATACAACTCACCACGTAGGTTTGTCGCTATTGGATTACAGCACCGTCTTACAGGCAGAAAAACAACTGACCAATGTCAGTGGTAAACTTAGCTTTAATGATACTGAAGTGACCGGGTATGAAATTCATGCTGGGATTACAACAGGCAATGCACTGAAAAAGCCAGCAATTTTATTAGAGGGAAAACCTGATGGTGCAATCTCTGACGATAACCAAATCCTCACAACCTATTTACACGGTTTCTTTGATACACCTGAAAGTTTACAAGCAATTCTGAATTGGGCAGGGGCGAAAACCACCACACCATTTGATATTAATACACAGCGTGAGTCTCAATTAGAGCGTTTGGCTGATGCCATCGAAGAAAGTCTAGATATGGAAAAAATTATTAAGATTACACAAGCTACTTAACCACAAAAACCTAATCTACAAATGACAAAACCTGTGAAAGATCCTTTTTATTGATGACGCAGTTAGCCTGCTTGACAAGCACTTCCTCCGCACAAAAAGCAATTTTCTTCCCTGCGTATGCAAACATACTGACATCGTTAGCACCATCACCAATAGCGACAGTATTTTCAGGGCTGATTCCTAGATTTTTTTGAATAAGATATAAACAGTGACCTTTACTGTGATGCTGCATAAATGCGCCATTAATACCTCCCGTCAAAACCCCTTTTTTATGAGCCAGCGTATTACAACAATAAGCATCCATATCCAGCTCTGTCATGACACGACGTGTAATGGTTCTAAAGGCAGCACTGAGGCAAACCGTGTAATAGCCTTTTTGCTTGAGTACAGCGATGGTTTTTCTTGCATTCAGCACCCACGGAATAGCCATACACACTTTATTTAACTCACCCAATGACAAGCCTTCAAATAAGCAAATTCGCTGATTCAAGCTACGCTGTAAATCAATCTCACCAGACATGCCCTGCATTCTAATCGTGGCTAGGTGCTGTTTTATTTGAGGGTTTTGAATTATATGATGTAAGACAATATCAATACATTCACCATCCAGCAGTGTCGAGTCCAAATCAAAAACAGCCAGCTTATTCATGACTGAAAATTATTCGCCACTGATTCCGTCACTCATCATAGCGTCATTCAAAACTTAAAGCGCTAAGCGCAGCTTCCAATCGCTGCCATTCAGACTCAGTGGCAGGCAAACCAAAGCGAAGGGCATTATTTTGATAGCTTGATTCAGTAAAGAGCCGAATTAAAATCCCTTGCTTGGCAAGCTTGTGATGAATGTCTGCGGCTTTATCCGTTGCTAAATAAGCAAACAAATCCGTATTAAAAACCACCCCCCTACTTTCAGGCACTTTTTTTACAAGGGCTGTCATTAGCAATTGACTTAAACGCAAGGCAAGTGCCCTTAGCTTTACTCTTTGTTGATGCTGCCAAGCAGTATCTGCTAATGCCTGTTTTCCTGCCCAACGAGCAGGATGACTCACCGACCAATCATTCTGCTGTTTAGCAAGTTGTTGCAATATCTCCTCTTGCGCCCAGACAAAGCCCAAACGAATACCAGCCAAACCAAAAAACTTTCCAATAGAGCGCAAAACCACCAGCCCTTGTTGTGGCTCTTCTTCTATTAAGCTGTGTTCGGGAGTTGTATCAATAAAGGCCTCATCAACAATTAAATAAGCATTTCTCTGGCATAATTGTCGATGCCAACGTAAGAGTTCTGCCTTGTGATAAAGCCGTGTACTTGGATTATTAGGATTAACAAGAAGCAGTACATCAAGAGTAGCAATTCCCTTATCAATATCAGCAGCATCCAATAACACAACCTCATGCCCAGCATGCTCCCATGCCTTTTGGTGGCTATGGTAAGAAGGCTTAATAATACCCACCCTAAGACGTCGCTGAAATAATTTAGGCAAGCCTTGAATAGCTTCTTGTGAGCCAGCAACAGGTAATAGAGAAGAACTCCCATAATATTCTGCTGCACTGGCTTCCAAACCATCATGTTGTTCTGGTAAACGCTGCCAACAAGTATTAGGAACAGCTGGCAAGGGATAAACAAAAGGACTGATACCTGTTGAAAGATCTAGCCATTGATCTACGGGTATATTGTATTGCTGGCTGGCTTGTTTTAATTGGCCACCGTGATTCATACTAATGGAAAAAGACATAAGCCAGCACCCCACTAAATATCAAAAAAACACCAAGCAAATACACACTATGATTAATAAGGTTCATTGCTCGTTTTATATCAGTAAATTCTGGCTCTATTTCTGTGCCTAGATAGGGTCTCTGTTTTATTTTTCCATGATAAATTGCCGAGCCGCCAAGACGTATATTCAAGGCAGCAGCCCCCGTTGCCATGACTACACCCGCATTAGGACTGTACCAAGAACTGGCCTGTGTCTTCCACGCATAAAACGCCTGCCGAGTATCACCACAAAGACTATAAAGCAGCGCACAAATACGCGCAGGAATATAATTAAATACATCATCAACATGCGCGGTGAATTTGCCGAAGTATTCAAATTGCTCATTTCGATAACCCCACATTGCATCCAGTGTATTGCTTAAACGATACAATATAACGCCCGGTGCACCCAAAATAACTAACCAAAATAAAGGCGCAAAAATAGCATCTGAGCCATTTTCCAGAAGTGACTCTATTGCTCCTTTACTCAATGCCTTTTCGTCAGATTGACTCGTATCTCGACTGACAATATAGGCTGTTTTAATCCGCGCTTGTTGCAAATCTTGTTGTGCCAGCGCATCAGCAACAGCTTCACCATGCTCTATTAAACTTTTCCACCCTATCGCAAACCAGCCACAAATTGCTGCAAATAAAAACTGTAAAAATGGATGTAATGATTGTGCTATCAATATAGTCATCCCCACTAAAGGCAAAACAGCTAAACACCATGCCAACAAGCCTTTGAAAAAAAGATAGCTACCCTCTTTTTGATTCAGCTTTACTTCAAGCCAATGAGCAAAGCGACCAAAGCCAACAAGCGGATGGTATTTTGAAGGTTCACCCAAGAAATAATCTAAAAACAACGCCAATGGCGCAATAAATAATGCTGTAAATAGCGCAGTAAAAAAAGACCACGTCATACAGTTAAAACAGTGCCTAACATAAAGCTCATTTCACTAATTTCGACAGTAGCACCCACTGTATCACCCGTACAACCGCCCAAACGTTTGAGCATCAATCGGCGTAATAGATAAAAAATAACAAATACAAAAAGAACGCCCCAAAATGACGACAGCACACCAATTAAAACCCCCAGCGCCAGTACAAACCAGCTGGCATTTTTAGGCATATTTTCCACCACAGCATTTGCCATACCTTGTTTATTTGCATAAGGAGTCGTTTTAAAAACGAATAAAATCATACTCCGCCCTAGCAACGGGGCAATAATAATTATCCATGCCAGACTACCCTCGATTAATGCCGTAATCGCAACGAATTTAAGTAATAGAATGCAAACTAAAGCAATGGCACCCGCCGCACCAACCACGGGGTCTTTCATAATGGTTAAGGTTCTTTCTGGGTCACCTAAACCGCCTAACCAACCATCGGCACTGTCTGCCAATCCATCTAAATGAAGCCCACCCGTGATGATTGCCCACAAGGTCACAATAATTGCAGCATTGGCCATCGCAGGCGCGTTTGGAAAAAACAGAACCGGCAAATAATTCATTACCCCGATTAGCAGCCCAACAGCGGGGTAAAACAGGACTGAATAGCCTGAATCTTTATCAGTCACCTCATCGAATGTACCCGCAGGGACACGTGTCATCAATGATAAGGCCAAGAGAAATGCGTTTTTATAATGGCTACCTTGCACTAGTTTTTTCTACCTAAGAATTCTAAAGAATAGTTACCATCTTCATAATAAAAAAGACGGTTAAGTTGAGCATACTTAATTGAAAATTTAAGTACATCCAAAGTATCCAGTGCTAATGCTTTTGCCAAAATCTGACGAATCACACCTGCATGTGTAATTAGCAAAATAGATTGGTTGTGATAGCTTGCCAGCAGTTTTTCAAGACCTGCCTCAACGCGTGCAGAAAATTGCTGCATTGATTCCCCATTCAGGGCAACAAAGTCATCGGGTGCTTGCCAAAGTTGCTGGTATTGCTCTGGGTATTGCTGCCATAAATCTGCGGATGTTTTACCCACCCAGTCACCAAAATCCATCTCTTTAAAATGCTTATCAATCACTAACGTACTGTTTTTATCTTTGGCAAGCTTTTCTGCAAATTCAATGCACCTACGCTGAGGGGAACTGATAATAATATCCCAGCGATGATTTTTAGTCGCTTTGATTAAATCTTCCATGCCTTCAGCACTAACAGGGGTTGATGCATCGGCACAAAAAATATTGGGTATTTCCAACTTGCCATGCCGCAATAAATCCAGTGAAGTGTATTTTGGACTATCGGGCATTATATTTTTGTCGCAACCGCCGCTTCTGCAAAAGTTGCCATTTGATTATGCAAAGCACACGCCGATATGAGTAAACTCGCTGCAACGGCAGCACCACTACCTTCGCCCAGACGCATATTTAAATCCAGCAGCGGTTTTTGTTGTAATGATTCGAGCACTTTGCGGTGACCATGCTCTGCTGATAAGTGTGAGAAAAACAGATAATCATTAACAGCTGGATTAATTTTAACCGCACACAAAGCAGCAACCGAGCTAATAAACCCGTCAACAATAATGGCTAAACCATTTTGTGCTGCATGAATATAAGCACCTGTCAGCGCCGCTATTTCAAAGCCACCAATGTGTTGCAATAAGGCTTGAGTGTCACCCCCCCACTTTCGATGGGTTTTTATCATTTTTTCAACAATTTGTGTTTTATGTTTAATACCTGCCTCATCAAGACCTGTACCTGCGCCTGTCGCTTCTTCTGGGGTTAATCCTAATAAAGCACAATAAAGCGCAGAAGCACTGGTGGTATTTGCAATACCCATTTCCCCACCAATAAATATTTTCGCTTTACGTTTAAGTGCTCTCTCAATCACCTGATAACCACTTTGCAAGGCAGCGTCTAACTGTTCGCTCGTCATTGCCGGTTTTTCAAGGCAGTTTTCCGTACCTGCGCCAGCACGTTCAATAATCAAACCGGGCTGCTCAGGCAGTGGCGTTAAAATACCGACATCAATAATTTCCAAATGTGCATTTAATTGCTTTGCCAATACACTAATCGCTGCGCCTCCAGTCAAAAAATTCATCACCATTTGTGCTGTCACTTCTTGAGGAAAAGCAGAAACCCCTTCTTGAGCAATACCATGATCAGCGGCAAATACGGCAATACTGACTTCGCTTGCAGAAGGAGTTTGTGTCTGCTGCAAATCAGCTAATCGTATCGCAATATTTTCTAGCTCCCCTAACGACCCAGGAGGCTTGGTGAGTTGTGACTGCCTTTCTACGGCATATTCTTTGTATTGAGTGTCACGTTTGGGGCAAGGTTTAGTTATCCAGTTCATAGGTATTTCTGCTCTTTAATATGAGTGTAAGGGTTGTTATTGAGGCTTCACGATCAACGGTATTCCTGCCACGATTAAAGTGACATTTTCAACCAACTGACCTAGCTGCTGGTGCAAGCGACCAGCGTCATCTACAAAATTTCTGGTGAGCTCACCGAGCGGAATAATTCCCATCCCGACTTCATTGCTAACAAAAATAATATGCCCCTGAAGCTGATGAATACAGTCTAGAAAATCGTTGTATTCCTGCCTCAATTGTTCAGGGTTTTCCAGCATCAGCAGGTTATTAAGCCACATCGTCAGGCAATCAACAATTATGGTTTGCTGAGGTTTCGCGTATTGTAACAAACACGATGCTAAATGTATCGGCTCTTCAATAGTCACCCAAGTGCTTGGCCGATCTAATTGATGTTTTTCGATACGTTGTTTTGTTTCATTGTCTAATGCATTCGCTGTTGCCAAATAAATAACATCAGAACCAGACTCTTTTGCCAAATTTTCAGCATAACTACTTTTACCTGAACGCGCCCCTCCTAGGATAAGGCGAGTAGAAAACTGGGAAAGCTTTTTTTGAGTCACAGGAGTACCACACACAGAAAATAAGTATTCAACGATTATAGCGGTAAATGCAAACAAAAAAGTGCTAGAAATCAGCGGTAAATAACTCTCTGTTTTCTCACATCATTACCACTCAATATGACCTATAGAAACCTTACCTAAAGAGGATGGTGAAAGAGAAACAAGTATCATTTTCCATATTTTTAAGAAAAAACGAGGGCATCCAAGCAATTTTTATCCATCATATCTCTTCATGCAAAGGTCTCCTATAATGGACACTATTCAATCATTCTAAGGAATAACCATGCCTCAAGACAGTCACTCAGAAAAGACAGTGGAGAAAAATAAACGCCATAAAGACCGTATGAAACGTAAAAAAAAGATTATAGATACGTCTATCGCGGAATCTGATAAATTAAAAGGCCTTATGCTGGTTTTAACCGGTAATGGCAAGGGCAAATCAAGCTCTGCTTTTGGTATGGTTGCACGTTCTCTTGGGCACGGCATGAGAGTTGGAGTTTGTCAGTTCATTAAAAGCCGAACAGACACTGGTGAAGAAGCCTTTTTTTCTTCACAAAAAAATATGGATTGGCATGTACTGGGAGATGGCTTTACTTGGAACACCCAAGACAGAACACAAGATATAGAAACATCGGAAAATGGCTGGAAGGTTGCTCAACAGATGCTGCAAAACCCCCACTATGATTTAGTGGTACTGGATGAACTGACATACCTTTTAAACTATAATTATCTTAATCAAGACAGTGTGTTGGAAGACATTCAAAACAGACCTTTTGATCAACATGTTGTTATCACAGGCAGAGCGGCAAGTAAGGATTTAGTTGATTTGGCCGATACTGTTTCTGAAATTGCTGATATTAAACATGCTTATAGAGCAGGCTTTAAAGCACAAGCAGGCATTGATCTTTAATTGGTATAAAACAAGGAATCTGTGTCTATCACCTTATATAATATATTTGATAATAAATTTTGACCGTATTTGGCATTGTTATGCACTAACCAGCTATACTACAATTGTAGGTATACAACTAGATACACGAAAATATCCATTATTCGAGAAATAATTATGAATACAGCAAAAAACAACCTTACAACAAAAACACAGTTAATCATTGGTGGGCTTCTGTTAGCATTGATGGTTTTGACCCGCGGCAACTTACTTAGCCACATGGCTGATGCATCTTGGGCAATCTTCTTTATGGTCGGTTTTTACCTGCGAAGTGAATCACTCAAGAAATTTGCCTTCCCCTTATTTTTTCTTGCTGCGTTTGTGATTGATTTAATCGTTATTGATGCACAGGGTGGTCAGCATTACTGCTTTACGCCTTCTTACCCATTCCTGATTCCTGCTTATGCGGCAATGTGGTTTGCAGGACGTTGGTTTGCTAATAGATACCAAGAGAATGCACGTGGATTAGCTACATTTGTGGTATCAGCAGCCGTTGGGGTTACCGTCTGCTTCTTGATCTCAAATGCAGGCTTTTACTTATTCTCAGGTAAGTTTGAAGAGATGACTGTTGCACACTACGCGCTTAGTGTTAAGCAATATCTGCTTGGGTACTTGAAAACAACATCAATCTACCTAGGCTTTGCAGCACTCGTTCACTTAGTGATTACACATAGCCCAACGGCGAACAAAGAGCAGGCACATTCATAAACTGCAAGTGATGCTCAAAGCACATTTAAAAATCCAGACTGATTAGTCTGGATTTTTTTTGCTATTGCCACCCCCCTACTTATAAGGCCTTTTTTATATGAGAAGTAAATCTTCTATACTTTCAACATGAAGGCCATCTACCTCGCAAGACACGCAAAATCATCTTGGCATAGTGATGCAAACACTGATTTTGATCGTCCTTTAAATCAACGAGGGGAAGCCGATGCAAAACGTATTGGCAAAGAAATGCTTAACCGACAATGGCTACCCCAAAAAGTAATTTCATCCCCCGCTATCAGAGCAAAGCAAACAAGCAAAATACTCTGTCAGGAAATACAGTATCCGCTTAATTCAATTGAATGGAATACGGATATTTACTCAGCCTATACCGTTACCTTGTTACATATTTTAACGAATATAAATGAATCAACAGAAAGTGTGATGCTTCTAGGACACAACCCTGCAATGGAAGACTTATTGGTACACCTTTGTGGATTCGCTGAAACCCATCAGTACAAACAAAGTAATGGTAAATTATTCACCACAGCAAATGTGGTAAAAATTCATGCCGATATAACGTGGAAGAATTTAATGATGCACCATGCTGAGCTGGTTTCCATACTCAGACCCAAAGCACTCGAAAAATAAAAAAGTCTCTATTTACTTAAAAAATACACACTAAAAGTACATAATATTGACCACCCCCCCACTTTGACACCTATTTCTTTTCTATTCCTACAGGTTACATCAAGCCACAATATGGTATTATTCGCGTTCTAGATAACTGAATAATGATGAATATGACTGAACGCACGGCCTCTATCACACGTGATACCTTTGAAACCCAAATTACTGTCAATATTAATTTGGATGGCACGGGCAAGGCACGCTTTAAAACAGGCGTCCCTTTTCTTGAGCACATGATGCACCAAATTGCACTTCACGGCATGATTGATATTGAAATCAAAGCCACTGGTGATCTGCATATTGATGCACATCACACGGTTGAAGATGTGGGTATTTCACTCGGGCAAGCCTTTGCAAAAGCGATTGGAAACAAAAAAGGTATTCGTCGTTATGGGCACGCCTATGTACCGCTTGATGAGTCACTCTCGCGCGTGGTTATTGACTTTTCTGGTCGCCCTCATTTGGAAGATACGGTTGACTATAAGCGTGCAATGATAGGCGATTTTGATACCGACTTATTCCACGAGTTCTTTCAAGGCTTTGTCAATCATGCCTTGGTGAGCCTGCATCTGGACAATATTCGTGGTCGTAATGCACATCATATAGCAGAAACTATATTCAAAGCATTCGGTCGCGCACTGCGTATGGCCATTGAAAGAGATGAGCGTTCAGCAAACGCAATCCCATCAACAAAGGGCACGCTGTAGATTTTTCAAACACAAATAAGCATCAACACCATAGCGATTGGCTAGATTGAAAGTAATTGAAAGAAAAGACGAGTAAGTAAACAATGATTGCAGTAATCGATTACAACATGGGAAATTTGCACTCTGTGCATAAAGCCCTGCAACACGTTACCAAAGAGACCGTTGTCATTACCTCGTCTCCTGATGTAATCCATGATGCTGACCATATTGTCTTTCCGGGACAAGGTGCTGCACGTGACTGCATGAGTGAATTACAGTCACGTGAACTCATAGATGTCATCAAGCAAGTGGCTCTTAGCAAACCCTTTCTTGGAATATGTATGGGTATGCAAGTGCTAATGAAACACAGTTTAGAAGGTGGTGGTGTAGATTGTATTGGCATTTATGACGGTCAAGTTTTACACTTTAAAGACCATATCGGTGCGACAGACAAACAGGGTGAACGGCTTAAAATACCACAAATGGGCTGGAACAAAGTATCTCATACTCAACAACACCCTCTGTGGAAAGGCATAGAAGACAACTCACGTTTTTACTTTGTACATAGCTACTTTATTGCACCAGAAGACAAGTCAATTATTGCCGCAGAAACGGATTATGGTATTACATATCCCTCAGCCATTGCTAAAGATAATGTCTTTGCGATTCAGGCACACCCTGAAAAAAGTGCGGATGATGGATTACAACTTTTGAAAAACTTTACAACTTGGGATGGACAGCATTAATGTTACTTTTACCAGCCATAGATTTAAAAGACGGGCAATGCGTACGCCTAAAACAAGGCCGCATGGAAGATACGACGGTTTTTTCTGACAGCCCTGTTGATACTGCAACACGTTGGGTTGAAGCTGGCGCAAAACGCTTACATTTAGTCGATTTGAATGGTGCTTTTGATGGCGTCCCCGTCAATAACGATGCTGTAGAAGCAATCGCTAAAAAATTTCCTGATTTACCAATTCAAATCGGTGGTGGCATTCGTGATGCAAAAACGGTGCAAGCCTATCTGGATGCAGGAGTCACTTACTGCATTATTGGCACTAAAGCAGTAAAAGACCCTGAGTTTGTCAAAGACCTTTGCAAACAATTTCCAGGACACATTATCGTCGGTATTGATGCTAAAAATGGCATGGTAGCAACAGATGGCTGGGATGAAGTCTCCAGTGTCTCCGCTATTGATTTGGCAAAAGAATTTGAAGAAGCGGGGGTCGTAGCGATTGTGTATACCGATATTTCACGCGACGGCATGATGACAGGTGTTAATGTTGAAGCCACGGAAGAACTTGCCAAAAGCATCAGCATCCCCGTAATCGCCTCTGGAGGTGTTACCAATATGGACGATATTATTGCCCTCTGCAATGTAGAATCTTCAGGTATCACTGGCACAATTCTTGGTCGTTCTATCTATGAAGGAACTATCGACCTAGCAAAAGCACATGACTTTGTAGAGACTTTTTCCGAGAAGATGGCATAAGATGGGCTTAGCAAAACGCATAATTCCCTGTCTTGATGTTGACAATGGCCGCGTCGTTAAAGGCGTTAACTTTGTCGATATCCGTGATGCAGGCGACCCTGTTGAAGTGGCCGCACGCTATAACCGTGAAGGTGCTGATGAAATCACCTTTCTGGATATCACAGCCAGTTCTGATGACCGAGAAACTACGGTTCACATGGTTGAAGCAATTGCTTCTGAAGTATTTATACCCCTCACTGTTGGTGGTGGCATTCGCAAAGTAGAAGATGTTTACACCATGTTAAATGCTGGTGCAGATAAAGTAGCTATCAATACTGCTGCTATTCATAACCCTGAGCTTGTTAAACAGGCGGCTGAATACTATGGATCCCAATGTATTGTAGTTGCCATTGATGCAAAAAAAGTCAGCAAAGAAGGTGAACCCGATAAATGGGATATTTTTACCCATGGTGGTCGCAGAGATACGGGTATTGATGCCGTTGAATGGGCAAAAAAAATGGCAGATTATGGTGCAGGTGAACTGCTTGTAACCAGCATGGATAAAGATGGTACTAAATCAGGCTTCAATCTACCTTTGACCAAAGCAATTGTTGATGCAGTAAATATTCCTGTTATTGCTTCTGGAGGTGTTGGCAACCTGCAACATCTAGCCGACGGCGTGACTATAGCGGGAGCCGATGCTGTTCTTGCTGCGAGTATTTTCCACTTTAATGAATATACCGTGGGAGAAGCCAAACAATTTATGCAGGATCAAGGCATTGAAATGCGTATTTAAGGACGCATAATACGAGCATGGACAATAATACACTAAAAGATATTGCAGAAGTTCTTGAGGCTCGAAAATCAGCTGAGCCAGACAGTTCATACGTAGCAAAACTATACGACAAGGGACTAGATGCCATTCTCAAAAAAGTTGGGGAAGAAGCCACAGAAGTTGTCATGGCTGCCAAAGAGGCTGAAAATGGTAAAAATACAGATAAAATAATCTACGAGGTTGCTGATTTATGGTTTCATACCCTAGTATTATTAGCACAACAAAATTTACATCCAGACGATGTTTTGAAAGAATTAGAACGACGATTTGGAATATCTGGTCTGGTCGAAAAAGCCAGTCGATAATAAATGCCAAATAAACGGTCTTAGTATTATAGGCAAGTCTCTTATTTAGCAAAAAACCAAAAAACACAGTAGAGAGGAAAGTATGTTATACGGATTTGGATTAAGTGGAATCAGCCCATGGTCACTATTGATTATATTAGTCATCGTAGTGGTTATTTTCGGTACAAAACGCCTGCGTAATGCAGGGGGTGATTTGGGTGGAGCTGTCAAAAACTTTAAAGACTCAATGAAAGATGGTGCTGATAGCGTAAACGCTAAAAAAGAAGCCATTGAAGATGCAGCTGATGATGTTATTGATGCCACATCAAAAGTAAAAGACAGCACTAAATCATAAATTACCATCATTTTACAACCCATTCTTTTTTTGAGTAGTTTTTAATGTTTGATTCTGGCTTTCTAGAAATGCTTGTCATCGGCGTGATTGCACTGCTGGTGGTTGGCCCTGAGCGATTACCCGGTCTTGCGTCTAAAGTCGGCAGGTTTGTGGGTAAAATGAGAGCATTTATTGCGAATACTCGTGAAGATATTGAAAAAGAAATTCGTGCAGATGAAATGCAAACAATGCTCGCACAACAAAAAGAAGAAATCAGCGAATTGCGCGATATGATGAAGCACACAAGCAACGAGGTCGCTAGTGAAGTGACGGAGACTGTCGAAATATTTGGTGACAGTCTCAATGAAGCTGAAAAAGCGTCCTCATTAGATAGTAAATAAACACCATGAGTGACAGCAATAATTCAAAGAATGAACTCCCTGATGATGCTTCAAGTGGATTTCTTTCCCACCTCATCGAAATGCGGGACCGTTTGCTTAGAGCGGTAATCGTTATCTTTGTTGCTTTTGTTTGCCTATTCCCTTTTGCTAAAAATATCTATAATTGGCTCGCTGCGCCACTAGTCAACCAAGGTCAGGAAATGCTGATTATTGGCCCTGTAGCGCCTTTCCTCATTCCAATGAAGCTAACCTTAATGGTGGCTTTTTTAATTGCCCTACCCTACTTGTTCTACCAATTGTGGTCCTTTGTCGCACCCGGCTTATACAGGCATGAAAAACGCTTAATTTACCCTCTGATTGCTTCAAGTATTTTCCTCTTTTACCTCGGCATAGCATTTGTTTATTACATTATGCTACCGATGCTATTTAAAATTATTCCCCAATTTGCTCCAGAAGTTGCTGTCTTCAGCCCTGATATTGCCCAATATCTCGACTTTACCATCATGATGTTTATGGCATTTGGCTTTGGTTTTGAAATGCCAATCGCAACAATCCTGCTCATTAGTACAGGAGTCACCACCGCTGAAGATTTAAAACAAAAACGCCCTTATGTGATTGTTGCTGCATTTGTCATTGGCATGTTACTCACACCTCCTGATGTTATCTCTCAAGTCATGCTGGCGATTCCAATGTGGCTATTATTTGAGGTGGGTATTATTTTTAGCCGTTTCTTTAATACTCGAATTAAAGAAGCCAGTGAGGCTAAAGAAAACATGAATACGGCAAAAACAGCGGCTGCCACAAGTGCTGCTGCGCTGAGTGCAGATGAACTCTGGAAAGATGAAAACGATGTCAATGAAGCGTACGACGCTGACCGCACCATTCATAATGAAGACGACAATTATGATGAAGATAATAATGAAACAGGTCACAACGAATACACCGATGATGATACTTTTGATATGTCTAGCCCTTCAACCACAGAAAATGATCTAGATAACACGAAAGGCTCAGACAACAATACAAATCTAGACAACAACCTAGACAAGAATCAGGACAATGAAGATTACACACCAGAAGAAAGTGGAGAAATAAGCGACTCAGAAGCAGCAGAAACATTCTACGGTACTGATGTTGTCGAGGATTTTGATGAGCTGTCTGACGAAGAAATGGACGCTGAGCTAGACCATATCGAAGCGGATGAAGACGCTGAAAAAGATAAGGATTAATCCCTCAAAGAAATTTTTCGCGAGTATATAAAAAATAGCTTGGAAAATCTCAAATAGACCTTTATACGAAAATATATGATAGATGAAACAGCTTGATTTTCTCAACTAATCACTACACGACTAGCGGGGAAGCAAATAGAAAAGATAGAGCCTTTTCCCACTTCACTTTTAATATCAAGTTTTCCACCATGTCGCTGGATAATATGTTGCACAATAGCCAAACCTAAACCTGTTCCACCTTTATCGCGTGAACGACCTTTATCCACTCGATAGAAGCGTTCCGTCAAATGCATAAGGTGCTCAGCAGGAATGCCTTGCCCATTATCAATCACAGACAAGCATCCTTCACCTGCATCTGTTTTCTGCCACACCACTTTAATCTTGGTTCCATCTTGAGTATGACGTATTGAGTTATGAATCAAGTTACCACATGCACTGATTATCTCGGCATCTGAGCCTTTAATTTTCAACCTGGTATCAATATTTTTTTCGATACAATGAGCATCATTACCGATTAGTGCTGTTTCATTATCACAAATTTTATCTAATACAGAAGGTACATTGATAATATGGCTGGAATTATCATCAAGCTCTGAATTTTCAAGGCGTGAAAGTGTAAGCAAGTCTTCAATAATACGCTGCATACGTATCGATTGCTCTGAGGCTGCCATGACCGCAGGCTGCAAGTTTCCAGGAAGTTTTTCATCACCCTGAATCATCTCTAAGTACCCAGCGATAACGGTTAATGGTGTACGTAATTCATGCGAAGCATTAGCGATGAAGTTTTTACGCATTCTATAGATATTGGCGCGTTCACTAATATCTCTGGCGATCAGTAATTTCAAATCAGACCCAACAGGAATCACCTGAATCGCAACTTGCCTTTCAAGGCCGTAATCTCCCATGGGGAAACTTACTTCAACCTCTTTCTTTGATTGTTTTTCTAAGATTTTATGTACTTTAGGCAAGCGAATAATATTTTCGATACGCTGCCCCCGGTCTTTTTTTATATCAACATTTAAGTATTCATTAGAAATACTATTAGCCCAGTCGATCTCATTATTGCCATTAAGCACCACCGTTGCATAAGGCAAAGCTGTAATAATACCCTGTGAGCGTTTTAGCAGACCTGCCATCCGTTCTTTACGTCGATCACTCTTCTTATGAGTATGTTGAATTTGCTGGGTAATCTGTTCCCAAATACCATTACTGTCAGGCAAAAGTGATGGCTTTGCGCCTTTAATCAACCAACTATGTAATTGTTTAAGTTTATAGAGAAGCCAGCCTATATAAGCCGCCAGTGATAAGCTCAGTGACCCAAGCCAATAGCCTGTAAGCATACCGCCAGCCAAGGCAATAAATAGCACTAAAGCGATACGCCAGCGCTCAATACGCCATTCCCGATTATTCATCTATCTTTTCAGTAAAACGATAACCCAAGCCACGTACTGTCTGTATCATCGCATCAACATCAAAGGGTTTTAATACTTTACGAAGACGCAAAATATGCACATCTACAGTGCGTTCGTCAATAAAGGTACTTTGCCCCCATACCTGATCTAAAAGCTGTGCCCTGCTATGCACTCTTTCTGGCTTACGCATAAAGTAATGCAATAAACGAAATTCTGTTTGTCCAATATCTACGCTTGTATCATTAACTCGTAAGGTATTGTCCTCAAGGTTAATCACTAACGTACCTTGAGCCGACTCACGGCTTATTGTTTTATCAATACTGAGACCTTGAGAACGGCGAATTAATGCTTTAATTCTTGCATCAAGCTCTTTTAATGAAACGGGCTTCGTCATGTAATCGTCTGCACCCACTTCAAGTCCTTTGATCTTGTCTATTTCTTCCGCACGCGCTGTTAACATTAAGATAGGTATCTCTTTCTGAATTTTATTTTTTCTTATTCTTCTAATGATTTCAGGGCCACTGATGTCTGGAAGCATCCAATCCAGCAAGATAAGATCAGGATTTTTATCTGACAAGAGTTCAAAAGCCACCCCCCCACTTTCAGCCACTTTTACTTTGTAATTTCTAGTCGATAAGAAACTCTGCAACATCTCACGAATAGCATGATCATCTTCAACCAATAGGACTTCAAACATTTACTTAGCCTTACTCATCATTTTCTTCGGAATCATAAGGAAAGTATTTTGATCGTATATGTTCTAACGAGGTATGACGCACATCTTTACCCTTAACAAGGTAGATAACATACTCACAAATGTTTTGTGCATGGTCTCCAATACGTTCTATAGAACGCGCACACCAATTGACTCTTAATGCATTCTTTATATGCTGTGGGTCTTCCACCATAAAATGAACCAACGAGCGAGATAATTTATCTAATTCTTTCTGTACCTGCTCACTTTTGCCTAAAATTCTTACTGCTTCTTCTACATCCAATCGAGCAAATGCATCTAAAGAATCATGTAAGATGCTCAAGACTAATTGGCTCATGTGAGCGAGCTCTGAATGCATCCCCACTACATTGGGTTTTTTAGCAAGCTTCTTCGAATAACGTGCTATTTTTTCTGCTTCATCTCCAATTCTTTCAAGGTCGGTAATTACTTTTACTACGGCAATAACTAAGCGCAAATCAGACGCTGTAGGCTGCCTTCTCGCAATAACACGCGTGCATTCTTCATCGATACTAACTTCCATCTGATTGACTGCTTCATCCCCATTTGCAACCGACTTGGCTAAATCAAAATCATGCTCTAATAGTGCTTTTACGGCTTTACTTGCCTGAGATTCAACTAGCCCGCCCATTTGCAGCACTCTACTGCGAATATCTTCTAGTTCTGCATTGTAACGCTGTGAAATATGTTGACTTATTTCCATTATTTATACCTTTAACTTTTGGCCTCTGCTTCTAGCAAACCAAGCTTTTATTAACCAAAACGCCCCGTAATATAATTTTCTGTTAGCTGATGCTCAGGATTAGTAAAAACCTTATCAGTGTCATTAACCTCAACCAATTTGCCTAAATGGAAGTAGGCAGTCCGTTGTGAAACACGTGCTGCTTGCTGCATTGAATGTGTAACAATGGCAATGGTGTAGTTTGACCTAAGCTCATCCATTAATTCTTCGATAATAGCCGTTGCAATAGGGTCAAGTGCTGATGTCGGTTCATCCATTAAAATCACCTCAGGGTCTACTGCAATAGCACGAGCAATACAGAGACGTTGTTGTTGTCCGCCAGATAAACCTGTACCCGGTTTTTGCAAATCATCCTTTACCTCTTTAAACAAACCCGCTTTTATTAAACTTGCTTCGACAAGGTCATCGAGTTCCGAGCGATTAGACGCCAAACCATGCAAGCGCGCACCATAAGCAACATTATCATAGATAGATTTTGGAAATGGATTAGGCTTTTGAAAAACCATACCTACTCTAGCACGAAGTAATACTGGATCGGTTTTTTTACCGTAGATATCTTCACCATCCAACGTATGTTGACCCGTAACACGACAGATTGGAATAGTATCGTTCATACGATTCAACACACGTAAGAAGGTAGATTTACCACAGCCTGATGGACCAATCATAGCAATGATTTCATTGTTACCAATATCCAAATCAACACCAAATATTGCCTGTTTATCACCGTAGAAAACATCACAGTTTCGTGAACTCATTTTGGCATTATCAACTAATGGCTTACCTACCGTACCATTAATTTCAACATCAAATTCACTACGGGTTTTGTTTCCCAGACCTTGATTAAGGTCTGGTTTTGGCTCATCGGATGCTAACGGTGCTGCTCTTGGCATTCCAGGCATTGTATGAATAACGTCAGTCATAATTTTTACTCAATCAATAAATTCGTTTATCTAGTGTTTAGTCTGCTGGTTAATATTGCTAATTTCAGAGTTTACCAACGTCGTTCAAATTTCTTTCTCAGCATAATAGCAACAAGATTCATCGCTACCAAAAAGGCAAGTAAAACCATAATGGCGGCAGAGGTTCTCTCCGTAAAGGCTCTTTCTGGACTATCAGACCACAAATAAATCTGTACTGGCATAACGGTTGAAGGATCCATGATTCCACTCGGAACCTCTGCCACAAAGGCAACCATACCAATCATTAATAAGGGTGCAGTCTCACCCAAAGCTTGCGCCATACCAATAATAGTACCCGTCAAGATACCCGGCATTGCCAGAGGCAAGGTATGTTGAAATAAGGTTTGCACACGTGATGCGCCCAGCCCAATCGCCGCCTCTTTTATAGAAGGGGGTACTGACTTAATCGCTGCACGACTCGCAATAATAATCGTTGGCAATGTCATTAAGGTTAAAACCAAACCACCTATCAAGGGTGTCGAACGCGGTATACCAAAGTAATTGATATAAATAGCTAAGCCCAATAAGCCAAACACAATAGAAGGTACAGCAGCAAGATTGTTAATATTGATTTCAATAATATCAACCCACTTATTATTCTGTGGAGCAAACTCCTCCAGGTACGCAGCTGCTGCCACACCAATCGGAAAAGAAAGTAGCAGTGTAACCAGCATCGTAAGCAAAGATCCCACAATGGCTCCTTTCATTCCTGCTTGTTCAGGTTCTCGAGAATCTCCATTACTGAATAAAACCGTATTAAAGCGTTTCTCCAACCTGTCTTCTTTAATCAGCTTATCAATCCATACAAGTTGATAATCTTTAATGCGACGATTACTTTCAGGCAGATTTCGATCAATCTTACCTTTCATAAAGACATCAATATCATCCTTTGCCAAAAACCAGTATGTTTGCTTTGTCCCTAATAATTTGGGATTAGCCAACACCTTGTCACGAATGGTATAAGCCGCCGAATTGCTGACAATATTTTTTAATGCCCGCTTTTGCTTACGCCCTTTAACACCGGGAAACATTTCATTGAGGCTGTGTTTAATCACTTTTTGATAATTTGCTGAAAACAAATCGCCTTCATCAGAGTCACTATTTACCTTTAAGGTAGCTTCATCCAACACCACATCAAGCTTTACATAAGTTTGTTGAAAGGCTGGCAAGCCTTTACTGATAATGGTAAATAACAAAACCAACAGAAAAGCAAAACTAATCACTAATGAAATAATGCCATAGGCACGGAAGCGCTTCTCTTTCGCATAGCGCCGCTTTAAGCCTGCTTTAATAATTTCAGTGGAATTATTCATACTGCTCTCTGTACTTTCGAATAATATGTAATGCAACAAAGTTGAGTAACAAGGTGATTACAAATAAACCAAGACCTAACGCAAATGCCGCTAAGGTTTTAGGGCTATCAAACTCCTGATCTCCTGTTAATAATGTGACAATTTGTACCGTGACGGTGGTCACCGCCTCCAGGGGGTTAATTGTCAATTTTGCTGATAAGCCTGCCGCCATAACCACAATCATGGTTTCACCAATCGCTCGGGAAGCCGCCAATAAAATACCGCCAACGATACCCGGCAAAGCAGCAGGAATCACAACCTGACGAATGGTTTCAGATTTGGTCGCCCCCATACCGTACGATCCATCTCGCATTACCTGTGGCACAGCGGAAATAACATCATCTGATAATGAAGAAACAAATGGAATTATCATAATCCCCATAACCAAGCCAGCAGCCAATGCACTTTCAGACGCGACACTTAAACCTATGGTTTCACCCAGTTCACGAAGAAAAGGCGCTACCGTCAACGCGGCAAAAAAACCATACACAACGGTTGGAATACCCGCCAAAATTTCGAGAGTAGGCTTTGCAAAGGCACGTACTCTGCTACTCGCATATTCAGAAAGATAGATCGCTGACATCAACCCCAAAGGAACTGCGATAATCAAAGCAATCGCAGAAATTAATAAGGTACCGACAAATAACGGGATAGCACCAAACGAACCTGAGCCTCCCACCTGATCACTTCTAATCGATGTTTGTGGACTCCATTTGGTTCCGAATAAAAAGTCACTCGGCGGGACTGATTCAAAGAAACGAATAGACTCAAACATAACAGAGAAGACAATACCTACCGTTGTCAATATTGCTATTGATGCACAGATTATCATTCCCCAACGAATCACCGTTTCAACTTTATTTCTTGCTCTAAACTCGGGGCTTATTAGTCGCCATGCCAATAACATGCCCAATAATGCAGCAACAAATACCACAACCGTTTTTGCCAAGGTACTAATGCTCTGTAAACGTTGATAATGATAGGCAGCATCACGTTTAACAGGGTCTATTTCTTCGGCTATTTTACCTGAGTCAGCAAGGTTCTTTACCTCATTAATAATTAAGCCAAGTGTATCTTTAGATTCTGACTGCATTGCTTCCGGCAAACTGGAAACGGTTAATGATGTGATTATCGTTGAGCCAAATGCCGACCACAGCATTAAAATAACTAACGCTGGAATACCTGCCCAAATTGCCACCATATAGCCATAATAATGTGGCCTTGAATGAAGGTTACGTCTGCCTTTATTTAAGCTAGATACTGCAATTGATCGTTTATGCCCAATAAAGTAACTAAAAAGCAGTAACACTACCAAGGTAATAAGAATTGTTTGTGTCGGCATACTTATCTCAAAAACTATAAAATTACTGAATCAGTCTGGGTTGAAAATTAATCAGCATCCAAACGAAGTACTTTAAGCTCTTTAGCTGCAGTCGCAATTTCCTTGCGTTTTTCTTCACTTAATGGAATTAAGCCCTTTTCAGTCAAATAGCCATCTTCACCCCACGCATCCTCAGAGGTGAACTCTGCTAAATACTCAGCAATCCCAGGCACTTTGCCCACATGATCTCCTTTTACATAGAAGAATAAAGGACGCGATACGGGATAAGAACCATCAGCAATATGCTCAAATGAAATCTCAACACCATCAACAATCGCACCTTTTACTTTATCTGAGTTTTGATCAAGGAAACTAAAACCAAATACACCTAAAGCATGTTTGTTTTTATCCAGTTTTTGAACGATCAAGTTATCATTTTCACCTGCTTCAATGTACGCGCCATCTTCACGAAGCGTATGGCAAATTGACTTATACTTGCTCTTATCTGTCTTTTTCATTGCCTTAATCCAGGCAATTTTTTTACATCCACCCTCAAGTGCAAGTTCTGCAAAAGCATCACGCGTTCCTGATGTTGGTGGCGGGCCTAATACCTCAATCTTTGTATCAGGAAGATCGGCATTCACCTCTTTCCATGTTGTATAAGGATTCTCGATAAGCTCACCGTCTTTCTCACCGGGTACCTCTTTCGCTAATGCCAGAAAAATATCTTTACGACTTAATGCAAATGTATTGCCTCTTTTAGAATTGGCTATCGCAATACCATCAAACCCAACCTGAACCTCTGTGATATTGGTTACACCATTTTTTGCACACAGCTCAACTTCACTCTTTTTAATACGACGAGAAGAGTTTGTGATGTCTGGCGTATTAATACCATTACCCGAACAGAATAACTTTAAACCACCGCCTGAACCTGTAGATTCTATTTTAGGCGTTTTAAATTTCGTTTTTTTACCAAAGGTTTCCGCCACAACGGTGGCAAAAGGGTAAACCGTCGATGACCCCACGATTTCTATATGCTCTCTACCCGCAGCAAAACTGCTTGTAGAGATAAGTGACAATGTTACGCCCAATAAAATAGGTAGTGTTTTCATCAATAACTCCCAATCAATAATAATTAATATGAAAGCCATACTAATCAAGCAATATGACAGCTTTGTGACAAATACGATGTATTTGAAACTTTTACACGACGACCTCTATTTAACTATGTTTATGACGAAACGGTACAACCCACCCCCCCACTTATAGGCATTTTTTTGATCGACTAAAATGCAGCTTGCCTCGGTATGTTCGGAATCACTCATTAACTATTTTTTACGCGAATCAACCTTATAGCGATGCGATAGTGAATTTATAGACCAATACGGTTATTATGCCGTGCTTAAACACAGTAAACCCTTAGGAAAGACTATAAGTATGAAATCAGCCCCACGTCGTAAAACAATGCTTATCATCCTTGATGGATTTGGCACGAACCCAAGTAAAAAGAACAATGCTGTTCATGAAGCAAATACGCCAAAGCTTGATGAATATTTTGGTAATTACCCACACACAACCCTAGAAGCATCTGGACGTGCTGTTGGTTTACCTGATGGGCAAATGGGTAATTCTGAGGTTGGACATTTAACCATTGGTTGCGGCACCATTCTTAAACAAAATCTGGTACGTGTAGACGATGCCATCAAAGATGGTAGCCTCGCTCATAACCTGGTTTTACTTGAAACACTTGCCGCAGCAAAAGCAAAAAATAGACCCATCCACCTTATCGGCTTAGTCTCAGACGGCGGGGTACACAGCCATGTAGACCATCTGTGCGCCTTAATTAAGTTTTGTAATGATAATCAGGTAAAACCTGTCATCCACGCCATTACAGATGGGCGCGACACCTCACCCACATCGGCAAAAAAATACTTACAGAAAATGCTTGATGCTTTAGAAGAATTTGGTGGCAGTGTCGCCACGGTCTCAGGCCGTTATTATGCTATGGATAGAGATAAGCGTTGGGATCGCATACAACTCGCGTGGGAAGCCATGGTGAATGGCAAAGGTGTGAGTGCAACAGATGTGATACAAGCCGTTGACGATGCCCATGCCAATGGTGAGAATGATGAGTTTATCCTTCCTCGTGTAATGCCAAATGCCGAGACAATACAAGCAAATGATTCTGTCGTATTTTTTAATTTCCGCAATGATCGCCCAAGACAAATGACTGCTGCCCTGAGCATGCCAGAGTTTAATGAGTTTGATCGTGGTGATTTTTCACCTGCTGCTGTCACAACAATGACAGAGTACGAAAAGCAATTTGATACCCCTGTTATTTTCCCCCCCGAAAGACCCGCTACAAATTTAGCCGAGACGATTAGTCGCGCCGGACTGAAACAACTCCATTGTTCAGAAACTGAAAAGTATGCACATGTGACCTTCTTTTTAAATGGTGGCGTAGAAAAACCGTACGAAGGTGAAGACCGTATTTTAGTCGAGTCACCCAAAGTGAATACCTACGACGAATGCCCGGAAATGAGTGCCAAAGAACTTGCGGATAGAATTATTGAATCTACTGAAACCGGCAAATATGACTTCATTGTTGTCAATTTCCCCAATGGTGACATGGTTGGGCATACTGCCGTTCCTGACTCTGTGATTAAAGCTGTAGAAGCATTAGACCACGAAGTCGGACGCGTACTGGATACGGCTGTTGCCAATGATTATTCCGTGATTTTAACAGCTGACCACGGAAACTGTGATGAATACGTCGATCCATACACAGGGGGGCCAAATACCCAACATACGGTGTACCCTGTACCTTGCCTGGTTATCGATAAGTCTTTTTGGAAACTCAGTACAGGTGCTGGGTTAAGCAATGTTGCCTCTACAGTCATACAGCTTATGGGCATCGAACAGCCAAAGGAAATTAGCAGCAAATCTATTTTACTTGAAGAACTGGCAGAACATACAAAACCCGCCACATAAAGTAGCTCGGCTGTATTATGTTTATTTTCAACCTTATCATTGACACCGATAATACACCCGTTTATTCCTGACTCTGTTAATTTGTCGGGATATAAAAACCATCAATGCTGGCAAAAGATGCTATTCAGGCGAAATAAAGTAGGCTTAGTCGCTCCCAACTCCCAATAAATGACTAAGCCTATTTTGCATGAATATAAAACAATCCGCATATATTTTAGCCACACTGCTTTTCCTGAATACATCTAGCTTTGCCTCTGAGCCTAAACAGTTCTCAGGAATTATTGCATCACACAATCAAGTACGCGCTCAATATCAACAACAACCATTGAGCTGGTCAGATACTCTTGCCAACTATGCCCAGCAATGGGTAGATCATCTGGCAGAAACACAAAACTGTGAAATGATTCACCGCCCCAACCAAAATGGCGGAAAGTTTCAACAAATACATGGCGAGAACCTGTTTTGGGCAAGCCCCGAAGAACTCAGTGGTGGCCTAAAGAAAATACAATACCTTACTCCCACTGACATTGTGAACGCATGGGCAGAAGAAGCTAATTTTTATGACTATCACAGTAATACATGCGAACCCGGTCAGGACTGTGGCCATTTTACTCAAATGGTCTGGCACGAATCACAACAAGTAGGATGTGCGAAAGCGATCTGTCCTGATAAATCACAAATATGGGCATGTAACTATCACCCACGTGGCAATTATATTGGGGAATGGCCTTACTAAAAATCTCACTCAATACTCATCTAAATTTACTCGCTATTTAGTTAATAAATGATAAAGTTGCCATGTGCACTAAACTCATCGCGACTCATTTAACAAATAATATGAGGTCTTTATACGAAGCACATGGCGAGAGAAAAATAAGGTAGATAGCACAGCTGAATTTTTAGGAATAACATGAGGAAACCTAAGCTATTTTTATCCCTCATGTCTCGTCGTACAAAGATCTCGATACACTTACTCTCTGAATTCGAGGAAAATAATATGAATGACAATATAAACGATGCCTTCACTACACCCAAGGCAAACGTATCTGGCAACACAATATCGGGAAGTAATAACATCATTACAACAGGTATCGTTGATCAATTAAAACGCACCAGACCTTGGGTATTACTCATCTCAATTGTTGGTTTTATCTTTACTGCCATAATGGCTATAGGAACTCTTGCCATATTTTTTGGAGGAGGTGTGGCCATATTCTCTGGATCAGGTGTAACGCCAGACATGTCCAGTGGTATCGCAGTCATAGTTATGGGTTTTATATACTTACTAATGACACTTCTCTACTTCGTAATATCACTATTCTTATTGAAATATGCGGGGGCAATTAAACGCTTTATTGCATCGGGCACCTCTCAAGATATGGAAGCAGCATTAAAATACCAAGCTAGCTTTTGGAAAGTTGTCGGTATTCTGACACTTGTTTCTATTGTATTTATGGTGCTTGGTATTGCAGCCGGTATTATTGGCGCACTCACGGGAGGGGGATTCTAAAAAATAATACGTAATTTATGGTAATAAAAAAGCTCGCTTGATTCCTTTCAGCGAGCTTTTTTATTGATGATTTTATTAATGGCTACTACCTGCTTTTAACCAGTTTGCCTACCGTCATTCCTTGCACAAGAATGGAGAATACAACAATAACGTAGGTAATCATTAACAAGGATTCCCTGTATTCACCCGCAGGAAGTGTCAATACCAGGGCAATGGATATACCGCCACGCAGACCGCCCCACGTTAAAATTCTCACTATTTTAGGTGTAAACGTCTGGCGTATTCTCAAGATTGACACAGGTACACCTACAGAGAAAAAACGAATAGCAAGTACAACAGGTATCATGATTAAACCAGCAATTACTGCGGTTGTATTGAAAGTTAACACTAAAACCTCCAGGCCAATAAGTACAAACAGCACGGCATTTAAAATTTCATCAATCAATTCCCAGAAATTATCCAAATGCTCACGAGTCTTGTCAGACATCGCAAATTTTCGTCCATTATTTCCAATCAATAATCCAGCAACCACAATCGCAATAGGACCAGAAAGGTGCAACGCGCTGGCTAAGGCATGACCACCAAAGACAAGGGCAAGCGTTAAGAGAATTTCTACCTGATAGTTATCAATAGATGACAGCATGCGATAGGCAATATAGCCGACGATAAAGCCAAAAATTGCACCACCAATGGCTTCCTGAGCAAATAATGCAGCAATACTCGCGGCATTCATTTCTTCCCCACCATGACCACTAACACCAGCGATACTTAATAACACGAGGAAAACAACCACAGCAACACCGTCATTAAACAATGATTCACCTGCTATTTTTGTTTCCAAAGACTTAGGAGCACCCACTGTCTTTAAAATACCCAATACCGCAATGGGATCTGTAGGAGAAATTAAAGAACCAAATAACAGGCAGTAAATAAAGGGAATATCCAACCCTAACCAGCCAAAAATATAATAGGAGACGTAACCTACCAGAAAGGTTGATGTCATCACCCCGACACTCGCCAAAATAGCAACAATCCAGCGTTGTTTAATCAGCTCCTCAAGATGCACGTGTAATGCACCGGCAAATAACAAGGCACTTAACATGCCCTGCATTAAGGTTTCATTGAAATCAATGCCTTTTAAAAGGGTAATCGCCTGATCTTCAATGGGTAGACCCATTTTTCCCAGCACAACGATTGCCAATGACATAAGCAAGGCAATCGCCAGCAAACCGATAGTCGCGGGGATTTTAAGGTATTTATAATTAAGATAGCTAAAAACAGCAGCCAGGCTTATTAATATTGCGATGGTATTTATTATACTCATTGAGTACCTACTTATATTTTAATAACGGTCAACATAAGCCACCCCCCTACTTAGGCGCATTTATTTATGATAAATAAATGCGCCTAAGTAGGGGGGTGGCTTTCTAAATTAATTACTTACTTTCTCTAACGTACCATACACGTCAGTTTCAATCTTACTAGAAGGCTTTGATAAACCTACCGAGCGTATCAATTTCAAGGTGTATCGCACAACGCAGAAATTGGCTCGCGCAGGTGGTTTTGCAAAGCCTTCTATTACAGTGCTATTACAAACCCAGTGCCTTTCTAATCACTTCATTTTTGACCACTGGCAGCTGGTTAAACATCGTCATGCCATAATTTCGGATTGACTTTACCGGACTGGCAGAATGCCCAAACAGTAAACGGAAACCTTCCATTACGCGCATTGTTATTAGATTATCGCCTCGTCGCGCACGCTCGTAACGTCTTAATGCTTTTATCTTACCAACATCATTTGCCTTCTTAAGTTGTGTTGCAAGTTCGACAACATCCTTAATTCCGAGGTTAACACCCTGCCCTGCCAATGGGTGAATCGTGTGTGCCGCATCGCCAACCAAGGCAATACGATCCATGACATAAGGCTTTGCCTGAGAGCCTCGAAGTGGAAATGCTGCACGCTTCCCTACTTTCGTAATTTTACCCAATTTATGATCAAAAGCCTCTGCAAGCTCTTTCTTAAAATCTGTTTTACTGAGAGACAAATAGTAGTCTGCTCTATCTGAAGGCAAGGTCCATACAATAGAACAACTTCCGTCAGATAATGGCAAAAATGCGAGTGGTCCTGTTTTTTGAAAACGCTGCCAAGCCGTGTATTGGTGATGATGCTCTGTATGAACGACGGCAACCAGGCCACTCTGGGCATAATCATCACATTCAATATCAATACCCGCCAGTGTCCTCACTTTAGAGTTAGCCCCATCAGCGCCTACCAATAAATCAGCAGTAACCACCCCCCCACTTTTAAGCGTTATTTCAACATGGTCTGGCGTTACAGTAAAACCTTCTAAAGAGTCGGGCTGATACACATCCAGCGTTTCATAGCTTGGAAATACATCTGAAACGGCTTTCTGAATTACCTGATTTTCAATGATATGCCCAATGTCTGGCTCACCTAATTCCGCTGCATTAAAACGCACGCAACCATCACCTTCTGCATCCCAAACTTCCATGCTTTCATAAGGAGAAACACGCATTGCATGCATTGCGTCCCACGCACCAATCTCTATAAAAGCCGCTTGTGAGGCTCGGCTAATGGCGGATACACGTACATCATAAGCAGAGCCTTCTGTGAACTCAGGCACGTTAGAAAACTCAATAACGGCAACACTACGCCCGGCTTTTGCCAGCAAACAGGCCAATGTTGCACCCACCATGCCAGCACCATTGATAAGCACATCATAATGCTGACTCATGATGCTCCCCTTACCGCCAAGCCTCTGGCTAGGCGAGATTGACGATAATTAATTCCCATACTTTTTCGCATTAGCCATTTTCTCAGTGGTGATACTCGATCAATCGCCAATAAACCACCTGTACGTGCATGGCCTAATAGCGCATGGTCATTTGAGAATACACGCACCAAAGAATCTGTGTATTGAATCGTCCCTTCCAAATCACCTTTGCGGGTTTCTTCATAGGCTTTCAACAGCATTTCAACCGTAGTTATTGTTGAATGTGTTTGCTTGTTACTCATTAAATCTGCCACTAAATCAGTGAGTACAGCAACATCACGGAGCGCCAGGTTTAAGCCCTGACCCGCCACAGGATGCAAAGTGTGTGAAGCATTACCGATAATGACGGTACGAGTTGCTGTATTTTTATCCGCTGTTACCAGCGACAGTGGGAAGGTGGAGCGTTTACCAACTTTAGTAAAACGTCCCAAACGATAACCAAACTCTTTACCCAGCTCGTCTAAAAAGTCTGCATCATTCATCGCCATTACGGCATCAAGGCGCTGCGTGCCTGCTTCGGTACTATGCGTCCAAACGAGTGAACTACGATTATCCGACATAGGCAGAAGTGCAATAGGCCCTGTATCCGTAAATCGTTCAAAGGCTTCACCCTGATGTGGCTTTTCTGTCGAGACATTACTAACAATTGCAGATTGCTTATAATCTGAGCAGCTTATATGAATGCCTGAAAGCTCTCTGATTTTAGAATCAGTACCGTCTGCGGCAACCAATAGCCGTGCTGTTAATTGTGTTTCTTGACCATCTTGTTCAAGATCCAAAACCCGTGCATCTTTACTTTCGCTCAGGTTTTTCACCGTTGCAGGTTGTATTAAATCAACATGACTCTTTTTAAGTATTTGATATAACTGCTGCCCAAGCACTTTACTTTCTACCAAGTACCCGAGTGCTGGCAAGTTCTCTTGTTTTGCTGTTAAACGTGCAGCGCCAAAATGTCCACGATCCGAGACATGAATACGCTGAATTCGCGTTGTTTTAGGCTCAAGCTCATCCCACAACCCCATGCCTTTAAAAATAAGGCTAGACCCATAAGAAAGGGCAATAGCTCGATCATCGTAGGAAGGCTGTGAAGGTGCACCAAATTCAAATTCATCTACTAAAGCAACTTTTAGTGATAGAGGCAATAATGCCACAGCAAGACTCGCCCCCACCATACCGCCACCCACAATGACGATGTCATAATGCTTATTGCCTTTCGTTAATTTATTGTTAAGTAATGTGCTCATTTATTTAATGATAAACGTATTGGTTACAAGCCATCAGTAGATAATGCCATCCAGCTTTCTATATCATCAACTTCTTTCAACAGATCCCCCGTAAGGACTTCATTGCCAGTTTTGGTGATTAAAATATCATCTTCAATACGAATACCGATATTCCACCATTTTTCATCAATATCATCACTCGGAGAAACATAAATCCCTGGCTCTATTGTCAATGTCATTCCCGGCTCTAATTCACGCCATTCTTCATTAATTTTGTAGTCACCCACATCATGAACATCCAAACCAAGCCAGTGACCCGTTTTGTGCATATAGAATGGGAAATATTTATTTTCTTCAATTAACGTTTCAAGGTCACCGTGAAGCAACCCATTTTCCAATAAGCCAGCCGTAATTACTCTAACTGCCGCATTGTGAGGATCTATCCAGCGATTTCCGGGCTTTGCCAATTCAATCGCCGCGTATTGAGAATCCAATACAATTTGATAAAGAATGCGCTGCTCTTCAGTAAATTTTCCATTAACAGGAAAGGTGCGTGTAATGTCACTGGCATAACCTTGATTTTCAGCACCCGCATCAATCAACAGCAAATCGCCATCATTTAATTTTTGGTTATTATCAATATAGTGGAGAATACAAGCATTTTCACCACCGCCCACGATACTCGTATAGGCGGGAACCATCCCTGCCTTTCTAAATTCATGCATATACTCAGCATCAATCTCGTATTCCATCATATTTGGCTGACAGACTTTCATGGCGCGCTGGTGTGCCTTTACGGAAACCTTTGCTGCCTCTCGCATCAAGGCTTGCTCTTGTGGTGATTTAAATAAACGCATTTCATGAAGTAATACATCCAGCGAAATAAATTCATGCGGTGCTTGCACACCATTTCTTACTTTTGCGCGTAAAGAATTAACCCATGAGATAACCAGATTATCAAAGTCCTGATTATTTCCAACGCTATAAAAAACCTTATTTCTGTTCTCCATCAACCCTGGCAGAATTTCATCAATATCTTCAATAGGAAAGGCATCATTGGCACCATAGTCTTCCACAGCACCCACTAAACCTGACATGCGACCTGTCCATTGCTCTGTCATTGGGTCTTTTTCACGACAGAAAAGAATGTATTCACTTTCTTCTCGCCCAGGTACTAAAACAGCAACCGATTCTGGCTCATCGAAACCTGTCAAGTAGAGAAAATCACTGTCCTGACGAAAGATAAATTCAGCGTCTCTATTACGAGTCTTTAATTCAGCAGAAGGAATAATGGCAATAGCGTCTTTTCCTATCTGAGCCATCAAATCATTTCGACGTCGTGCGTATTCTTTGGTACTTATCTGCTTCATGCTTTTTCTACGTTAGGTATGGGTGGATTATCATTCATTTACTGTGATCGAAGGCTTTGCAAAACTACCTGCGCGAGACAATTTCTGTGTTTCTCGGCAGGGTTACCAAAACCTTCTGATCTATTTTATAACTTTTTGTTAGTGGATCAGGGAAGACTGTTTTAATGGCTGAAGTTCCTCATTAATTAAGAGAACCCCCATGCGTATATATTCACTGATTTCAGCATACGCTTCTTCTGATTGTTCGGTATCTTCAAGATCAAACTCTCCCTCCGTACCAATTTCAGTAATATCCGCCAATAGTTCTCGAGAATCTTCGGGGAGCGACTTATAGTTTTTGACACCCGCCATACCGATACCCAAAATAAACCCTGAGCACCATTGTTGCAAAGCCGTAACTCGTGCAAAAAGTGACTCATCTTCTTCGGGCAAGAGTAAATCAAAGCCCATATTGGAATCTTGTAACTGTGCCTTAGTTTCATCGAATAACTCACCAGCTAACTTAATAGCCTTATGTTGCTTGGCATTATCGACATCAACATCGCCAAAAATAAGTTTTACCCAATCAATCTTGTCCACAGTAATATCGACAACCAGTAAACCACACGCAATAGCCTGTGCCTCGGCAGCATTATAGTCAGCCTCAGCATCTTGCAGAGCGATATCTAAATCAAAGTTTTCCATATTCACACATCAAATAATAATAGGTCGTGATTTTAACGCTTATTCCACAATAAAAACACACCCCGCCACTTATAGAGGGTTTTTTAATAGTTTTATCTAAATTTAGAGATTCCCTTTATATAATTCCTTAATTTTCGAGAGAATCGAACAAAGCTAGTAACTTTGTTGGTTTGCTTTCCTCCTTGTTTATCTATTTGTGCCTTTAATTGCGCCAATACAATTTCAGGAGTAGTAAAGCTCTTTGTTTCCCAATTTATATACAGTGGATATTCAATAAGTGTTCCTGCAATAAGTTCAGACAATTTAAGTTTGCGACATCTTCTTTCTAGCTCGTGCTTATCCTTTGTAAGTCCCCAGTTAGAGTAAAAAGGAATACCATAACAAACAACTTGTAAATTTCTCATTAAGCCTTCAAAACCAACTAATGAAGTCATGGTATGAACCTCATCAACTACTGCCAAACAATCTGTGACACTCACATCTGTCAAAACAAGGTCGCAATTTTCATTCAATATTTTATTTGGAATATCCCCTCTTCTATTACCACTTACAACATCAGGGTGTGGCTTATAAATAATATAGGCATCTTTATTGTCTTGTTTAACTGCTTTTAATAGCTCACTATTAGTCTTTATATCAATACAGCCTTTATGAATAGATGCGTCATCTTCAACTTGGCCTGGCACTAAAATGATCCGCTGTTCTTTTTTACTTAAAAGCTGTGATTTCTCTAACTTTTTTCCTAAGTTATATTTACTCACTTCATTACTAATTAAGGCTTTTTGTAATTTATCAGCTCTTAACAACTCTTGCTCTGTGAACATATGTTTAGACAAAATATCTTCTAAATCAGATGGGGAAGTAGGATCATAATAAATACCTGTCTTATCCAAAACCAATGAGGCAGGAACAGTCAAGTCTGAACCCAGCCCTGTAGATCGTATAAATCCATCTTCAATATACCAGGGGTTGCACTTATGTTTTTTTAGCAGCGCATCATATTGAGTCAGTGGTTTACTAGCCCATGTTAAAACTTTTGAGTTTTCATCAAAGCCTATTCTATCGATTTCATTTAAGGAATTTACAAACAAGGGGTTCACATCACCTTGCAAAAAAACTCTTATGTGATCTCTTTTCCACTGACTAAAGTTGACACAAAAATAATTACAACCACCTTTCAACTTTTTATTGTTCTGCAGTTCAAAATAATCAAGGATATCCTCGATTTGACACTCTTGTTTTGTGTCAATATGAATATAGCGGCTGTACAAGACATAAGCAGAAAAAAATATTTCAGGCACTGTCCTCAATACATTTCTTCTCTTCCAAACAGGAAGTTCCAAATTTGCTCTATCATCCGTCAACCCCCACCCTGCATAAAAAGGTACTCCAAAACAGACTACTTCCTTACCTAACATTAGCGCTTCAAAACCTAACTGTGAAGTTGCCACATAAACTTTATCTACGCTTTTCAACATGACAATGGGGTTAATAAAGTCAGAAATAATTCTGATTCTCGGGTTGCTTAAAGGAATAGATAAACACCCTTTTTTTACACCCGCAATCACATCAGGGTGAGTCTTTATTAATATTTGTGACTCTGGGTTCTCCTCAATTGCTGCATCAAGTAATAACTCAAATGAATTTTCCGAAACCCCTCCATATTTCAAAGACATATCCCCTTTCGTTTGATCTACGACCAAAACGACATGATCTTTCTTCGACTTATTATTATCAAAAAATAAAGAACCATTATTGTATTTGGAGATATTAGCTTGAATGATTCGATTAATTGCTACTTCAGCTCTTGCTATAGAGGCATCATTAAAGTTTTCTTTATTAGAATCACGGATATAATCTTCAAGGTCTGATGGTTGGCCCGCATCATAATATATTCCCTTTTTATCTTTGACTAAAGAGCAGCTTTCGGCCCCTGTCACCCCTTGGCCTGTAGAATGCAAAAAACCATCTTCAATAGAAAAATATTCCAGATCATTTTTTTTAGCAAATTCAATAGCAAGTTTAGTATTTGGTTTTTTCCCCCAACCAACAACATAGTCAATGCCAGCACTCGTAACAGGAGACAATTCAAAATCATCTATATTAAGTAAGCGCTTAATACTCTGTTTTTTGACTATACCTTTGGAAAAAGTGGCGACACGTTTATTTGACATACTCTCTCTAACTATCATTGATATAAATACAGAATAAACCAAATGCTCAAAGGCAGTAGGCTTGTTCAAATTATGTTGGTTGAAATACAATACCTCCCCAACAAAGAATTAGTTAAATTTAGAACTTTAACTAAATTTCTAAGCATGATAGTATTTTTTTTCGATCAGCGCATTAGTGTAGCTCTCACAGATAGAACATAACTTATAGAACAAAGCTAATTTCAAACCTCGTCCTCCTTAAAAATTACCCCAAAACATTTCAAATGAGTTCTATAAAAACAAGAAATTTCATCGTGAATTTCGTCATGTCAAACACTGTAAGTAGCAAAATATTCGACTCTATAAATAATTATTTTCATGAATATTTAGACGAAGAATTTGAACTCATAGTTAGTGAAAAAGCATTGCCCAATGCAGACATATATCATTACCACAGACCTAATCTAGAAAAAAATATACTAAAGAACTCTGTAATAACAGTACATCATGACTTGTGCGACCTAGATCCAGCATTTAATTTATCTGAATATATAGAAAAATATGAAAAATGCGATCAAATAGTATGTTTAAACTCTACGCAAGAGAAAATACTCAACAGTAAAGGCCTAAATAACACAACGGTTATTCCACATGGGTATAACAAGAATATTTTCAGTTTAAAGGAAGTACACAAATACTCCCCTGAGAAGAAAATTTGCCTTGGCATCATTTCAAAAAGATATGCCCGAAGAGTAAAAGGTGAAGCCTATTTATTTGAACTTTTAAAAAGATTAAATCCTAATAAGTTTTCATTCTTTTTAGTAGGTGAAAACCGAAGGGAAGACTATAAATTAATTGATAGATTTGGATTTGATGTAGAGCTTCACGAAGATTTACCATACATTTTATTTAATCAACTCTACCATAAGATTGATTTTCTTTTGATTTTGAGTCTTCATGAAGGGGGACCAGCCAATATACCAGAGGCTCTAGCAACTGGTACACCTATTATTAGCAGACTAATAGGAATGGCGCCTGATTTGATCCTTGATAACAAAAATGGATTATTTCTCTCCGACGATATTGATATAGACATAAAATTATTAGCTGATATTTCTAATAATAAAAACAATATATTCGATCATTTACAACAAAGCTCGCAGAACATTTATCATGCTTTAACCTGGAAAGAAGTAGTAAAGCTTCACGAAAATATTTATAAAAAAATGCTAAAAATTGACAATGAATCCTAAAATACTTTTTTCTGACAACCTTCATTTCAACAGCAGAAGATTTGAAAGCCTCTTCTCATTTATCGACAAATATGAAGCAACTCATTTTTTTGAAACAGAAAACAACGATCTAAAAGCGTGTTATGGCGATTACAATCAGCACCTAGAAATATTGGAAGGTAATATAGCTAAGCTCAAGGAGCTAAATAAAGAGCAACTGTACAACTATTCCAACTCAACGATAAATATTTTCAAGCTCTCTAAAGCAGAATTATTATCATTATTAATGACTAAAAATAATTGGTATACATGCCGTATTGAGCCTGACGATAGAAAAATATTCAATAAAGCGTTTAACGAGAATAAAACAGAATTAATACAGAATATGGCTGCTGGCATTCATTGGGTAAGCGTATGGCTAAAAATACTAAAGGAAACAAGAAACTTCACACATAGCTGTATTTTTTCTGGAAGTCTTATTTATGCAAAATCTCTTCAATTATTAACTCAAAATAGCCCCATCAGAGCCATTATAATTGAAGATTTTTTTACTGGAAATGACTATTATGCAGAACATAAATATTCTCATATCGCTAATAATTCAGATCTCAAATTATCCAATTTTTATGAACAAATGCCACAAAAGTCTGACTTTGCAAATCAAAGTTGGGAAACCCATAAAATTTTAGCGTTTAAAAAACTATCAGAAGCTAAAAATTTAAATGTAGAGAAATCTAGTGAAAATTACCCTATAGAGTTTGATAATCAAAATGGCATCATAGTAATAATTGGTCAGGTAGTTAACGACTTTTCTATCATTGAAACTAGAATAGAAAATATTTGCTCAATAAATTTTTACCTAAATTTAATAGAGGAAATAATCCAAAAAACCAATTTCAACATAATCTTTAAGGCTCACCCTTGGGAAAGAAAAAAAGCGAACCTTAAAGAGGCACTGACTTTTAATCAACTAAGCCAGTATGTAGAAAAAAATAATATTGGAAAAAGAGTTAAGATAATTGAAGAATATAATCTAGAGTCACTGTTTTCAAAAAGCTCACATATAGTCTGCATCTCCTCTCAAGCCGGCATAGAAGCTGCAACATTAGGATATAAGCCAAATCAATTTGGTGACGCTTTCTATGGACAGAAAGGCTTCACATACGACCATTCAGATATCGGTAGTTTTATAAACAACTCAACAAATACTACCAACTTGCTTACACTGGAAGAATATAAGATGTTTGAAGGTTTCATCACAAAAACACTTCAATTCCATTTGGTTTCCAAGCAAAATAGAGGCATAGCTCGACTAGAAGCAATTTTTTCTGACAACGGCATAAATAAACTTACTAAATCCCCACATACTAATAGCACGAATAATCCAATAACTGCCACTAAACGCGGACTTATAGGCTTTGTAGTGAAAACATTCTATAGCCAAAAACTATTCAATAAATACACAACAGCACCAGAAAATTTTTTCAAGGACTCAAATCATCCTTTAACCAAAGCTCTTGGAAAAATTTATTAGTTATACGAAAGCCCGATATTATATAAACCCCAATAATTTCCCCACTTTACGTGTAAAATCTACTCTGGAATCTTGAAAAAAAGCTTTAGGAGTTTTTTTAAGCTTATCTATTCTTTTCTTGGAGCTAAAAGGCCTCAAGAGCAAAGCAAAAAGTGAGACACCAACAGCTTGAGGAAAAGAAACAATACCAGCTATATGAGCTTCCAATTCATTAATTCTATTTTCTCTTAATGAAGAAACTTCCTTCAAATCTTTTAATTCCTTTAGATTCACTTCTAAAGTTCTGTTTAATCTCTGAATATCATTATCTCTTTTAAGTAGCTGTTGCATACTTTCACTTTTAGTAACGGTAACTCTTCTTTCTAATTGGTTTATTAACTTATCCTTGAACACTAATGATTTAGATGCTTCGCTATACTTTCCCTGAATATCATTCAACAGCTTCATTTGCCTGATTTTTTCTTCTTTAGTAACTGGATCCTCACCATTTAAACCTAATTTAGAAGCAACATAACTTTGAGACGAATATTCTATATCTTGTTTTTCAGAACCCAAAATATGAAAACTATCTCCGAGGTTATAATTATAGAACTTAACTCTATTATATTCTGAATCAGTATTGGATTTATCACTCCACGTATCTGAACACTTATAGTAAAAGGAATATTTTTCAGAAGCCCAATTAGCTAGACAACGAAGATCAGTAGATGAAATGATGTCTGGAATATCATTGGATGAAAAGTGAGTCTGCGCCTCACTTATACTCTTTACCTTTTTAGCAAATTTACCATCAAAATCGTAAGCAAAATCACCACAAACATAAGTTGGGACTCCAGATGCTATTGATACTAAGCCCTCATCCGTATTATATGAAAAAACAAAATCGACAGAAGAAACTATTTCCTCTAAGTTAACATCCGATTCCATTAACAAATAATTATCAGTTGCTACTTTCAAATCATTTGCAACTCCCTTTAGCTCTTCAAAAACCTGACTTTTAAAAATAAACAGGCAACCATCATTCAACTCTATATGATCAAATAATGAAGAAACAAACTCTCTGGTTTTACTCGCATTTAATTCCACGAAATCGAAATAAATATCTAAAGATACATATACTTTAGTATTATATTTTTCAGATATTTCAGGAAGCGTAATTGATTTAGCATTTTTTGAGCCAGAAATAAAAGATACATCTGAATAGTTTAAATTTTTTTGTTTTTTATATTTTACTCTTAACTCTTCAATTTCAAGTTTCTCCCTAAAGTTATTTTGATTATAAATAGAAGAGTTAACTACACCTTTAACCACTATCGTTACAGAGCATTGTTTCAATACATCAAAATGTGTTTCAGCTATTGAAGGAATAGCAGACCTTAACAAATATATTTTATCAAAATAACCAGTTTCGATTTTCTTAAGTACTTCTGGCTCATCATCAAAAGCACTCCCTAAAATTCCATAGAGTGCATAACCATCTAATCTCAATGGTACAAATAAGCCCACATCTGATACATCACTAAGAATGCACAAAGCTTTTTTATCCCTAGGTAAATAATCCTCAGAAAAGAAGGCAATCTCATTCCCAATATACCTAGAAACAACGTTATTAAATTTTAATCTTTTAGAGTCATTTTTTTTATACCAACCACTCTCTACATTTCGAGGATGCCAAATATGAAAGGCCTTTAAACCAAGAGCTTCTCCTGCAAATGTTTCCGTCTCAGCAAGCCGCCTAAAACCTGAATATTCTTTCCAGGAAAAGTAGTCATTACTAAATGGTTTATACTGATCAACTTGAATGTTTTTAGGAAGAGGCAAAGAACCAAATAGGTAATTCAACCTAATCATAAATTCAAAATCTTCAGAGCCATGTCCTTTAAATTCAGTAGAATAGCCACCAGAAAGATTATACAAATCACGATGACAAAGAAAGTTATTAGAATAAGGGGCAATAAAATCAAACTTTACTTTTTTACCAGAATACATGCCTTTAAAACCCCATTGAATCAAAAGCTCTTCTTTTGCTTTAATCCCAAGAGTCTCAAAAACTTTGCTCTCGTGCTCAATGACATGATAAGCAGGCATTGTAATTCTTGTTAATTTATTATTGGAGAAATTGGTAGAGTTAACGATTTTAAGTAGACGAGAAAAACTATCTCTTTCCATTAAAAAATCTGGGTCTGTATAAAAAAGTATTTCTGTATTAGACTCAACAAACCCTATATTTCGAGATTCACTTAAAGAGAATACTCCTTTCTTATCCTCATAGAAGTAATCGTATTTACAAGACTTACAAACTTCTCTAAGTTTTTCTTGATAAACTTCTGAAGAACCATAATCAATGACTAGAATTACTGGAAATGGCTTATACCATTTTTTCAGAAATGAAAGCCTTTCAAGTAACCAGCTATTATCATCAGATACTCTCACACAAAGTATTACCGTAATATCTGACACTTTAAAAACTTTATTAGAATTCAAAACCGACTTATCTTTAACCATCTAAATTCTCACAAATCAAATAGTGCCATATATTAAAATTTATCATTTTTATACGGGAGCCTCTTTTGAATAACTAAAAGTATCAAAATCTATCTTATATAGGCGGTAGACTCTCTCCATCAAATCATCATTATAATATTTTAAAAAACTTGAAGAAGAATTCGTAGCATGACGTGATTCAGTTTTATAAAAATCAGTAGCTCCTAAACGGTGCATTACATAAGAAAAATCTTTTGAAAACTCTTCAAACCTTCCCACAAAATGATATTGAATATTTCTTTGAAAAGTAGAGTAATACTGATGTCGCCAATGATTATTCATTACAGAAATAGGCTGTTCTTCTAAAGCCGAAATAAATCTTTCAAAACTAATGTCAACATTTAAATTTCTTTGATTCAAGCCCAATTGGGATAAAATAAAAGACTTTTCTTTTCTTGAGTTCCCTTTTATTTTATCCAAATAAGCTGACAAAATTCTGGTATATGGGTTTCTAACAAAACAAAAGCGAAAATAATCATCTTCAGTAAGCATAGTTTCAAAATTTGGTACCTGCTGAGGCCGTAATAATGGCGAGTACACCCTATTATGCACATCATCAAACCTCTCCCTTGAAAAAGTTTTGTCCTCTATCTCAAGCCTCTGCAGAGTTAACTTGATAGTTGAGCAAGCTACTTTGGCCGTTTCAACATACACATACTTATTCTTTAAAGAAATGTAAATAGCATAATTCACATCTTCAAGAGTCGTATTAAAAGCATATTTCGAAGCTTTAGAACAATATTCATCCAAAAGATTAGCCATCTCTATTTAGTATCCATACATTAACTTCTCAACAAAACTTTCCGGTGATTGTCGTAATAGGCTAATCAAATTCTCACCAAAGTTTGGTTGTTCATTATTATCAATCCAATGATCATAATACCCATACATCTTAAGCAACCTAAAATCAAATCCCCTACTACCAGCACCATGATGATAAAAAAGGTGGTGATAAATACCGGCAGCTACCGGATGTAGATTTATACGATTAGTCCGAAGAAGTGGCATAACATCATCCATTACATTAACCATATTACCCCCTACCTCATCGATATCATCACCCAAAAGATTCTTAACAACAGAATAGTCAAAATTAACCTCTGGATTATTTACTCCATTCTTATTCATGTATACAACACATGGGTGAGGAAAAAAATCTAAGTTCTCAAACCTAATCGGTGCCGCCAGATTCTTTTTAAATTGAGCCATTTGCTTTGTAATAATATCTTGCCAACCAATACGTACAGGAAAACAATCACTGTCCAGTAACAAATACCCACTATACTGTTGATTTTCTCTCATATAATCAAAAATCTGGCGAATACCTGCAGGGTGACCAATATTTTCATTATTTACTTTAACAATTTCTTCCTCTTCAAATAAAGAAGTATCAATATTATTAACTATCACCTTAAAGTCATAAGAAACAGTTGTATTCCTCTCAATAAATTCTTTCTGTAACTTATACCAGTGATGATTATAGTCAGATGGCGCGTAGACAGACATTATAAGGATTTTCTTAATTTTCATACTATAAAACTACAGCTACCTCTTAAACTTAATACACATAAACTTCAAAAGGACATTCTATATTGACCAAGCATCAATAAAACCAAGATAGCAGCCATATTAAATACTAATGACTGTTTTCTATAACGTTAATCTTATTGATTTTCAATAATAAATAGAAACCTTTCTATGAAGATTTCTCAAATAAAAATTAAATCAGCCCTTTGTCATATTGTCCAAATAACATTTTTCACCCTCTCAAGGGTGGTCAGCTCAGCCAGACCAATTGAAATATAAAACATATTTTTCATGTATTCTGGAAGTATATATTATTCAAATAAATAGCTTTTTACTAAATGATAGTTCTAGTCATATACTTCACAAATAGTCATAATAGGTAGCAGTACTGCCTTTTAGTAAAATTACTAATAAATTTAAGTAATAGCCTTAACTATAACACCTCAATAATGAAAAATCTTAAAGTATCACCTATAATCGTCCTTGGCATGCACCGAAGTGGAACAAGCTGCCTTGCCGGCTCTCTACAAAAATCAGGAGTATATTTTGGTAACGTTTCCCTAAAGAACAAATACAATAAAAAAGGAAACAGAGAAAATTTAGAAATTATGTCTTTAAATGAAAAAATATTAAAGCATAACAACAGTACTTGGAGTCAACCACCCAATGAAGTGAAATGGACAAAAGAGCACGAACAAGAAGGCATCAAGATAGTCAAACAATTTAATAATGAGTGTGACTCAATCACATGGGGATTTAAAGACCCTCGTACTTTACTCACTATTAATTTCTGGGAAAAAATACTACCCCAGGCTATTTTTATCGGCTCTATCCGCTCCCCCTACAATGTTGCCTTATCTTTAAATTTACGAGATAAAGAATCTACAATAGAGGAAGGATTGCAACTTTGGCTCCACTACAATCAAATATTATTGAAACTACTTAATAAGAATCAATTCCCATTGATTTCTTTTGATTTAGATCATGAGCAATATCAGAAAAAGCTCATCACTATAAAGAAACTCCTATCATTACCAGACACCCACCAAGATCAATTATTCTTCGATGGGAGGCTCCGCTCTCACAATAGTAATAACAAATACAATTATAATGATGAGATCAACAATTGTTTCAAAACCCTTTCTACTTATCTAACGTGACCATAAAAAAGAGGAAGCACCCATCATTCATTTAATATTAGGCATTTCAAGTGCTGGCAAATCAACCTTTATACACTCACGCACGAATAAAGAATTCAAAGGACTACCAATCTATCTAGCGAACGAATTAAACAAAGACAATTATCATGAATTATTAAGTACTGACTGTGTAATACACTACAACCTTTTTCGGCCATTTAATAATTCTCCAGATCATCTACAAGCAAAACTTTTAGATGATCCTATCATTAATTATCTAATAGAATATTCGAATACAATAAAAGCGAAAATGCTAGCTGTACCTTTACCTTTACTATCTCAAAGAGTTCTACTTAGAGAAATATCAGAACCAATCTTAAAAGAGCAAATTGAAAATAACTACCCTAAGAACAAGATCTTCGAATTAATTCACAGAATTAACTACATAGAATTCCACAATAGTTGGATTAATCTTTTTCATGACAATAACATCAAGCTACAATTTGTTTTAGTAAATAATAATAATTATACAATCACAAATGATTTACATCAGTTTGAAGCAACCCTTAAAAATGACACCCCAGTTAATTACAGTGATGCACAAATAAAATCAATTTTAGATAAACATAAGTTTGAATATCAGCAGATCAAAGTACTTGACCAATGCAAGACAACTGGATCTGATAGATCCAAAACCTTTAAAAAAATCAAAAGCAACATAGAGCTCGCCGGAAAGTCTGTCTTAGACATTGGTTGTGCATATGGTTTCTTTTGCTTTGAATCAGAAAAATCAAAAGCAAAAAAAGTGGTTGGAACAGAACTAAAATCTCATCGGTTCATCGGCAGCAATATTATAAAACAATTTACTGGTAGCAAATGTGAATTTAAATACACCGACATCTTTAAAAAAGAAACATCAGATAAATTTGATATCACATTATTATTAAATGTCATTCATCATTTACCTGAACCCATTAGCGCACTAAAAAAAGCAGCATCATTGACTAATGAAGTATTAGTTTTAGAATTCCCAACACTTGATGACAAAAAATTCCTATCAACTATAACACCAGGAATTAAAATAGACACGTCTTTACCGCTGATAGGGGTTAGTCTAGCAGAAGACCAAGATCAGACCTTCGTATACAACAAAGAAGCCATTAAACGTATTCTAATAGACAACAATAAGCTATTTCAAAGCATAGAATTTTTTGACTCTCCTATTTCAAAAACTCGACTACTTGCATTTTGTTATAAATAACCTAATTTACTTGCAAGCACCTTTTTTTTGCTGATCAACCCCAATAACTTTGATATTTTTCAAGTTTGACTTAAGCGCCACCATATCTTTCACGCAATTTTCTTTCATAAGGACTTTTTTCAAGGGCGTGATTTTTTTTAATACTGTAAAATCAGTTATTGAGTTACCTGCCACAGCGAGCTCATTCAAGCTTTTCAAACCAACCAAACCCGACAAATCACTTATTTGATTATATTGTGCGTTTAACTTACCAAGGCTTTTAAAGCCTGTATTCATTTTTAAATCCTTAATCGTATTATAGTTTACTGTCAATGTCGTTAAATTAGGCAAATCAGACAAGCTACTAATATTTGATATTTTATTATGATCAAGACCAACTATTTTCAAGCCTTCTAATTTACCGAGTGGCTTTAATTCATTAATCTCATTGTAAGCCAAATCTAAACTTTTTAAGTTTGCCAAATGACTTAATGCACTAATATTTTTTATTTTATTCTTATTTAGAACTAGTAACTCCACATTTGGGAGCTTTTTAAATACTGATATATCTGAAATATTATTCCACCCAAGCCAGATTTTCTTTAACTTAATCATTTCAGATAAAGGCGTTAGATCACTTATTTTATTATGATTTAACTGTAAAACTTGCATATTATAAAGATGCTTCAAATCCTTAAGACTCTCAAGATTATTTCCTTCTAGCCATAATTCATTTAATCTTTTTAAATTTCTTAAGGCCTTTAGATTTTTAATTTTATTTTTACTAAGATTTAATCGTTCTAAGTTTGCCAAATAAAACAACGAAGAAATATCAGATATTTCATTTTCACCCAAATTAAGCCCTACTAAAGACTTAAACTGCCTTAAATCTGAAATATCTTCTATACCCATGCTAAAACAGGATAGACGCTCCAATCTATCAATATTTTTTTTAGTTACTCCCCCAGACTTTTGAAAACGACGCTCAAGACATTTTTTTAAGCCAGCATCTTTTATGTCAATATTTTTATTTACAGGATCAGCAGAAGATACTGTATTTACAGTTATTGCAAGCAATAGAATTAACGTAGAAAAACCACAAAATCTCATCAAAATCCAACCTAGACTAGCCCAAAGAGAGAGCTATACTATAGATCTAAGCTAATTTAGACAACCAAAAACTATAAGTTACATTAAAATACTTTTACTTACACAGAAACAAAAAAGCCGGCATAAAGCCGGCTTTTTACTACATAAAAGATCAGTTAAAACCTTTTATTAAGGAGTGTAGCTGTGATCCATAATCTGACCGAAGCTCAATCCAGGACTACCAGCATCACGAGTTTTTACCGCAAAACCAACTGTAGGAAGACCAGATCCGGCACCAAGAGTACCAAGATTCAACCAGCCACTTTTTAAGCCTTTAATATCTCCAACAGGGTCGAAGTTTAATGGCTTAGCAGAGTTAAGTACTGACGTACCACCAAATGTAATTACATTTGACTCATACTTAAGTGAAGGAGTTGAAGATGAGAAAGATCCCGGAGAGAAACTAACCGAACCTGCCCCGCCCACTGGCTCACCTTCTTCAAGGTCGTAGAAACTAGGAGCGATAGTAATTTCAGAAACACCACCAGCAAATATATTCTCAAATGGAGGAAGTGTAGCAACAGTACCTAGACCACGATAAGCAGTACTACCCGCTTGAATATTACCACTTGGAACTGACTCGATATCAGCATGGAATGATTTTGTAGGGTAAGTTACAACCCAATCTTGATCGGCACCATTTTCTGGATTTTCTGCCCACTCATTGATAACTGCAGTCGCAGTAAGAGCAGCGTCTGTAACACCAAGACCAGTAGCGGTCCAAAGACCATTGGCCGAAGCTAGAGTAGGCTCAAGATAAAAAGGGAATTCCTGAGCTGTTAAAAGCTCAACACCGTTCATCCAATTAGCTAATGCTATAGCATTTGTACCACCAGCCGTACCACCTTCTTTATTAAGAAGAACCAATGAACCACGTAACGGATTCTCACCACCAGGAATAGCCACCCAATCAGTATCAAGAGCAATTGGAGCAGAACCTGAACCTCTAACACCATCAGCATCTACAGGTAATGCTTCAGCAATACCGTTACCAAATGTGTCAGCAGGTACAAATGCATTCCTTACAGCTCCACAGCTAGCCGGATTACCAGTAGCTTGATTATGAAGAGCTCCAGCAAACACAGCATCTGTAGTTACATCTGACCATGCCATAGGAATAATTTCAGCATACCCTTCCTTCATACGAGCAGCAGTTTGACTTCCAGAGTCTTTAAATGACTGCTGCGCAGGGTTTGGGTTTGTGAAAGAATAGCCGTCAGCGCTAAAAGGAGCTCCGCTTGAAGGAATAGCAGGAACAGTACAACTTCTGTCAGCAGTAAACAAGCTTACGCCCGCACCAGCTTCCTTAACATAACCACTCCACTTATCGTTTGGCGATAGTACTAAGTTAAAGTCCAACACATCGCGTGAATTCTCAGACTCGCGAAAACGTACTTTAACAGCAACAGCATGAGTCTTACTTGTATTAACAACATTAATATTTGTCTGCCATCCACTATTAACAGTGTAATGAGGGTAGATCAACGCCTGACCAAGACCATTTACAGAAACATGTGCAGGTGCAGCTGCACCCCCAGCCATTTGAGGGGCTGCATTAGCCTGTTGAGTCATTGCAACACCGCCGACCATAGCAGCAGTCAATGCTAGACTCATTGTAGATTTTTTAAATAATTTCATATTACTCTCCATTAAAATTTTCGAACGAACAAACTTTAAATTAAATATTAGTAAACCCAAAAAGAAAACGGCTATCCCCATTCTTTGATCAGTTCGCCCTAATAAATTTAAATAAAATACCGCCACGAGACGCAACAAACCATCTTACGCAACAATACACACTGGACGCACACTATCGTTTTTCACAGCGACCCCCAGGACGGAGTAAATGATACGCCATCTTAATATCAAACGCAACTTATCTTACAACAAACAAACAAAAGGCTAACCTGTTGATTTTACTAGAGTTACCTCCCGACTCCTAAGAAAAAGACAAAACAATTGATAATTTTGTTGTTTTTTTACCATGAAATCGCATATCTTGCCCCATGAGCGTTGCATAATTACCACACCTCAAAAATCATACCCTATTTATACAACTACTATTACAGACAAGATTTTCTGTAGCCTGAAATTAAATTATTAATACTCTTAATTAATAAGCTTTTAGTGCAATTAAAGCAGCAGCACATAATGCTTTTCGCATTAATCCAACTTAAAAAAACAAACAACCCCATTACTTGGTAGAAACTTACAATTCTATTTGTATTAGATATAATGGTTCTCGGCGCTTCAATCATATTACCGAGAAATTTATGATGATAAAGAATATACACTGGCACGACAATTACATAACCAGACAACATCGCCAACAAAGAAACAACCATAAGAGCTTTGTTTTGTGGTTTACAGGTCTCTCTGGGTCAGGAAAATCTTCTCTGGCTAATGCCGTTGAAAAATACTTATTTGAAAGTGGGCACAATGTTGTCGTTCTTGACGGTGACAATATCCGACATGGACTCTGCTCTGACCTCCACTTTTCTGCAGAAGATCGACATGAAAATATGAGGCGAGTAGGTGAAGTGTCAAAACTTTTTGTTGAGGCAGGCACCATTGTACTTGCTGCATTTGTATCGCCCTATAGAGAAGACCGGGAAAGAGTAAGAAGCCGACTACCACACGGAGATTTCCACGAGGTCTACTGCAAATGTGACCTAGAAGTTTGCGAAAAACGAGACCCCAAGGGTTTATATGCGCGCGCACGTAAAGGTGAAATCGACAATTTCACCGGAATATCTGCTCCTTATGAGGAACCCATCAAACCAGATATTGTAATCAATACTTCTACACTGACAATTGAGGCAGAGGTAAATACTATCATTGAGCGCCTTAAAGCAAAAAGGCTAATAGCAAGTCAGTGAAATAAATAGCATTAGCACCCCCCTACTTAGACGGCATTTTGCGACTTTACCTTTTCTGCGGACCAACTTTAAACAACAAAATTGCAAATGAAATTTATGCAGAGCTCAGACTTTTTTTGAGCTGTATCATTTGCCGTTAAAATAAAACTACAACCCATTAAAGATTACGTTTAGAATGCCTCGCACAAAAGAACTTACCAATCAAGACACAGCATGAACAACAAGCGTTTAAAAATAGCTATTGCAGGAACGGGATATGTGGGGCTTTCAAATGGAGTCTTACTTGCACAACACAATGATGTAATCGCACTTGACATAGATACAGCAAAGGTCAAACAAATCAATCAAAGCATTTCACCCATATCCGATGCAGAAATAGAGGATTTTCTACAAAACAAAAAACTCAGTCTTACCGCTACTCTAGACAAAGAGAAAGCCTATAAAAATGCTGATTACGTCATCATCGCAACCCCGACCGATTACGACACAGAAACCAACTACTTTGATACTTCTACAGTAGAAGCTGTGATCAAAGATGTAAAAAGTATAAACCCAAATGCATTGATGGTAATTAAATCGACTGTTCCTGTTGGCTATACAAAAAGAATAAAAGGGGAACTAGGTACAGACAATATTCTGTTCTCGCCAGAATTCTTAAGGGAAGGCAAAGCACTTTACGACAATCTTTACCCTTCTCGTATTATTGTTGGTGAACAATCTGACCGCTCCCAGAAATTTGCAAACTTACTTCTTGAAGGTGCTTTAAAAGAAGACACCCCCCTACTTTTGTGCGATTCTACCGAAGCAGAAGCAATAAAATTATTCTCAAATACCTATTTAGCGATGCGAGTTGCCTATTTTAATGAACTAGATACCTACGCACAGATACATAACTTAGACACGAAACAAATAATAGAAGGTGTAGGCCTGGACCCACGAATAGGAAATCACTACAACAACCCATCATTTGGCTACGGTGGCTACTGCCTACCCAAAGATACGAAACAACTTAGGGCAAATTATCAAGATGTACCCAGCAATTTAATCAATGCTATTGTTGAATCTAACAGCACAAGAAAAGACTTTATTGCTAGCTTGATTTTACAAAGAAAACCTAAAGTAGTTGGTATCTACCGTTTAATAATGAAAAGTGGCTCAGATAACTTTAGAGCATCTTCTATTCAAGGTATTATGAAACGCATTAAAGCCGAAGGCATAGATGTAGTTATTTATGAACCAGAACTAGAAGACAAGGAATTTCACAACTCAAAAGTAATCGACGAGTTAGGGGCTTTTAAGAAAAACTCGGATGTGATTATTGCAAACCGTATGACTGACGATATTAAAGACTGTATAGATAAGGTTATTACACGAGATTTGTTTGGGAATGACTCTTAATATTCACCCTCCCCAAAAAAATCCCGCATAAAAATACAAAAAAGGCAAATACTTTAACTCCATACACACTAACTAATAAGCTAAGATATTAAGGATCACTAAGCCATGAAGACTGTTATTACCTATGGAACCTTCGATATGTTTCATATAGGCCATTTGAAGCTACTTCAGCGACTACAAGGCCTGGGAGACAAATTAGTTGTAGCAGTTTCTAGTGATGAATTTAATAACTCCAAAGGAAAAAGTACCTTAATACCCTATAAGCAACGTGCAGAAATAGTTCAAAATATTAAAGGGGTTGACCTCGTAATACCAGAAAATAACTGGGAACAAAAAAAAATAGATATTGAAAAATATGACATTGATATATTTGCAATGGGAGATGACTGGAAAGGAGAATTTGACTTCCTTAAAAAGTCATGCGAAGTAGTATACCTGCCAAGAACTGAAGACATATCAACAACCCAGCTTAAAAAATCGCTTTCCAGCTTTCTCTCTACACCTAAGGAAGACATTTTAACAGCGCTAAATATACTAGAAACACTTAAAAAAGATCTAAGCTAGATTCTAAAATGATTAATGCCACTATTTTTAAGACATTCGTGTTTTCAACTATTGCAAACTTTCAAGCAATTGACTTTGATAAACATGGAGACCTCTACTACACAATAAATAGAAAAGTAAACAATCATGAAACCTTCGATGTTTTCAAGCATTCAAGCAATTGGCACAATCAAAATGAAATTGTACACAAAGGTCTAACAGGTCATGGCAGTCAATTCAGGTTTTTTAAATTCCAAACTGCCGACCATGCTCCGAAATATGTTTACAAAGGTCTCCACGGCACTATTTTGTTTAAAAATTGGTGGGGAAAAGGTTATGGGAAAGCCACTATTAATGGCACCCCTCACCAAATTGCTTTTGCCTCAAGAATCAACGATACCCCAGTCAAGGGATCATTTCAGGGGATGGCCCTTAATGAAACACATGCTATTTTTACACTGAGTTTTTTCCACAAAGCAAAAAACTCCTCTAAAAAACCGAAATTACTTGAAAACATTCTTTACATTTACGACCTAAGCACACAAAAAACAACATCTATCAACCTAAAAGAAATCAATTTACCCAAATATGGTATTAGTGATACAAACTTTAAATATCATGAATTTGAAGGCGCTTCGTACTTCAATGATTCTTTTTTTATCGGGCTGAAAGTGCAAGAAAAAAATTCAAAAAAGCTAAAAAAAGTAGGAGTTATATTAAAGCTCTCATCCAATGACCTTTTTAAATAGCTGTTATTTTAATTTTCACTCTCAATGCATAATAACTCCCCTGAAAAAAAATCATCGAACAATGATGAAAAAAAGCTTCTAAACAATTACATGTCTCTGGCAATGTTACAGGGGTTTAATTTATTGTTGCCCTTGATTTCTATGCCATACCTAATACGTGTACTAGGAATTGATAACTTTGGCCTAGTAATCTTTTCTCAAGCTATCATTGGTTACTTTAATATTTTAATTGATTTTGGCTTTAATCTCTCAGCAACTAGAGAAGTTTCAGTAAATAGAAAAAACAATAAAAAACTAGAAGAGATATTATCAGTTGTTATTTTTATAAAGTGCACATTCATTCTCTTATCTTTTTTAATACTCCTTGGAATAACACTAGTTTTTCCCTATTTTAATCAGTACAAGTATTTATTTTTCATGACCTTTGGACTTGTCATTGGGCAAGCACTATTCCCTGTTTGGCTTTTTCAAGGTCTAGAAAAAATGAGATACATATTAGTTTTAAATGTTATCTCAAAATTATTAATTACAGGGTTAATATTTCTCCTCATAAAACAAAAATCTGACTTTGTTTTAGTCGCATCTATCTATAGCACAGGCTCAATTCTTCTTGGCATCACTTCCCTATTAGTTATCCACTCTCAATTTAAAATTACTTTAAATTTTAAGCTACTAACTTATGAAGCATATATGTTTTATATTAAAGACAGTTTTGATTTCTTTTTATCAAGACTTTCAGTATCTATTTATACTAATAGCAACATTGTCTTACTTGGACTTTTGACTACCTCTCAAACGGTTGGAGAATATGCCATTGCAGAAAAACTATACATGGTACTTCGTAGAATGTATCAACCACTTACTAATGTGCTCTATCCCTACATAACTAAAACAAGAAACTTATTGCTCTATATGAAGATTTTCATTCTTGCAAATATAGTAAATTTCATCATTCTTGGAATATTGTTTACCTTTTCAATAGAAGTAATAACCCTAATTTCTGGAATACCTTCTATATTAACAAACAACGCCTTTAGACTTTTCCTAATTATTTGTATAGTTATAATTCCTTCAATATTAACTGGTTATCCGCTTTTGGCTGCTCTAGGTTACAAAAAAGAGGCAAATAATAGTGTTATTAAAGGCTCTCTCTTTCACTTACTAGGACTATTTCTTCTATATATAACAGGAAATATTACTGTCAATAATGTACTTTACTTATTATTTATTACCGAAACTATTGTTCTTACGCTTCGTGTGATAAGTATTAATAAATATAAACTTTGGAAAATCAGATGAAACTTAAATTAAGGTTAGACAATATACTAATCATTCATTGTATTTTTCTATTTATAAATACCCTTATCTTCTCCTATAGCTACCTGACCGAAGTATCGGAAGTAAGAGTTGGTTCTTTAAAATACCTGTTACTTTCTTCAGTTATTTGGACCGTTTATTCATCCAAGGCTTATCTCAAATGGACCAGTGCCTATTTATTATTTTTATTTACCATGTGTATATTTTTATTTAACAGGGTATTTTTAGATATATTTGGCTTGTATGAATTTGAATTTGCATCTAGGTTTGGAGGATTTAATTTACCCCTATCTACACAAGAAGCTCTACTTATCTACTTTATTCTCTCAATCCATTTAATACATCTTGGTGCCATTCTTGCTTTAATTAAAAATAAAAATAAATACACCACTTCAATTATTGATTTGAGAAACACTTCTTGGGAAAAGTTTGGAATACTACTATATATTCCTGCAATTATTAGCTTTTCTGCAAAACTAGCAATTCAGTTAAAAGTAATCTCTAGCCAAGGCTATTTAGCTGCTTATACAACATTAAAAACAATATCATACCCTTGGTGGACCGCTGGATCTGGAACTTTACTTCTCATTGGATACAGCTTATTGATAGCATCATCACCTACAAAAAAGCGGTTTTTTCTATATTCTTTGTTTTTTCTACTAGCTCAATTTGCAGTGTTGCTAAAAGGAGCGAGAGGAGGATTCGTAATTACACTTATGTTTATTATTTGGTACTACTATAAATTCTACGCCCCAAAAGATATTAAAATAACTAAAGCAGCTCTTATCTCCTTGCCGATTATAATACTATCACAAATAATCGTTGTGACTCGTATCGGAGGGGATTTCGAATTTGTAGACTTAAAAGAAACTATTATCCTTTTTTTCTCCCAACAAGGCGTTAGCATGCTTGTCCCAGGATATATGATTTATTATAAAGATCAGTTTATACGAGAAGGTCTCCCATATATCCTCTCACCTTTAACTAATTTAGGGAGCTTCTCTCCAGCACAAACACACAATACGGTAGAAAAGTACAATATGCTGGGGCATGACTTAAGTTACTTTTTAAGCCCCACAGCTTATCTCAATGGGGAAGGCATAGCGGGGAGTTTTCTTGGCGAATTGTATGACTTACCAATAATCCTCATCCCCCCAATACTTTGTTTGCTTGGTTACTTTATCATAACCTATGATTACAAAGTTAAATCTAACAGACTTTTCTTACTACTATCTTTCCCCGTCATCTTTCAAATATTAAAAATGCCTCGGGGAAATCTTTTTCCTAATATTAATATTATACTAGCCTTGATATTTGTTTATTTGATGCTTAGGCTACTGACGAATAGGAGAAAAAATGTCAACTAAACAAATATTACGGAAAATTTTAGTCACATTTTTTGGCTACCCACTGTACATCCTCTCCTTCTTTTTTATCAGAAATAGAAACAGAATAGCTGTAGGCTGCCACACTTCGTTTAGCGATAATAGTAAATACTTTTTCCTTTCTTCAAAAAATTATTTAAGTGATTATGAAGTAGTCTGGATTACTAACAACAATAAAACTAAAGCGCATATTGAGGAACTAGGCCTAAAGGTACTTAAAATACAGTCCATTAAAGGGCTTTATTATGCACTTACAGCAAAGTTTTATGTTTATAGTTTTCACCTTATTGATATAAATTTCTGGACTAGCGGTGGAGCTACAAAAATTAATTTATGGCATGGAATTCCCTTAAAGGATATCGCCTTTCAAATCAAAGAAGGACCTTCTGCCAAAATATATGATGAAAAAAGCATCTCTTCACGGCTTTTTAGACCTCATGTATTTGTAAGACCAGATTTTATGCTAACAACATCCTCTAAAATGAGTGACTATTTTTCTAGTGCATTTAGAATTACTAAAAAACAATGTTTAGAGTACGGAATGCCGAGGTGCGATATTCTTCAATGGAAGAAAGAAGAAATAGTTAAATTTACCAATACCTACGAATCTGAAGGTACACAAGAAATTATAAATGAAATATCATCCAAATATGATAAAACTATCATTTATATGCCAACATGGAGAGAGAAAGTAGACTTTCTAAATGATGCTCAATTTAATTTTGAAGAATTAAATGATTCCATGAAAAAAATGAATAACTTATTTATTTTTAAACTCCATTCTTTTACAAAACTAAAAGATATTAGCTTAAAGAGTATCGACTCATACTCAAACTTGAAAGTACTAGATAATCAAATGGACTTGTATCCCATACTACCATTTACCGATTGTTTAATTACAGACTACTCTTCAGTATATTACGATTACTTATTGTTAAAAAAACCAATATATCTCTACCCTTATGACTACTTGGAATATAAGGAGGGTAGTCGTAATCTTGCTTTTGATTACGAAAAATCAATGCCTGCCCCTCGGCTATCCAGCTTCTCCGAGCTAGTAACAACCCTCAAAAACCTTGATCAGAGCAATGAAACACAAAAAGAGCAAAACAGGATAAAAACAGAGTACTTTGAAAAACAATCTAAAAATAGCTGCAAAAAACTATCTGAGCATATTATTAGCCTAAATCAGAATAATCCACGCCTAGGATATCTGATGAGCTTTTCACTTAGCATAATAAAACTTCTAAATAGCTTAATACCTAAATCAAGTAATAAGTTCCTTTTTATAAGTCGCCCAGACTATTCAGACAACACCAAGCATATGTATAGCTATATGAAGAAACAAGATCTTAACAAAGAACTTGCTTGGCTTATATATGATAAAAGTGCCTATGACATTCTTTGTAAAAATGGGCATGATAATATTTACTACCTAAAAACAATATCAGGGCTTTGGCAGTACGCAAGAAGTAAAACAATCATTACCAGTAGCTCAAGCCTCTGGCAAGTTAAAAGCCCATTTCAAAAACAGTTTGACCTCTGGCACGGTATACCATTAAAAACTGTCTTATGCATGGGTGAGAGCGGGGTAAATACAAGGAGACAAGCACCTAATATAACAATGCGCTTTGCCACATCCACTCTATCTAAAGCCCTCCTTTCTGCAAGCTTCGATTACAATGCAAAGAATATCAGAATTACTGGCCAACCTCGAACAGATGCTTTGTATAAAAAAAATAACAAACTCACTAATGTCATAGGTGAGAATATTGAAAGTTATAAGAAAATCATTATTTTTATGCCAACTTATCGTAGTGGATATAGAGGTAAAGCAGAAGGAAATAGCTTTAGTAATGAAAATATTTTTCGTATGACATCCTATGATCATGATAAGTTTTTAGACTTTTTAAAAAAACACCAGATACTTTTTCTGTTAAAGCTACATCCTTATGAAGAAAATCTATACAAGGATGTTCCCCTTGGAGGTAATATCAAATGGCTTACAAACACCAACTTAATAGATAAAGATACAGATATTTACGATTTACTTCCTGAAGTTGATATATTAATTACCGACTACTCTTCTATTTTTTTTGATTTTTTATTATTGGATAAAAAAATAGTCTTTCTCCCCCTAGATATTAGTGAATATAACGAAAAAAGAGGATTTCAACTAAACCCTTATGATTTCTGGGCCCCAGGTGTTAAAGTTTTCAATCAGGAAGCTCTCCAAAAAGAGATTCTTAAAGAGGATGCACCCGAGTATAAAACTCAGCGCAAAATAGTTCGTGATATAATGTTCAAGAATCAAGACGATGGTTCCTCAAGCAGGGTTTTTAATAAAATGATGGATTAGATATAAATAATTTAATATTTATCAGTTAATAACTACAACACCTAGCGGATCGTATAGCCTTAACGATGATAAACTCCAAAAGACACCTCTTCGAAAGTATATTCTGATAAAAGAACAAATAAATGAGAATCCCCAATTCCCCTATCAAAATAGACATTCGTAATATACTTTATTCTCTATAACAAACTAATACTATGACAGAGCCACTTCCTAATTTTTCAGTATTACTATCAATATACGTAAATGAAACTCCCAGTAACTTCAATAGAGCAATGCAATCAATTTGGGATGACCAAACAGTCAAACCTACTGAAATTATACTAGTTCAAGACGGCACTCTAACAGAGCAGTTATATGAGACTATTGCTATATGGAAAAAAAAGCTAAATAACATATTTAAAATTATTCAACTAAAGAAAAATAAAGGATTAGGTTACGCACTAAATACTGGACTTGAGAGGTGTAGCTTTGAAATAATTGCCAGAATGGACACTGATGATATAAGCAGAGAAAACAGATTCGAAAAACAGATAGAAATACTAAGGAATAATAATATTGATATATGCAGTTCTTGGGTAACAGAGTTCGAGGGTAATTCCACAGTGGTCACCTCCTCCAGAAAAGTACCTAAAACACATTCCCTTATCTACAAATATGCAAAAAAGAGAAACCCCATCAATCACCCTGCAGCCATGTTTAAAAAAAAAGCAGTATTAAAAGCTGGAGGCTATAAAGAAATGCTCTGGTTTGAGGATTATTATCTTTGGGTGAGAATGTTAAAATGTGGGTGTAAATTTTACAACATTCAAGAGCCCCTCGTGAATATGAGAGCGGGGGCAGCACAATTACAAAGACGTAGCGGATTGGAATATGCAATAAAAGAATATACCTTTCAAAAAAAACTATTAGATATTGGATTTTTAAATAAAATAGAATTTCTTAGAAATATTTTATTACGACTAACAATAAGAATTATTCCTAAAAAGATGATTTCTCTGATTTACCATAAAATACTACGAGCTTAATTACACTCAAATCCCCCTCTTCCCCAAAACCACGACAATGGTTCTTAATAGAGTCTTTGCCTCTAAAACCAATGACCACTTTTTTATATAGTACAAATCGAACATTAATTTTTGTCTTGCGTCTTCTTCGTTAGCCCCGTAAGGGTACATGACTTGTGCCCAACCTGTAATACCAGGGCGTACCAAATGCCTTTCATTATAATAAGGAATAACTTTCTCAAATTGTTCTACCCATATTTTTCGTTCAGGTCTTGGACCAACCAGATGCATTTCTCCTTTCAAAACATTAATCAATTGCGGCAGTTCATCAACTCTTGTCTTGCGCATGGTTTCACCCCAAGAGAAAACTCTGGGGTCTTTCCTTGACGCAAATTGAGCCCCATTTTTTTCAGCATCAACATTCATCGATCTAAATTTAATGCAGACAAATTCTTTACCACAATAACCAACTCGTTTTTGTTTGAATAAGACTGATCCATTAGGAGATTCTTTTTTTATTCGATATACTGCATACAGCATTATGGGACTAGAAAAGATCAATAAAAAGAAGGCCCCAAAAATATCAATAAGTCGTTTACATAAATACTCTAACTTAGAATATGGTACTACCTTTTCTAAAAAACGAAGATTTGTTAATTTTTTAGGAATAAACATCTTTTTTAGCTCATGCTCTAAAAATGTTTCAACAGTTAAAAATCTGACACCATCCCGTTGTTCTATCTTAGTTAAATAAGCTAATAATACGCTTGAAGCTGGCCCATATATATTCAAAACTATGGGCATCTGCTTCGAATCCTTGATTATTAAAGGCTCAAGTTTTTGTTTAATATCATCAAGATTTGCTAGCCTACCTAAGACAAAATAAATATTTTTATATTTTCGATCTAGTAGATTTAGTTCAAAATCTGTGAAGGTATGGTCATCACCGATTACAATCATTTTTAAATTCAACCTAACCTTACAGCTCTTTTAACGACACTCGACATTTTAATGCGTATAACACTAATATTCTATAAATTTTATCAATATAATTGCCCCTCCTAATTAAAACAAACTTCCAAACCAATTAAATATACCTCAACAAAAGTTATACAGATGAATTGTAGTACCAAACTGACAAAAATAGATGCGATTGTTGATTGGCAGGCAGTTTTAGCTGTTGTTAAAGTGGTTGATAAAACACAAACAGGCTTAGGCGGTGCACCTCATAAAGACTTGCTCTGTAAGGTGAAAATGCTATTTTTACAG
>PDWI01000518.1_pt1 | contig 78425 bp, 64 predicted proteins | sample 1430891 | NCBI WGS metagenome assembly PDWI01 (sample SAMN01162508, study PRJNA174530) | Oral metagenome, whole genome shotgun sequencing project. | biome: Marine environment; feature: Marine mammal; material: Swab sample of the gingival sulcus; isolation source: swab sample of gingival sulcus... | reverse complement strand
AATTTGGAAGCGGAGGGGTCTTACAGGTTTGAAAGAAGCAACATATTGATATTAAAGGGGAAAACTACTGGCAGCTCGACTAAACCTTAAACTCCTGTCAGACTCGCCAAGTTCCAACTCCCCCAACTCTGCATAACCAATAATTCCGCTGAGAATATTGTTAAAATCGTGAGCAATACCACCTGCAAGGGTACCCAATGCTTCCATTTTCTGGGCTTGGCGCAGTTGCGTTTCTAACTGTTCTTTTTCTGCCAGGGCATGTTTCTGAGCTGTCAGGTCAACCAAACTCTTCAAAAGACACGCTTCCCCACGATACAGGATTCGGGTAACGGTATTGAAGACTGGAATCATCTCACCATCAGAGCGGCGTAAAAATTGTTCTGATGCATCAACCTGCTGTCCAAGATCTGATACTGCGCACTTATCTTGATCCAGAGGACAGAGTATCTTGTCACAGTTTGTACTCATCAGCTCTTCAATGGAAGTATCTACCATCTCAAGCGCGGTCGGATTGGCGTAAATGATTTCCCTGTTGTTTTCTTTAACGATGATGATACCAGTGCGGATATTATCCAGAATCGTCCTGAATTGCTGCTCGTTTTCACGTAAGCCCTCGGTAGCACGTACAGCGCGCAGGGCCTCGCAACTGTAGGAAGCCAGAATGATGCCGATTTCCCTGTCCTGCTCTAAAAAGGGTGGTGGTGTTTTGGAATGGAGAGCAAGTATACCGATTATTTTGCCAGACTCAGCGGGTAAGGGGAAAATCAGTGCAGAACCGCACTTATAGTCTGCCCACCCACTTGATTGAATGTCGTTTTGCTGGCTGACGTTCTGAATTAAAAACGGTTCTCCTTTTGATAAAACCTGGTTGAAAACGGACTGTTCTTCCAGCGGAAAAGCGATAAACTCTTTAGCATGACCAGGGTCAAGGGCATGCACCAGCCGAAGTCCGCCTGCTTCCTTGAGATAAAGGCTCCCCCCTGTGGCCAACATGTGCTGACCAAATTCTTCCAGTAAAAGCGAGCCGAACCGCTCCACATCCAAACAGCAAGAGAGCTGACGTGTAGTGTCAACTACATTTCGCAATCTACTGTTAATACAAGCTAAATTATCGTTAACAAACCGTAACCCCTCGGTCCGTTCTGTGACCATCTGTTCCAGGTGGAGCTGGTAGTTTGTGTTTTCTCGTTTCAGCCGTGCTGTTTCAAGTCCCTTTGTAACAGTGTGTAAGAGAACCGCAAGGTTATCAATGGGTTTGAGCAGGTAATCCCAGGCACCCCGGTGAACAGCCTCAATGGCATCGCTGACCTCATCAGTTCTTGAGAGAACAATCAGAGGAATATCAGGTGTTTTTTCTGTAATGTGCGCAAGCACCTCAAGCCCACTTACTGTAGGCATAGAAAGAGCAACAAGTACCAGATCAATCTCTTCGCGCTCAAAAATTTCAAGCCCTATTCTGCCGTTTTCTGCTTTGAAAACAGTGAAATCCATATCTTCGAGATAGTCACCAAAACGCTTTCGAATGGCAGTCTCATCATCAATGATGAGTATGGTTGCGGTTTCTGATTCTATCATTTCGATGAACTCGCCTGAGTTGCTCTTCCTGGCTGGGTGAGTTGTTCTGCGCTTTCTTCCATATTACCAAAGAATTTGGTCTTGGTGTTTAGCGGATAATTTTCTTATTGTATTATCCACGTTCAGATTATATATGCAAGTTTTAGTGATGTTTTCCTTATGCAGGTAATACCATGATACTTTTGTTTAAAAGTAATGTACTTTCGACAAAATACACTTCATATACTGGTTAAAACATTATGGAATCCATTCCAACCCGCTCCATTTTAAACACTGAATATCGCAATTGGCAAATTACCATCCAGGCCGATGAAAATATGTGCGCTCACTACAGTTTTGCTATTACCAGCACCACGGGATACACCCAACATGTATCCATGGGGGGGAAAGATGAACTCTCAGCCCTCAGAAGAGCCAGGGAAATGATTGACTTGGAATGTGCGTTTGAGGATACGGAGTGATCTGTACCGTTATGGGTGAAGCTGCAGGCTGTATTGACTTTTTTAAAGCTCACTTTGGTAATCGGATTATCTGCTCGTCCAATTGTCCCTTGATGTACTCCCAAAAACAATGTTGGAGTGTTTTATGTTGCTTACTGGAGATATTGGCGGCACCAAAACAGTGCTCGCCCTCTTTTCGTCTCTTCAGCAGGGTAGAGAAGAGCCCGTTCATGAGAGGCGCTATGCAAGTGAGCGGTACAGCTCACTTGAGGAAATCATTGAACTCTTTTTACACGATATCGGTGTTCAACCGGTTGCTGCCTGTTTTGGTGTAGCAGGGCCTGTTCAAGATGGGCAATCACAGATAACCAACCTGCCATGGTCCATTAAGGCTGAAAAGATATGCAGCAGGTTTAACATCCCTCAGGTTACCCTGCTCAATGATCTGGAAGCAGTTGCCCTGGCAGTGCCACATCTTTACGAGCAAGATTTGGCAATACTCAATGCAGGGCATGTTGCACCCCAGGGAAACATTGCTGTCGTCGCTCCAGGGACAGGGCTTGGCACCGCCTTTCTTGTCTGGACAGAGAGTGGTTACAAAGCCTGTCCAGGCGAAGGAGGTCATACTACTTTTGCTCCCCGTACACCATTGCAGGTTGAACTGCTTAATTTTTTACATCGTAGATACAACCATGTGAGCTTTGAACGGGTGTGTTCTGGCAGCCACCTGCCAGGTATCTATGAGTTTTTTTTAGAGTCCGGGTTATATGAAGAGCCTGGCTGGTTACAGGATCAGCTCATGACCACAAGGGATAAGACTCCGATCATCGTTGCAAACGGCCTGAAAAACAAAGCGGCTATCTGCACTGCCACGGTGGATATGTTTGTGGCCACCCTGGGCACCATGATCTCTAATATAGCCGTCTCATTTTTGCCTACAGGCGGAATGTATCTGGGCGGTGGTATTCCACCACGTATCCTCTCTCGGCTCCAGCAGCCTGATTTTCTGCAAGCCGTGACAGATAAAGGAAGGTTGAGTGCTTTCTGTGCGCAATTACCCATTAACGTAATTGTAAACCCTAAAACAGGCCTTTACGGTGCTGCCTGGCATGGTGCCTGGCTCCTGAGAAGCAAAAGCTGAATACCGCTTGTCGTGCACTCTACTTGTGGCTATGAACACGGCAAGCAACCCACATTCCAGGGGCTGACAGGCCTGAAATTTAAAAAAGGGAATACCCATGACTGGTGGTCTTTTTGCGGTACTTGATGATATAGCCCTGCTGCTTGATGATGCTGCAGCCATGAGCAAGGTGGCAGCTAAAAAAACAGCGGGCATTTTAGGCGATGACCTGGCTGTAAATGCTGAAAAAGCGACCGGTTTTAAGGCATCTCGTGAGCTGCCGGTTCTGTGGGCAATCACCAAGGGCTCGATTATCAATAAAATTATCCTCCTCCCGCTGGCCTTTTTACTCAGCGTCTTTGCTCCGTGGCTGATTGTGCCGATTCTGTTGCTCGGTGGCACGTACCTGAGCTATGAAGGGGTGGAAAAAATCTACCACACCTTTATGCATACCAAGGGTGGAAAACCTGTGGTTCAAACGGTTACCGATAAACAGGAACTGCTTAAAATAGAAAAGGCTAAAATCAACTCAGCGGTGCGTACCGATTTCATTCTTTCCATTGAAATCATCATGATTGCCTTGGGGACGGTTGTGGAGCAGCCCATTACCCTTCAAATTATTGTGGTGAGCATTATTGCTCTGCTTGCCACAATCGGGGTGTATGGGCTGGTCGCACTGATTGTTCGAATGGATGATGCCGGTTTTTTTCTCATTGATCGGGCCAAAAACTTTGCTGGTGGTTTGAAAACCATGTTACTCCTGACAGGACGCCTGCTTGTTACCTCTTTACCATGGATCATTCGCAGCTTAGAGGTCATTGGTACCGTTGCCATGCTGCTTGTGGGCGGTGGCATGTTTACCCATAATATCAGTTTCTTGCATCACCTGCTGCATACTATCCCGGAGCTGTTGCTCAATTTTATACTGGGGGGTGGCGTTGGTGCTGTAGTAGTTGGACTGGAGCTATTGGTGCATCGTTTTCGTGGAGCAGCCCATTAAAAGATTGATTCAGGAAATGCTCAGGAATGGCCGGTACAGGTGGCTACCATACTCTCAAAAGCTTATCCCTTTTGGGGCTGTACCTATATTCCATGAGCATGGACAAACGGTGGAGAGTAATCCTTTTTTATAGTTGTATTTACGTAGGCAACGCTTTTTATAGAACCCAAAGCAAATCAAGTACCCTGGAGTAAAAACCATGTCTGAAACAGTCGCAATATTAGGAGCCTCAGAAAAACCAAACCGTTACGCATATAAAGCGATGCAGGCCTTAACCAGGCATGGGCATAGCGTTCGCTTGGTAAATCCTTTTAAAAAAGAGATTGAGGGGCAAAAGTGCTTCGATGCAGTAAGCAGTGTTGGTGAAAAGATCGATACGGTGACCCTGTATGTGAACCCCAAAAGGTTTCAGGATCATATCGATGATGTTATTGCCACCGCCCCTAAACGGGTAATCATGAATCCCGGCACCGAAGATGACGCATCGGAAAAACGGCTGACAGAAGCAGGTATTGAGGTGCAACGGGCTTGTACGTTGGTGCTGCTGTCTACCAATCAATACTAACAGCCCATGAAATCACGATAAAAAAATAACGCATTGAGGACCAGCCCATGCCATATCTCACCTTGTTTAACCAACTCGGTGACTTCCTGATATGAGCACTGGAAACATACAATATCTTCCATGTCTTCCATCCTGGGCTGGGCTGTTTTGATCGCATCACGCACCAGGATGGTGTAGCAGAAATTATCCTGCAGAGCTGGATTGGGGCAAACCTTACCAATGATCTCTGGAGCAGAGCCGCTAAATCCTGTTTCTTCAAGTAACTCCCTGCAGCCTGCAGTAACGGGGTCTTCGCCTGGATCAACCATGCCTCCGGGGAATTCGATTTCTAGCCTTCTGGTGCCATAGCGAAATTGTTTGATCATCACCATTTTATCTTCTGGTGTAAGTGCGACCACATTGACCCAATCGGAAAAATCGAAGGAGATAAACTCTTTTTTCCTGCCTGTCCTCTCGCATCGAACCGGCCCTGATCTAATGGACACCACAGGCGTTGCAAGCAACTCCTGCTGTTGATATATTTCCCAGCCGTGAAACGTTTTCTTTTTCACCATTTTTTCCCTCTGAAATTGCTGCCTGCTGCTATGATGTATGCATTCCTGCCAGCCGAAGCAAAAAGAGCCACAATATATTTCGTCCCAGACTTACATAACGCATTAAAAGTAAAAGCATTTAAAGCTTCTCGTTCCATAACAGACATTGTCAATCAAGCTGTAAGAGCATTACTGTCCCAAGATGCAGAAGCTCTTCTTGCATATGAAGAAAGACGAAATGAACCACGTATAAGCTCTGACCAGATGGTAAAGACATTGAGAAAAGATGGACGAATTTACGGTGTTCTTTAAAACGTCAGGCGAAAATGATCCCAAGAAAATTCCTGCAAATTATCTTTGGCAAATCCTAAAAAAAATGAGCTATTAAAAGAGACTCCCGAGCCAGAAGGAAGTGAAAAATGAACAGGTAAAAAGCTTTATAGAATCAGGCAAGGCATATATCCAATTGTCTCTTCTCTTCAAGACGCTGAGGTCACAATGTGGATCGTAAAAATTGGCACAGGAAAGAGATGTATAGAAAAATAAGCTCATCTGAATAGGACTCCCCTCGCTGGAGCACCCTCACATAAAATGCACCAGGAAAACAACATGGTTACTTCCCTGGTGCACAATCGCTCGCTCTTATCCGAGCTGTTACAGGGCCAACCCCTTAGCTACTTCCTGCTTTTTCTCTTCACCCATCAGGTTCGCAAGCAGCTCAAGTGCAAATTCCATTGCCGTGCCTGCGCCCTTACTGGTCATACAGTTTTGATCCAGCACCACTGCATGAGCTGCACATTCATCACTTTTCAGCTTTTCGACAAACATGGGGTGACAGGTTGCCTTTTTCCCTTCAAGCAGGCCGTGTTGCTCCAACACCACCGCAGGGGCGGCGCAGATGGCTCCATAGAGCTTATTTTCAGCATTCTGCTTTTTTAGAATGTCGATTAATGGTTGCGATTTGCTCAGGTTATCCACGCCTGGAATCCCGCCAGGGATAACGACCAAATCGTACTCCTCATTCACACAGTCAGCAATGAGTTTATCTGCTTCAATTTTTACGTTATGTGATGAGGTGATGACCAACTCACCAACTGAGGCCGTATCGACCTGGGCACCAGCCCGCCTGAACACGTCAACAATGCTCAGAGCTTCCACCATTTCAATTCCATCAGCCAGGGGAACGAGAATCTTTTTCATTGCTATCTCCCTTTCAATTGTAAATAGGATCTCTTGTGAGAGTTATACACCCGGTGAATCGTTACCATTTTTTATGGATTCTCCATATTGGCGTGATGTGGAGAATCTTCCATATCCTCAATATGGCACACGCTGCAGTTGCCATCAGCGCCAATAGGTCTGCGATTATTCTGATACTGGAGTGGCTGGATGTTATCCCGATCCTTGCCAAACCATTTGTTCACGGCTGGATAGGTGGCATGGGTGGAACCATGGCAGGCCTCACACTGGATCATCCCGGTTTCATCAGTACTCATACGGTACAGCTCCTCGCTACCTGCAGTCCACTTGTTAAATGCTGAGGCAGTTTCCGGGTCAGGACGCTCATAGTCCACGTGACAACTGGAACAGTCCGGCTCATTAAGCCATGGTGTACGTCCAACCACCTCATCAACCGTTGCCACTGCGCGCGGATTAAGGTTTGCCATCAACAGGGCAGCACCTTTTTTTCCAGCTTCATGTTCTTTTTTTAGTAGACTCAACGCATGATCTTCCAGGGTGCCATGGCAATGGGTGCAATCCATATTCCGGGCATGGCCACCGCGCAGACAGGTGGTAGGCCCTGCCGGATCAGAAGGATGACAAAACGCACAGGACTCTGCTCCCATACCGGTCATATAGTTAGCATGCCAGCCGTGTATGGCAGCAGGAAAATTCAATAACTCTGGCTTCCCTTCGGTACCCAGCACCGGATCCTGATGACAGGACTGACAAACATGCGGATGCCCCGCTTCAGCTTCGGCCAGCAAGGTTGTCTTACTGTGTTTATCATGCACCGCCAGAATACGTCTGCTGGTTTCATCGGTAAAACCGGCAACACCATCCACTCGCCAGCCACCTCCATGGCACTTGGAGCAACCCATTTCACTAGCCGTTGGTGCCACGGTTTTTGTGGTAGCCAGCACCTCGCCACTTTCCTTATCTTTTGCTTCGATGGTGTAGATGGGATAGGGGTTATACTTACCGTTCTGGTACGGTACCACAGGGATAAGCGCCGCAGAAAACACCATTTTTTCTTCCTCAAGGTGCATGGTGCCGGATACACGGTGTCCAGCCAGGCCAACCCCAACGTCAAGATCAGCTCCAAAATTGCTCTTGGCATGGTCCCAGAACTTGACATCTTTTTCCGGATGCTCAAAACCTGGCTCCACCGTAAAGGTGATCTCCACCCCTTCGGTAATTACTTCCGGGGTGTCTCCCCGTAAAATGAGCTGGGCGTGCAGGTCATTTGCCGGGGGTAGGATCACCCACCACGGATCAGAATCGCTCATGCAATGCATGCCCAGGTTATTCCAGGCAAGCAGTACATATGCTGATTCATCCGCATCAAAAGCTGGTATTTCTAAAGGTAGATCTTGAGCTTGAATAACTTTTGGCTGCTCAGCAGCTCTTCCATGCAGTTCCTGCATCACATAAGCAGACAAGGCCCTACGTTCATCAGAGTTACCAAAAAACGGAGGCATATAGGGGGTGGTTTTTCCCTGACCAAGGAGTTGTGCCTCAAACCCGATCTGGGTGAAATCATGGCTGAGCGGGATAATATCGTTCAGCGGTCCGGCTATGGAGTGGCAAGCACTACACTGGAGTTGGAACAGTTCTTTCCCGGCCTGGACCAAATTAGCCTCAGTAACCTCTTTATGCTGGGTCCATAGCGCAGTGTTAAGGAAGCTTACCTCGCCATCTTTAAATTGCTCGGCCTCTGCTGCAGTGACCGCATTGGAGTACATTACTCCGTGAATAACCCATGGTCGACGACCAGCTTCGCGGATAAACTCAAAGCTGCCCATGTGAAGAAAACCAATAACAATGATCACCAGTGCAAGCGGTTGCTGGACAAATTTGGGCAAACGGAGCATGAAAAGTACGCCAACAAGCAACAATGCAGGAGTGCAGTACAAAAACCCTTTCAAATAAGGGGAAATCTCCCTGGCCCGCTCTAGAATCATGGTTTCCTGCGCCTCAGGCATGGCCTTGATGTACCAGAAGGCAGAAATAACCAGCACCACAAAAGGTGCCCAAACCCAGGTGGCTGACCAACGTACCACCCGTTGACGCAGGGCATCGTCCTTTTGCCAGACTCCGGTAAGCAGTCCAAACATTCCGGCAATCATAAAGCACAGGGCTGAACGAAAGACCAGCGCAGGAAAAAAGCTCTCATTAAAAAAGCCCTGCCAGAAATCACCGGTTTCAATCCAGGCACCAGGGGTAAGCATAAAGCCGATGATGCCGTTAATCAGAAACAGGGACAACCAGGCAAAAATAAAATAAAACCAGCCAATGATCATGTGGTCACGGGATGCCATGGCGTCAAACTTATAATAATAAATGAGCAGGGCGATGATTTCACCGGCAAAGCAAACCCATTCTGCGGCCCAGCCAAAGACAAAGGTGTGGATAAGGGTTGAGGTTGCTGCGGGATTTAACAGGGCAATGGTCCACCAGATACCAACCCCGCTCAATCCGCCAAATACCATGGTCAGGAGCAGGAAAAACTTGGCATGCCCTTTTACGTAGTTCAGCAGGCCACTGTTCTCTTCCTGGCGTGCCTTGCGTTCAGTAAGCACCAGCCACAAGCCACCACCAACAGCAAAATGCGACACAAAAACGTGGGTAACTGCAACCAGAGCAATGAGAAAACCACCCCCGTACGCACCCATTTCCCATACTGGATAATTCATATCAGGCCTCCTTTCCGGCCCTGGAGGCCAAAACAAGCATGTACACAGCTGAGATAACGCCGATAACCAGTGTGACCAAGAATAAGATGAGTGGTGAATTCTGTGGTTCGACAATAAGGTTTGCCGGATGAAATATGCCATCAAGGTAACCAAAGCGGACCACTTCGCGCATGAGCGCCATGACAACCACTGTTACCACGGTAAAAAATACCGCACCATAGACTTTTTTCTTAAAGCCAAGGATGAGCGCCACAACACCAAGCGCCACACCTGCTAAAAGCAGGAGCGTAGCAACCATCTCGGTGCCCATGAAAAGCTTCATTACCGGACGTGGCAGAGCAATGAGCCACCAGATGCCCAAGGCCATCTCAGCTAACGTGCAATGGGTGAAAATTTTAAGTGCCCAATCACGGGCAGGTTCTGCCTGTAGATCACCCTTATTCATTTTTCGCTGTTGAAGCAGGGCCACAAACAATCCACCAACAGCCAACGCGCCAACCATCATGTGTAACCACCGGGGCCACAGGGTTGGCTCGCTCAAGTTAAGGGATATTCCCTGTCCGTTGCTAAACCATGCAGACCATGACGCGGGAACCAGGGCCAGAGTGTTATTATTGGCGAAAAGAAAACCAACAACCAGGAGAATAACCACCACCAGAAACGACCAAAAGGGTCTTAAAGCACCATCATAACGGAGCGAGACCGCATAGGTGGAATAATATCCCATAATAAGTAGCGGGATAATGGCAAACCACCAGACCGCCATAACAATGGAGCTGGAATAAAACAGGTGCCCATATAAAACCTGCAGAAAAAGCAGTGGTGCAATACCCGCATTTACCGTAAGCGCCACCAGAGTGGGCACCCGCTTTGCCATCTCGCGAGCCACCTCACCACTGCCCCCGCGACCAAACACCCCCCCCAGGAGGGTCACCACTGCCCCGCCAAAGAGGGCATTCATCAGCAGGATATGCACCACAAAGGTAGCGGTGAGCAACACCTGAAACCAGATCCACCCAACCTGTAACGTATCAGGTCTGGGCACTATAATGTCAGCAGCCATACACACTCCTCCTCACCGAACAAAAATATCAGTTCTGCGCCCTTCTGTTACCCAAAAGCACAGACCTCACAAAAAAAACTGAAATGCCTTACGTTACAAAACAGCGGGGTAAAGTCAATGCTGATTTTGTTTTCTTGTGTGTTTCTCTGATTTTCGTGGATATGAAATGATAAGACGCAACTGATTACAGGGGCTGCACTTCAGTGTTCTTCTTACCGTCTGACGTGTAACTGCTCACAGGTGCAACATAATGTAGATTTTACGGTAGTCGCCGCTCTTTTAGGAGAAAGGGCGTTTTCTCTCTTAAGAAGACCGCTACGGGAGACAAGGGATACCCCCATTATCCCAAATTCCCTTCTTAAAAAACTCTCACATTTCTTGCCAAGGTTTTATCAATTCGTCTTGTCCGGAAATGTATTTCGTTGTAGTAAACCACTTGAGTCTTTCTGTCTTGCCTCCATCCCAGGTTGCAGATTGGCTGGAGGTATTGGCATTACATGTATTTGACGGCGTGATGCATTTGGAAGTCTTGAGCTATTCAGACCTTTTAGAATTCATGAGCTTGATCAATGATGCATTTTCAGTGGCTTATGTGAAACAGGTGAAGTGTTTTCTTGTATATGGGGTTGCCTGGGTTGGAAGTTGCAGCAAGCACAAGGAAAGAGGTGTCAGGGAGGGCTCACTTCTAACCAGCACAGTACAGATATTGAGTAAGGTATACAAAAAAAATGAAAAACCAGACTATTGTGTTTGACTTTGAGACCACTGGCCATTCTCCCCTGCAAGGAGATCGTCCCATTGAGGTCGGTGCGGTCAAAATTGAAAATGACAGGATAGTAGATCGGTTTCAGAGTTTGATGAATCCCGACTTTACCATTTCCTCAACCATCGAAGCCATTACAGGTATTTCCAATGAACTGGTCATGCAGGCCCTGCCATGTGAGGAGGTGATGGAGGCGTTTTATGCCTTTATTGGAAACGCTCCGCTGGTTGCCCATAATGCAGCCTTTGATCTGAGTTTTCTTGATGCTGAACTTGAGCGCTTAGGTTTACACCGGGAAAATGAAGTCGCCTGTTCATTGCTTATCAGCAGACGTATCTTTCAGGATGCGCCCAATTATAAGCTCAAAACCCTGGTGGAATATTGTGGCATTTTTTCAAACGATGTGTTTCACCGAGCATTGGAGGATGCAGAGAAAACCGGTTATGTATGGATTGCCATGCAGGATGCGATTAAAAAGCAGTTTGGGGTAAAAACTATCCCTTTTTCGTTGATGCAAGCAATAGAGAAATTACCTAAGACCAAGGTTGCTCAACATCTGCAACAGGCAGCCCGTAAGCAGCAGTTCAGCTTGTTTTAAACCTTTTTTACGCTGCTATGAGCGAACTCACCACCCGACAACAGATAATGGCGCTTTTAGAGTAAGGGCAGATAAGCGCTCTGGAGATATCGTATGCGGTGCACATCCGTGAAAAAGAGGTGTATGAGCACCTCGACCATATCGCTCGGTCTGCAGCTGTATCAGGAAAGAAAATACACATCATTCCAGCAGAGTGCCTGCAGTGCGGATTTATCTTCAAAAAACGAAAACGCTTCGCTTCTCCAGGCAACTGCCCCTGCTGCAAAGAATCCCATATCAGCGATCCTCTGTACATGTTGACCGGTTAAGCGCTTCTCTATAGGTTTCCTTTACGCACAAATATTCTATAACATCCCAAGTACTTGAAAAGAATAACATGAAGATACGACTCCAGCAAAGTGATGCCCTGCTATTAGTTGATGTACAAAATGACTTTTTAGAAGGAGGGAGCCTGGCTGTTCCCTGTTCCAATGCTATCCTTGAGGTGGTTAACAGCTATCTCGCCTTATTCACCCAGGGAAATCTTCCCATTGTTGCGACCAGGGACTGGCATCCCAAAAATCATTGCTCCTTTGTTGAACATGGAGGGCCATGGCCAGCACACTGTGTTGCCGGGACCAAAGGGGCAGCCTTTTCTTCGCAGATAGACCTGCCATGTGCAAGCCACATTGTTTCCAAAGCAGATACCAGTGAGCGTGATGCCTACTCAGGTTTTGAACAAACCGGGTTGGCCGAGGATCTGCAAAAGCTTAAGGTGCAGCGACTGTTTGTCTGCGGTCTGGCAACTGATTATTGCGTACTCCACACCGTTGTTGATGGCTTGAAAGCTGGATTTGAGGTGGTTGTCTTAATCGATGCGATCAAAGCCGTTGATGTGCAGCCAGGAGATGGAGAAAAGGCGCTTGCGCAGATGCAGGAACAAGGAGCTCAGCTCGCCACTTTACAGGATTGTGCTTTATGAAAACCTCACCACTGCTCACGGACCTGTATCAATTCACCATGATGCAGGGCTATTTTGATCAACACATGGAGCAGACTGCGGTGTTCGAGTTCTTTATCCGCAGGCTGCCAGAACAGCGAAATTTTTTAATTGCTGCCGGCTTGCAGCAGGTCGTAGAGTATCTGGAGAACCTCTCGTTCACAGATGGTGATATACGTTATCTTCGTTCCACCGGTTTTTTCCATGATCAGTTTCTTGACTACCTGAAAACACTGACCTTTACCGGTGATATCCATGGGATGGCAGAAGGAACCGTGTTTTTTGCTGGTGAGCCCATTCTGCGCGTCACAGCCCCTCTTCCGGTGGCCCAGCTTGTTGAGACCAGAATCATCAATATCCTGATGTTGCAAACCATGATTGCCTCCAAAGCGGTACGGATGCGTCTGGTAGCACCTGATGAGGCGTTGATTGATTTTGGGCTGCGTCGTTCCCACGGAGCTGAGGCGGGACTACTTGCAGCCCGCGCCGCCTACATTGGTGGCTTAAACGGCACCGCAACGGTGGAGGCTGGTCGCCAGTTCGGTATTCCGTTATTTGGCACCATGGCCCATTCTTTTATCCAGGCACATGATAATGAATTGGACGCCTTTCGCCATTTTGCAGCAAGTCAGGAAAATAACGTGGTGTTACTGATCGACACCTTTGATATCATTCAGGGGGTGAAAAACGTTGTTGAGCTGGCTCCAGAGCTTCATGCAAAGAATATTGTGATTAAAGGGGTGCGTATCGACAGCGGTGACCTGATCAATGGCCCAAAACAAATACGTCAAATTCTTGATGAGGGCGGGCTTGGAGGAACCAAAATTTTCCTCAGCTCCAGTCTGGATGAATATGCCATTGAAGAGATTAAGCAGAGTGGAGCACCTGTTGATGGCTATGGCATTGGCACAAAGATGATCACCTCTGCTGATTATTCCTTTCTGGATTGTTCGTATAAGCTGGTGGAATATGCTGGAAAGGGAAAACGAAAGCTCTCCGAGGCCAAAGAGAACTGGCCTGGACGCAAACAGGTTTTTCGCAGCTATGATGAGAAGGGCGAGCTGCAGCAGGATGTTCTGGGACTTGCAGGGGAGAACGAAAAAGGTGTGCCTTTACTTAACCCCATCATGAAGCATGGTAAGCGAGCAGTAGAGCTGCCAGAACTTGGAGCAATCACCAAGAAAGTCCAACAGGAGCTCGCCTTGCTTCCGGCTGCTTTAAAGCACATAGCCACGACCACCCCATTCAGCGTTGAGGTATCCCAAGGGCTGCAGCAATACACCAAAGAGGTGGATACAGGGAGAACCTGAGCATGGCAAAAGAGCATATTACCCAAACGCTTCATGCCTATAATCACCATGCAGAGGCGTACCTGAAGAAGTTTGCAAATTTTTCTGCCTATGCAGAGAAGATGCACTACTTCCAAAAGCAGTATATTTCAACTGGGGCCAGTATTTTAGATGTGGGATGTGGCCCTGGTATTACTGCCAGGTTACTCAAGGAGGCTGATCCCACCTGTACCATCACAGGTGTCGATTTTTCTGAGAAAATGATAAGGCTTGCTCAAAAGCACGTTCCACAAGTTATCTTTCTGGTTCAGGATATCAGGGAACTAAAGGTTACAGGGTATTTCGATGCGATTATTGCATCCTTTTGTATCGTTCACTTGTTGCAAGAGGAAGCTGCATTGCTTATTGCTCAGTTAGCAAGGATGCAAAAACCTGCAGGTGTACTCTATCTCAGTTTTATGGAGCAAAAAGGGAAAAAGGGATCTGGCTATGAGTCGACCAGTTTCTCCACTGATCATATCTATTTCAATTATTACAACTCAGATTGGGTGCAGCAGCAGTTAGTTGCTAACGGCTATAAGATGTGTAAGGTGTTAAGCTGTGATTATCCAGAGCAGGATGGATCAGTGACCACGGATATATTTATTTTTGCACAAAAAAATGCTCCCAATAAACAGGACATTTAGAGGGTGATAGTATTGCTTGGTAAAATCCCAGCTTTGAACGAGCTGATAATTCCAGGTGGCCTGTAAGTGACCACCTGGAAAGATAAAAGTTACAGTATGGAATTCTTATCCATGTGCAGGATGAGGTCAAGCATCCGGTTGGAGTACCCCCACTCGTTATCGTACCAGCTCATAACTTTTACAGTGGTGCCGATCACCTTAGTGGACTGGGCATCGATGACTGAGGAGTGGTTGTCCCCTTGGAAGTCAATGGAAACCAGTGGCAACTCGGTGTAGCCAAGGTAGCGGTTGGCAGCTTCCTTAAGTGCAGCATTCACTTCATCGACAGTGGTTTCGCGTTCAACTTCCATGACTGCATCTACCAGAGATACCGTTGGGGTTGGGACACGAACGGCCAAGCCATCAAATTTATTCTTCAACTCTGGAATAACCAGGGATACCGCTGCCGCAGCACCGGTTTTGGTTGGGATCATGGAAAGCGCTGCAGCTCGGGCTCGACGCAGATCAGAGTGAGGGAAGTCCAGTAAACGCTGGTCACCCGTATACGCGTGAATTGTGGTCATCAGGCCGCGCTGGATGCCAAAGTTGTCCATAATCACCTTGGCAAAGGGAGCCAGGCAGTTAGTGGTACAGGATGCATTGGAAACCACATGATGGGTGCTGGCATCGTACTCATCTTCATTTACACCCATAACAAAGGTTTTTACCCCGCCCTTAGCTGGAGCAGAAATAATGACCTTTTTTGCTCCAGCATCAAGATGAGCCTGAGCAGATTCCAGGTCACGGAACAGTCCTGTACATTCGGCAACATAATCAACCCCGGCACTTGCCCAGGGAATGTCTGCAGGGCTGCGGTGACTGGTTACGCTAATCTTCTTCCCATTTACCTCAATGCCGCCATCAACAGCGGTTACTTCAGCGTCAAGAACACCCATGATGGAGTCATACTTGATCAGGTGGGCCAGGGTGGCAGTGTCAGTCAGGTCGTTAATAGCAACGATTTCGATGTCGCTGAAGGTCTTGTCTTTCATCATGGCGCGAAAGATGTTGCGGCCAATACGTCCGAAACCATTAATTCCGATTCTCATGCTCATTATATTTCTCCTTGTTTGCGTTACTTGCGAGTGAGATCCATTATTTCCATACGATCGTTACGGTCAGGGTATTTGGAGGATGGGCCTTCGGTTAAAATGACCCAGTTGCCTGCCAGGTTATGTTCTTTAAGTTTAGCCTTAGCCCACTTTCTCCAGTTGGTTGGATGATCAGGCTCGTGGACAGGGATAACACCGTAGGAAAAAACCATGTCTTTGTAGGTCTTTACCTGTTTACTTACCCCCACGATCCAGACAGGTAAGTGGTAACGGGTAATATTACGCGCTGTAGAGCCGCTGCGGGTTGGTACAAGCACCGCTGCAGGGTTAAGACGATACACAGCGGCCTCAACGCTTGGTGCGATAATATCAAGGGAGCAGCTGGCTGGAGCGATATTATTGGTGCTGTAGCTCCTCTTTGAAATGCGCAGTTTTTCAGCTTCCACAGCAATATTACTTAAGGTCTGGACCGATTCTGCAGCATGCTTGCCAATGGCAGATTCTCCAGAAAGCATAACGCAATCAGTACCATCTAAAATAGCGTTGGCAACATCCGTTGCTTCTGCCCGGGTAGGGATAACGTTGTCAATCATGGATTCCAGCATGTGGGTGGCCGTGATAACCGGCTTCCCCAGCTGGTTTGCCTTGCTGACAATCCTCTTCTGCACAATGGGGATACGTGCAATGGGAATCTCCACGCCCAGATCACCACGGGCGACCATCAATCCATCAGTGGCGCGGAGGATGTCATCAAGATTGGTAATTGCCTGGGAACGTTCAATTTTGGCAATGATAAAAGGGTCAAAACCAAGGTCTGCTGCAAAACTGCGCAATTGTTCTATGTCACTCCCGTTTTCAACAAAAGAGAGGCTTAAGGCATCAACACCGTTTTCAAGGGCGAACCTGGCGATGGCCTTATCTTTGTCGGTAAAGATATCAATACCCAACTCCACATCAGGCACATTGAGCCCTTTCCGTGAGCGAATGGGACCGCCAACAATCACCCTGCAGTGGATGTCGTGCCCCCTGATTGCTTCCACTTTCAGCTGAATAAACCCATCGTTTAAGAAAATGTGTCGACCTTTCTTAACCACCTCATGCAGCTTAGGCAGGTTGACAGATATTTTTTCAGCAGTCCCAATCACCGTATCAGTGGTCAGGATAAGAGGTTGTTGGTTTACCAACTCAATCTCTTCTTCTGCAAGATCACCAATTCGAATTTTGGGGCCTGGCAGGTCAGCCATGATTGCAACAGGCTTACCGAGTTTGTCTGCAACTGATTTGATGGTTTCTATGTCAGTTTTATGTTGCTCAAATTCGCCGTGGGAAAAGTTCAGTCTGGCTATGTTCATACCGGCAGTGAGTAACGTTTCTAAAACTTCAGGGGATCTCGATGCTGGGCCGATGGTACAAACGATCTTTGTTTTATTTCTATCAGGCATAATATTTTTCACTTCGATTTGTAAACAATGATGGTAGACCTTTGCCTTTTGCGAAGTGGAGGATTGAAAAATTGAATAATGGTTTAAAAGTGATGAAAGTTTAACGGGTTGTGAAGTGTGAAGGCAACTTAGGTTCCTCTAATAATATATCACTCCCCGGCTGAACCCGCAACCGGAGAGTGAAAGAGGCGTTCCCGGAAACGTGTTTTCCGACTTATTTAAATGCCATGGTGGCTTTAACTGCCCTCTGCCATCCCTTGTACAGCTTTGCAGATTCTTCCGTTGCCATCCCAGGGGCAAAACTACGATTGATGCGGAAGTTCTTGACGATGTCTTCTTTATCTGCCCAGAAGCCAACAGCAAGACCAGCCAGGTAAGCTGAACCAAGAGCGGTAGTTTCAATGCAGTTTGGACGTTCAACTGGAACTCCCAGAAAATCTGCCTGAATTTGAAGCATCACATCGTTAGCAACAGCCCCACCATCTACGCGCAGGGTATCAAGCTTGATGCCTGAATCCGCTTCCATTGCAGAGAGGACGTCTTTGGTCTGGTAACAGAGTGATTCCAGGGTAGCGCGAACAAAATGTTCTTTAGTCGTACCGCGGGTAAGGCCAAAGACAGCACCGCGTACTTCAGAATCCCAGTAAGGAGCACCAAGGCCAACAAATGCAGGAACAACATAAACGCCATCAGTACCTTGCACGCGAGTGGCGTAGAGTTCAGAATCCTTAGCATCCTGGAACATCCGCAGACCATCACGCAGCCACTGGATAGCAGAACCAGCAACAAAGATGGAACCTTCAAGTGCGTATTCAACTTTACCATCCACACCCCATGCAATGGTGGTGAGCAGGCCGTTTTTAGAGGGAACCGCTTTCTCACCGGTGTTCATAAGCATGAAACAACCCGTTCCATAGGTGTTTTTAGCCATACCCGCTTCAAAACAGGTTTGACCAAAAAGCGCTGCCTGCTGGTCACCAGCCATGCCAGAGATAGGAATATCCAATCCCTGGAAGCTTTCCTTGTCCGTGTTGCCATATATCTCGGATGAAGGGCGTACTTCTGGCAGCATGGAAGCAGGGACACAGAGCGCTTCAAGAATTTCTTCATCCCACTTCAGGGTGTGGATGTTGTACATCAGAGTACGGGAAGCATTGGTGTAGTCCGTTACATGTACCTTACCACCAGTGAGTTTCCAAACCAGCCAGGTATCAATGGTACCAAAGAGCAGATCGCCATTTTCAGCCTTAGCGCGTGCACCTTCTACATTATCCAGAATCCACTTTACCTTGGTGCCTGAGAAATAGGCATCAATCAACAGCCCTGTCTTTTTCCGGACTGCAGGGGCTAATCCTTGAGCTTTAAGATCGTCGCAGATGTCCATGGTCTGGCGAGACTGCCATACAATGGCATTATATACAGGTTTGCCAGTGTTCTTATCCCATACAACAGTGGTTTCACGCTGGTTGGTGATACCGATGGTGGCGATATCACCAGCGCTGATGTCTTGGTGTGCCAGTGCTTCTGCGACAACAGACTGAACAGAGGCCCAGATTTCCATAGCATCGTGTTCAACCCAACCTGGATGAGGAAAATGCTGGGTGAACTCTTTTTGGGTAACGTTTATGATTTCACCGGCTTTATTGAAAATGATCGCGCGGGAACTGGTGGTTCCCTGGTCAATGGACATAACGTATTGCTTGCTCATATTTATCTCCCTAAGAATCTACGATTTTTAAGGTGGTAATGTTGAGTTATCCGATGAAGCGAAAAACGCCGCCGATTTCCCAAAGCAAAGCACTGGCAATGCCGCCGCAGATTGATGCGATTACAGGTAACCAAGAGTAGCTCCAGTCGCACCAATGGCAACAATGAAGAAACCTACGATGAGTAGGGTAAGTCCTTTAGTAGGTATCTTCGCCTAAGTTCTTTTTATGTTTTTCTTCTTGGATCATAGTAATGAACAAGAGGATACAGGCAATAATACTGCCACCAACCATAACATAGAAGCCACTATCCCAACCATTTCTTTCAACAGTCCAACCTATTACGGCGCTTGCGGCCACTGAGCCTCCGAGGTAGCCAAATAATCCTGTAAATCCAGCTGCAGTACCTGCGGCTTTTTTCGGTGCAAGCTCAAGGGCATGCAAGCCAATTAACATAACTGGTCCGTAAATAAGGAAACCAACTATAACCATCATTGTCATTGCCATGTTTTGTGAAGTTGCTTTCCAGTACATAAAGACAACAACAGTTACGGCAAGCATAAAGACAAAACCTGTTAAACCACGTTTGCCTTTAAAAACTTTATCTGACATCCAACCACAAAGTAGCGTGCCAGGAATGGCTGCGATTTCATAAAGGCCATAAGCGGTAGAAGATTTATCGATATTAAAGTGTCTAACTTCTTTTAAGTATGTTGGTGCCCAATCTAAAACGCCATAGCGAATTAAGTAAACAAAGACGTTAGCAATGGCGATGTACCAAAGCAATTTGTTTTTAAAAACGTATTCAACAAAAATTTCTTTTGTAGTTAATTCGTTTTCAAAAGTTTCTGCATTATATTCATCTGGGTAATCATTTTTATATTCTTCAACCGGAGGTAGTCCACAAGATTGAGGCGTATCTTTCATAATTAAAAAAATAATTACAGAAGCAATCACAGCCGCAATACCTGGGTAGTATAATGCTTGATGCCATACATTTGCTGAGGTAACACTTTCTCTATCAACGCCATATTTACTGGCAAAGACACTGGTTGCTATAATCAGGAGTAATGCAGGAACAGCACCACCTAAGTTATGTGCAGTATTCCAAACTGAAACAATGGTTCCACGTTCAGTTTTAGACCACCAGTGCACCATAGTGCGACCACAAGGTGGCCACCCCATACCTTGTACCCAACCATTTAAGAAGAGCAAAATGGAAATGGTGACAACACTGCTAGTCGCCCAAGAGAATACCCCCATAGTAATCATAATAAGACCAGATAGAAACAAACCTAAAGGAAGGAAGACTTTAGTGTTTGAACGGTCAGATACCGAGCCCATTAAGAATTTTGATATACCATAAGCGATTGAAACAAAGGCCAAGGCAGAGCCTAATTCCGCTTTAGTGTGCATGCCAGATTCAATCATGCCAGGCATGGCAAGCGAAAAATTCTTACGAACAAAATAGTAGGCGGCATAACCAAAAAAAATACCGAAAAAGACTTGCCAGCGTAATCGTTTATAAGTCGGATCAATCTTTTCTTCGGGTAAGCGCGATATATGCGCAGCAGGTTTTAGAAAACTAATCATTATAATATTCTCCTAAAAAAGAAACTTACTGAGTGACGTACTCCTCAATTCCTGTCACAAAAAACAAGAAAATCAAGCAGCCATTTTCATTAAATTTTCAGTAGATGCATCCAATATTACGTTCAGAAGAGTTGTCAATCGAACCCCTTTGAGTGTCAGCTGATAGCGGTTTTGCCGAGGGCGTTTGCCTATAAAGCTGGATCCGGCAAGTTGCTCTCTCAACAATGTATTCGTCAAACCCGAAATACAATATGCGGGATCGATGATTGCCTGAAGGATTTCCCGATCCTTGCCGGTAGGATCGCGAGCCCGAAACCGTTTTCCTTCTTTGGTCCCACAGAACTTCATTACTTCAGCCGCTGACATCAATGGCAAGATGTATCCCTTGAAGACAATGCGATCAAATCCACTGAGAGTGCCCTTGATCACACTGGCAAATCTTTGTAGGAGTTTTTTCATGAGTCGCTCCTTTCTGTGTTTTCTGGGTTGTGATAAATTTCCAGTAATGCACAAAAAGCGGCTCGTTTCGTTAGATGTATTGGGTTGCGGGCTTGAAGCCCGCGTTAGCATACGACGATCCAGCCACTGTTTTGCCCTTTTGATTTTTTCAGCAAAACGTCTGTAACAACGCCGCACCCAAACAGGGGTAAAACCATGGTTTCAACCAATTTACGTAATAACAGATCCATAATGTCCTCTCCTACTTCAAATAAGAGTGTAACTACTTCTGATTCTGCAAGAATCAGACATTAGCCTGATTTAGAACCGTTCCATCCGTGTTGATGTAACTGGTTCCTTACAGTTGGTTACTTTTTGAGATAGTCGTAAGGTAGTGCATCGCTCTCTGTTTAGTTGTTTGTTGCCCATCGTTATGATTATGAGAATGTGAATGTATATAATCGAAAGTGAACTTTATTTTTTTCGATTATGAAAATTTAGATGCCATTTTTCGTGATCATTTGCAAGGAAAAATAAGCAGCGGTATAATTTTTTTTGTAAGCAAAGAATAACAGTATGTTATGAAAGTGCTAGGCGAATAAGTGCTAAATTGTTGTATTTTCGTGATAAAAATACATTTTCTATCCCTTGTTTCTATGTGAACGCCGCATCTGCTGCGTTGGCTAATGGTATAGAGTGCCCTTTGCATTTTTTCTTTATAAAAGGGTAAAAGAAAGCAGGTGTGGCAATATGTGAAAATAAATTGTTCATATCCGAAAATAAATATTGCGTGAATCAGTGAATCGCTTTATCTTTGCATTTCGCTTATAATCGTATTGCAACGTGCTGATGTTGAACGTGTTTTTGAGGCATGTGGCTGGTTTTATTTTTTTTAATTCATGAAAACAGGAGGATTTGTTGCAGGTATCGAGTAAACACAACAGGGGAAAAAATGATCGTTTTAGCATGGATAGCCTTTCTTCAAGGCAACGTGAAATTTATACGCTGGTGAACGAGATTGGTTTTGCTTCCATAGAAGCCCTTGCCAGCCAGTTTGGTGTCACTCCGCAGACCATTCGTCGAGACATCAACCGCCTCTGCGATAGCAAGCTGTTGCAGCGCCACCATGGCGGGGCAAGTCGGGCCACCAGCGTTGAAAACGTAGACTACTTCACACGTCAGAACATCCTTTTTCAGGAAAAGCACCGCATTGCTGAAATGGTCACCCAGCAGATACCTGACTGCGCATCGCTGTTTATCAATTTGGGTACCACCACAGAAGAAGTTGCCAGGCTTTTGGATACTCATAAAAAACTGAAGGTGATCACGAATAATCTCAATGTTGCCCAAACCATGAGCCGCAACAAAGACTGTGAGGTTATCATTGCAGGCGGAATGGTACGCCATCGTGACCAGGGCATTACTGGTGAAGCAACAGTTGAGTTTATCCGTCAGTTTAAGGTGGATTTCGGTATCATCGGTGTTTCTGGTATCGATGAGGACGGCACCCTGATGGATTACGATTATCACGAAGTGCGTGTCGCCAGGGAGATCATTAAAAATTCCAGAAAGGTCTTTCTTGTTACAGATCATACCAAGTTCAGCCGCAATGCCTTGGTACGCATTGCAGATGTTGGCGAAATTGACGCCATCTTCACGGATAAAAATCCATCAGTCCAATTCAGAAACATGCTGAAAAAAAAGGAAGTTGCCTTGTTTGTCACCGAAGCTGGTGAATAGTGATAACCACAAGAACTTCACTCGCCACAGGAACCCCAGACCATGCAGAACAACAAAACCCGGGAATACGATGTGATCATCATTGGTGGCGGTGCCACTGGTGCAGGGACAGCGCGGGACTGTGCAAGACGCGGACTGTCAGTTTTACTTGTGGAACGACACGATTTTGCCACAGGAGCAACTGGCAGAAACCATGGTCTGCTGCATAGTGGCGCACGATATGCAGTGACAGACCATGAATCAGCAACGGAGTGTATTAAAGAGAATATGATCCTGCGAAGGATCGCCAGTCACTGTGTGGAAGAAAACGATGGATTGTTCATTACCCTGCCTGATGATGACCTTGGCTATCAGGACGATTTTGTTCAGCGCTGCCACAATGCCGGGATTACTACTGAGGTTATAGATCCGCAACAAGCGCGGTTGCTTGAACCTGCTGTCAATCCTGACTTGATTGGGGCGGTACGTGTTCCTGATGGTTCGGTTGATCCTTTTCGACTCACCATGTCCAACGCACTTGATGCAAAAAGACATGGAGCTGAGTTGCTTACTCAGCATGAGGTTGTCGGGTTTGTGCGTGAGCAGGACAAGGTGGTTGGAGTTGAGCTGTTTAACCACAAAAAACAGGAAAAGGTCACCCGTTACTGTAAGGTTGCGGTAAATGCTGGAGGTATCTGGGGGCACCATATCGCTGGGCTTGCAGGCGTTACGGTGAACATGTTCCCTGCCAAAGGCTCGTTGCTCATTTTTGGCCACCGGGTGAACAAGATGGTGCTTAACCGCTGTCGTAAACCTGCCAATGCCGACATCCTGGTTCCCGGAGACACCATTTGCCTTATCGGCACCACCTCGGACCACATCCCCTATGATCAGATAGACAACATGTTTGTCACTGATGAAGAGGTGGAGGTGCTTATCCGCGAAGGGGAAAAGCTTGCTCCGGTTCTTGCTGCTACACGAGTGCTGCGCAGCTATGCAGGAGTTCGTCCGCTGGTGGCTGCTGACGATGACCCCAGTGGCAGGAATATCAGCCGCGGTATCGTGCTTATGGACCATAAAGAGCGCGATGGCCTGGATGGCTTCATCACCATTACCGGTGGTAAACTTATGACCTACCGTTTGATGGCAGAATGGGCAACGGACTTGATCTGCAAAAAACTCAGTATCACTCAGCAATGCGATACCGCTGATGTACCACTACCCGGTGCTGGTAAGGAAGATTTTTCCCTCAAAGACGCCGCCGAAACGATCTACTCAGGGACAGCTATTGCGCAAAAATCGGCTGTGGACCGCCATGGCTCCCTGGCTCACCACATCGCCACCGGGGATACTCTGGATGACTCCATGGTCTGTGAGTGTGAAGGGGTTTCCATCGGCGAGGTGAAATATGCCGTCAATGAGCTGCATGTGCATACCCTTGTAGACCTGCGTCGTCGTACCAGGGTAGGCATGGGGACATGCCAGGGCGAGCTTTGTGCCTGCCGCGCAGCAGGGTTGCTATCTGATGTCGTGGAAACGCCGGGCAAGGCCAAGGATGATCTCGCCCACTTCCTGCAGGAGAGATGGAAGGGGATGTATCCGGTGGCCTGGGGGGAAACCATCAGTGAAATTCAATTTACCTCCTGGATTTACGAAGGGATCTATGGGCTGAAGGCAGAGCGTAATTAGGCTGGGAGTGCTATGAAATTTGATACTATCATTATTGGCGGCGGCTTAAGCGGACTCACCTGCGGAATCAAGCTGGCTGAGCAGGGCAGGAAATGTGCCATTATTTCTTCGGGCCACAGTGCTCTTCATTTCTTTTCCGGTTCTTTTGATTTGCTGGGCAGTGTTGCTGGCTCTGAAGTGAAAAATCCTCTGGAAGCCATGAAAACGCTTCCTGATAGTCACCCCTATCAGCGCTTAGGGAGAGAGAACATTGCGCGACTGGCTGAAGAAGTACCACAACTGCTGGATCGTTGCGGGCTTCATTTTCTAGGCAGCGCAGAGAAAAATCACTATGTCCTTACCCCTATGGGGACAATGAAACCCACCTGGCTGAGTCTGGACGACTTCACTGGCTTTGAGCAAAAAGATGTGCTGCCCTGGCAAAAGGTGGTGATTATCAATTTTGCCGGTTTTCTTGACTTTCACGCCCTGTTTACCAAAGATGGGTTCAACACCTTTGGAGTGGAAGCAGATATCAAGCATGTGGTGATGAAGGAGTTTGAAGCCATCCGTCGTAACCCCAGTGAGATGCGCTCCTCCAACATTGCCAGGGTATTTGACCGAGGTACAGCTCTTGATGATTTTATTGGTAAGGCCAATGAACTCAGTAGAGGGGCTGAGGCGGTCATCGTCCCAGCGGTATTTGGCTTGTTCAATAGCTCTGTGGTTGCCTCACTGCAAGAAAAGATTGATAAACCTCTGGTGCTGCTCCCTGCCATCCCACCTTCTGTTCCTGGCATCAGAGCCCAACTCCTGCTTAAGCAGCGCTTTCAAAATCTAGGCGGTACGTATTTCCTTGGAGATAAGGTGGAAGAGGGGGCCATTGAAGGGAATCGACTCTCCAGTATAACCACGACGCATCACGGTGACATTACACTTGAAGCAGACCAGTTTGTGCTAGCCAGTGGCTCTTTTTATTCTAAAGGCGTGGTTGCCAGCCCGTATACCATTTACGAACCGATTTTTCATCTGGATGTCGACGCTCATGGAAAGCGTAAGAACTGGTATGACAAAAAGATATTCAATGATCAACCTTTCATGCATTACGGGGTCAAAACAGACCCTCAGTTTCGAGCCATGGTAAACAGTGAGCCAGTGGAGAACCTCTATGTGGCAGGTTCTGTATTGAGTGGCGCAAATCCACTTAAAGAAGGCAGTGGTGCCGGTATTTGTGTACTCACTTCACTTCATGTAGCTGATACTATTTTAGCAGAGCAGAACCATGAAACATAAAAAGTTTGAACCGTTTAATGTCAGCGACAACGATTTTGAACAATGCGTAAAATGCACCATCTGCACGGTATACTGCCCTGTGGTGGCAGTTAATCCTGATTTTCCCGGGCCTAAGCAAGCTGGTCCTGACGGTGAACGGTTACGCCTCAAAGATGCAGCTTTTTTTGATGACGCCTTAAAGCTCTGCATGAACTGCAAGCGGTGTGAGGTTGCCTGTCCTGCAGGGGTGAAGATCGGTGATATTATCCAGAGCGCTCGGATCACGTATGGTCGTAAGAAGCCCAAGCTCAGGGACGTTATCATGGCTAACACTGATGTGGTGGGGACGCTTTCCAGTGCCATTGCACCAGTGGTCAATGCTACGGTGGGGTTAAAGCCTGTGCGAGCCTTAATGGACGGTGTACTCAAAATTGACCATCACCGCATATTTCCCAAGTACGCAGGGGAAAAATTTGAAACCTGGTTCAAAAAAAATGCAGCAGCTCAACAACATAGCTTTACTAACCATGTGAGTTTTTTCCATGGCTGCTATGTGAATTACAATTTTCCTCAGCTAGGGCAGGACCTGGTCAAGGTAATGAACGCGGCAGGTTATGGCGTCCATCTGCTTGAAAAAGAGAAATGTTGTGGTGTCGCCTTGATTGCAAACGGGCTCATTGAGCAGGCAACCAAACAAGCTCGTCATAATGTGGAGTCGCTGGAAAAATCAGTTGTTGATAAGAAAATGGTGGTCATCGGTACCTCTTCCACCTGTATTTTTACACTTAGAGATGAATACCCGCATCTCTTGGGAGTCAAAAATGACAAGGTGCGTGATGAGGTCGAGCTAGCGACTCGCTTTTTATATCGCCTGGTCGACTCTGGTCAGCTTACATTCACATTTAAAAAAGGCTACAAGGCACGCATCGCCTACCATACCCCTTGTCATATGGAAAAGTTGGGGTGGTCCATGTATTCTACTGCCTTGCTCAAGATGATTCCTGGGGTTGATTTTGTCCAGCTCGACTCCCAATGCTGTGGTATTGCTGGCACCTATGGGTTTAAAAAGGAAAATTATGCTACCTCACAGGGAGTAGGGCAGTCATTATTCAACCAGATTGAGGATGCTGGAGTCGATTATGTGGCAACCGACTGCGAGACCTGTAAATGGCAGATTGAGATGTCCACCAAGGTCAAGGTAAAGCATCCTGTCTCCATCCTTGCTGAAGCGTTGTAAAGGCTGCACCATAAACGAGTTCACCGTAAACGGAGGTGCCTAAGCTGTAGCAAATCAGAGTACATCCCAATCCATTATTTCTTCTCATTTGCACAAAAATTGCTCATTTCTTACCAATTAGGTGTATAAAGGAGGGCCAGTTCAGAAGGTAGAGGCTACACGGGAAGGATAATGAGACCATTGATCACCAATAAACAGTTCATAACCTTGTTTGTCTGCGTTGCTGTAACTGTCGCAGGGTGCAGTGTACAAACAGTTCCAGTTAAGCCACCTGTCACCATGCCAGCAGGGTTTTCACAAAGTGGTTCAGCACAGGTAAGCCAGAAGTGGTGGCTTGATTTCAATGACCCTCAGCTAGATGCCTTGATTGACCGGGCGTTAAGCGACAACTTTTCACTCAAAACCAGTTGGGACCGTCTTAATCAGGCCAAAGCTGCTCATGTAAAGAGTCAAAGTGGTTTTTTCCCCACCATTAACGGTGCTGTGGATGTGAGCGAGAAATCTGTTACGTCTGACGGGAGAACCACCACTGGTGATGATCTTGCTATCGGGCTTACAGCAGCCTATGAAATCGATTTATGGGGACGAATTCGCTCAACCGCAGAAGCTGCCAGGTTAGATATGGTGGCCACTCAAGCCGATCTTGACGCAGCAGCAATGACCCTGGCTGTGCAAGTGGCAACCACCTGGTACACTCTGGTGGCGCAACATAATGAAATTACCCTCCTAAGCGATCAGATTGAAGCCAATGAAAAGGGGCTGGCCATCATCGAGACCCGGTTGCGAGCCGGTCAGGTTCCCCTTGCAGATAAACTCCAGCAACAGCAATTGGTGGCCTTAAAGAAAGGAGAGCAGGCCAACCTTATTGCTGAGCAAAAACACAGTGAACATGCGCTTGCTCTTTTGCTGGGCCAAGTACCAGGCAGCATATCATTGAATGAAGTCCCTGAGCAACTTATAGAGCTGCCGCCACTTCCAGACACGGGTATCCCGGCCCAAACCATTCTGTCTCGCCCTGACGTACACCGAGCCTTGCTTGCTGTTGAAGCTGCTGATCAAAGAGTAGCTGCCGCTATTGCAGATCGTTTTCCTACCTTGAGATTAACCGGCACCTTCCAAACCTCAGGTACTTTCAGAGAGACGTTGTTGAGCAATTATCTGGCTTCCATTGCTGCCGGGCTGGTTGGTCCCATTCTTGATGGTGGTAAGCGTACGGCTGAGGTAGAGCGGACCAGGGCTGTGGCATCTGAGCGGCTGAATGCCTATGGTCAAGCTGTCCTGGATGCAATAGGCGAAGTTGAGGACGCGCTGGTTAGAGAAAAACAGCACTATGTCTATCTGGATAGTGTGCAAGAGCAGCTGGAGCTCTCCAAACAAACCGTGGAACAGGTACAGTTACGCTATCTAAAGGGCGTGGAAAAGTATGAACGAGTGCTCACTGCTCTTATATCAATGCAAAGCCTTGAGCAGAAGATGCTTAAAGCAAAACAGGCATTGCTTGTTAATCGCATTCAACTGTGCAGGGCTCTTGGCAGCGGTTGGCAGTATAGCGTACAACCACACTAAACTGCTACGAGTGTGGATAAATCATACAGGGAAGAATCGTATCATGGACAGGCCAGATAACACGTTAACCACACCTCCAACGCAAAAAGAGCTGCGTGGTATAAGAAAGGTCGCTCAAGTCCTGGGTAAAGGCGTGCTGCCCCTTGTGGTCCTTGGCTTAGGTGCCTGCACAACATGGTATTTGCTTGCATCACGCCCTCAGGCTAAGCGGTTGCCCAGGAAAAAGAATCCCCCCATGGTGGAAACGGTGAAAGGAAGCGTTGGAAATCATGCAACAGTTATAACCGCAATGGGCACGGTACAACCTTCCCGGAAGATTACTCTTTCTCCCCAGGTAAGTGGTTCGGTTATAGCTCTTGATAAATGTTTTCTTCCAGGTGGACATTTTACCAGTGGAGACATCCTGCTGCAGCTTGATCCCAGGGATTATCAGCTTAGACTTCTTCAGCAGAAAAACGCTGTTGCTCAAGCAAAAAACGACCTTGAAATTGAGCAGGGCAAGCAGATGGTTGCAGCCCGTGAGCTCGAATTGATGGGCGAGCAGGTGACTGAATCAGAGAAACGTTTGATGCTGCGCAAGCCGCAGTTAAGTACCCTGAAAACCAAGCTGGAAATTGCTCGGGCAAAATATGAGCAGGCTCAGCTTGACCTTGAGCGGACCACTCTGATTGCGCCGTTTAACGGTGTTGTCCAGAGCAGGAACGTGAACCTGGGGTCCTGGGTGTCCAATTCGACAACTGTGGCGACCTTGATTGGAACAGACAGTTTTTGGGTAGAGGCATCCGTTGCAGAGAACCAGCTGAAGTGGATCAACGTACCGCAAAAAGAGGGCGACCAGGGCTCACTGGTAAAAATCTACAATCCTTCTTTTTGGGGCCAGGGAGTATACCGTGAAGGAAAGGTTATACAACTCCTCCCAACCCTTGAAACCCAGGGCAGGATGGCCCGCTTGTTAATTGAAGTTGAAGACCCAATGGGGTTCAAGTCTGGTAACGAAAATCAACCTCAATTGCTGATTGACTCCTTTGTACGCGCCATCATAGCAGGCAAACTGGTAGAGAATGCAATTAAAATATCCAGAGAGTATCTCCATAATGGCAATACCGTATGGGTGTATGAACCAGATGGAACTCTTGGTATTCATGAGGTGGATGTTATCTTTAGAGAGAAGAGCAGTGTTTTGATCCAGGGGAATGTGGACGCGAACAGTGCGTTTATTGTCTCCAACCTGTCTACTCCCATAGCTGGTATGCAACTCTTTAGGCAAGGAGAGCAGAAAAAACAGGACAAGGTGGCGCGTATTGCGGCCGGTCAGGACGGTAAGGGGGACGGTAAGGGGCTTGATAAAAAAAAGGGTGACAGCTGATGGAGCCCAAAAAATTGTTTAAAGGCCCCATTGGTTGGATGGTGGGAAACAGTGTTACCGCAAATTTGCTGATGATCGTTTTACTGGCTGGTGGGCTGGTTGTAGCAACGCAAATAAAAAAGGAAGTGTTCCCGGAGTTTACGCTGGATAGAGTTACTGTCCAGGTGGCCTATCCCGGGGCAAGCCCTGAAGAGGTGGAGCAGGGCATTTTACTGGCGGTTGAGGAGACTGTCCAGTCCATTGAAGGGATAAAGGAAATATCGGCAACAGCCTCGGAGGGCAGTGGGCGTCTGGTGGCTGCATTGCTGGAGGGTGCAAACCGTCAGCAAACACTGCAGGATATAAAGCAGGCCGTTGATCGCATCACCACCTTTCCAGATGAGGCAGAAAAGCCTGTAGTCTCGTTAAGCTCATTTAAAAAAGAGGTGTTGCAACTTTCCATTTATGGTGACGTGAATGCATGGGTTCTGCGCGAGCTTGGTGAACAGACCAGGGATCGTTTGTTGCTTGATGATGCAATATCACAGATTGATATTATTGGAGCAAGGGATTTTGAAGTCCAGGTTGCAATAAGCCAGGAAACCTTACGCGCCTATGCACTCACCTTGTCTGAGGTGGCAACCATTATTGATTCAGCTTCTGTGGAGTTGCCCGGTGGAAAAATCGAGACCTCTGGCGGCGAGATATTGCTCCGTGTTCGGGACCGGCATGATTGGGCAGATGAGTTCAGTCGCATCCCGGTTATAACAACCGGTGATGGTACGGTTGTTACCCTTGGTGAAATTGCTGAGGTTAAGGAAGGCTTTGAAGATTCTGGTACGATTGTCACCTTTAATGGCAAGCCCACCATTGCTCTTGAAGTGTACCGCGTTGGTGATGAAACACCATTGGGTGTATCTGAAGCAGTACACGCTGCCATGGCAGATATAGAAAGTAACTATCCGGAAAACATACGCTGGGTGGTGAGCAGGGATAAGTCTAAAATCTATAAACAGCGCCTTCATCTCCTGTTAAAAAATGCTTTTATCGGGCTGATTTTAGTCCTGTGTTTGCTTGGTTTGTTTCTGGAGTTTAAGCTTGCCTTTTGGGTAACAATGGGGATTCCCATTTCTTTTTTGGGTGGGCTGTTGTTTTTGCCGTTTTTTGATATTTCCATCAACATCGTCTCCATGTTCGCCTTTATCGTGGCTCTTGGGATCGTGGTGGACGATGCCATTATTGCAGGTGAAAACATCTATGCGTACCGCCAGCAAGGGTTGCGCTTTGTTGAGGCCGCTGTCCAGGGGGCAAAGGACGTGGCTGTACCTGTTACTTTCAGTATTCTTACCAATATAGCTGCTTTTTTTCCGCTTCTTCTGGTGCCAGGTGTTGTGGGGAAGGTATGGAAAGCCATTCCCATTGTTGTCATCACGATATTTACCGTTTCGTGGGTGGAAGCACTGTATATTTTACCATCGCATCTCGCGCACAGTAAGGGGGAACCTGCCAACCGTTTTGCTGGTTTTTTCTACCGGCAACAGCAGCAATTCAGCCAGGGATTGGTCCGCTTTATTGATGGTGTATATGGGCCGATACTGAAGGTTTGTCTGGAGTACCGTTATCTTTTGGTTGCTGCTGGTATTGCTTTACTCATGGTCGTTTATGGTTGGGTGTTCAGTGGGCGGATTGGGATAATCCTTATGCCTCGGATTGAGTCTGATTACTCTGTAGTAACAGCAACACTGCCCTACGGCAGCCCAACAGAAAAGGCTGTTCTTGTCAGGGACAAGCTGGTCAAGGCTCTTGGGCAGATTGTAGAAGAGCATGGCGGAAAACAGCTTGTTACTGATATTTTTACCCGCATTAATGGGAACACGGTCGAGGTAAGGGCATTTTTGACTGGCCCCACAGTGAGAACACTGCAAACACGGGAACTGACCCAAAAATGGCGTAAGCGAACTGGCTCAATTATTGGGGTACAATCATTGAATTTTGAGTTTGATAGAGGTGGTCCTGGGCGTGGAAAAGGGCTCTTTGTGGAACTCAGTCATCGAGATATTGGTACCCTGGATCAGGCAGGAAAAACCCTTGCAGAAAAGCTCCGTGAGTTTCCCCAGGTAAAAGATATTGATGATGGGTTTACCCCTGGAAAGGTACAGTTTGACTTTACAATCACTCCGGAAGGGGAGAGTCTTGGGCTTACCCCTGCCTCCATTGCCAGTCAGATTCGAAACCGTTACCAGGGCGCAACTCCATTGAAGCAGCAGCGTGGGCGTCATGAGGTAACGGTCAGGGTACGCTTGCCAGAGGCTGAGCGGGTAAGCGAATACAGCGTAGAGTCCATGCTGATCAAAACCCCAATGGATACCTTTGTACCACTTTCTCATGTGGCTGAAATGAAAAGAGGCCGCGCCTATACTTCCATTGAACGACGGGAAGGCAGGCGAACCATAACCGTAACAGCAAGCATTGACCCCATTGGGGATACCTCACTGATTTTGACAACACTTACAAGCTCTATTTTACCTGAGATGTTGCAACAATACCCTGGACTTTCCTATAGTTTTGAGGGGCGACAAGCTGATCGCAGGGCGTCTATGGCAGAGCTGAGGAAGGGGTTTGTGGGAGCTATGATTGTAATCTATTTCCTCCTTGCAATTCCTTTTAAAAGCTATACCCAGCCCATTATTGTAATGGCAGCCATTCCCTTTGGGATTGTTGGTGCTGTATTTGGGCACCTGCTCATGGGCTATAACCTGAGCGTGATGAGTATGATGGGGATAGTTGCGCTGTCCGGTGTTTTGGTCAATGATTCGCTGGTGCTTATCGACTTTGCCAATAAGCAGATGGCGAAAGGTCTGCTGCCCGTTGATGCTATCCATGTTGCTGGTCTTCGTCGGTTTAGGCCCATTATTCTCACCACGCTTACCACCTTTGGTGGATTGGCCCCCATGATTTTTGAAACCTCCAGGCAGGCACGTTTCATGATTCCCATGGCACTTTCACTTGGTTATGGGATTATCTTTGCCACAGCAATTGTGCTGGTTATGATTCCATGCCTGTTTATGATTGTTGATGATATTGTTGGATGTGGGCAAAATGGTACGGAAGCGCAAGAGGTGCTTGCAGCAGAGTAGCGTTGTTGGCAGGATAATTAGCTAAAATTATTGGAAATGAGCAGGGCTTTTAGAGAGCTCTTTTCCGTGAGATGAGTAAGGGTATAAGTGTCAAAGACGCTGCCTGTGAACGAGACAAGCACAATTGTATGTACCCGTGACCAGTTATGGGGCAAAAGCAGCGAATAATGAAGACGTACAAACCCCGTGATTGGTTACCTCAAAGAATCAGTGTAAAGAACCAATACTATGAAACACCTGTCCTTTTCCACTTTCTTTGGCCTTGTATAAGGTATCATCAGCAATTTCCAGCCACTTGCTGAGTGATAAGCCCTCATGCCATTGGGCAATCCCTATACTTACCCCTAATGTACCTTTTGGGGTCACTATGTTAAGGTTGTCTACTGCTTTACATAGTCGATCTGTAATACATTTTGCTGAATGGATGTCAGTGTCGGGAAGCACCAGTATAAATTCATCACCTCCCATCCTTACCAACATGTCAGAGAGTCGAATCTGTTCGTTTAAAACAGCGGTTACTTGTTGTAAAACCTGATCCCCATAGAGATGGCCCATGGAATCATTAACCGCTTTAAAATTGTCCAAGTCAAGGGATGCAAGGGTAAGGGGATGATTGTAGCGATTGGCCTGGTCTATGAGGCTGGGAATCCTTTCATTAAAGACGTTTCTGTTAGGGAGATTGGTTAGCGGGTCTTTATGGGCTTGGGCAAAAACCTGTTCAAATTCAAGGGCTCTTTGGACAGGTGCATCAATAATGGCACAAGTTTGGCGAATAAATGCTATCTCATTTTCTGAAAATGGAAGTTTATTTCGATACAATACATAGTTGCCATCGTTATTTTTCAGGCAGGAGTCACACTGAAAAACTATATCCTTTGGGGAATGTTGAGTAGGAGGTGTTTTTTTGAGTGAGTTTTCAGCTACCTGGATCGCTTTTTTGCGCACCGGTCCATGATCAGAGCAATACATGTGCATTTTTTGGTGTTCATCACTGTAAAACCCGATAAGATCATGATGAACATGTTCCATGAGCCAGATTGAAGTTGTTTCAATCATGGTGGGCAGGTCAAGCAGTCCAGACAGGCGTTGGTGGAGCGTGTTTACCTTCTGCAGTGTTTCAGATTGCTGGCGGTAATGATCCAGTTTGGACACAAGATGGTCTACTTGTTGTGCCAGTTGCTGGTCGTGCCGTGGTGTTTCTGCAAATGTTTCCATGTGGTTCTCTGGTGGGTAAAGAATACCTGCTGGCGTTGAGTGCATCAGTTTCCCTTGCTGCATGCCATTTTGATGCCTAAAAGTAAACTTTATTTTTTTCATGTTAATTCATAGTGTTATGTGTGTTGATGCTGGTGAGATAAAAAATGGCAGCATGAAGTCAGTAGTCTGACACACAATAACCCAATCTGGTGACCGTAAAATAAAGAGGTAGACAGCCTTTTTACAGTTGCCTGATCTAGATCAAGATAAGCCGCGAGTATACAACCAATGGATTTAGGACAAATGTTTCTGGTTGGGTTTCAAAGCCCGAAGGTGGAGGAGAGCGAATGGTTGGTAAACAATATTGTTGAGGATAGATTGGGTGGGGTTATTCTTTTTGACCGGAATATTTCTGGCCGCATTCAAAACTTTACTTCTCCTGAAATGTTGCTGCTACTCACTGAAGAGTTGAACTCGGTCTCTGATCATACGCTCCTGATTGGTGTTGATCAGGAGGGAGGTAAGGTGTGTCGATTGAAACAAAAAGATGGGTTTCCTGAGATGAAAAGTGCAGGGTACCTGGCCACCCAGACCCTTGATGTTGTCGAGACAGAGGCGGAACTCCTTGCCAAGACGTTAAAGGAGTTTGGTATTACTCTCAACTTTGCTCCTGTCGTAGATTTGAACCTGTACCCCCAAAATCCTATTATTGGTGGCTATGAACGAAGTTTTGGAGATATACCAGCACAGGTAGTCACCTTTGCTACACGGGTTATTGCAGCCCATCACAGATACAATCTTGCGTGCTGCATTAAACATTTTCCTGGTCATGGGAGCTCCAGGGATGATTCGCATCATGGCTTTGTTGATATTACTTATTCCTGGGATGACATTGAGCTCAAACCGTATAAGCAGCTCATACAAAATGGATACGAAGACGGCGTAATGACCGGCCATCTGGTTCATCGTGGGCTTGATCCCACAGGGCAGCCAGCAACGTTATCCCAGCCCATGCTGACCACCATTTTACGTAACCAGCTCCACTTTAATGGCGTTGTGTTCAGCGATGACTTGCAAATGGCTGCAATTACCAGGGGATGGAGTTACCGTGAGGCCGTTCAGCAGGCAGTGCTTGCCGGTGTGGACATTCTTGTTGTCGGAAATAATCTCAAAAATCAGGAAAACGCTGTAGGACAAGGCATAGAGGCTATTGTGGAGTTGCTGGATCAGGAAAAGGTCAGCCCTGAACGTATTCAGGACTCCATTGATCGAATTCAAACCTTAAAACACAAAATCGCAGGTGAGCAGTCATGGACGAGTAACAATCAAGCAACAGTGTGGTAACAGGATAGCACCCAGATTGTATTACGGCAGGCCCATTTCCGGAACCATCTACCTGTTCACTTTGTATTTCTTCTTCCTGGTATGGATCCCATGATTGGGTACCATCATGGACGGACACTGGAAATTATTAAAAACAGAGCTTTGACTTAATTGGCAGTATTGCTACAATAATTGCAAGCTGTGCCCAAAGTGCGTTCAGCACCATTGAGTTTTATACCACCTTTTGATAGTAAAAAGAAAATGCGGGTAACGAACACTGATGTCTGAATCATTATTTGCACATGAGCCACAAGAGCTCATGGGAGTACTTGACAATGCACCGCTTGATATTTGGTGGATAGATGAGCAGCATCGCATTGTCAAGATCAACGAGACTGCACGGTTCCATTCCAGCCTGGCCCAGGTAGAACTCATTGGAGCCTTGCACCACGAGATTGATCCTGCTTTTTTACCAGCCACTCTGGAACGGTTATTCAGCGGCCAGGAAAAAAATATAACGTATCAGCGGCAATTCCCTCTTAAAAACGGTGAGATTGATGTAAGTGAGGAGACCTTGCATTTGAGGGACACAAGCTCTGGGCGATTCGTTGTCCGATATGGCCGTAACCTGTTAAAGATCCAACATGGTGCCGGCGACCAGACAGAAAAAGAGCAAGGTGCGGATACTGTTGCTGCCCAAGGTAGAGAGCAATCCGGCAATATGCGAAATGAGTTTATTGCCAACATGAACCATGAAATTCGGACTCCCATGAATGCAATCATTGGGTATGCCGAGATGCTGCTTGAAGGAGACCTGAGCCCAAGGGAGAAGCGGTTCGCTCAAGCCATATTTAAAAGCGGGATGTCCCTGGTTTCCATTCTCAATGACATTATAGACCTCTCCAAAATTGAAGCCGGCCGGATGAAACTTTCTGTCATTGCCGTCAACCTGCAGGAAATTGTTCAGGATTTACGAAAGCTGCTTGCTGACCAACTTGTCGGTAAAGACATCCGGTTTGTAACCCATATTGCTGAAGATCTACCCCAGGTCGTGTTTATTGATGGCGTACGGCTGAAGCAGGTGCTGCAGAATTTACTCAGCAATGCAATGAAATTCACCCCCCAGGGGAGTGTGGAGTTACATATCAGTGGTGAAAACCATCCACATAACAGAGATGCTGTAGAACTCATTATTGCCGTAAAAGACACTGGGATTGGCATCCCACAACAAGACCACTCCATTATTCTAAGGATTTTGAACCCCAACTCAGGAGGATTGGACTGCACGTATAAAGGAAGAGGTTTTGGCCTGGCCCTTTGCGGGCGGCTTGTTGCCATGATGGGCGGGACCATCAACCTGGAAAGCACGGAAGGGCAGGGGAGTATTTTTACTGTCAATTTTCCTGGAGTTGCAGTGTCACCCCAACTGGATCAATTTGCAACCATCCCGAAACCAGCGGAAAGAGAAGAACGTGTGCAGGGCAAATTGCTGGTTGTGGATGATATGGATCTCATTCATGATGTGCTGCGAGACTATTTTCGTAACTCTCCGATTGAAATACTGGCTGCATCAACAGGTGATGAGGCCATAACAATTGCTGAAGAAGCTTCTCCTGATATCATTTTCATGGATTTACACCTTGATGGGAAAGATGGCAGGGTGATTGCGAAAGAGCTTAAGCAGGCAACAGGTACAGCAGATATCCCGGTTTTTGTTATGACTGGAGATGTGCTTGAAGAAGAGGAGTATGCGCCAACTTTTGATGGTTTTCTTCAAAAACCCTTTCGTTTTGATGAGATGGCAAAGATCGTTCATTCCTATTGCAGGAAGAATGCCCCTGCCAATACTTCTTCAGCTGGTTGTACTGATGTACATCAGCAACCTGAACCTGTTGATAATGGCTATGAAAAACTGCGTTTGATATGGAACGACACCTTGGAAGATCTCTTGCACCAGGCAGTATACTCAGGCAGTCTGTCCAAAGCGATTAATTTGGGCGTTATGATTAAAGAACAAGGGCAAAATGCTGATGAGCAAGCGGTTATCACCCTGGGTGATGAGCTTATTCAATGTGCCACTGAAAACAACATATTTTGTGTAGAACAACTCCTCAGGCATTTAGAGAGTAATGATCGCTAAGAACACGAATACTTTCAAATCAAAGCCCCTCATATTCATCGTTGATGATGTCCCGGAGAATATCCAGATAGCACTCTCTCATCTTAAAGAGCTCGACTGCGAGTACGCCTATGCTACCAGCGGTGAACAGGCGTTAGAGCGGATCAAGGTTACGTATCCACAGCTTATTTTGATGGATGTGATGATGCCGGGAATGAGTGGTTTTGAGACTGTTGATCAGCTCAAGAAGATGCGCGGTATTGCTGATATCCCCATTATTTTTTTAACGGCTCGGGCAGAGTCCCAGGATATCTCCCATGGGTTTGAACTTGGCGCGGTTGATTACATTGTCAAACCGTTTAATGGGGCAGAGTTGCGCTCCCGGGTCCGCAACCACCTGGATTTGTACTCGTATCGATTACATCTGGAAGAGCTGGTGGAGGTTCGCACCCATGAAACAGAACAACTGAAGGACGTTATCATCGAAGCCATGGGTGAGATGGCGGAATACCGTGACCCTGAGACGGGCAGACACATCTACCGGACCAGTACTTATGTGAAGCTTTTGGCCGAGGATCTGGTGGTAAATGGGCATTTTCAGGAAGAACTTGATTACGATTATGTCACGCTGCTGCAGAAATCAGCCCCACTTCACGATATTGGTAAGGTAGCTATTCGTGACTCCATTTTGCTTAAACCTGGTGCGCTGACTGAGGAAGAATTCAATGAGATGAAGGCTCACACCCTGTTTGGCGAGGAGGTTATTGCAAACCTGGAAGAGATGGCCGGTTACACCACCTCATTTTTACGTTGTGCCAAAGAGATTGCAGGAAGTCACCACGAAAAATATGATGGGTCAGGCTACCCGCGTGGGCTTGCAGGTGATGATATCCCATTGGCCGGGCGAATTATGGCTGTGGCAGATGTGTATGACGCGCTGATTTCCAAGCGGGTGTATAAAGATGCCATCTCCCACGAGAAAGCCATGCAGATTATGATTGATGGCAGGGGCAGCCATTTTGACCCCAGTATAATTGACGCTTTGTTACGGGTTGAACCGCAGTTTTTTGCAGTGGCTCAGGCGCATAAGGATTAAGTCAGCTATACGTCTGCAATACGTTATGAATAATAAGGCTCTACGTCGTCACGGATTCAGGTGAAGAGTCTCTTGCTACTATACCACTTTCCCGGGCAATGAAAAAACGGATTAGAATAGATATCGATTACCGCAAGGACTGTTGATGGGGGTTTAACGACGTGCGGGCACGTCTGAACAAAATGCATACCGATCAACAGTACACTTTTCTCTGCGTGCCATATATGGCTGAACGCATGGAGCATATCGTACCGGAAGCCGGTGGTGAGATCACCATGGCTGAAAAGAGAAACTATGGCATGGTGCTCACGGTACGAAAATGTTGACAACTCCTCTATCGTAACCAATCACGGGAGCTGTACTTCAGGGGAGGTTTTACTTCTGACGTGTAACTGGTAACGCTGCTTTATCTTTGTGCAGGCACTCTTTTTTACCAGGCTCTTTCACCTCCACAGACACAGGTGAAAGAGCTTGGCTGGTTCAGCGTGTCAAGATAGAATTATTCTTTTTCAAATCGAATCAAGACTTCATCCGCCTCAACGGTCTGGTCTTTTTTGACCAGGATTTCTGCAATCACACCGTCAAGTGGTGAGGCAACCCCGCTTTCCATTTTCATGGATTCCAGGATAACCAGGTTCTGGCCTCGGTATACCTGTTCGCCAACACTTGCCTTCACATCAACAACAAGTCCTGGCATTGGGCAGAGCAGCAGGTCTTTCTGGCTCCGTTTCTCTTTACGTGGCATGTATTGCATCATCTCCCATTCCTCGGGTGAATACACCTCAAAGACTTTGGAGATCCCGTTAAAGGAAACATGCATGAATGGGTCGCCGACCACCAGGCGGAAACGGTAAGGCTGGTTATTGATAACCAACTTTAAGCGCCTGCGGAAGAAGGCAAAAACAGGCACTTTGACTTTGTAATCAACGCCATCCACCTGAATAGTCATGGACTCGCCGCTGATGATTGGCCCCTCAAGCACAACATCGTAGGAGGTATCTTCAGAGCGTACCGTATAGGCATGGCGGACACCAAGATCGTGCTTGCCGCCGATGTCAGAAACCAGAGGGCTTAGGGAATCCCTCACCGCAACGGTACGCACGTGATGAATGAGAGTGGTTGTCAACGCGCAGAGCCGTAAATGCTGACCAGATGGAGAGCGCTTGCATACGCCACCGGAAAAATGCTGGTCAATAAAGTTGGTGCTCAGCTCACCCTCGGCGAATTCCTGCAGACAGAGCACACTGGTGGCAAAGTCGATATTGGTGGAGACCCCTTCAATATGATATCCGTTCAGGGCCTCGATCAGGTGCAACCTGGCATCTTCCCTGGTTTTGCCGTAGCTGATGACCTTGGCCAGCATGGAATCATAAAACATATCAATTCTGGAGCCGATATTGACCCCGCTGTCCACCCGAATGTTTTCTCCCTGGGGAGCAAAATAGCGGGTAATCATACCCGTTGACGGCATGAAATCGCGGCTCGGCTCCTCAGCACAGATACGGGCTTCAATGGCCCATCCGTTGATACGTACCTCTTCCTGGGTAAGGGGTAATTTTTCACCACCTGCAATGCGCAGCTGCCACTCGATCAGATCCACCCCGCTGACCAGCTCGGTTACCGGGTGCTCAACCTGGAGCCTGGTGTTCATTTCCAGAAAGTAGAACGATTTATCCTGGGCCATAACAAATTCCACGGTTCCAGCATTGACATACCCTGCTTGTATGGCCAGATCGCAGGCCGATTTCCCCATTTTAGAACGGAGGTCAGCCGAAACAACTGATGAGGGCGCTTCCTCAATAACCTTTTGGTAGCGACGTTGGATGGAGCACTCACGCTCGCCCAGATGGATTACATTGCCATGGCTGTCAGCAAGAACCTGGATCTCAATATGGCGCGGGTTTTCGATATATTTCTCCACAAAAATCCGGGTATCGTTAAACGCTTTCTTGGTCTCCTGCCTGCTTGCAGCAAGGGCATCAGCCATCTCATCCGGGCTGTAAACAATGCGCATTCCTTTGCCTCCGCCTCCAGCAGCAGGCTTCAACAAGACAGGATAACCGATCTCTTCAGCCAGACGCGATGCTTCCTCGTCATCTTTAACCGCATCGATATGACCTGGAATAACCGGTACGCCAGCATTTTTAGCCAGTTCTTTGGAGGTGATTTTATCACCCATCACATCAACCGCTTCAGGGCCAGGGCCGATAAAGGTGATGCCAGCCTCGGTTACAGCTTTGGCAAAATCGCTGTTTTCTGATAAGAACCCATATCCGGGATGAATGGCTTCACAGCCAGTGGATTTGGCCGCTTCAATGATTTTTTCAATCACCAGATAGGATTGTTGGGATGCAGATTCGCCGATGTGCACGGCTTCATCTGCAAGCTGTCTATGCAGGCTGCGCTCATCAGCATCGGAATAGACCGCAACAGTGCTTACACCCAAACGGTTACAGGTGCGGATAATACGAATTGCAATTTCGCCTCGGTTGGCGATAAGTATTTTCTGAAACATTGTGTGCCTCACAGTGGAATATTGCCGTGTTTACGATCTGCTGCCTGACTACGCTTGGAGTCTAACATCTGCAGGGTACGGATAAGGTGAGATCTGGTGTCACGCGGGAAGATGACGTCATCAATATACCCCCGTTCAGCTGCCAGAAATGGATTGGCAAAGGCATCTCTGTATTCTGCCATTCTTTTGTTGGTTACCTGCTCAGGATCGTCAGCTTCAGCAATTTCATTGCGATAGATAACCTCTGCTGCTCCCTTTGGTCCCATGACTGCGATTTCCGCTGTCGGCCAGGCAAAGTTCACGTCACAGTGAATGTGTTTGGAGTTCATTACCAGGTACGCTCCACCATAGGCTTTACGGATGATAACCGAGATCCGTGGAACCGTTGCTTCGGTGAACGCATAGAGCAGCTTTGCACCATGCCTGATGATCCCACCGTGCTCCTGGTCAGGTCCGGGCATGAACCCAGGGACATCAACCAGGGAAATCAATGGAATATTAAAGGCGTCGCAGAAGCGAACAAAGCGTCCGGCCTTTAAAGAGGCGTCATTATCCAGGACGCCGGCCAGCACCGCTGGCTGGTTGGCAACAAGACCTACTGTTTGACCACCAAGACGTCCCAGACCGCAGATAATGTTACGCGCGAATTTTCTGTGCACCTCCATGAACTCCGCTCCATCCAGGATGGAGTTGATCACTACGTGCATGTCATAACTTTCCGCCGAGTTGGCAGGGATCAGGTAATCAAGGGCAGGATCCGTGCGGGTTGGCGCATCGCTTAAATCAAGAATTGGTGAGCGTTGCTTGTTATTTGAGGGTAAATAGCTGATAAGTCTTCGTATTTCTCGAAGGCAAAGCACGTCGTTAGCCACCGAAAAATGGGCTACACCGCTGGTGCTGGAATGCACGCTGGCACCACCAAGGTCCTCTGAGGTGATATCCTGATGGGTTACTGTTTTTACCACGCTGGGGCCGGTAACAAACATATAGGAAGAGTCCTCGACCATAAAAACAAAATCAGTAATCGAGGGGCTGTACACTGCACCACCGGCACAGGGGCCCATTATACAGGAAATTTGGGGCACAACTCCGCTGGCGCGAACATTACGATGGAAAATTTCACCGTAGGCTGCCAGGGCATCAACCCCTTCTTGAATACGGGCACCGCCTGAGTCGTTCAGTCCAATGATTGGCGCTCCAACCTTAACTGCCAGGTCCATGACTTTACATATCTTCTGGGCGTGGGCTTCACCAAGCGATCCACCAATAACCGTGAAATCCTGACTAAAGACAAAAACTTCCCGGCCATCAATGGTACCGTGACCGGTGATAACACCATCTCCCAGATAGTTGGTGTCTTCACCCAGATTGCCACCACGACTTCTTTTAAGGACGTCAAATTCTTCAAAGGAGCCTTTATCAAGCAGGAGGTGAATCCGCTCTCTGGCGGTCAACTTGCCTTTTTGGTGTTGTTGTTTTTTTTTCTTCGCTCCTCCAGCGGCCTCAGACTCTGCTCTGAGGCGCTCCAGGGCTTGAAGCATAGCTAGCTGATTAGACATGTGAATTCTCCATTACTCTGAATTGTTATCAAAACTTTGGCGATTGTAGCAGATCAATCATTATAAAAAAAGCTGACAAGTTGACTGTAAGGCCGGTTTTAAGGAGCTGGAAAATGATCAAACCCCTTGTAAGCAATGGGGGTTTGTATTGGGTCTCCATTGTTATCACGGTGCTGAAGCAGCACTCCGGTTCCTTGCTTAATTGTTCCTACCTGAAAGAGGGACAGGCCGAACTTTTCTCCTGCCGCACGAATTTTTGAAGAAGCTTCAGGAGCAGCAGTAAAAAGAAGCTCGTAGTCTTCCCCGCCTTGCAAGGCCCAGGTGGATGGCGATTGGTTGAGTACTTTCGCTGCCTGGTGCAGTTCAGGCAAAAGGGGGAGTTGGTCTGCATCAATAACGGCCTGCACCTGGGAGCTGTCACAGATATGGGCCAGGTCAGTGGCAATGCCATCGGAGAGGTCCATCATGCTGTGTACCTCTTTCATGGCACCAAGCTCAAGTCCCAGCGTTGTGCGTGCCTGTGGATCCAGGTGTGCATCAAATAATGGCTGCAAGGAATGCCTTATTTTCATATCCTGCTTAAATAATTCCAGTCCAGCTGCAGCGTTTCCCAGGTGACCGCTCACCCAAATGTGATCGCCTGGTTGGGCTGTGTGACGATACTTTATCTGATGTTTGGGCGCCTCGCCGATTACGGTGACCGTAATGGCTAACCCCTCCGGGCTGCTGACCGTATCCCCGCCAATGAGTAAACATTGGTAATCATTACATCCTGCTGTGATTCCCTGGGAAAAATCAGTGAACCACTTCTGATCAAAGGAGCGGGGCATACCAACAGAGAGGAGGAGGAAAAGTGGTTTGGCGCCCATGGCAGCGATATCGCTTACGTTTACCGAGACAGCCTTTCTTCCCAGTTGAAAGGGGGGGTGCCAGTCCAGGTTGAAGTGGATGTTTTCCACCAGACTGTCCATGGTGATCACCCAGTCAGTAAGGGGATCTTTTTCTACAACCGCACAATCATCGCCGATGGTTTGTATAACCCCTGGGCCGGTTGTTGGGGCACAGCTCGTGATAGAGGTAATGATGTCTCGTTCGTTCACTGGAATCTGCAATGGTGTGGGTAAAGGTTGGTGAATTGGATATCCAAAAATTCATGCAGTTGCTTACCATCCCTGCAGCGAAGTGCCTCCTGGGCCAACTGCTGCAACTGATTATAGTTTGAAAAACGGAGTATCCTTTTGATATGGGGAATGAGATTGGGCCGCATGGACAACTCATCTACCCCAAGGCCCAAGAGTACCAGCGCGTAGAGCATATCGCCAGCAATTTCACCACAGACAGATACTGGAATGTCTTGTCCGTGACACCCATCAATGGTTTGCTTAATCATGCGCAGCACGGCAGGGTGGTACGGGTCATACATATGCGCCACATGCTGGTTGCTCCGGTCCACTGCCAAGGCATACTGGATAAGGTCATTGGTACCGATGGCCATGAAGTTTACCTCATTGGCCAACACGTCGGCGAGCATGGCCGCACTGGGTACTTCAACCATCACGCCAAGCTCCACATCCGGGTTATGGGGGATATTCTGGTGGCCTAGCTCAATACTCAGCGAGGAGAGCAGGGTTTTTGTTTCAATAAGTTCAGGTAAAGAAGAAACCAGGGGGAACAGGATGCGTAGTCGTCCGTGTACCGCTGCCCTGAGCAGGGCCCGAAGCTGGGTCTTGAATAATTCCACCTCATACAGAGAAAAACGGATGGAGCGTAACCCCAGAGCAGGGTTATGTTCAGCATCAAACTGGGCAGTCTGGTCAGTAATGGTGGTTACAAATTTATCCCCCCCAATATCCAGGGTTCGAACCGTGACCGGATGGGGCGCCATGGCCTCAAGTAACTGCCTGTAGGTATGAAAAAGCGTGTCTTCATCAGGCCTGTTCTGGTGACGAAAAAAATCAAATTCACTGCGAAAGAGCCCTATGCCACTGGAACCAAAACGGTGGATCGTTGCAAGCTCTGCGGTCATTTCAATGTTGGCACTGAGCCGCACACTGTAGCCGTCAAAGGTTTCAGCTGCGAGAAAGGTGTATGGTGCCAGTTGGGCATCCAGTGTTTCGCTGGTTTGAGCTGCTTGACGGGCACTCTGGACCTGCCTGTGGGTAGGGTGGAATATCACCTGGCCACTCAGGCCATTAAGGATAATGGTGTCTCCTGTTGCCAGTGCGCCTGTAACATGGGTGAGACCTACAACCGCAGGGATACCGAGGGAACGTGCTATAATGGAGGTATGTGAGGTAATACCACCTTTTTCCGATAAAAAACCAAGAATGTTTTCGGTATGGAGCTGGAGGATATCTTCCGGGGAAAGCTCGTTGGTCACCACAATGACCGGTTCCTGATCGTTGAAGAGCTGATAAGGCTCATGGCCGGCGAGGAGACGAAACACCCGGTCTGCCACGTGTTTGATATCATCGTAACGTTCCTTCAGGTAGGGATCATCAATGTGGTCAAAGCGTTCTTTAATTCGGGTCAGGGACTGGGTAAGAGCCCAGTCGGCATTAACGTTGTTGGATGTGATGAACGCAATGGTCTGATCATAAAGCATCTTGTCCTTGAGCATCAGCCGGTGGGACTCGATGATGGACAGACCATCAGCCAGCTCATTTTTGAACTGCTCGCGTAGAGTTTGAAGCTCCTTTTCTGCAGCAGCTACAGCCTCTTTAAAGCGGAGTATTTCTTGTTCGGCCAGTTCCTGAGGCAGGTGATATCGGCCAGCCCTGCAGGTCTGGCGTTTAATTACCACCACCTTACCCACTACGATCCCCGGCGATACACCTCTTCCCTGGAGCTTGCGGGTGGAATCCTGTTTAAGGTAACTGTGGTCTGGTGCGGGTGTTTTCATGGGATTTTAAGGATCATCAGGAGCGTTGAGCACAGCTTCTATAGCTTCACACACTGTATCGGCCTGCGGGCCTGTTATCGTAATGTGTACCTCGCTGCCACAGGTGACTGCCAGGCTAAGTACATCCAAAATGGAGCTGCAGTCTGCTTGCTCCTCTTTAAAGTCAAGGGTAGCTGTGACCCCTGAAGAGAGACAGATTTCGGCAATCCTGGTGGCAACCCGACCATGGATTCCCTTGGTGTTAACGATGGTACATGTGGCCTGAGCGTTATTCATTTAATGCGCCGAATACCGGGTTTGGGAGCTGGCTTTTTGACTGGATCCGGAGCATCCTGTTTTGCGGTATCCAGTTCCACAGCCTGGATAAAACGCCCTGCTCCGCCCATGGTGAAAACTTCTTCACCAGTGAATTGCGGGTTACGCAGGGTCCAGGTTGCCTTTTGGAGCGGAACACCTAAAAATTGAAAGGTGACATGCCACCACTCATGCTTGCGGCTGTCATCACGTTCAATATTGGTAACCACCGCATAGGTAAGCATTTGTGGTTCTTTTGCCGCAACAATAACAATATCACCAATGGTCGTGGTAGATTTGAGCGGGAGAATTTTCTTGAGATCAGCTGCGATTTTTTCCATAAGAGAGCATCTTAAGTAGAGTTGTTATAAGCGTATCTTGACAGAGTACACAGTACCAGGTCCAGCCATACTGGTTAGTTTTTTTGTGGTGTGTAAAGCTCCAGTTCCATTCTTACATCGTCTTTTTTGGTAAAAATGCGGATTCCCTGTGACTGAACCCCTTCCAGTCCGTTAAAAACAGGCCGGATAACCCGCCTGGTGAGCACTTCGGCCTGTTGTTTGGAGAGTTTTTGGGTGTGCAGCATGGCCTCTATACCCCAGGAAAACAGGTCGCGTAATCCGTGATTAATGTTATCGATCCGCGCATAGAGGAGCAGGTTATTTGGTTGCTGAAATCCTTTACTCACCATTGTAAACGGTTGATCTGTAATGAGACGGGGACCAGCATGGGTAAACAACTGCTGCAACTGGCTGGTAGTATCTGCCAGGAAAAACCAGTCGCCCTGGATAACATAGGCAGGCTGAATCAGCCCGCCTGCCATGATCAATGAGACCGCTTTGGTCGTCTCGTTAAGCTGAGTGGTGCGGGTGGGGATATCTTTGAGCAGGGTACTGAGCAGTTGTTCTACCCTTTCAGGATCGCGCAACTGGATTTGAAAACAGACCGTGGGGATTGTCGTAAAGGATTGCTTGGGGATATTCTGGAGAAAGAAACCAAACTCAGCACCAAACAAATCAACAAAGGTGTAGATATCGACACCCGTATGCTCATATATTTTTTGTGCGATAGAGAACATGAGGGGCGCGGTTTTAAGATCCGGGGCCATGGAATGTATGCGCCACAGTTTTGAGAAATCAAGCCAGTTGGTCCAGAAATACACCGAGGCACCACTTGCAATGGTGTTAAGGTGGGGGGCTTTAACTGGCGCTGCGAGCTGGAAGTGATCAATTATGTTGGAGGCCCGTTGGGTGAAGTGTTTGAGGACTAGACGGATTTGGTGGTGCTCATTATTGTTCTGCATTGAAAGCAGCAACCGTTCCTGTTTGTCCAGGTGTACACCGGAGGGAAACGTGTGGTCAAACCTGCTCAACACCTGGAATGCAGCAGGGAGATGAGCATACAATACCATGTCCGGATTTGAGTGAGCATCTTCAAGGAGCGTTCTGTATTCGCTTTGGTGGTGCAGGGTGATCCCGGATCTGAGCAGCCGGTTTTTGGCGAACTCAATGCATCGTTTTATCGGATGGCTGTCCAGAGCCACAATCAGGGTTTGCTCGATTATGCCGAAATAAATGCGCTTTTGATGGTTCAACTCAAGGGTGGTAATGGTCGTCTTCTTATAGGGTGTGTGTTGTACTTGCATTCCAGCTGGAAGAGCCTTACGCAGCAACGATTCAGGTGCTACAATAGTTGAAAGCGAAGTTTTGATTTGAGTGATAAATATAAGGTTGTCTTTAAGAAAGGCTTTTGCATCATTGTATTGCGTTTTCGGGGGTAAAACAGCCAGAGCAGATTGTTTATTTAAAACCGTCTTGAAAAGAGGGTGTTCCACAGCGTGGTCGAATAAGCCAATGAACGTCAGCAGGTCACGCTTGAGGTCTTGCTCCACTTCAAGTTGGTCAAGAGCTCGTTCCAGCGTGGGTGCAACCAGTTCCTGACCAAAGGGTGAGTTTTTGAACACAGTGGCCGTTTTTGCAAAATTTTTTACCTGCACAAAGGCCAGGGTGTTATCAGGAAGAAATTCGTCTAGATCAGGTAGTGGTTGAAAGGTATGGGGGAGAAGAAACAGCCCCCCAATCACCGCACAAACCAACACAGCAGCGTAAACAACATGTGTAAACAACGACTCTTTTTGGGTCGGTAAGGTACGCATTACAAAGGCTGAGGCTGCTTACAGTTCAAACTGAACCCTGCGATATTGAATGGCTTCTGCCACATGGGATGACGCAATGTTTTGCCTATCATCAAGGTCGGCAATGGTTCGGGCAATCTTTAATATCCTGTAATAGGCGCGGGCTGATAAGCCTAGTCTCTTTATCGCGTTTTCCAGTAACAGGCGCGACTGCTCATCAACCTGACAATGTTTTTTGATATCCCTTGTTTGCATCTGGGCATTGCAGTATACATTGTGCTCTTTTTGTAAGCGCCGGGATTGTTTTTTTCTTGCACTGTTGACCCGCGCCCTGATGGCAGTTGAGGACTCTCCAGGAGCTGCCTGGGTTAACTTATCCACCTGCACAGCTGGTACGTCGATGTGCATATCGATTCTGTCCAGCAACGGCCCGGAAAGCCGTGATTTATACCGTTGGATTTGTGTCGGAGTGCAACTGCATTCATGGTGGGGATCTCCCAGGTGGCCGCATGGACAAGGATTCATGGCAGCTACCAGCATGAAACGGGCAGGGAAGTGGAGGCTCATGCTTGCCCGGCTGATGGTGACGTCCCCATCTTCCATGGGCTGACGGAGGCCCTCCAGGACGTTTTTTTTGAATTCGGGAAGTTCATCCAGAAATAACACACCGTTATGGGCAAGCGAGACTTCACCTGGACGGGGAATATTCCCCCCACCAATAAGCCCGGCATCAGATACGGTATGGTGTGGAGCGCGGAAGGGGCGGTGGACCATGAGTGGCTGGTCAGTGGCAAGAGCCCCGGTTGCGGAAAAAACCTTGGTGGTTTCCAGTGCCTCATCTACCGTGAGATCAGGAAGGATTGAAGGCAGACGGCGGGCCATCATTGTCTTGCCTGTTCCAGGGACCCCGGAAAGCAGCAGATTATGACCACCTGCCGCAGCGATTTCCAGGGCGCGTTTGACATGCTCCTGTCCCTTCACCTCATCAAAATCATCTTTATAGCTTTGATGGGTGGCAAAAAGAGCTTTTATATCAACAGAGAGAGGAACTCTTTCCAGCGTTCCTGCCAGGAATGCAACAGCCTGGTCAAGGCGTTCAACCGGGATAACCTCTATCCCTTCAACCACAGCTGCTTCCGCACCATTTGCTGCGGGCACAATGAGCCGTTTCATCCCCGCTGCTTTTGCTGCAAGGGCCATGGAAAGCACTCCACGCACACCTTTTACCAAACCATCCAGGGAAAGCTCGCCCACCACCACAGTCTCATGCAGCTTATCGCTGCGGAGGATACCTGATGAGCTGAGGATACCCAGGGAGATGGGCAGATCGTACCCGGTGCCTTCTTTTTTCAGTGAGGCTGGAGCCAGATTTACAGTGATGCGTCGTTGCGGGAAGTCATATCCGCCATTTTTAATCGCTGCTTTGACGCGGTCTTTGGCTTCTCGCACCGCACCTTCGGCAAGTCCGACCGTGGAAAAAGCGGGCAGCCCCTGGGCCAAATCCACCTCTACCTCAACCAGAAAACCATGTACTCCGGCAACAGCACAACTCAGTATTTTGGCAAGCATCCTATTCTCTATACATGGCTTTTACTTCCTCGCTGTATTGGCCATCTTTTGCTGTGTAAATATAAAGGGGCGGGAGCACCTCACAGTGGTCACCCCCGTTTTTCATCGCTTCCACCATGATCAGCTTTGCGTTCTGATCACCTGGATAGGAATACACGGACTGGAGTCTTTTTACAATCAAACGGTTATCATGCAACTGGGTAATGAGGGTTGCACTACCTGAAGCGGGGTAAATAAAGGTAACTTTTTTGCGGTTCTTTACACTGAATGCTGATGCTTTGATAAAATCATACAACTCCCCGCAAAGCTCATGGCGGGCAGTGGAGACGCTGGCGTGTCTGTTGAGTCTGCCTCTTTCCCGTTTACCATAGGGCGGGTTGCACACCACATGGTCAAAAGATTCCACCTGGACAGATTGTTTGATGGTGCAGGCATCACCGATGGTGATACGCATCCGCTGATCCAGTTTGTTGAGTACAATGTTTTCCCGTGCAAGCGATGCCATGGATTCCTGTACCTCCAAGCCATGCACAGTGATATCATGGTAACGATAGGCTAAAACAAGGCCGATCACTCCGCTGCCACAGCCCAGGTCAAGTACCATATCTTGGGGGCCAATCCTGCAAAAGTGAGCCACCAGTACCGCATCTATGGAAAAACGGTAGCCATACGTATACTGGTTGCAATGTAAGCGGCCTTGAAATAGAGTGTCACAAGTTTTTTCCATGGATACGTTGGACTTATTGTTGAGAAACACGCATAATTATGTATACAAAACTTTGAATTATACCCTTATGGACATATTTATTAAAACTCATTTTTCAGGTGGTCATCATTTACGCAATTATCCAGGCAGTTGTGAAAAGCCCCATGGGCACAACTGGAAGGTCAAGGTGACAGTGCGAGCGCAGCAGCTGGATCATCTGGGGATGGGGATTGATTTCAAGACCCTCAAGCTGCATGTGAGTGAAGTGGTAGACACCCTGGATCACTGCGATCTCAATGAACATCCGGCGTTTGTGGAGAGAAATCCATCTTCAGAACATATTGCCATGCACCTCTTTGAACAGCTCAAGCCCATACTGTGTACTGACAGGTACCAGTTGTATGCTGTTGAGGTAAGCGAAACTGATACCAGCGGTGTCATTTATTATGGCTATTGAGTGTTTTAGCATTTCAGTTCAACACATATAACAGGTTAGCGTCATGCTTGATTTGGATAGAGTAAAAATTGGTGTCATTGGTCTTGGTTATGTGGGATTGCCACTGGCGGTGGAGTTCAGCAGGAAGTTTCCCACCATAGGGTTTGACCTTAAACAAAAGCGGGTTGACGAGTTGCAATCAGGAATTGATACCACCCGTGAAGTGACAGATGAAGAGTTACACCAGGCCGGTGCATTAACGTTCACCACGAGCATGGAGCAGCTGCACGATTGCAACGTGTTTGTGGTGGCAGTACCAACCCCCATTGATGATAATAAGCGTCCAGACTTACGCCCCCTTGAAGGTGCCTCACGTTCCGTTGCCAGTGTATTGAAAACAGGTGATGTGGTCGTTTATGAATCAACCGTCTTTCCTGGTGCCACGGAGGAGGTGTGTATCCCTCTTTTGGAGGAATTGTCAGGGTTGCAGTGTAACACCGACTTTTTTGCCGGGTACAGCCCAGAGCGTATCAATCCTGGTGATCATACCCATCGACTCCCGACCATCATGAAGGTAACCTCCGGATCAACCCCTGAGGCAGCTGACTTTGTTGATGCTTTGTATGCCTCTATCATCACTGCCGGGACCTTCAAGGCCAGTTCCATCAAGGTGGCTGAGGCGGCTAAAGTCATCGAAAACACCCAGCGGGATGTCAATATAGCGTTGATCAACGAGTTGGCTCTTATCTTCAGCAAGCTTGGCATTGATACCCTGGAGGTGCTTAAGGCTGCTGGAACCAAATGGAATTTTTTGCCTTTTCGTCCTGGGTTGGTAGGTGGGCACTGTATCGGGGTTGACCCCTATTACCTGACACACAAGGCGCAGGAGGTGGGCTACCACCCTGAGATGATTCTGGCGGGCCGCCGTCTAAACGATAATATGGGTAAGTATATTGCTTCTGAAGTGGTTAAGCTGATGCTGAAAAAGCGCATCCACGTTGCCAATGCCCGTATTCTTTTATTGGGACTTACCTTTAAGGAAAATTGCCCGGACCTGCGGAATACCAGGGTCATAGATATCATCAACGAGTTGGAGAGTTACGGAGCGCAGGTGGATGTACATGATCCATGGGCTGATCAGCAGGAGGCAAAAAAACGCTATGGTGTCTCCATGGTGGAGCAGTTACAACCAGACAGCTACGATGCCCTGGTACTAGCGGTTGCTCACCAGCAGTTTACCGAGATGAGCGGGGAAGATGTACAGGGCATCTGTCACTTAAACAGCGTTATTTTTGATGTGAAACACGCCTTGCCGCAAGATATCGTAGATGGTTCCCTGTAGTTGAGGTGGGAAAGGTTAGCCTGGTTTTCAACACCCTTATAAGGGCTCATTTTCATCCAGGACCATCCTGAGAGTTTTTGTGAGCTGTTTCCATGTGTATGGTTTTGCTAGCAAGGCTTTTATCCCGATTGCTGTTGCTTTTTGCTCATTTATTTTCTCGCTAAATCCAGTGCACGCAATGATGGGGATTTCAGGGCGGATGCGCAGAAGTTCGATGGCAAGCTTATCGCCGCTCATTTGTGGCATGGTTATGTCCGTTATAACAGCGTCAAAAAAATCCGGTTGTTTGCTAAATTCTTGCAGGGCGTCCATTCCATTAGTTTTAGTGACAACCTGATATCCCAGATCCTCCAGAACAACATGACCAAGGGAGAGTATCTCCACTTCATCATCGACAATCAGAATCCGACCTGAGCCTGTAGGGCATTTTGCCAAAGCAGTATGTTCTTCCAATTCATCAGACAACGATTCCGAATCCATGCGGGGAAAATAAAGGGTAAAGGTCGTGCCTTTGCCGACATGACTTTCCAACATAATAGCTCCACCACAGCTTTTCGTAATCCCGTGAACCATCGCGAGCCCAAGTCCGGTACCGACATCTTTTTCTTTGGTCGTAAAGTAGGGCTCAAAAATCCGTTTCATGATGTCCGGTTCCATTCCGTGCCCTGTGTCGTCAACCGATAAACAAATATAGGCTCCTGGGTGTACATCAGGATTTCGATTAAGAAGCATGTCATTGGGTTCAATGTCTCTATCGGTTACCTTTATAGTTAAAACACCTCCATCTTCCTGCATGGCATGCTTCGCATTGGTACATAAATTCATTATGATTTGATGCATCTGGCCCGGGTCGATGACCATTTTGCCACTACTGGCAATTTCCGTATGAATCTGGATGGTACTGGGGAAGGTCGACTGGATGAGCTTCAGGGCTTCTTTTATCATTGACCCGACCTTGATAGTTTGAGGCTGTTGGGGCTGGTGTATATGGCGACAGGACGTCAGTATCTGTTTTACCAGCTCCTTTGCCCGCATGCTGGCCTTAAAAATATGGTTCAGATGCTCCTGTACCTCTTCCTGTTTAGAAGATGATATCAAGGCCAGTTCCGTGTATCCTATTATGGCTGACAATATATTGTTGAAATCGTGAGCAATGCCGCCTGCCAGGGTGCCGATGGCCTCCATTTTCTGGATCTGCATGACCTGCTCTTCAAGACGCTTTCGCTGGGTGATATCCCTGGCGATCCCCAGGATACCGGTCAGGTTCCCGTCGGCGTCATGCATTGGGACCTTGATGGTTTCTACAATTTGACGGTGACCATCCTGTGCAGAGGGTATTTCCTCCTCATTTGTGCAAGGGGTGCCCGAGGCAATAGTCTTTTTATCGGTTTGAATACAATAATCTGCCGTGTCCTTATCAAAAAAATCATAATCATTTTTCCCGATAATTTGGTCTATCGTTGTTTGGAAAAATTGTTCAAATTTTGAGTTACAGGATAGATAAACGCCCTGGGGATCTTTCAGCCAGACCAGGTCAGGTAATGCGTTGAGCAATGTTCGCAGGTGGTTTTCACTGCGAATGAGTTCCAAGCGGCTTTTTTCCAGATCTGCGGTTCGCTTTTTTACTTTTTTTTCCAAAGCCCGGTTCTGGTCATACAACTGCAGGTGGTTTTTGACCCGGGCACGTACGATGGGCGGACTCAAGGGCCGTGTAATATAGTCCACTGCACCTAACTCAAATCCTCTTTTTTGACTTTCTACATCAATGCTGCCTGTTATAAAAATTACCGGGATATCAGCGGTGGTTACATCAGCCTTTAGCTTCTGACATACTTCATACCCATTCATACCAGGCATAACAATATCCAGGAGGATCATGTCTGGCCTGGGTTCGGTTGCAGCTATCTCTATTGCTCTGGCACCATCTATGGCTGCCTTGATCTCGTAGCTCGCTTGCAGAATATTTACCAATATGTCAATCTGTTCCGGTGTATCATCAACGATTAAAAGTAGCTGTTTTTCCATGGAATCACTCATACTTCCTCCCCTGAAATATTGCCTTCCACAAGGTGCAAAAAATCAGGCGTAACTGTCAATATCAAGTTCGCGGGCCAATCTTTTCAGCTCCACCAGAGCTTGGCCAAAATTATAGTTTTCAAGAGCAATAATCAGTGTATCAAGAGTTTCGGACGTATCAGTATTCTCCAAAAGCGGTGTAAGCTCTTTCACGACTGTTCCAGCCTTGATATTGTCCTCTGTTACCAACTCATGGAGTTTCTGCAGAATTACCGCCACCGATTCCTTGTTAATGGCGTCAGTCCCCTTTTTATGTTCCTTTGCAGGTAAAGGTGGTAACTCTTTAAGTCCCTCCATCACCGGTTCTAACTCAGTTATAAGCGTCGTCAGCAAGGCCTCTACATGGAATGAATTTTCTTTCATTGCAGCCTCCAGGGCTCCGGCTGCGTTCTGGACCCCCTCTATCCCCAGATTACCAGCCACACCTTTGAGGGTGTGCGCCAGCCGAATAGCCCCTTCAGGGTCGTTATCGTCCGATTGTGCGGCCCTGAACTGAGCTTCAAAATCCTGCTGTTGGTCATAAAACTTACGCAGCAACCTGTGGTACAGGGCTATGTTGTTTTGAGTTGCGCACAGACCCTTTGCGGCTTTAATACCAGTCAGGTCGGATACGTTCGCAGTATGTGCGGTCTTTTCCTCTGGCACTGCGAGTACAACAGGTGATGCATTCTGGTTGGGGGGAATCCATTTTGAGAGCGTTTTAAAGAAATCGTGTACCTTGATCGGTTTGGGGATGTGGTCATTCATGCCGGCAGCCAATGCCTTTTCCCGATCTCCGAACATGGTATTGGCAGTCATGGCGATAACCGGAAGATCCTTGAATTGCTCTTGCTCACGTATTTTTCTGGTCGCAGTATAGCCATCCATTATCGGCATTTGGCAATCCATCAAAACTGCGTCGAAATGCTCTTTGGCTAACCAGGCCAGCGCTTCTTTGCCATTTTTTGCTGTCTTGAAAACGATACCATTGCGGGACAGGATTTCCTGGATGAGTTCAAGGTTGATATCAATGTCCTCTACCACCAATACTTTTGTTCCCCTCAACCGGGCATTGCTTTTAAGGGCAGCCTCTTCGCGCCTTGAGCTTGCATGTTTGGTTATCGTCCTGTGTCCCAATGCAACCATTATGGAATCCAGAAGTGAAGAGGGCATTACCGGTTTGGTTAAAATCCCTGCAAGTTTCACGTTTCGGGCTGCCTGCTTAGCTTTTTCTCGACCGTAGGCGGTAACCATTATCACAGCAGGACTTAGGGAAATATTAGGATTATCCTGTATGGCCCGGATAGTCTCCATTCCGTTCATACCAGGCATCTTCCAGTCAATAAACAAGATATCGTAAGGATTTTCGAGATCAGTATACTCAATAAGGGCAAGGGCCTGCTCCCCGGAGCTGGCCGTATCCACATGAAATCCAAAACGATCAAGCATTGCAGATAAAATCGTAATGGAAGTAAGGTTGTCATCCACCACCAGGAGCTTAAGCGGTCCTAGGTCGTTAGCCAGTATTCGGGGTCTGGGAGGTTGTTCTTTGGGGGTTTTTAAATTGACCGTGAAGTGAAAGGTACTGCCTTTGTCGGGTTTGCTTTGCACCCAGATTTCACCACCCATATGTTCGGCCAGCTGTTTTGAGATGGCCAGGCCCAGCCCTGTTCCTCCATATTTACGTGTTGTGGAGGCATCCAGCTGCTGAAAATTCTGGAACAGTCGTTCCTGTTTTTCTTTACGTATACCGATGCCTGTATCTTGCACAGAAAAATGCAACAGAACTCTGTCTTCAGTTTTTTCCTTTACACAAGCTTTGACGACGACTTCGCCGCCGGTTTCAGTAAATTTCACCGCATTGTTGCCCAGATTAGTGAGAATTTGTCCGAGTCGCAAAGGGTCTCCGTTGAGAACTGCAGGTGTATCGGCCTGAATATCAAAAATCAATTCCAGCCCTTTCTCATCGGCCATAAAACCAATTAGATCAGCCATACGGGTCATCACATCCCCAAGGAAAAAATCTTTCTCTTCCATCTCCAGCCGACCTGCCTCAATTTTGGAAATATCTAGAATATCATTGAGGATACCCAAAAGCATCTCCGCTGATAAATGCACTTTTTTAATATAATTGCGCTGCCTGGGATCGAGTTCTGTCTGCAACGCCAAGTGTGTCATACCGAGAATCGCGTTCATAGGCGTACGGATTTCGTGACTCATATTGGCCAGAAACGCGCTCTTGGCCCTGTTTGCGGCATCCGCTTTATCCTTGGCCAGTAATAGTTCTGCTGTACGCTCCTCCACTCGCTGATTGAGCACCTCATTGATTTTCTGCTGTTCGATGAACATTTGAAAAACAGAATACGTTATGAATGACATCGCAATCAGAACCGCTCCAGAAACGAGGGTGATAATTATCCTGAACAAGCTCATGCTCCGGCCAATTCGTTGCTGAACATGACCAGCGGCATCAGCTATTTGTTCATTTGACTCCTCAAGGACATGGATGAAATCCTTTTTATATACACTGACGTTTTTTAACTGTTGCTGAAAATCGGAGATAATCTGAAGGTACTCAATGACCATTGTTGTATAGTTTCTGGTCATTTCCCTCAGTTTCACACCTTGTTGCTGAATTGGAGAGTCTCCGGTCAGCAGAGTCTGCAGTTCCAGATAAAAGAAAGTCAGGTTGGAAATTATGGGATGTTCGTCTGTTTTTTTCATATTCTCAGGAGGAATTTGCATATCTTTGAGTTCGTTGACCTCCATTGAGATATCAAGAAACACTTCCCTGAATCTGGTATTCATTGCCTCAAGCTGCTCCAGGTGGCGCATATTGAGGTCATCTTCATTTTCCAGCGAAAGCATTTCTATTTGTTCGGATATGATGTCTTTTAAAATTTCCAGATTGTAAAAGATATCATTTTGCATATTCCCCAGATTTTTTGAATACGATTTTATCGTTTTTGACTGATCCTGGAGGGAAGTAAATTCCTTTACGAATTTTTCAAAAGATGCTCGAAATCGGGGATCATTGTTACGGATGAAACTTTTATCTTTCATCTGTTTAAAAAGATCAGGCGTTTTTACGGCTGCTTCTTCTCCCCAGTAAAACATGACCATCAGTGATTCGGCGAACACACTGGTCAGTTCTTCTCCCGCCCGGTTGTTATCAATTACCCTGGGAAATTCTTTTTTTATGATTGTGTCAACCAGGTTATCAATATCATTGAATGAAATGAGTGCTAGGGCGAAAGTAACTCCAAGGACAACAAGTGCCGACAGGTTGATCAGGATCAGCTTGGTGGTAAGGCTTCGATGGGTGTTTTTTGCATTCATTTTTATTTTTCAGGATATAAAATAAATTCCCCATTTTTCACCTGTAGCAGGATATATTCCCTCTCAATATCTCCATGTTGGGTGAACGTTATCTTGCCGGTGACCCCTTGATAATCCTTTATTTTTATCAACTGATCGCGAATAGCACTCCGGCTCGTCCCCCCATGTCGCATTGCCTGCGCCAACAGATTCATCGCATCAAACGCATAGGCAGCAAACACGTCTGGGACAGAATTGTATCGTTTTGTGTACATGGTCGTAAACTTTTGCACTTCAGAACGAGGATTGTTTGGAAAAAAAACGGTTTCAGTAAATATGCTCTCCGCCGCTTCACCGGCAAGATCTATGAATTTAGGGGAGTACAACGCCGTACGTCCCATGATATCGACATCATTCCAACCGAGCTCCTGCCTCTGTCTGGCGATCATCGCTCCATCTTTGTACTTTGTGCAGATGTAGAGTAAATCAGGCTTTTTCTCCCTGAGTCGCTTAAGTACAGGAATAAAATCGGTGGTTCCCTCGAGATACGATTCAACAGCACGTATCTCCACGCCCAACCTTTCGGCCTCCTCAACGAAAAACTTTTGGGCTACTCCCCCCCAACCGTTGTTCGTGTAGAGCACTGCAAGCTTATTTTTGTGCAACACGTTTACCGCCTTTTTGGCACAGGAGGGGCCCATTCCTTCCTGAGTTCCGGCGATACTAAAACTAAACGGGCTGCCTGGTGCAAATGATGGGTGGGATGCTGATGGAGAGAATTGCACCATGCCTGCCCTTTGGTATAACTTCGCCGCTGCCATCGAACTACTACTGGTAAAATCACCTATCTCTGCTACAATTCGTTTATCTGCCGTGAACTTTCTCGCGATTTTTTTGGCAATTTTAGGTGAGCCTTGGCTATCCTCGACGATCAGTTTCACGGGGTGTCCATCTATGCCGCCTTCCTGATTGATTTGATCCATGGCAAGATCAATGGCCCTTTTAAAGTTATTCCCATATGCTGCATCTTGTCCTGTCATAGGTGCAGACAGCCCAATGTAAATGGGTTCTTTTGCACAGCTAAACGAAGAGAACAGAAACAGAAACGATAATGCCACAAGTATGATTCTCATAATTTTTTTCATAGAATTTTTCTTCCTGGGTAGTCGGGCGATTTATTGTTCTGTGCGTAAAACAAAGTCTCCATTCTTTACCTGCAGCAGCAAAATGCTCTCCCTGAGCAGACCCCCACTCCTGTCAAAAGCAATCTTACCAGTTATGCCGGTAAAATCTTGTATTTCCGCCAGTTCATTACGAATCGCTTTACGGCCTGTTCCCACCTTTTTGATAACTGCACTCAGCAGGTTTACTGCATCATAGCTGCGGGCAGCATATGAATTAGGGGTTCTATTCCACCTCTCTTGAAAGTCTCTGATAAAGTTTTGAACTTCTAATCGAGGATCTTTTGGAAAAAACAGTGTGCTTGTGTATACATTTTCCGCTGCTTCACCAGAGAGTTTTATAAACTCCAGCGAACATAAAGAACGTGCTCCCATGATGGTGACATCATCCCAGCCAATTTGTTGTCGCTGTCGACAAATGGCGGCACCGTCCTCGTACATGGAGTAGATATAGAGCAGGTCCGGTTTCAAATTACGTAATTTTCTTAGTATGTTGGTAAAATCAGTTGTCCCTTCAAGATAGGATTCAACAGCGATTACCTCTGCACCAAGCCGTTTTGCCTCCTCAACGAAAAAATTCTGCGAAGCCAATCCCCATCCGTTGTTGATATGCAGTACTGACAATTTTTTCTTTTTTAATACCCGCACAGCCTTTTCGACCTGGAGAGGAACCAGACTTGCCTGTGTTCCCGCAATGCTGAAACTAAAAGGGCTGCCAGGTGCAAACGACGGATGGGAACCGGTGGGTGAAAGCTGAACCAACCCTGCTTTTTTATAAACCGGAGCAGCGGCCATTGAGCAGCTGCTGGTAAAATCACCTATCTGAGCAACAATGCGTTTATCCGCTACGAATTTTCTTGCGATTTTTTTGGCAATTTTAGGTATCCCCTGGCTATCTGCAACGATCAATTCGATGAAACGACCATCAATCCCCCCCTTTTGGTTGATCTGTTCAATAGCCAGGTCGATTCCATCTTTAAAATCTTTTCCATATACCGAATATTGTCCAGTTATGGGTGCAGACAATCCTATAAAAATAGGTTCTTTTCCGTGACTTATTCCTCTACCTAAAAACAGTAACATGAATCCAAAAAGTAGTATTTCTGAACACTGCTTCATGAACAGTTCTCCTCTATCATAGTATGTTGATTATTTACCTTAAAGTCGTATAGGGAGGGATCCTTTTTGTTCATGACCTGACAACCGCAGATTTTTTATGTGTTTTATGGAGATAAGGTCAAGCACAATTGGAGCCTTGAGTATGATTTCCATATTACCATCTGGCATTAAAAGGATTTCCCCCTCTTCCCTCTGCTTGTACTACCTGTACAACAGGACGTGAGATTGCTCTAAAAACGCTTAATCCACAAGAATCATGAAAATTGTCGAGACCCGGTATTCTGAATTTAGCGTTTTAAGTATGCTAAAAAAATAAAGTTCCTCAAAAGGGGTATGGGAAATGCGGGCTGCCAATTTTTTGACGTGTAGATGCTCTTCTAACTAATATAGCAAAAAAAAGGAAAAACGAATACTATCAAACGGTATTGAAACTGGAGTTTAGAGTTTTGTAGCCCTTTCCCCATGGCTTGTTGGTAGGGGAAGGGCAAAATTCAATTCCTGGTGTTACATGCCTCCAGGTAACTCCGTTACAACGACAATGACGACAAAAGAAAAAGATGTAGTGCCAGAGTTGAAAGTGACGCCTGAGTAATACTTTGTAATTATAGGAAAAACAGGATTGCGTTTTCAAGCTTGAGGGCTCTTTTCCGCATGCTTTTGTACGCAGCGTCTTTCTTTGTTTGCTTACCTGCTCAAAAGAGTGTTTGGGCAACTACGGCCTTCCCCAAAAAAAAACAACTGCAACACGTGCTATGGATATCTGGATCATCTCTGCAATATTACTCATAACCCTCTACCTGCTGATTACTGAAAAAATTTCCGTAGACCTTACGGCAATCGGCATCATGGTGCTGCTTGTTGTAACCGATATCCTCACTCCTAAGGAGACCATCAGTGGTTTTGCCAACCCGGCCCTTATCACAGTGGGAGCCATGTTTGTGGTTTCCAAAGGCATGATGCGTACCGGTGGTGTTGAGTTTCTCGGGAGAAAAATAATCCAGATGGCCCGTGGCAGCTACAAGCTGGCGATGATAATCATCCTTATCTCCGTCGCTGCTGCCTCTGCCTTTATCAATAACACACCGGTGGTCATCCTGTTCATCCCTGTGGTGATGAGTATGTGCTGTGAGTTTGGGTTGAGTCCTTCAAAGTTTCTCATCCCGGTTTCCTATGCCTCAATCCTCGCCGGGACATGTACCCTTATAGGAACCTCCACAAACATTATTATCAGCGACCTGAGTATCACAAACGGCTTTGCTGGTCTCAGCATGTTTGAGCTCTCCACCCTTGGCGTTCCCATAGCCGTTGTTGGTATAGTGATACTCTATTTCATCGCGCCAATCGTCCTTCCTGACCTCACCAGCCCAACCTGCCAGCTCCAGGACAATGAGGACCGCAAGTATTTGGCAGAGTTGCAGGTTTCTGCAAAAAGTAATCTCATCGGTAAATACCCAAATACAATTTTCAGCGGCAAATATCCATCCATCCAGGTCGTTGAACTGATTAACCAGTCCCATATTTACCATCCGCTGCGGGAAAATAAAAAGATCAGCGAATCAGATACCCTTCTGGTCAAGGGAGCACTTAACGATCTTGTCGCGATATTGAAAAACGAACAGGTTGAGCTACCCTCTTCTGAAAAAGATCTGGTACTTGGAGCCCAAAAGGATGCTCCTATTGTGGTTGAGCTGATCATCTCTCCACAGTCCCCAATTCGTGGCGCACGTCTCCAGAGCACAAACCTGGCAAAGGATCCTGATATCCATATGATTGCGGTAAAACGTTCAAATCTGCATCTATCAGAAAAACAGCTCCTCGATGTACGGCTGCAGACCGGTGATGTTCTGCTGGTCTGGTGCCACGAATCCAAGCTTGAGGCCATCCGCTCAGAGGGAACCTTTATCGTCGTGGAAGATGTCTATGAAGAACTGGTACACAAAAACAAAGCCTACTGGGCCATTATCAACTTTGCCTGTATGATCATCACTGCTACCCTTGGCCTTGCTGATATCATGACCTGTGCCCTAACTGCCGCCTTTCTCATGATTGTTACAGGCTGCCTGCAGATGCGAGATGCCTACAGATCATTGCAGGGCGATGTCCTGCTGCTCATTGCAAGTACCATTGCCCTTGGAGTTGGTATGCAGAAGACCGGAGCAAGCCAGCTCTATGCGGAGACCTTTATCAACCTTTTTTCTGGATACGGCCCAACCGTTGTGCTCGGAGCCCTTATTCTTCTCACCTCCATCTGTACCCAGATTTTGAGTAACAACGCCACAGCCGTTCTGCTGCTGCCCATTGCAATATCAACGGCCCTTGCCATTGGTGTTGACCCTAAACCGTTTATTGTCGGAATCTGCTTTGGTGCCAGCGCCTGTTTTGCAACACCCGTAGGCTACCAGACAAACCTCATGGTGTATAACCCCGGTGGCTACAGCTTTATTGACTACATGAAGCTTGGCCTGCCGCTCAACGCTTTTGTTGTCGTGGCATCTACCCTGTTTATCCCTTATATCTGGCCGTTTTGATGTTTTTTGTTTTTTCTGTAAGCTTTTTGGGCCAGAACGTTTACAACGGTGCTCCCCACACGTACACCCTGAGCCGTGTTTAAGCGGATGCCCCACGTCTAGTGTCCTGTCAACGATGAAATGTCAGGATATTGCGCCGGATTTTTCTTGTCCTTATGCAGCCTTGTCCTGCGCTGCATAGTAGTGCTATGTGACCCAGGGCAAGGCTGCATAAGGGCTGAAAAAGACAAGCAGGATACGTTACACCTTTCCTACTGGGGCAAGGTAGACTGTAAACTGCTCCTTACCATCAACCTGGATAAAGGCATCCATTGCCTGTTGGTCGTATGCAGCAACACCACAGGTGCCTGCACCAATGGCTTCACAGGCAAGATACAGGTTCTGACACACATGACCGGCATCCAGCAGAATTACCCGGTGGGCAGCTTGCAGATACCGCCACTCCATGCGGTACGCTACTGTTGCCCAGATAAAAACAGCCGCACTGGCAGCGATAAATCGTTGCCCTAAGGCAGCATTGACAAGTTCCTGTTCCGAATGCTGATCAGCCAGGGACAGCTGATACAGTTCATGGGATAAGGGCAGGTAGCGGTACAGCCCCGGTGCAACAGAGGTTACATTGTTTAAGAAAAGATAGGTTTCAAAGCTGTGTCGTGCACCGGCTGATGGAACTGTTCGGAAATGGGGTGCTCCAGATCCGCTCTCTCGAACGCCCTGGGTTGCCCAAAGTAGAAAGCTCAACTCTGTCAAGGATAAAGGAACCTCCGCATATCTTCTGCGGCTTTTCCGTTCCTGGATAGCCTGAAAAAGGGCATGCGAGGAAATACCCTCTGTAATGGCTGGTATATCCGGCAAAGGTATTCGCATTCCCTCTGGATCAACTGGCTCCTGATACGGCGGCATAGCCACACCCTGGTGCTGATCACTATAACGAAAATCGATCTCTTTTCTGATGGTATCTTTTACAAACTCGCGCCCGTCCTTTATGGTGAACATGTATCACTCTCCCGCTTTGAAGATAGAAAAAGAAAGAGGAGTTTTCTCTATCGTAGCCCTTTCAGCCCCAAGAAGCTCCTCTAAGCCTTGTATAATGAATATCATCCCACATAAAAAGGAGCAATACTCTCGATGAACAGCTTAAGCAGCAGGCTTTGCAACCCGCTTCATGGGCTGTAATCCCAGCAACTTGCAAAACTATTTCATAGGAATCCGACCACCAAACTGCTAACATTTTGTTGTGGCCCAAATCTACTACCAGTTTGCCCGGGGGATTTTTTTCACTTGCTTCGGACGTGCCTGGATACTCTGATTATCCAGGGTACCGTTACAAAAAAAAGGAGAATAAAGCGTGCAAAAACTTGTTGTTATAGGCGGCGATGCCGCTGGAATGAGTTGTGCCTCTCAGGTAAGGAGATTGCAACCTGAGATGGAAATTACGGTTTTTGAAAAAGGCCCTTACACATCCTACTCTATGTGAGGCATCCCTTACTATGTGGCCGGTCTGGTCGCCAAAAAAACACAATTGATAGCAAGGACACCTGAGTATTTCAGGGATAAAATGGGGATTAATGTGCATATCAACCACGAGGTTATGGCAATTGATCCCGCAACTCATGCCGTTATTGTGCGTAATCATGAAACCGGAAAAGAGGTGACAACCACCTATGACCAACTTGTTTTCGCCACAGGAGCTGCTGCTGCTCGCCCACCTCTTGCAGGAATAGAGTCCAGTAATGTCCATACGGTAAGCAATCTTGTCCAAGGAGAGTTGCTGAAAAAGGCGCTGGAAGAAAACAAATCCGCATCAGCCGTTGTTATCGGCGGTGGTTATATCGGCATTGAAGTGGCAGAAGCATTACACCTGCAGGGGCTTAAGGTAACTCTGGTACAACGGCCAAACCAGGTAATGAAAGCAGTAGACCCGGAGATTGGCACCATTCTGGCAGAGGCAATGGAGGCAAGTGGTGTTGAGCTGCGCCTTGGCGTATCGGTTGTTGGTTTTGAAACAGCCGATAATATGGTCACCGCTGTGGTGACCGACAAAGGCAATATACCAGCAGACTTTGTGGTGCTTGGGCTCGGTGTTCGGCCTAATACCACAATTGCTGAACAGGCTGGAATCCCTCTGGGGCCTAAAAAGGCGATTAAGGTCGATGAACATCAGCACACAGATCTCCCAGGGATATGGGCGGCCGGAGATTGTGCGCAGTGCTTTAATCTTGTTTCCAGGCAGCCGGATTACTTTTCCATGGGGACCATAGCCAACAAGCAGGGACGTGTTGCGGGCTTGAATATTGGCGGCAAAAAAGCTGCTTTTCCAGGAGCAGTTGGAACAGCAATAACTAAATTCATGGACATGGAGGTGGCCCGAACCGGACTGAACGAAGGCCAGCTCAATGAGCTTGGGGTTGATTTTGTAACAACCACGGTTAAAGGAAACACCATCCCCAGGTATTACCCTGGTTCCACTCCCATAACAGTGAAGGTGCTGGCTGAAAAGGGGAGTGGGCGACTGCTTGGAGCGCAGATCATAGGTGGGGAAGGTGCTGGAAAACGAATTGATACAGCGGCCACTGCGCTGCATGCCGGGTTTACGCTAGAGGATATGCTCTATCTTGATCTGGCGTATGCACCGCCATTTTCAGGAGTATGGGAACCGCTTATTATAGCAGCAAGACTTGCTCTACAACAGATCTGATTTTTTCTTTTTTACCAGATAGAGCCACCGGTTTCCCGCGTGGCTCTATCCCAATCCGAGAAAGGACAAAGAGTGTTCCCGTCTGGTTATCAGCTCCACAACCTGTTGGTTACCTGATTTCGTTCAACAGGAATCGTGGTCACAGGAATTGCGGATTGCTTGAGAAGACGCTTGGAAATGGAGTTGGTGTACTTGTGCATCAACGGCTTTTCGTGTGCTCCCAGTACGATCAGGTCAACAGCAAGCTTTTTGGATACCTTAAGAATCTGTTCCGCAACATTACCAAAAACCACTTTGTTATCAGCGTGTACACCAAGCTGCTCTGGTGTGTACATATTAGCTCCAGCAATCTTCCCGCCTTCTGCTGCGGACTTTTCCCGCAGTAACATCTCTTTCATGGTCTCCTGGAGTTCCTGTGCCGCAATCCTTTCCCTTTCAATTCTGGAAAAATGTGTATTCCAGGCAAACTGCATCTGTCTGGAATATTTATCAATTACATGCAGAGCAGTCACATCGGCGTTAAACTGCCGTGCCATGAACAGTACATATTGAAAGATTTGAGGTGAATCTGCTGAAAGGTCTGTGGCAAACAGTATCTTGTTAACATGATAGCCAACATTCAAACAGGTTTCTGATGCAGATGGGATGGTGTGTTCTTGGATCATGGTAGCCTCCTTTATTTTTTGGTTCTGTCAATCAACAGAAAGAATAATTGCGATTACACCAATGGTAAAGCAAAAGGCGTACCATTTGTATTTTTCGTTTAAATTCAATTGGTTGCAAATGAGCTGTCGCCTATACAATGCAAGTATGCATATCTTTTGCATTTTTGCATGAAGCTACAGCTTGCGTGAAAGCGTTGATTGATGGACCCCAAGCACTTTGGCTGCCTCCTCCTGGCTCCCGTAGTGGGTCACTGTTTTTGCTATTAACTGCCGTTCAAACTGTCTCACCTGCTCGGCTAATGTCCCTGAAAAGCTTACCTTGTCAGGCTCGGTTTTTGCTCGAATGGAATCCTCTGACCAGGCTCGAACATGCTGCCTGGTTATCTCTCCCCCGTCTGTAATAATGATCAACCGCTGGATAAGATGGGAGAGTTCACGGATGTTTCCTGCAAAAGGGAGCCGGCTCAGTTCCTCATAGCCGCCTGGGGAGATCGAAGATTCCACCTCAAAGCGGTGGGAAAAATGATCGAGAAAATACTGGGCCAACGGTGGTATTTCCTCTCTGCGCTCCCGCAAAGGCGGGAGCGCTATGGGAATTCCGTTGAGACGATAGTAGAGATCCTCTCTGAAAGTTTTCTTGCTGATCATCGCAGGGAGGCTGGTATTTGTTGCGGCAACCACAGTACATGCAACCGTTACCGGCTCGGTGCTCCCCACCGGATAGATCTGCTTTGTCTCCAGAAACTGGAGTAATTTCACCTGAAGCTCGTAGGGAAGCTCACTGATTTCATCTAAAAAAAGCGTCCCGCCGTCAGCACTTTCAACCCGACCGATTTTGCCCCCCGCCCTGGCTCCGGTAAAGGCACCTTCAGTATGGCCGAAAAGCTCCGATTCAACCAGCTGTTCAGGGATTGCACCGCAGTTGATCGCCACAAAGGGGCCAAGGCGCTGGGGAGATTGGTCATGGATAAAACGGGCAACCATGGATTTCCCCACCCCGGATTCACCGGTGAGCAGCACCGGAACCGGATACTTGGCCACCCGCATGGCAAGATGGAGCTGCTGCTTCATGATGCGGCTTTTGACCACGATACCATCAAAGCTGTCCCAGGTTTCTGCATCAAGCTGCCCGTCACCCTTATCTGAGGCATGCAGGGCAACCTCGACTAAAGTGGAGTCTACCGGGGAGTTCAGGTCGCGCTCCAATAAGGATTGGAGAGACATATCGCGATCATTAAACAGCACATAGATGATTTCCCCATTTTCGTCAAAAATCGGTGTGCCGGTGGAGAGAATGGCATTCCCCTTTCTGGTGGTCTCTATTACGGTCAGGCTTTTTTTCTGCTGGGCAATCCGCTCAAAAAGGCTCGGTGACCAGGCTCCCTCTGCGACCAGATCCTGGACCCTGCGCCCGAGCACCTCAGTATGGGACATATCAAATAATCGGCCATAACTCTTGTTCATGGCAACAACCCCCCCGTCTGCATCGGTTAACAGCACTCCATCAGTGCCATGTTCGAGCAGCAGTTCAGCAAAATTTTTTATATCTACGCCGGGTACAATGTATTGAGAGGGCATGGTATAACCTGTCAGAATGTTGAGGAAATAAAGAGGGCTTGTAACGGTTGCAACAGCGGTTTACAGGGTAGGGGGCGTGCAGGTGGAGATGATTTCTGCTTCTTCCTTGCCGATGTTGCGAAAACGATGGGGAATACGACTGTCAAAATAGTAGGCATCCCCGGATCCCAGAGTATGCGTCTTGCTGCCTACAGTCAGCTCCATCTTCCCCTTGATAACTACGCCGCCTTCTTCTGCATTGTGGCGAAGCATGTCTGAACCACTATCTGCACCGGGCGCGATTCGTTCATGCAGAATCTGCATGGACTTTGTTTTCAGATTGTTGCCTACCTGCCTTGAAGAGAAGCCAGCACTCCCGATCTCCACCAGTTCGTTTGCTCTGAAGACGATCTGCTGATCACTTTCCATTTCAGGTGAAAAAAAATCTGCAAAGGAGATGGGGATGGCGTCGAGAATTTTCTTTAATGTGGCAAGAGAAGGGCTGTTACGGTTTTGTTCAATCATTGAGATCATCCCGTTTGTCACTCCTGCCTTTTTGGCAAGGGAGCGCTGCGATAACCCGTATATTTCCCGTACAGCACGAAGGCGTTCACCAGCATCAAATTCCATACACGCTCCTTTATGGTGGGCTAGCTCGTTTGTTCTTTTGTCAGAACACAGCCCTGCGGTGCAGCTCGCAGGATAGAGTACAAAGGCAACACAACCAGATTGTCGTTAAAGATATAATAACAAATCAGAAAAAAACACAAACAATAACGCCATAGAATAAATTCTTGTTTAGTTTATTAAACATATGTATGGTGGTAGACCATGCTTTATGGATGATCGCAGCACGCTTTACATCCAACACAATTCTGCAAACCACAGGTCGTTTTTATAATCGATTCTGGTAGACGTCAACGGAGACAGTACATGGCAAAGATAGTTGAACATTTCATAAACGGTAAAAATGTTCTTGGTGATAATGACCGTAAACAGGATGTCTTTAATCCCGCACTGGGCGAGGTCTCAAAACAGGTTGCTCTGGCAGGTAAGACGACAGTACAAGAGGCTATTTCAGCAGCCGAAGCAGCGTTTCCTGCGTGGCGTAATACATCGCCTGCTAGACGTGCCCAGGTGATGTTCAAGCTGAAAGGGCTCATGGAAGAACAGAGCGAAACCATCTGTAATTTCATCACAGATGAGCATGGTAAGGTCCACCACGATGCAATGGGTGAATTGACCCGAGCCATAGAAAACGTTGAATTTACCTCTGCTGCTCCTCAATTACTCAAGGGTGAGCACACTAAAAACGTCGGCACAAATATTGATTCATGGAGTGAATTTCAGCCGCTGGGAGTGGTCGCTGGTATAACGCCTTTCAACTTTCCAGCCATGGTGCCTTTCTGGATGTGGCCGCTGGCTGTGGTCTGTGGAAACACGTTTGTGTTGAAACCATCGGAAAGGACTCCCTCAGCAGCACTTTTTATGGCAAAATTGGCCCTTGAGGCAGGGCTTCCTCCGGGAGTGTTGAATGTGGTTAATGGCGATAAAGAGGCTGTTGATACGCTGCTCTACGATCCACGAGTTCAGGCGGTCAGCTTTGTTGGTTCAACCCCGATTGCCGAATATATTTACACCACGGGTACGGCTAACGGTAAACGGGTGCAGGCGCTTGGCGGCGCTAAAAACCACGCGATTCTGATGCCGGATGCAGATCTTGACAATGCCGTAAGCGCTATAATGGGAGCAGCTTATGGCTCCTGCGGCGAACGATGTATGGCACTACCCCTGGTCGTAGCGGTTGGAGATGAGGTGGCTGACGCTGTAGTGGAAAAGTTGCAAGCTGAACTCCTGAAGATGAAAATCGGTTCAGGTCGCGACAATGCTAACGATATGGGGCCGCTGGTAACAAAAGAGCATTACGAAAAGGTAAAAGGGTACGTGGACCTTGGCGTGAAAGAAGGAGCGACCCTGGTGGTAGATGGTCGAGACATTGCCATTCCGGGCTATGAAAAGGGGTATTTCCTGGGTGGCTGCCTCTTTGATAACGTGACCCCGGATATGAAGATATACAAGGACGAAATTTTTGGACCGGTTCTTGGAATCGTGCGGGTGAGCAGTCAGCAAGAAGGGATGGAGCTGATCAACAAGCACGAATATGGCAATGGAACCTGCATCTTTACCCGTGACGGGGAATCCGCACGTTACTTTACCGACAATATCAAGGTGGGCATGGTTGGGGTCAATATTCCTTTGCCCGTACCTGTTGCCTATCACTGTTTTGGGGGGTGGAAACGCTCGCTCTTCGGCGATTTGTCCATGTACGGCCCGGATGGAGTTCGTTTCTGGACAAGGCGTAAAACCATTACCCAGAGATGGCCTTCCGCCAACGTCCGGGAAGGAGCATCCTATTCTTTTCCCAATAATTAATAGCGGCAATAACGGCTCCTCGGTAGAATTTCCGATTACTTCAGAAATAGACCATACAATGCGTTAAACCATTACTGAGGAGCCCTTCCAGACAAGTCTGCATGCATCTTCTTTTTCCAGGTCATTGCTTTTTCTTTATATTGCAACGAGTTATACGTTGCAGTGACCAGGTTCCTGGAAATTGATTGATGAGTGCCGCTTGTCACCCCTTCAAACATGCAGCGGAAAACTTTTTTATCACCGCCGTTGAGCAGAGACGACGAATGGGTAGATGTAGAGGCAGGTAAAGACCGCTTACGCACAATTATCCACCCGAGGATCACGCTTCCAGAATAGGCCAGCAGCAGAGAATAATGAAAAAAAGAGTGTTTATTCTACTGATCGCCATCGCGTTGTCGGCCTATTGGTTTTTCGATATTGATCACTACCTCACGCTTGAAGGGATCAAGAATGCCCAGGCTGATTTAAAGACGTGGCGGCAAGCTTCCCCTCTCTTGGCAGGTGCTGCTTTTTTTTGCAGCTATATTTTTGTGACAGCCTTGTCCCTTCCTGGTGCAGCAGCGCTGACCCTTGTGGGAGGGGCCATCTTCGGCATTCTCGGTGGAGTGATACTTGTCTCGTTTGCCTCCACTATCGGCGCCACCCTGGCCTTTCTGGCCGCCCGTTTCATTTTACGCGACAGTGTGCAGCGTCGTTTTGGTAACCGGCTGGAGGCCATTAACAAGGGCGTTGAGCGGGAAGGTGCCTTTTATCTCTTTACATTGCGGCTGGTTCCGGTCTTTCCGTTTTTTGTTATCAACCTTTTAATGGGGTTGACGCCAATCCGCACCCGCACCTTCTACTGGGTCAGTCAGGTGGGGATGCTGGCCGGCACCATTGTCTATGTGAACGCCGGAACCCAGCTGGCGGCAATTGAGACCACGGCAGATATCCTCTCTCCGGCCCTGCTTGCATCGTTTGCCGTTCTGGGGCTCTTTCCTCTGCTCGCTCGTACATTCATCGACCGCATGAAAAAACGGCAGGTCTATTGCAAGTGGCAGCGTCCCAACCATTTTGACCGTAACCTCGTGGTCATCGGCGCCGGAGCGGCAGGTCTGGTCAGCGCGTATATCGCAAGCGCGGTAAAGGCCAAAGTCACGCTGATTGAAGCCGGGAAAATGGGCGGTGATTGTCTTAACTACGGTTGTGTGCCAAGCAAGGCTTTGATTAAAAGTGGTAAAATTGCCAATTATATTCGCCATGCTAAGGCCTATGGCTTTGAGACGACTTCTCCTGCCATCCATTTCCGTGAGGTTATGCAACGGGTCCATGATGTCATTGCCAGGATTGCCCCCCATGATTCGGTGGAACGCTATACTGACCTGGGGGTCGAGGTGCTGGCCGGTCGGGCCAGACTGGTTGATCCCTGGACCGTGGAAATTGAGCATAACGATGGTGGAACAACCCGGCTGACTACCAGATCGGTGATCATTGCCACCGGGGCAAGACCTTTTGTCCCGCCTTTGCCGGGGCTCAGCGATGTCGGGTATCTGACCAGTGATACCCTCTGGGAAGCGTTTGCAGGGATGGACGAAGCTCCCCAGCGGCTGGTGGTCCTGGGCGGAGGCCCAATCGGCACTGAACTGTCCCAGGCCTTTAGCCGCCTCGGCTCCGAAGTATGGCAAGTCGAAAAGGGGGCGCGAATTCTCAGCCGTGAGGACAGTGAAGTGTCTGAGCTGGCAAAACAAGCCCTGGAGCAAGACGGTGTCCATGTGTTGACCGGCCACCAGGCCCTGCGCTGCGAAATGGACAATGAGCGAAAATTTCTGGTGGTGGAGCATGATGGCCGTGAACAGCGGTTGGAATTCGATGCCCTCATCTGCGCGGTGGGCAGGGTTGCTCGTCTGGAAGGTTACGGCCTGGAGGAACTGGGGATCCCCACCGACCGGACAGTAACAACGAACGAATATCTGGAAACGCTGTATCCCAACATCTATACTGCTGGCGATGTGGCCGGGCCATTCCAGTTCACCCATACGGCCAGTCATCAGGCCTGGTATGCGGCAGTCAACAGCCTGTTTGGCGAATGGCGCAAATTCAAGGTTAATTACTCCGTTATCCCCTGGTCGACCTTTATTGATCCGGAAGTGGCCAGGGTAGGGCTTAATGAGCTGGAAGCTCAAGAAAAAGGGATAGCCTATGAAGTCACCCGTTTTGGCATGGACGATCTCGACCGGGCAATAGCCGACGGCACAGACCACGGCTGCATTAAGGTGTTGACCGTCCCAGGTAAGGATCGAATTCTCGGTGTCACCATTGTTGGTGAACACGCAGGCGATCTGCTGATCGAATTCGTGCTGGCTATGAAACACGGTCTGGGCTTGAACAAGATTTTAAGCACCATCCATATTTATCCGACCCTGGCAGAGGCGAACAAATATGTCGCGGGTGAATGGAAAAAGGCGCATGCTCCCCAGAAGGTATTGGCCTGGCTTGGGAAATATCATAGCTGGAAACGCAAAGGCGGTTTTTTGTCCTCCTTGCTTTTGAGCGTGGTTGTGCTTCTGGGGGGAGGCCCAAAATGACAAGCTTGCCTGTAAATGCTCTCAGGCTGCCCATGGAGTCTTTTGCTGGTCGCTTACCTGTCTGGATGATCGTGATCGTTTCAAGATGGGCGGCCCAGCCATAACCCTTCGCTCTGATGACCCGTCAGCAATGAGAGGAAGTTGAAGGTGCAAAAGGAGAATGTTTATCCCTGGTGATTTTACCTTGGGTGTCCTGGTCAGCATTACGAACCAGCTTGGGAAGATCACCCCAAATACCTATTTTTCCCTCTTTTACTGCCAGAATGCCAAGCACGCCAGGGATGCTTCCTGTTGTATGAAGAGTGCTTTCTAACTCGTTGTCTTTCAAGATGTTGTTACAGGTGAGGGTTGCCGCAGAGTCGGCCAGTGGAGCCTCTTTTGCGATGACTGTTGCCAGGTCACATTGCCCAAAGCTCAAGGAGTGCCCCATATGGCTGGATGAGGAACAGAGTGCTAACGGCAGCTCTTTCGGTTCCAGCTGAAAGGCCAGCTTGGCACCAAGAGCATTTTCGCCAGCGTAAATTCCTATGGTGACGGGCTCAAGGGAATACACAAACATATCGCCGCCGTTTTCCACTATGGCTTCGGTGCATCCATCAGCCATGGCAGCTTCAGCTCCAAGCTGGGCCAGGGTACCAGCGACCGAAGCCATGGGGCCCAGGCCGGTCAGGGCTGCAGCAGCAGCCATTCTTCTGGCAATCTCAGGTGCCCCATCCAGCAGTGGCAGCGGACTTAGAGCAGTCTTAAATGCAGCATGTTCCCTGATGTAGCGTTCCAGCTCCTTACGCTGGGCCATAATGTGCTGGACAATGGTGTCAAAGCGATCACTGCTGACTCTCAGGTTGGTGTCTTTCCAGCTGAATTGACGAAACCTTCGCATTGCAGGTTAAAAGGCAGAAGAACACACCCCAAAGGGACAGTTGGTAATGCAGGAGAGGCACTCAATGCATTTATCCTCATTAAAGGCGACCGTTCTGGACTCCCTGTCTGCAAAATGTAAGGCCCCGGTAGGGCAATGGGTGAGACAGTTACCGCAATGGGTGCATCGTTCGCTGGCCCAATGGAGGCCTTTTACTCCCGCATGGATAACCACATCAAAACCTTTCAGAAAATCGTGGGCTTGGTCTAGATTCTCCTGGGTTCCGGTTATCTCCAGGGACAGGTAGCCTTCCTCTTCAGGAGTCACCTTGGCGCGGAAGATGTTTACGATCAGGTCGAACTTGCGAATGAGCTCGCAAACAATGGGCTTTTCTGTCTCACTCTTGGGAAACCCGAGGTATACTTTTTGGGTAATCATTGTGTGCAACCAATCACGGGGTCTGTAATTAAGTGTTATTTTTTACTTCTGACGTGTAACTGGTCACGGGTGCTTTAGATTTGTGCAAGCACTCTTTTTCGCTATACAAGAGTATGTGGGAAAGAGTGATCGTGCAAAGTTGAAGTACCCGTGATCAGTTATCATTGTGTTGGTCCCTTTATCTCAAGTGGCCCCATGCCTTGATTAAGCGGGAGTTTTTGGCTGGGTTCGGAGAGCAGGAATGTGCCATCTTCAATTTCCGCCTTGAGGAGATCACAAATTTTCAGTGCCTTGTTGTACGAGGACATGGATGAGACTGCTACCTTTTGTCCGTTGAGTTCCACTTCACCAGAGCGCAACTGCTCGTAGTTGTACCTGGCCAGGAGTTTGCCTGTTTTCTGGGGGTAATCCACTGCATAATCGGTTACACAGGCCTGGATATCACGATTCCTCACAGTTGTTCTTTTCAGAATATTCTCATTTAAAATGGGGATGGGGATGCCAACGCCCAAGGCCAGCGATACACCATACCCTTTGAGGCTCACACCACGGACAAATTCAGGGATCATTTCCTTCATATTGCCGGTAAGCGCCAAGGTTCCTGCCCCTTCCACTGGCACCGCATTTTCACTGCGTTCCACATCAGAACAGTGCTGGGTACCTTGGCCGTATACCAGACCACGGGCGCCAGCCAGCCAGATGGATGTCCCCATACCAATGGTCTCATAGGTGGGGTCATTGAGCAGCGGTGAAAGCTGGCCCGCAGAGCTGTAGGTCATGTTTTTCATCCGTGGCTTGAGGATGCCCAGGTAGGTGTAAATGGTCTTGTTGGAAGCATTGACCGCCACATTGTAATTCTGGTAGCAGTTTCGTGGGTTGGTCATAATGGCCTGGTTAAGGTCATTGATGTCGAACATGGTCCTGATTTCCCGCCTCGGATACTCATCAGTCCCATAGGAAAGGCCAAAAAGCTGGAGTTTTTTCCCGGCAACCAGATCCTCAATGACATGCCCGCCACCATACCTGAACTCGCCAGGATAATACATGTTGGCAGGGTCATTATGACGCAGCTCGGTGGCTCCCAGATAGACATCAACCGCTGCGATACCGCAGTACACCGGGACGTCTGCTATCCACCCCTCAGAGAGGCGAATTTTGGGTGTGCTATGCCCAAAGTTAAGAAAACATCCCGAAGAACACATGGGGCCAAAGGTAGCGGTGGTGACCACGTCGACCTCTTTGGCTGCTTTTTCCAGGCCGTTTTTGTCGACATAATCAATAATTTCTTCGGCAGTGAGCACAACAGCCTTGCCAGAAGCAATTTTCTCGTTAATCTCTGCGTATGTTTTTGGCATAACGTAATTTTGTGGTCAGTTGGAGGGAATGTAGAGCCTGCTACTATATGCTGTCTCCTTGAAAACAGCAACAATTCCTCGCAGTTTACCTGGGAAATCCATCGCACCAATGCTTGTCACCAACGGTTTTATAGACTACTTTAGAAAGCCTATTACCCCTTACTTTTTCAGGATGATCTTCATGTTTCGAGTTCAAATGTGCCGTGTTTTTTATATCTTTTTGCTTACCTGCTTCCTGTTTGCTCACTTGGTGAGTGCCAGTTTTGGCGCTCAATCCTTCAGAAAATGGATTGTGGATTTCTACCCTCAGGCAGCAGCCCAGGGAATCAGTAAGAACGTGTATCGTGAAGCGTTTAAAGGGATAACGACTCCTGATCCCCAGGTACTGGATAAGGCCAGCTTTCAACCGGAATTTACCACGGAAATATGGGAGTACCTGGACTTAAGGGTTACGGATTTTGCTGTTGAGAAGGGGCAAAAGAAACAGCAGCAGTACGGGGCAATACTTAGGGATATACAACGATCATTCGGGGTTCGACCCTCTGTGGTGCTTGCAATCTGGTCCATGGAAACCAGCTATGGTGCTGTGCTCAACAAACCCAGGCGCTTGCACTATGTGCCGCGAGCGCTGGCAACACTTGGTTATGGAGATAAGAAACGAGCCAGGTTTGGGCGCAGTCAGCTTATTGCTGCACTGAAAATACTCCAGGCCGGTGATATTGGAAAAGCAGACTTTACCGGTTCCTGGGCAGGGGCAATGGGACACACTCAGTTTATTCCCACCTCATACCTTGCCTATGGCGTGGATATGGATGGGGATGGCAAGCGGGATATCTGGAACTCGGTTCCCGATGCCCTTGCCACGGCGGCCAACCTGCTGAGCAAAAATAACTGGCAGAGTGGAAAAACCTGGGGCTATGAGGTCATTGCTCCGGCTGGCATGCATAAAGGTTTGATTGAGCAAACCAAGACCTTGGCGCAGTGGCAGCGACTTGGTTTTGTACGACCCCACGGAAAGGTTTTCCCACGCCCTGGTGACAAGGCTGTACTGAAAATGCTGGCAGGCTCCAAAGGGCCTGGCTTTTTGGTACTAAAAAACTTCTTTGTCTTAAAGCGGTATAACAACTCAGACTTCTATGCCCTGGCAGTTGGGCTACTGGCAGATCGTATTGCAGGCTACGGAAAAATGACCCAGCTGTGGCCCAGACCCGCTGGTTCGCTTTCCCTGGATGAAAAGTATGAACTGCAACGCAGGTTGCAGGCCAAAGGGCTGTATGATGGTGCTGTTGATGGCTCCATCGGTTCCGTTACCCGTGAAGCCATCCGTAAATTCGAGCGTCAGGTTGGGATGCCTCCAACCGGAAAGCCTTCCCAGGATGTGTTGTCTGCACTGCGTAAATGATCTGTAACTTGTAGTGCTCCTCTTTTTCAATCGGGCCGCTTACCTTTGCGTCGGAGAATGTTCATGGGGAACTGCCACCTCTTGTGAACCATGAGTACGTTCCCGCCAAGAATCAGCAGGATGCCAATGGCTGCAGATGGTGTCCAGTGGTATTCCTCCCAGCTAGTTGAGATAATCAGCGCAACAATGGGAAAGAGCAGGGTGGCGTATGCGGCCTTATCCGCCCCAATGTTTCCCACCAGCGCCAGGTAGCACCCAAAGGCGACAATGGTTCCAAAAATTGCCAGGTAGATCAGCGAGCCCACATACTTCATGGTGGGATCAAAGGTGAACTGCTTACCGGAGAGCACCGCAAGAGCAAGGAGCACAAGAGCACCTACCCCATTCCGTAAGCATTGGTCTGCACAATGGGAGCTTGTTGGTCTTCTGGTTGTAGGCTGAGGTGATGATGCGATTCGCAGGTGGAACGGTGTGGAATATCCCCTGCAAAGCGAAAAAAATAGAGGGTCTCTCACTCTATGAGTAACCCCCTGTGTCATAGTGGAGGTGCCCAATACCAGTGGAACATTGGATATCTGGCTTACACTCTTGGTTTGAATCAACGGAGAAAAAATGACACAGCAAAATGTTCGCTATCTGAGCAGGGGGTGAAGTCCAATGGAACGAAAACGTACGCTAAGGGTAGGAGTGAAAAAGATGTAATCGCTGGATTTAGGTCAGGACAGCATTACGGCTGGTTCCGAAAAACGTCTTGATCTTCAGGTTTTGCTTGAGCCATTTGAAAAATAGCTCCACTTCCCAACGATTTTTGTAGATATCAGCTATGGTTTTTGCTGCCAGGTCAAAATTGTTGTTGAGAAAGACATAGTGTTTCCCTGTCTCCGGATCCCGGTAACCAACCCGACGAAGAGGAACAGGGCACTCACTGGATTTTGTTCCAGTGAGGGTAATGATCTGATCAGAGGTAATCCCCTTAGATTGAAGAACCCGGTGGCGTTCAGTAACTTTATACTTGATGTTGCGCTTGAGGCGAGTCACGAGAATAATTTTTCTCTTGTTGAGTGTGTACAGCCATGCAAAATCAATATAGGCCCTGTCTGCAGCAATAATGGAACCAGCAGGAAAGGTAAGTGTTTTGGCAAATGACAAATCAGAGGCCTTTGCATCGGTGATGCTGGCAAATTTCGGGATATAACCGTCATGATCCAGCAAGACATGCAGCTTGATACCGCCCTTGGTTGAGCGGAACTTGGCCCAAGGGAACACTGACAGGCAAAGCGAAGCATCTTACCAAGGGTGAAAATCCTCGCTTCGTTGTCACCTCCTTTAGTAAAGGTCAATACGACGCGCAGGAGTTGTATGAAAAAATGAATTGCGCACGTGGTGCCATGGAAAACAGGATTAAAGAACAGCAACTGATGCTTTTTGCCGATCGGACCAGCACCAGTAAAATGCGGAGCAACCAGATACGGCTTTATTTTTCGTCGATAGCATATACTGTGCTCCAGTCTTTGCGACGACTGTGCCTTGCTGGGACAGCAATGGCCAAAGCACAATGCAATACAATCAGGGAGAAGATAGTAAAAGTTGGAGCCAGAGTCCGGTTACGGTAGGAAAAGTATGGATCATGCTGGCAACTGGTTATCCACATAAACATCTTTGGGATCAGATTCTCACTCGATTGTCCCTTTTGCTTCTTTTGAAGGAAAAAAGAGGAACTCAGGCTGCCCAATTATTGAGATTTGGCAACAAATGGTCAGCTTGTAGTAGAAAATGAGCAATCAAAACTGATTTATCTTAGAAAATATGGTCAGCCTTGGATTTGATGAGAAATGCGGGCTAGCACTGGTGGTCATTTTTAGGTTGTCATTACGAGGTTTCCATGCAGAACCGTCCTGTTCCAGCCTACTGGGGGAAAGTAACCTGCATATGCTCTGGCAGGGTGCTTGAAAATGAACAAGAAATATGAAGAGTTTTCATTGGGATAACACGTCAGAAATCAAAAGATTCAGGTTTGTTTCTGTGATTATCGCATGCGGCATTAAGTAACAGCACATCTCTGTAAATTCAAAAAAGGCAGCTTATGAAAGCAGGCCGTTATCGCTCTTTTCCTCTTCTCTCTTTTTATCTCAGAATAAAAAAAGTGTGTGACGATTTTGGAAATAGAATGTACTCAATTTGAGCAAGTAGTGGTAACCCTTACCAGGCAAGGCTCTTGATGTGTAAGCGCCAAACGACCTACACCTTGCAGGAGTCTTTCTCAAGGGTTACGTTCCACGGCAGCAGCGCGGTATAATCGGCCAAAGTATTTGCTGTAGG